>Ga0209055_1000422_pt1 | contig 29786 bp, 24 predicted proteins | sample GraSoiAngelo_110_FD_185875 | JGI IMG/M metagenome (GOLD analysis project Ga0209055, IMG submission 185875) | Grasslands soil microbial communities from the Angelo Coastal Reserve, California, USA - 14_0903_12_30cm (SPAdes) (version 2) | ecosystem: Environmental > Terrestrial > Soil > Grasslands ... | reverse complement strand
AGTCCTGGGGGCCGGGTCAAGCACTTTCGCCGGGACGGTTGGGCGAGGCCATGGCCTGCGGGCGCCGCCATGTTTGCCTACATGGTCTCGCATGACGTGCATCATCGCGGACAGGTGTGCATGCTGGCGCGGCAGCTCGGATTCTCGCTGCCCGGCCCGGCCGCTTACGGAATCTGGAATTGGGAAAAACTGTGGAGGGAGTGTGGGTTCACGCACCCGCGGTGAGGCCCTGGGTGCGCCCCACCCACCTTCGGCGGTCCGCCCAGGCGGGTGGCCAGCCATTCTTGTGCGGAAACGAAATCCTTACCGCACAGCATGGGATCTACGTGCGACACTGTTGACTTGTCTGTGCCCCTCGCACCCCTCGACGGTGAACTGAGCGCTAACGGCAGAATTCGGTTGGTCCCTGAGTCGAAATGCTGAGTGCGGCCACTTCTACGAATAGCGCATTAAGGCGATAATCGGGAGTGCCATGAGAAACTGCTGCCTTCTCTTGTTGCTCGCCTTTTCTTTCTTAACTTCCTCCGCCAGACCCCAGGCTGAGAGGCTGCCAACTTCTTCGATCGAAACTATTGCTGGTGCAGAAGCTACAGACGTAGCAGGCACTGAGTTTAGCTTTGCGTCCGTCGCCGGGCTGGCGACAGATGCCGTCGGGAACACCTACTTTAGTCTTGTGGCCATGAGCCGAGTGTACCGCCTGGGGGTGGACGGCAAGGTCACGGCTTACGCCGGCAGTGGAGTCCGCGACAAGAATCTTGACGGCGTTCCTGCAGTAGCGTCGCCGCTGTTCAACCCTCACGCTCTGGCGGCCGATGCCACGGGTAATCTGTATATCGCGTGCCCGCACGCTTTCCTCCGGGTAGACGCCAGTAGTGGTGTTCTCTCGACGGTGTTCACGACACCCTACACGCAGCCGGGGTCATCCATCTCAATTCTCGAAATTAATGAAATGGCTGTAGGACCTGACGGCGCTCTCTACATCAGCGACGGGGGCGATTGGCGAATAAAGAGCTATTCTTTTGCTTCCGGCTCGGTAACCGTTCTCGCCGGGAATGGTGTCCTGGGCGCTACCCAACCCGGCGTGCCCGCGACTTCAAGCCCTCTGAAATATCCTAAAGCCGTGGCTGTGGGGTCGGATGGGGCGGTTTACTTCTCAACGTTGGAGCCCTCCGTTTTTCGCATACGGCCCCTGGATGGCAAGCTGGAGTCCGTGGACATTCGGTTGCGAAAACGGGGAACGCCTCTCGGTGAGTACGATATTCCAAGTCACATCGCGTTGGACAATCGAGGTCACCTGTTCGTTGCACAAGCCAATCTTTCGCAGGTTCTCCGCATCGTACTGAGGTCCGGCTATGTTTCGGTTTATGCGGGCACCGGCGCTCAGAAATTCAACGGCGACGGTATCAGAGCAATCCGTGCCAGTGTCACGCCCCGCCATGTCGTCTCGGACCCGGCTGGAAATCTGACCATCGCTGAAAACCACCGCATCCGGCGTGTCGACGCTGCGACGCGCCGGATTACGACGATAGTTGGTAACGGACTTGCGGTTGCCGATGACGCCAGCACTGCAGCTCTCCGTGCCAAGCTGTGGGAACCGGCAAATGCTGTTCCCGCTCCAGACGGAACCGTGTACATCACCAGCAGCTTCAGCAATCGCGTGTTGCGTCTTGATCGTGACGGCAACCTCACAACCGTGGCTGGCGGGGGGAACCCAGTCCTCGGCTCAGAACCGGGGTCAGCTTCACAAGTGGCCCTGTACTTCCCGCAAGGCGTCTGGATAGATAGCGACGGTGACGTGTATTTCTCCGACTATGACAACAGAGTCGTTCGCCGCCTCGATGCCCGAACAGGTTTGGTCAGTAATTTCGCAACTACCCCAAAGAACACCAATTCTGCGGGCCTTTTTCTCTACTCCGCTGCCGCCTTGATCGCGGATGAGAACTATTTCTACCTATCCGACCCAAACGGCTATCGCGTGTGGCGCATCTCAAGACGCGATGGCGTTGTCGAGCCCTACGCCGGCACCGGAACTGCTGCCCAGAACTCGAATGGCGGAGATGCATCCGCACGGCTAGCCGCTCCTTCGGGCCTCGCGCTCGATTCGTCAGGAAACCTCTACATCGCCGATGGATATCTCGGAGGAAAGGACGGCCGTATTCTTCGCGTGGATGCACCGACTGGCAGGCTCATTACGATTCTGTCTGGTCTCCGAGAACCCTCCGGGCTAGCTTTCCAATCCACCAACGTCCTGTGTTTCTCGGAAGCCAGTGGCAACCAGGTGCGCTGTCTAGACCTGGCCAACCACACCGTCAGAGTGGTTGCTGGTACTGGCGCGGCGGGTTTCGCCGGCGATGGAGGTCCGGCTGAGTGCGCACAACTCAACCATCCATCCGGCATAAGCTTTGATTACATGGGTGTTCTTTACATCGCCGACACAGGGAATCAGCGCATCCGGCGCGTGCGCCTAGGCAAGAGTCTCGTGCGGTGCCATGACCGATAAGACTGCGGCGCGATGTGAGGGCGAGCGCAAGATTCTAACCCTTGCGGACGTCGTGGCGCTCGAGCGCCTCCACCAGCTCGTATATCTTGGCGCTGGTGCAAACTTCGTAGTAGGTGTGAGTTCCCGGAGCACCAATCTTGCCGTCGGGCAGCAGTTGGCGGACAAAGCCCTTGCGGATGACGATCGGCTCGAGCGAATCGCCGATTGGCACTTCGCCGAAGTGAAAGATGGTGCGCGCGCGGCCCCACGGCATCAGGCATTCGGCCTCCGTCGATCCGAGCGAGATCTCTTGGCTGAGCTTTGCGAAGCCCTCTTCATTTAACTCGACCCCGTTCATATTGAAGCGAATCAGAAACTCATCCGCCTCCTCCTCCGCGGCGCCTTCCATCATGGTTTGAAACAGGAATAGCTTAAACAGCGATGCATTCTGCGCCAGAAGCCGGCGCGCCACCTTGGAACAACCGGAGAGCCTATCGGAGAGGTTCAGCGCCTTGGAGATCATGATCCGGGAGTCGCTGTCCATCCAGTAGGTGGGAGGGGAATGTTGATAGGCAATTCCCAGACCGAGTTCCAGTCGCGGGAGGTTGCTGGCTTGCGCGCGGTCGTTATAGGCCTGGGATACGGCCAGGATCTCGCGAGCCAACAAGCAGGCCTTGGCCACGGCGCGCTGCCGGGAACGGTTCGACTCCGTCTCAAAGATCGCCAGGACGATGGCATCGCCTTCGATAAACACCTTGGCGGCGCCGTAGCGCTGCAGGATCCGCTTGACCGGCTCATACAAGTTGAGACTCAGATGGGAGGCCGGGTTCAAGCCGCGGGCAAACAGATCCTCGGTGATTTTCGTGGAGCCGCGCACGTCGGCTTTGATGACGGCATGAGATACCACGCGGTCTTCCGCTGGCTGCGACTCCTCCGGCAGTAGGAATTCGTAGAGGCTGTTGTTGAGCCGCGAAAGCTCGCGGGTGCGCTCCGAGCGAATCAGGTTGATGCGCTCCACGCCGGCGGCCAGGCGCTGGTAGTCGCGCAGGTCGCGCCGCAGGCGCATGAAATCTTCCGCAAAGCGAATGGCAATAGGGCGGATCTCATCGGGCGGATACCGACGCAGTTTTTTCGCTAGGTCTTCGATGCGTGTTAGGGAAAAGCGCCGCGCCGGAAACTGCTTCAAGATCTCCTCAACGTGCTTCAACTCCTCGCGGAAGACCAGCGCCTTTTTCAGCTGCTGCAGGTGCACGGGCGGGCAGTAATCGCGGTAAAGATTTCGCAGCTCGTAGCTGGCCAGGACGTGGACCAACAGGTCGCGCTGCCGCAGGCGGCTGATCCACTCTGCGAGGAGTTGCGCGCGGGTTTCGCTTCCCGCTCCGGCTTCTTCCCCCGGCCAGTTGGGATCGAATAGCCGGCGCGCGTTCTCGGGCTGGTTCAAGTAGTCGGCCAGGCGGCTCTGATACTGCTCGGTGAGGAATTCAGCCTTTTGTTTGGCCGCTTCGAGGCGCGGGCCCAGTTCCTCGAGCTTCTGCTGGAGATGCTTGTGACGGTTCTCGGCGTCGGCCAACGCAGCGCGAAGCGTGGCGGGGTTCGCGTGCCAGCCCACACGCGACAGCAAACCCTCTCCCCGCTCCATCCGGCGCAGCAACCCCTCGCGCTCTTCCTCCAGGCGGGCCAGCTCTCCGCGGGTGCTGAGCGCGGCATCCACCTGGGTATTGTGAGACTTCCAAGCCTCGCTCATCTCCTCGCCGTGATCGCCGGCTAGAACGAACTCTCTCAGAAAATCGAGTAACAGCGCGTCAATGGTTTCTATGCGGTCCTGGTCGCGCGAATAGTTGCCGAGCAAAACGTACTGCTCCAGATAAAGCGAGTCGTCCTTGCCGCCCTCGACAAAGACCAGCCGGTTTTTCAGCAGGTCATAGCATTCGGCGGGTTCTTCTCCAAACAGGGCGCGACGCGATTTAGCCAGTGTGTTTTCTTCTACCTCCATCAGCATCTGGTAGACCTGCTGGCCGACCTGCCGGAAGATGTTGCGCCGGTCCGCCTGCAGCTCGGCCAGCCGCGCTTTCACCACATGCGCCTGCTCCGTGCACTCGTAAGCCGTGCCGCGATGTCGGATCCACTCCTTGCCTTCGAGCACCAGGTTGGCAAACTGATTGCCGATTTCCTGCGTCAAGAATTTAACCAGCGACAGGCGCAGCAGCAGATCTAGCTCGATGTTCTTCTCGTACTTGGCGCGGCCCAGCGAAGCCTGCATCAGCTCCGTCAGATATTTCTTGAATGTGCTGGTCTCCGGCGGCTTGGACGGCCGCCACTCGAGCCCGGAAAAGTGCGGCAGCTTGGAGGTCTGCCGGACCAGGTCCAGCAGATACGCCCTCGTGAATTCCACAAACCGGGGGCTCAGAAACACATCGAAGTGGATGTTGTCCACCCCGATGGCCAGCGTGCCCAGGGGCAAATCGGCCGAATAAGTTTTCAGATTAATCCGGGCGCGGCGCCCCGCAGAAGGCACGGCTGTGCGCTCCATCATTCACCTGGCAGTGGGCGGGGCCTCAGCTTCGAGCCGCAGCCTCCGCCTGATTTTGTCAAGTCCGGTACGCGCAAACAAGAAGGCGACCCCAACCCGTTAATAGCGGAGGGGGGCTGCGGCAGTGGAAGGCGATGCTTGGGGCGCGTCCCGGCCAGCCAGGACCTACAGAGAAGGCCAAGTTCCGCCCCGAGGCAGCACTCAAGAGATAGTGATGCGTCGCGTGTTGTCGTCCACGTGCTCCAGCAGAACGTGAACCGACGGCCAGTCCGTGCGCAGGGAGAGCCGCTCGGCCCATTCCACGACCACCACGGCCGGTTCAGCCAGAACATCTTCCAGTGCGAGCGTCTCCAAGTCGTGGAAACCCTCGACGCGATAAAGGTCAACGTGGTACACCTTGAAGTGATTGTGAAACACGTGCACCAGCGTGAAGGTCGGGCTGGTGACTTCCTCTTCCTTTCCTGCGCCCAGGCCGCTGACGATGCCCTTGGCGAAGATAGTCTTCCCGGCGCCCAGGTCGCCCGAAAGCAGAACGAGAACGGGCGGATTCAGGCGTCCGGCGAGCTGTCTGCCCATGGCGATCGTCTCTTCGGCAGACCGGGATAGAAATTCGCTACCCGTCACGGTCCAGCTCCGCTCGCACATGCGCAAACGCTTGTGGAATAGCTTCAATCAAGTCGGATGCGATTAGCGGCGCTTCGCCCGCCCGCGCAGCGGCGAGGTCGCCTGCGAGCCCATGCAGATAAACACCGAATCCGAGGGTGCGCTCCCAATGGGTGGCGCCGAATTGAGCGGTCAGCCCGGCCAGCATCCCCGTAAGGACATCGCCAGTGCCGGCCGTGGCCATGCCAGGGTTCCCGGTGGAATTGATGAAGGCGCGCCCGTCTGGTGTGGCCACAATCGTATGAAAACCTTTCAGCACTATGAACGCATTCCAGCGCGCCGCGGCCTGCAAGGCGACCTCGAGGCGGTTGGCTTGCACTTCTCCGGTCGAGCATCCCAAAAGCCGTGCCATCTCTCCGGGATGTGGTGTGAGGGCAAGCGCCGGGGCCTTGCGGCGGCGCAGCTCGTCGGCATGCCCAGTGAAGGCATTCAGCCCGTCGGCATCCACAACCAGCGGCAGGGCGCAATCCGCGACAATGGTGCGCGCGAATTGCTGGGTTTCTGGATGCGCGGAGAGACCAGGCCCGATGGCCAGAACACTCTTGTCCCTTGCCAGCTCAACGAACCGGCCGTATTCAAGGCTGCGCAGGCTGATGCTGCCAGTCTCCGTTCCCTGCAGCGGCGACGTCATCATCTCCGGCATCCCGGAGGCAACGATGGGGAGAATTTCGTCCGGGGTGGCCACGGTCGCCAATCCCGCCCCGGCGCGCAGCGCGCCCCGGGCGGCCAGTACCGCTGCGCCGCTCTTGCCCCGCGAGCCGGCCACGATCAGGGCGTGACCGTAGTCGCCCTTGTGGGCATCCGGACGCCGACGCAATTCCAATGACCGAAATTCACCGGGCTCAAGCCAATGCAGCTTCAATCGCGCATCCTCTTCGAGCAAACGCGCGGGCGTCCCAATGCTCCTCACCATCAGTTTTCCCACATGCCCGCACTGCGGGGAAACCAGTTGCCCCACCTTGGGCGCCGTGAAGGTCACCGTGTAATCGGCTTGGATGATCGGGCCGCTATTTCGGCGATGGGCCGGGCTGACGTCTGAAGGCAGCCCAGAAGGAGTGTCCACGGCGACAACCTTTGCGCTCCGCAGGTGGGATCGAGAATGGTGATTCACGTCCTCGATCACCGCAGCCAGTAGCCCCTCGACAGGAGCATTGAGCCCGGTACCGAGGAGCGCATCTACCACCAGGTTTGCGGCCGCCAGAGTGCCTTTCGCCGCCTCCCATTCGGCGGCGCTGGTGATGACGCGTACCTCTCCGCCGGAATCCTGCCAGCGCTTCAAATTCACCGCAGCGTCTCCCTTCACCGCTTCAGGTGCGGCAAAGAGAAAAACAGTCGAGACCACACCCTCGCGCCTCAGCAAGCGCGCCAGCACCAGACCATCACCACCGTTGTTGCCCTTGCCGCAGAGAATGACAACCTTACGCCGCACCAGATCCGGAAACTGCTCGATGAGGAATTCGACCACTCTCGCCCCGGCGTTTTCCATTAGTTGTAGGCTGGGGACGCCGAACTGCTCGGAGGTGAGCCGATCAATTTCTCGCATCTGGGCTGCGGTGAGGACTTTCATGCGCCCTCCCATCACCAGGTGGGCGAAAGACCCGCTGTCACACCGGCCGATAGAGCGGTGAGCGCGACGCCGCTGACACCTCTACAACAGCCATCCCCCGCTGACGTTGAGAACCTGGCCGGTAACGTACTCGGCTTCGTCAGAGGCGAAGAACTTCACCGCTGTGGCCACGTCTTCTGCGGTTGGAGGACGGCCGATCGGATAACGGGCGTCGTGGATCCTCCGCGCCTCGTCTAGCGTCAGCTCCTTCTCGTCGAGATTCGAGGGGTTCACCACGTTAACGGTGATACCGTTCCTGGCTTCCTCGATGGCCAGTGACCTCGAGAAGGCCACCACCGCCGCTTTGGCAGCGGCGTAGGCCGAGATTTTGGCCTGGCCGAAGGCGCGCTCGGCGCCAACCGCTCCAAGATTGATAATGCGTCCCCAGCGCTGGCGGCGCATGATGGGCAACGCCGCCTTGCTGGCATAGAGCACGCTCATAAGATTCGAGCTTAGAATCTCCTGCCACTCCTCCAGAGTGGACTCAGCCAGCAGGTGCCAGCGGAACTCGCCGACATTGTTGACCAGGATGTCCAACCGCCCATAGCGCTGGAGCACCGTCTCCGCCAGGAGATTCACCTTGGAGGGGTCGGTCACGTCTGTTTCCACCGCAAAGACTTCGCAGCCCTCGGCATGCAATTGCCGCAAGGTATTTTGCGCTGCCGCTTTGTTCGAGCGGTAGGCAACGACCAGGCGGGCACCGGCCCGCCCGAGCGCCAGAGCAATTCCCTTTCCGATGCCGCGGGTACCCCCGGTTACCACCGCGACTCGCTGCTGCAGAGACAACCTGCCTCCCCGAGAAAGGCCTGTCAGTATAGCCGAACTCTGCTCCGCCCTAGTGCCGCCATTATCCCAGCCGCGCGACAATCAGCGTCATATCATCGGCCTGCTCGGCCGCGCCTGCCCACTCCTCGGCTGCCCTCATCAGGGTCTGCGCCAAGACTTGCGGGACGGCGTTGCGATGGCGCAGGGCCACCTCCAGCACGCCCTTGACGCCGAACTCTTCCCCGTAAACGTTTTCTGGTTCGGTCATCCCATCGCTATACGCCAGCAAAAGGCTTCCTGGCTCGACCTGAAGAATGCCCTGCTCATAGGTGCAATTATCGAAAACTCCGACGACCATACCGCCTTCCTCGAGTTTGCAGACCTTTTCGCCGATCAGGCAAAGCGGTGGCAGGTGGCCGGCATTGGTGTAGTGCAGTGTGCACGAGCTCGTGTCGTAGATGGCGTAAAAGAGCGTGGCGAAGCGGTCTTCCGAGGTGTTCAGATACAAATGACGATTCAGCCGGCTGACCACGTCGGCCGTGTTCTCAGACAACCTTCCGTCAAGTTGCACCTGGCTCCGCAAAGCCGCCTGGAGGCTCGCCATCAACAGAGCCGCCGAAATTCCCTTGCCGCTGATGTCGGCCAAAGCGATGCCTAAGCGCGTCGGACCAAGACGAATGAAATCATAGTAGTCCCCGCTGACCATTCGTGCGGGCCGGCAGATGGCCTCGAGCTGAATGCCCGGCAGCGACGGCAGAGCCTGCGGAAACAGTTGCTCCTGCACCTCCCGCGCGATGGAGAGTTCGTTTTCCAACCGCTGGCGCTGGCGCTGCTCCTCGATGAGCGCGCTGATCGAGCTGGTCATGGAATTGAAAGATTCACCGAGCGCACCGAGTTGGTCATTGCGCTTGATCCGCACGCGATGAGTGAGGTCGCCGGCCTGCACGTATTGGGTGGCCCCATAGAGATCGGAAACGGCGCGGGTAATAGTGCGTGTCAAGACGATGCCAGTCACCAGCGCAGCTACTTCGATAACCAGGAAGAAAATCCCCACCACCAAGAGAGTGGTGACAGCCGTGCCTGCAAACTCGCCCAGCGACCGCAAAAGGCGCCGGTTCAACTGCGACGGCCGGACCGAAAAAGAAACCAAGACCGGAGAACTGGAAGCCTCTTCCGGTCGGGGGTCTGCAAGCACCGCTTCCAGTCTCGAGAGCGCGCCGATCTCATAGTCCAGGAAGTTTGTGCGCGGGGGAAGTCTTCTCAGGCGCGTGGTAATCTGGGCCACACGAACAAAGTTCTGATTCCCGATCGGAAGCACCAAACCCTTCGGGCCGCCTTCCGTAGCCAAGCGAGTGGCCACCATTTGGATGGGTCCCAATTCCGGCGCGAGGCTATCCATCAGCTCTGAGGAAACCGGGACAGACGCCGATACCAGCAGCCGACCGGTGGGAGTGGGCCGCGCCACCACCGTGCGCAGACAGAGCTTATCTCCGCGTTGGACGATCCCCGCAAAGTGGTCCTGGGTTGGTCCCCCCTGCCGATCCAAAAGCTCCTGTCCGGCGCCCAGTTCCACTTGCAGCCCCGGCAGATCGGCACGGGTCGAGGCCGGCAAGGCAGCCGTTCGCGGCGAGGCCGCTATTTCCGCCGTAAGAGAGACCGCCAACGTCTCGGCTGTAGCCTCCAGCCTTTCAATACGTTTCTCAATGTCCTCATAAAGCAGATAAGCACCGAGTTGCCAATACAGTAGATAGGTGGAAAGGGCCGCCATGACGATCAACAGCAGGATCGGCACAACAGCAATCAACACATAGGCCACGATCAGACGGTTGCGCAGGCTCCACAGCAACCGCCCACGGGTCCAGCCCGCGATACGGAAAAGCAAGTAGCTCAGAGAGAGAAAAAATAGGAAACCGATGAAGCGGGAAAATGGAATTTCCCGTTTGAAACCGCGACCAAGCCACACCAGCCCATAGAGCAGAGTTACTCCCAGGGCGGCGCGGTCCAGGCGGGTCAATCCTCGCCAGAAGAACCACAGGCGGCTAAGAGAGGCTGACAGCATTGTAAGTACAAGTGGGGCGGCCGACGTTTGCTTCAGAGGGCGCGCTTGCAGAATAAACTGCCTGTCGGAGGCGATCCCGCGAGCACTCCGCGCGTCTTCTCTCGAACCGCCCGCCGATGAGACAGTTTATCGCGCCACAGGATTGTTAATCCGGCTATGCTTTCGACTATAAGTGAAATAAATCACCAGACCGATGACCAGCCAGGTGATCAGCCGCGCCCAGTTGATCCACCCCAGTTTGTACATCATGTAGCCGTTTACCGCGACCCCAAGGATCGGTACCACGGGCACCCAGGGCGTGCGGAACGGACGCGGTTGGCTGGGATTGATACGGCGCAGCACAAGGACCGCTATGCACACGATGACAAACGCCAAGAGCGTCCCGATGTTCACCATTTTTCCGATGTCATCGATCGGAGTCAGACTCCCGACGATGGCCGCAAGCAAGCCGACGAGAATGGTGTTCTTGTAAGGCGTGCGGAACTTCGGATGGATGGCTGCGAAAAACCCTTTCGGCAGTAGGCCGTCATTGGCCATCGAATACAACACGCGGGTCTGGCCCAGCAACATCACCAGCATCACGCTGGTCAGGCCCGCCAGCGCCCCTAACACGATGATGTGCGAAGCCGTAGTCAGGCCGCGATCTAGAAAGGCCGCGGCGACGGGGGCTTCGATGTTGATGTCGTTCCACGGCACCATACCCGTCAGCACCGCGGCCACCAGAATATACAGCACCGTGCAAACCAGCAACGAAGTGATGATGCCGATGGGCAAGTCGCGCTGCGGGTTTTTGGCCTCTTGCGCCGTCGTGGACACCGCGTCGAATCCGATATAGGCGAAGAAGATGTAGGCGGCCCCTTCCCCGACCCCCGAAAAGCCGTTCGGGGCAAACGAGGACCAATCATGGCCCCAGTTGGAAGGGTCAACGTACTTGAACCCCAGTCCGATGACGAACAGCACGACCGCCACCTTGATGATCACAATGACCGCATTAAAGCGCGCGCTTTCCTTGATGCCGATCACCAGGATGGTCGTAATGACCAGCGCTATTAGAAAAGCCGGGAGGTTGAACCCAACCTCGATTCCGAAGATCCGCGGGGCACCAACCAGTTCGTGGGCGCGCTCGACCAGCTGGGCGGAATGCGCGGAAATGACCTGGTCCACTTTATGGATGAACGCCTGCGTGCCCTCCACGAGCGAGGGATCCGCGGCCTGGGCCATCTGCCGGGCGATGACTTTTTCCGCTACCCGCAGACCCGTCCAGTGGTCGTAGGCCAACCACAGCGGAATCTTGATATGGAAAATCTTCATGAACTCAATGAAGTGATTCGACCAGCCGGACGAGACCGTGCTCGCGCCCATGGCATATTCCAGCGTCAGGTCCCAGCCGATGATCCAGGCAAAGAGTTCGCCCAGGGTGGCATAGGCATACGTGTAGGCGCTGCCCGCCAGGGGAATCATGGCAGCGAACTCCGCATAGCAAAGCCCGGCCAGGGCGCACCCGAATCCCGAGAGCACAAATGAGAGCATCAGCCCTGGGCCCGCATAGTGCGCTCCCAACCCGGACAGCACAAAGATGCCCGCGCCGATGATGGCGCCTATGCCCAGCGCGGTGAGCGAAACCGGACCCAGGGCGCGCCGCAGCGTATGCTCGCCGGTCGCCTGGGATTCCTTCAGCAGCAAATCCATCGGCTTCTTTGCTAACAATGCAGTTTCCATCCGCGATCTCTCCTCTTGAGAGCCGGCCAGCCAGACCGACCGGCCTTCCTTCTAGTTTCCCGTTGGGCCGCCTCCGGGCCGTTTCTGCCACAGCCAATACACCGGCACGCCCAGCAAAACAAGTAGCAAACCGGGCCAGGTAGTGTCGGTCTTATACAAGATCAATGCCAGCATAATCGTTGTTGCGGCCACAATGTACAGCACCGGAATAATCGGATAGCCGAACGCCCGGTAGGGCCGCTCCGCATCAGGCCGCTTGTGGCGAAGAACAAAAAGCCCGGCAATCGTCAGCACGTAGAAAATCAGCACGGAAAACACCACGTAGTCGAGCAGATCGCTGTACAGGTTGCCGTAGGTTTCCACGCCGCTTTGCGCATTATGGATGCGCGTCCGCGGCAAGACCAGCAACGCTGTCCAAATGCCCTGCAATACCAGTCCCATCGCCGGCACGTGCTTGTCGTTCAGCTTCGCGATCGATTTGAAAAACAGACCATCACCCGCCATCGCGTAATACACTCGCGCCCCAGCCAGGATCAGCCCGTTGGCGCAGCCGAAGGTGGAAATCATGATAGCGACCGCCATGATCGTCGCCCCGGCATCGCCGAAGATGACACTGAGGGCAGCCGTGGCCACTCGGTCATCAGGGGCCTGCTGGATCCTGGCGAGCGGCAGCGTCACCAGATAGGCCACATTGGCCAGCACATAGAGCGTGATGACGATGGCCGTCCCGGCCGCCAGCGAGAGGGGAACGTCGCGGCGGGGGTTCTTGACTTCGCCTGCCGTGAACGTGATGTTGTTCCACGCATCGGCGGAGAACAGTGAGCCGACCTGAGCGACGCACAAGGCAATCAGCAGCCCGAACGCGCCCGCCGCAGCCGTGACCGCAGGAACCAGCGAGCCTAGCGCGTTAATCCCGGGTTCGATCACCTGCGCTCCACGCGGCGTCCACAGATCGCTGAAGTTCACCGTCACTGCCGCCGCATTTCGCCCCACAAAAATGCCCAGCACGATCAGCCCGAACAGCGCCAGCGATTTAGCCGAAGTGAAAATATTCTGGATCAGCTTGCCTAGGCGCAGGCCGCGCGTGTTCAGCACGGTCAGCAACGCGATCAGCAGAATGGCAATTAGTTGCTGCCACGAGAGGCTGACCGCATACTTCGAGGAAAGGATGATCGGCCGCACGATCCACGCCGTGGGCGAAATCGCGGGAACCAGCACCCCCAGAAATCGCGCAAAACCGACGCATACGGCAGCAATCGTGCCGGTCTGGATCACTAGAAACAGCGTCCAGCCGTAGAGGAATCCCCACAGCGGAGAGTAAGACTCGCGCAGATAGACGTATTGCCCGCCGGCCCGGGGCATCATCGCAGCCAGTTCACCGTACGAAAGAGCCGCGGCGACCGTCAAGACTCCCGTGATCACCCACGTCAGGAGCAAGCCTCCGGGCGAGCCGGTCTGCCGCGCGATATCGGCAGAGACGATAAAGATGCCCGACCCGATCATCGAGCCGACGACAATCATCGTCGCGTCGAATAGACCTAGGCCTCGGACCAGCCCGGTTTCGGCCAAGATTGGCTGTGCGGCAACTGCCCGGGTGACGTCAGACATGCGCGTAGCTCCTCAGTTTGCCCTTCCCAGGGTCCCGGCGGCCAGGCTTAGGAACTGCCGAGCTCGCGCGCCGGGGTCAGGCACAGTGAGCAGGTCGCCAGCCACTGCCACTGAATCCGCGCCGGCTCTAAATGCCTCCGCCGCACGCTCCAGGTTGATCCCGCCAATCGCCACCAGAGGCTTGTTGGTCAGTTGCCGGGCGCGACGGATGAAGTCGACCCCTACAATTGGATCCGGATTTTTCTTTGTGTCGGTGGCAAAGATCGGGCCCACCGCGATGTAATCTGCCGACGTCTTGCTGGCCTCGCGCACCTGGTCCAGCGTGTGCGTGGAAACACCCACCCACCGCTCGGTCCCGCAGATGGCTCGCGCATCTTCCACCTGGAGATCTTCCTGGCCGACGTGGACCCCGCCGGCATCTGCCAGGCGCGCAATGTCGGGACGGTCGTTGACAATCACCCGCACATGACGAGGATTCAGAACCTTAACCAGGTTCAGCGAAATCTGAAGGAGGCTGCCCGAGGGCGCCTGTTTGTTGCGGTATTGAATGAGCTCGACCCCGGATGCGGCCAAGATATCCGCGAAGGCTATCTCCGATGTCCTGAGCAAAACGGAGTCCATTATTGCATACAGTCGAGGAAAGACAAGTTTCATTTCCCGTTATTCGGCCAGAACAGGTGCCAAGCGGTCCAGAAAGTGGGTATCCAAGTTTCCGGCCGCAAAGTCCGGGTCGGCCAGAATCCTGCGGTGCAGTGGGATCGAAGTTTTGATCCCCTCGATAATAAACATATCAAGCGCCCGGCGCATCCGCGCGATGGACTCCACACGATCCCGGCCGCGGACGATCAGCTTGGCAATCAGAGAGTCGTAGTAAGGTGGAATTACCGCCTCGGCATACGCGGCAGTATCTACACGCACCCCGGTCCCACCGGGCATCTGAAACGCGGTGATGCGCCCGGCAGAGGGAACAAAGGTCTCGGGGTCTTCAGCGTTGATCCGGCATTCGATGCTGTGGCCGCGGAATTCCACTTGCCCCACTACGTTCGCAAGCTTCTCCCCGGCGGCCACCCGGATCTGCGATTTGATCAGGTCCACGTTGGTGACCATTTCAGTTACCGGATGCTCGACCTGGATGCGGGCATTCATCTCGATAAAGTAGTAGTTGCCCTCCTCATCCCGCAGGAATTCCACCGTCCCGGCGCCGCTATAGCCAATTTTCTCCAGTGCCTGGGCCACGCACGTTCCCAGTTGCTCTCGGGTCTGCGCATCCATGGCGGGCGAGGGCGACTCCTCAATCAGCTTCTGGTGGCGCCGCTGGATGCTGCACTCGCGCTCGCCGAGATGCATGACGCTACCGTGGCGGTCTCCCAGCACCTGGAACTCGATGTGGCGCGGCCGTTCGATGAACTGCTCCACATAGACGTCTGGAATGCCGAAGGCCTGCTGGGCTTCATTGCGCGCAGTCTGAAACGCCGGGATTAGCTCCGCCCGCCTGCGCACCACGCGCATCCCCCGCCCGCCCCCGCCCGCCGACGCCTTGATAATCAGGGGAAAACCCGTCGTCTCGGCGGCCTTCTCCACCGCGGCCTCATCCTCTACCACGCCCTCGGTCCCTGGAATGATCGGAATGCCTGCTGCGGCCATTTCGCGCCGCGCATGGTCCTTTTCCCCCATGAGGCGGAGGATGTCTGCAGGAGGCCCGATGAAATTGATATGGGACGCTTCGCAGACCTCAGCGAAGTTGGCATTCTCGGAGAGAAACCCATACCCAGGATGGATGGCGTCCACATTGGTGATTTCCGCGGCGCTGATGACGTGCGGGATGTTCAGATAGCTATCCCCGCTGCGCGGAGGTCCGATGCAGACGGCTTCGTCGGCAAAGCGAACGTGGAGGGAATTCCGGTCCGCCTCCGAATACACTGCCACGGTGGCAATGCCTAGTTCCTTGCACGCGCAGATCACGCGCAGGGCAATCTCGCCGCGGTTGGCGATCAGGATTTTGCGAAACATCGCTCAGGAGGAGAGGACGCGCCCCTCACCTATCTCTTTCGAGAGGGGCGGATGGCAAACAACGGCTCCCCGTATTCAACGGGCTGCGCGTTTTCCACGAAGATCCGCATCACTTCCCCGCTCACGTCGGTTTCGATCTCATTCATCAGCTTCATGGCCTCGATGATACACAGCACCTGTCCGACCTCCACCGAGTCGCCCACCTTGACAAAGGGCTCCGCCCCGGGGCTCGGGGCGTTGTAAAACGTGCCGACGATCGGCGACTTGACCACCTGGACGTCCTCGGCGCGGAGGGGCTCGGCGGGGACCGCGGGTGGCAGGGCGGCCACGGGCGGCGCCGGGGCGGCGGATGGCGCGGCGCCCGCCACCACAATCTCCGGCGGGATCATCGGGCGCTGCGAGGGGGGGTTGGAATTGGCCGCTGGTTTTTTCAGCCGGATGCGAAGATCGCCCTGCGAATACTCAAACTCTTCAAGGCCATGCTGCGACATAAAGGCCAGCAGCCGCTCGAGCTGGCTCAGGTCGACGCCCGCCACAGAAACGTCGCTTGAATCGGCAGGTTTCTTTTTGCCTTTCATGCAGAATCAGAGTTCGAGGAAATCCCGCGGAGCGGTCGTCAGGACCTCGGTGCGGTCAACAAACACGGCCACATCGTCCTCCACTCGAATTCCACCAACGCCTGGCACATAAACGCCCGGCTCTAGAGTGACCACGTTACCCGCCTGGAGGAGTCCTTTTTGCCCCTTGGCCAGCCGGGGCACTTCGTGGACTTCTAAACCTAGACCATGGCCCGTGCTATGCACAAAATGATGCGCGAGACGATAGCCCTTTAGAACGCGCCGGGCTGCGGCATCCACCTCGCCTGCGGCCGCTCCCGCGCGCAACGTCTCGAGCGCCGCTGCCTGCGCCTGCTGCACCCCCTGGTACCAGCGCCGGATCCGCGCCGGCGCACGCCCGATGTAAACAGTGCGCGTCAGATCGCAACAATAGTGCGAAAGTATAGCACCCAGGTCCAGCACCACCAACTCATTTTTCCCCACCCGTTTCTCCGTGGGCCGCGCATGCGGCAGGGCTGCGCGCTGGCCTGAGGCTACAATCGTATCGAAGGCCGCGCCGCTTGCTCCCTTTCGTCGCATGCGGTATTCGATCTCCGCCGCCAGTTCCACTTCTCGCACGCCCGGCTTCACCAATGACAGGATCTCCTGGAATACCTCGCAACCCAACTGCGCCGCCTGCCGCATCGCTGCGATTTCTTCGCTGTCTTTGACTGCGCGCAGCTCCTCCACTAGACTCTCTCGCCCGAGCCAACGGACGGCCCGCCCGGCTGCCTGCCCCACCCTGAAATTCTCAGCGACAGTCATTCGGGCGGACTCATAGATCACCCGTGCCTTTTTCTTCTTCCGCAGATGCTCGCCAACAGCCCCGAGCAGCGGGCCACGAGAAACGCGCACCCGCGCTTCTTTCACTTCCTCGGCAGACTGCGTGGCGTAGCGCCCGTCGGTGAACAGAATGACCCGAGTCGGCTCGATCAGCAGGGCTCCCGCGGTTCCCGAAAAGCCGGTCAAATAGAGAATGTTGGGCCGGTGGGTGACCAACATGGCGTCCGCGCCAGCCTGGATGATTCGCCGCCGAACCTGCTCGATTCGCTGGGGATAAGGTCGTACCATAAAGAGAAAGGAGGAGACTCCCGTCTCCTCCTCGCCTTGTGTTCCTTGAAGATCGCAGTTCCGGTCAAGTCCGGCGCGGCTCTAGCTGGGCACAATCCGGGGCGTCAGGAAGAAGAGCAGCTCCTGGGACGTGACGTTGACGTTGGTGCGTTTGAACAAATGACCGATCAGCGGAATGCTCCCAAACAGCGGCACCTCGCTGATATCGGTGCGCTGCGAGGAGACGATGACGCCGCCGATCACCACGGTGCCTCCGTCATTGATCACGACGTGGGCCTCCACCGATTGGGTATCGAGCGCCGGGATGCCTTGCACACGCGGGATGCCGGCGTTGATTGCCGTATTCTCGACGAGAACTATCATCGAGATGGTGCCTTCGGCAGTGATCTGCGGGGTCACTTCCAGCTTCAGTACCGCGTCAATGAACTGCACCGAGATGGTGTTGTTGATCGTCGTCTGCACTGGAATCTTTGTGCCCTGCTTTACCAGTGCTTTTTCATTGTTCTGGGTAATGACCTTGGGCTTGGAGAGCAGCTTGCCCACGCCCTTGGCTTCCGCAGCGGAGATGATAAAGTCCACCGCAAAGTTCGGCGACCGGTGGGCGAAGCTAATGCCACTGGTAGGTGCTCCGGCCGGCAGGTTGGAGTTGAAGGGAAGCGACGTTGTTCCCGATGTGACCAAAGGAGGGGGAGGGATGCCGGTCCCGCTGCTAATTGGGCTCGTGAAGCCCTGCGCGCCCACCAAGCCCCCAAACAGAGTGCGACCGCGGGTCGCCGTGGTGGCAAAGCCGAATTGCGTGCCAATGTCCCGCGCAAACGAGCGTGTGGCGGACACCACTCGGGCTTCAATCTCCACCTGCTGGCCTTTCCGGTCGAGCTGGCGAATCAGGTTATCCACCTGCGGCATCACCGTGGGAATGTCCCGGATGATCAGGGTATTCGAGCGCTCATCGGCGAGGATTTCACCTCGCGGGGAGAGAAAGCGCCTAAGCGTCTCGCGCATTGCGGTGGCCTTGGCGTAACTCAAAACGCGCGTACTGGTGACCTGCTCGACGGCTTCGGCCTGAGCCTTGAGCAAGTCGCGCTTGGTTTCAGCCTCTCTCTTGATTGTGTCCTGGGTGGCAATGCGGAGCACGTTGCCTTCCAGTTGCTTGTCCATATTGTTGTTGCGCAGAACGATGTCCAGGGCCTGGTCCCACGGCACGTCATCGAGCACCAGGGTCACCGTCCCTTTTACCGCGGGATCCAACACCACATTCAAGCCGCTGATCTCGTGAATCAGGCGGAAGAAATCCTTCAAGTCCACATCCTTCAGGTTCACCGAAATCGGCTCCCCGGAATACTTGCCGGCCGCTTGCGGTGCGCCCGGGGCGCCCTGCTGCTCCGCGGCTTGCGGAGGCTCGGCCGGCGCCTGCGCTGGCACTGCTGGCACCGGCTGCTGAGCCTCAGGCCGTGCCCGCACGGCCGGGAACGTGGCACCGGCTTGCTTCTGTGCGGCGGGCGTGGCCAGCACGGCCAAGCGCCGGGTCAATGTGGCAGGCAGCGGCATTCCGGAAATCTCCGCTGCCGCTGAGTGCAATGCGCCGGGCCGATAAATCTCCCTGTGCGGGGCATTGGCTGCTTTCTTCACCAGCGCGGCCGGTTTCTGGATGGCATCAGGAATTGGAGATGATGCCGTGCTCGCGGCAAACGCCACGGTCACCGTCTTACCTTCAGCATTGACGCGGTAGGGCACCTTGCGTTCCAACTCGATCACTAACCGCGGCACATCGGGCTTGAACTGGCCGAGGCGCACTCTCTCCACGGGCTTCAAACCGCTCGGAATCGAAGCAGTCCGATCCAGTGCCAGTTGGGCACCAGGGAAATCCAGCACCACGCGCTCGGGGTGATCCAGGCGCGACTCCTGGTAGTTCAGCCGGCCGCTGCCTTCCACTCGCACGGTGACCTGCGGGCCGACACGGCCGATTTCAACTTTTCCGATCACTGCGGCGGGAGCTCCAACAGAGGTCACGGGCGCAGGCGGCCGAGGGAGCGCCGGCGCAGTCGGCGAGACCTCCCGGGTAGGTACAGCCCCAGAATACTCTTCAAAAACTAGCGTTAACTGATCCGGGCCGCGGCGCTCCCAACGGGGTTCAACTGGCTTGCGCAGCAGGATCTCCAGCCGGACTCCAACACTCCCCAGGGCACCGAGCGGGAGCACACGGTAGCTGCTTACCACGTCCGACGACAACACGCGAGCGGTTGAGGGCTCCGCCGAAGCCACCCCCGCAAGGTCTACCACCAGGAGATTTTCGCTAGGGCGGGAAGCGGTGTAGGTGAAGGGTCCAGATGCCTTGGCATCGATGCGGGCGGTCCGCGCGGTGACCTGCGCGTCCACCCGCACAAGGCCGGGAGTCACACCAGGGCCCGCACCCGCCGGACTGGCAAGAATGGCTGCGCTCACCAAAGCCTGACAGGTGAGCCGGCAGACCGGCCATTTCGTCTTCATCGCTGTTCTCCTGGACTGGGGTAAAGTCGCTTGGTCACTGTCCGGTCCACAGGCTTGCCAAAGGCATCCTTGCCGGTTTCGTTGAAGGAGACCGCATCCATCGTGATGCGCTCGACGCGACCATCGTAGAGCTGATCTCCATCCCGCAAGAAATAGACCCGCTGCTGCGGGTTCGATACCACCGCAATCATCCCGTTAGGTGCCCGCACAATTCCATCTAGCCGCAGCGTGCTCACCACCAGACCCGCCTTTCCCGGCGGCAGACGCTCTGGACTTCCGCCGCCAGAGCGTTCCTTGCCCACCAGGGGCTCAAACGGGTCGCGCCGCGAAACGGAGGCTCTAGGTGTGGCCGGCTTTTCTACTGGCGCCTTCGCTCTTGCCTTCCCAGGTGCCTTCGCTGACTTCTTAGCCGGGGGCTTTTGCGCGGTCTCCGCCGGCGGCTTGGTTGCCGGTGCTGGCTTGCTCGGGGCCGGAGTCTTGGGCGCCGCCTTTCCGGGCTTAGCTGGCTGTGGAGTTTTCTGGCCCGCCTGTGTAGCTGCCGTTGCCGTGTTGGCGGGTGATTGTGTCTTAGGCAAATGACTGGGCGCCGTGGCTACATTAGCAGGCGGCTTTGCAGACGAGCCGGTCTTGGCCGGCGGCTCGTTCTTCTTCGCTGCGGGAGCGGTCGCCTGCCTCGCGACGGCAGGTGTCATATCAAACTGCCGGCTTTGCGGGGGCGTTTTCGCCGGCGGCGGGCTTTGAGCTGGCAAGGACAAAGCGACCGCCAAGGCCAGCACCGCCATCGCCATTGCGTGAGCTTTTCGAAGTCGCATCATCAGCTCGGTTATCCTAACGTTTGCTGGGCTGTCTGGCGGGCGCCTTACTTACCGGCTCTTCCGCTGCCTTAGTAAAGAATGTGGTGGCTATAAAAGTCCCGGTAACCGTAGTTCCCGGCCGCACCGGATACTTGGCGCTCTTCACGTCCCCCAGCCCCGAGAAGGTAACATCGCCGACGTTGATGATGCGCGAGAGTCGGCTTAAGCGGGTGAAGAATTCCAGGATGCTGTAGTACGGCCCGTCCACTTGCACTTCAAAGGGCATCTCGAAGTGATAGTCCCTCGGGCTGAGCGGCATCGCCGTGAGGCGTCGCACCTGCACGTTTGACGCGCTGGCCGCTCCCTGCAGCAGGCGAATGAACTCGTCGAGTTCCTTGTCTTCCGGGACGATCGTCTTTAAGGTGTCCAACTGTTTCTGCAGAGCTTCCATCTCCAACTTGAACTCGCTGTACCGCCGCTCGTAAACGCGCAGCGCAGTCACCTCTTGAGTCAGCTTCTGGTGCTCCTGGTTCAATCTGTCTAGATTGGCGCGCGTCTGCTGGACGGGGGAAAAGGGCAAGAACTCGCCGGCCAGGACCAACACGACTGCCAGGGCCACATAGATGAGCACGTGGATGTACCACGGAAACTCTCGAAAGGAGATGGCCATTGCCCCCCTAGCCCTTCTTGGTCGGCGCAGACTTCACCGGCGCTCCAGGTGATACCGGCGCTGCAGCCGCTGCAGGCCCAACAGGCTTACCCTGTGGCAGAGAAAACTCCGCCATCAAAGTAAACAGGAACGTCTGCACCGCGGTGTTGCGTTCATCCTGGTGGGTTTCCTTGATCTCCACCTTTTGGAAATACCCGGACCTCTTTAACTGGGTGATAAGATTGGCCACGGCGTTGACCGAAGCTGCAGTGCCCTCGATGGTCAGCGCGTTCCCCTTGCGGGACAAGGAAGTCAGCCATAGCGTCTCGGTGCGCGTCACTGTACCGGCTAGCGCATCTAGCAACTCCTGACCGCCCGTGCGATTCCGTTGCAACTGCTCAATTACGGAGATGCGCTGCTGCAAAACCGCTTTCTGCCGCTCAAAATTTTCCACCTGCTGTTTGAGTAGCTCCAGTTGCGTCTTTTGCGCCTGCAAAGCGCGGATTTGCCCTTGCCTCTGACTGACGTCATTACTGAGCTGATGCCAGTGGAACCACAGCACCCCAAAGGCGAAGGCTAGCGAAAGCAGAAGCAGCACAATTTGGAGAGTGGCCTCCGGCGGCCCCTCGAGGCGAGGATGATCCTTCGGCCGAGGTTGGCCCAGCAGGTTGATCCTGATCATGGGTCAAAACTCCTCAGCGCGAGGCCGACAGCGATGGCCAAGCGGGGTGCTAATTCGCGGATCTCATCCTCATTGTGGCGGCCGGGATTGATCACGATTTTGCGGAACGGATACAGCTCCTCGACAGGCATGGCGAATTCTTCGCGCAGCAGGTCCAACAGCCCGGGCACTCGGGCCGTGCCTCCAGCTACGTAAATTCTCTGAATATTCTCCCCGCTGGCAGTGGCTCGGAAAAAGTCGAAGGTCTTCTGGATTTCCAGGATCAGGATGTCGGACACCGAGCGCAGGATGGTCCCGCGCTGCTCCCCGGCAACGCCGGCGATGTTCTCGCCGTGCTTCAGCCGCTCGGCATCCTCGAAACTCAGGTCCAGCTCCTTCTGGAGCGCGTCGGTATACTGATTGCCTCCGACCGAGACGTCGCGGGTGAACAGCGGCACTCCGCCGCGCACGATATTGATGTTCATCACGCTGGCGCCCACGTTCAGCAGTGCCACAGTCTGGCCGGGGTCGGGGTCGTAGTTCACTTCGAAGCAGTTCTGCAGCGCGAAAGCGTCGATGTCCACCACCACCGGCGTCTTGCCGGCCTGCGCGAGCACGTTGGTATGGTTCAGGATTTTGTCTTTCTTCACCGCTACCAGCAAGACATCCATCTGCGAGTCCACCGTTTCCAGCAACTGGTGGCTCAAGTTCACGTCGGTGATGTCGAAGGGAATGTGCTGGCTGGCCTCCGCCTGAATCCGGTCATAGAGCTCGCCCTCGGTCATCAAGGGCAGCGTGACGCGCTTGACGATCACCGAATGACCGGAAACGGAGGTGGCCACGTTCTTGGTTTTGATCTTTTGCCGTTCAAAGATGCTGGTGATTGCTGCGGCAACGAGCGGCGCATCCATGATCGCGCCATCGACGACGGTATCCTGCGCCAGCGGCTCCAGGCCGTAGCTCATAAGCTCATAACCCTGTTTCGAGCCCTTCAGCTCCACAGCCTTGATGGAACTGGAACCAATGTCGAGACCAACCAACGGTTTTTGTTTTCCGCCCCCGAACATTTCTGGCCTCTTTCCGCGCCTCGGAGTGCCCGGCTACCGCTTCTTCCCCGCCTTCCCTAGCGCCATCTTCCGCTCCATCCAACGGTCCAGGGTTGTCTTCCGGAACTTCCAGCGGTTGCCCAACTTAAACGCGGGAATCAAACCTTCGCTAATATAACGGTATAGCGTGTCCCGCGAAATTCCCAGGTACTGTGAGGCCTGGCGCACGTTCATTACTTCGCGTGCCTCACCCATCGAGGTTATCACTCCGCGCGGAGGCTGCTTAATTGCTCGTGCCACTCGAGTTCACACCCCTGCTCGGACAAACCGAGCCGAAATACCTTCTTGCTGGTTATGGCATCGGGCCGCCGCAGTGTCAAACACAGGTCTATCGGAGTTGTCCTAAGAATACTGGTTTTCGGGGGGGGATTATAGGCAACTGTAGGCATCAAAAGCAATCAATATATTGGGGCCATAGAATACAGGGCCCAGGATGTAGGACCCCGGTTACAAGCCGCCCGGCCAAATCCTTGACCCTAAATACCGCCGCTCGTGGCCCTTATCGGCCAAGCCCCAGCGATCCCCACAGCGCATCAATCTTTGCTTTCGTCGTGCGGTCCATAACAATCTCGTCCGGCCACGGCCGCGTGAAACCTTCGCTGGCCCACTTGCGCGTGGCATCGATCCCCATCTTCGAGCCGAAGTCCTGAATCCGCGCGGCGTGATCGAGCGTGTCCACCGGCCCAAGCATCATCTGTACGTCGCGCTCGGGATCGATCGTGCACAGCGCTTTCCAGACCACCTCGCGAAAACTCTGCACATTCACATCGTGATCCACAACCACAAGCACTTTGGTGAACATCGCCTGCCCGAGCGACCAGATGGCGTTCATGATCTTTCGAGCCTGACCCGGGTAGGATTTTCGGATGGCCACAATCATCAGGTTGTGAAAAATGCCCTCTGCGGGCATGGCAATGTCCACGATCTCCGGATACTGCATCTTCATCACCGGCAGGAAAATGCGCTCGATCGCGTGACCCATGAAGAAGTCTTCCTGCGGCGGCGGCCCGACAATCGTGGTGAGGTAGATGGGATCGCGGCGGTGCGTGATGCAGGTGACGTGGAAGACTGGATACTCGCCTTCCAGCGAATAGAAGCCCGTGTGGTCGCCGAACGGCCCTTCTGTGCGGAACTCGTTCAGATCCACGTATCCCTCCAGAACGATCTCCGCGTTTGCGGGAACCTCCAGGCTGCAGGTTGCGCAGGGCACCATCTCCACCGGCTCGCCCCGCAGGAATCCCGCAAACATCATCTCGTCAAGATCTGGCGGAATGGGGAGCACGCCCGCCAGGCAGGTGATTGGGTCGGCGCCAATCGCCGCCGCGACTTCAATCTTTCCTTCCCCGGCCTTCGCCCGCGCGCGGCGAAAATGGTCGGCGCCATGTTTCTGCGTTTGCCAGTGCATGGCAGTGGTGCGCTCATTAAACACCTGCATGCGATACACGCCGACGTTGCGCTTGCCCGTCTCCGGGTTCTTGGTGATCACAAGCGGCCAGGTGATGAACCGCCCGGCGTCCTGCGGCCAGCATTTCAGGATGGGAAACTCGAGAAGAGAAAAGCCCTCTTTGCGGATCACTTCCTTGCACGCGCCGCCCTTTACCGTCTTCGGAAAGAACGCGCCAAGCTCCGCAAGCTTCGGCAACATCTTCAGCTTGTCCAGCAGACCTTGCGGGGACTGAAAATCTAAGAGGGATTTGATGCGCGCGGCTACCTCGTCCACATGCTCGACTTCAAGCGCCAGATTCATGCGCCGCTCGCTGCCCAGCATATTGATCAGCAGCGGGATGCGCGAGCCCTTGGGCCGCTCAAACAGCAGCGCCGGCCCCCCAGCGCGGGTTACCCGGTCGGTGATTTCCGTGATCTCGAGAACCGGGTCGATTTCCGCGGTGATGCGCTTGAGCTCGCCTTCCTTTTCCAGTTTCCGGATGAACTCGCGCAAATCCTTGTACGCCACGTTGCCGCCTCCGTGCCTCCCTCTCTTAGCTTCTATCCCGCCTAAGAACGGCACAATGTAGCACGAAGCGCTGTGGCCAAAGAACCCTTGCCAGGCAGGAGGCGCTTTGCTAGGTTAAGGAGTAGAGCGGCTTCCCAAGCCGCGGACGTGGGTTCGACTCCCATCGCCCGCTCCAGTTTCCGGACCAAACCAATTCAATGTCTCCCGTTTCTGCATGGAGTGGAATCAGCAGATGGTTCGCGTAGCGCCCGCGCTACTACTCTGGCGAAGGCTCACGCGCGGGCGATGCGGATTGCCTCTGCCCACTTGCCCTGGGCTTTCAGCACCAGCTCGATGACTTCGCGCACCGCGCCGTCGCCCCCGGACTTCGAGGTGACGTAATGCGCGGCCTTTTTCACTTCGGGGACAGCGTTGGCCACGGCGACAGCAAGGCCCACGCGCGCCAGGATAGGCAGGTCGGGCAGGTCGTCGGCGACGTAGGTCACTTCCGCATCGCGCACGCTTGATTCACGAAGGATCTCCTCGTAGGCCGGGAGCTTTTCGCCCCGGTTCTGATACACGAAGTCCATATCCACTTCGCGAGCGCGGCGGGTCGTGGCTGGCGAATCACGGCCCGTGATCAGTCCGGTGCGCAAGCCCGCGAGTTTGGCGAGCTTGAGACCCGCGCCGTCGTAGGCGCTGAAAACTTTAATTTCCGTGGCCGTGCCGTCTGGCATGGAATGCAGCAGAATGCGGCTGTCCGTGAGCACGCCATCAACGTCCATCAGCACCAGCCGGATTCTCGCTGCGCGCTTCACGAGCGCCGATGAAATCTTCCGCGTACGGTGGGGCACGACCTTTCCCTCCGCGCCAAGGCTACCACGGGATGTTTGCGGCGGGAACCAGCGAGAAGCCGGCATGACGAACGAAGGTCCCGAGGCCGTATGGCCATGGGCCCCTGCAATGGCAGTCCGAGGCGCGGAAATCAGAATAGTTCAAGGGTCCAGAGGTCATGGAGGTGCACGACACCCAAGACGCGCCGATCCGAATCCACGACCGCGACAGAGGTGATCTTGCGCTGCTCCATCAGGTTCAGCGCCGCGCTGGCCAACTCCTTTGGGGCAATCGTCACCGGGGTGCGCGTCATACATTCCCCTACGGTGAGCTCGAGGCTTTCGCCCTTGCGCTTCTGCATCAGCCGCCGCAGGTCGCCATCGGTGAACACGCCCGCTAAGCGGCTTCCGTCGTCCACCACGGTGGTCATGCCCAGGCCCTTCGCGCTCATTTCGTAGATGACGTCGGGCATCTTCGCCGTGACATGCACACGCGGCAGCGCGTCGCCCGAATGCATCACGTTTTCGACGCGCATCAGTTTTTTCCCCAACTGGCCGCCGGGATGCAATGCCGCAAAGTCTCCCGGGGTAAATCCGCGGCGCTCGAGCAGGGCGATGGCCAGTGCGTCGCCCATGGCCATCGACGCGGCAGTGCTCGCGGTGGGCGTCAGGTTGAGCGAGCAAGCCTCTTCCTTCACGCTGATGTCAAGCAGGACATCGCTCGCCGCCGCCAGCGTCGAGCGCGGGTTCCCGGTCAGAGTGACGAGCGGAATGCTCAGCCGCTTGACGGTATCGAGCAGCGCGATGATCTCCTGGGTTTCGCCGCCGTAGGAGATAGCCAGTAGCACGTCGGCACGCACCAGCATCCCCAGATCCCCATGGTGCGCCTCCGCCGGATGCAAAAACAGTGATGGAGTGCCGGTGCTGGAGAACGTGGCGGCAACTTTGCGACCGATCAAGCCCGACTTGCCTATGCCAGTGACGACCACGCGGCCCTTGCACTGGAACAGGAGTTCGACTGCTTTGTCGAAACGCGCATCCAGCCGGCCGAGCAGGCCTTCGATGGCCTGGGCCTCGATGCGCAACACGCGTCGGGCGGTTTCGAGACTCACACCGTGCTCCAGCCTCGCACCAGTGCCGCCAGCCGCACCAGCTTATCGAGCAAGCGCGGGAGTTGATTGACTGGCAGGGCGTTCGAACCATCCGACAACGCCGCAGGAGGATTGTCGTGGACTTCCAGGAAGATTCCATCCACGCCGACGGCGGCGCCCGCGCGCGCCAGCGGTTCGATGAACTCGGGCTGGCCACCGCTTGACTTCCCTTCTCCGCCGGGGAGTTGGACAGAATGCGTGACATCAAACACCACCGGATAGCCCAGCTTGCGCAGAATGGGGAACGAACGCATGTCCACCACCAAGTTCTGATAACCGAAACACGTGCCGCGCTCGGTCACGATGATCCGATCGCTGCCCGTGCTGGCAATCTTCTCCACTGCGTTGGACATCTCCCAAGGCGAGAGGAACTGCCCCTTTTTCAGATTCACGACGCGGCCGGATCTGCCCGTCGCAATCAGCAAATCCGTCTGCCGGGACAGAAACGCCGGCACCTGCAGCACGTCGCAGACCTCCGCAGCGCGCGGCACCTGCGAAAGGTCGTGCACGTCGGTGAGGATGGGAAACCCGAAGCTCTCCTTGATTTTTCGCAGCACCGCCAATCCTTCAACGAGGCCCGGACCACGATACGACGAAAGCGAAGACCGGTTCGCTTTGTCGTAGGAGGCTTTGAAGATGAGCGGGATCTTGCACTCCGCCACAACGCGCGCGAGCCGCTCCGCAATAAGCGTGCAGTGCTTCTCGCTTTCGATCACGCAGGGGCCGGCGATCAAGAACAGCGGCTGCTTCCCGCCGATCTTCAACGGCCCAACCGATATCTCGCGCGAAGGGGTCATAGGCCAACTTTCAGGCGTTCGCCTGAAGCCCTAGCCTATGCGCGAACCGCATGTTTTTCAATGGATTCGAAGGGCCCTAGCGCTCGGGTGCTGAGTCCACGGCCGCGGGCGCTGGCGGCACCGCAGGCACCCGGCGCTCGCCCGGCGCGATGTCCGCGCGATGGCGGTGCTGCCAGGCTGCGCCGATGAACGCCGCAAAAAGCGGATGGGGGGCCAGCGGCTTGGACTTGAACTCCGGATGGAATTGGCAACCCAAAAACCAGGGGTGGTCGGGCGCTTCGATGATCTCGACGTAAACGCCGTCAGGAGTGCGGCCGGTGATGCGCAGGCCCGCCGACACGAGTGTCTGTTCATACTCGCGGTTGAATTCGTAGCGGTGGCGGTGGCGCTCGCTGATCTCTAGTTGGCCGTAAGCGCGATGCGCCACCGAGCCGGGTTCGAGCCGGCACGACCAGGCGCCCAGGCGCATCGTGCCGCCCATTTCGTCCACCCCCAGCAGTTCGCGCAGCTTGTAGATCACCCGATGTGGAGTTTGCGGCTCAAATTCGGTGCTATCGGCACCGGCAAGCTGGCTGACATTGCGCGCGTATTCGATGGTGGCGCACTGCATCCCCAGGCAAATCCCGAAGAAGGGGACTTTGTTATCGCGGGTGTACTGGATGGCGTGAACCATGCCACTGATGCCGCGTTTGCCGAAGCCGCCGGGCACTAGGATGCCGTCCAGGTGGCGCAAGCGGCGATCAGCGGTGGCCACCGAATCGATTTCCTCGGCCTCGACCCACTCGATCACCGTGCGCAGCTTGTGCGCCAGGCCGCCGTGCACCAGGGCTTCCCGCAAGCTCTTGTACGCGTCTTCAAGCTGCACGTACTTGCCGACCACGCCGATCCGCACTTCCCCCATCGGATGGTGAATACGATCGAGTAGGGCAAGCCACGGGCTCAGGTCGCGCGCCGACGCTTCCATGCGCAGCAAACGCAGGATCTCTTCATCCAGCCCTTCGCGCGACAGGTTTACCGGCACTCCATAGATGGTATCCACGTCCTGCGCGGCGATGACGCAGGACTCGGCCATATTGCAGAACAACGCGATCTTGGCCTTCACCTCGCGCGGCAGACGACGGTCGGTGCGGCAGAGCAACAAATCGGGCTGGATGCCAATGCTTCGCATCTCCTTCACGCTGTGCTGCGTGGGCTTGGTCTTCAGTTCGCCCGCGGTGGGAATGAAAGGCACCAGCGTCACGTGGACGAAAATCGCGTTTTCCTGCCCTAGCTCGAGACGCATCTGGCGGATGGCCTCGAGAAACGGCAGCGACTCGATGTCGCCCACCGTGCCCCCGATCTCCACGATCAATACGTCCACGCCTTCCGACACCTTGCGGAACGCGGCTTTGATTTCGTCGGTCACGTGCGGGATCACCTGCACAGTCTTGCCCAGGTAGTCGCCCCGCCGCTCTTTGGTGATAATGGACTCGTAGATGCGCCCCGTGGTCCAGTTGTGGTCCCGAGTCAGCTGCGCGTGGGTAAAGCGTTCGTAGTGACCCAGGTCCAGGTCGGTTTCGGCGCCATCTTCGGTGACGTACACCTCACCGTGCTGGTACGGGCTCATTGTGCCAGGATCAACATTCAGGTAAGGATCGCACTTCTGAAGGGTAACGCGGAGGCCTCGACTTTCGAGCAGGCAGCCGATCGACGCAGCCGCCACTCCTTTGCCCAGGGAAGAAACAACGCCACCGGTCACAAAAATATACTTCGGGCCCATTCGCGCAGTTCACGCCCCTGATGCTGCTGCGGAACGCAGAACTGGATCTTATCCTCCAGGATGGTCGACGTACACCGCATTATGCGTGGGATTATCCACCGTGTCAAATTTTCGCCCATGATGGCGATGATGGAGAAGCCGGGGCACCCCCAGGCCTGGGCGGCAGGCGCGAAGCGCGGGGTCACTTATACTGGGCTGCCGCCGGCGATCGAAGGCACCAGCGTGACTTCGTCCCCCTCGTGGAAGCGATAGTTGTTTCCGCCGAGGAAGCGAATGTCCTCTTCATTGACATAGATATTGAGAAAGGGACGCACCTGGCCCGTCGCGTCGCGCAGGTGGGGCTGCAATCCGGGATAGCGCACTTCAAGCTGGCCGAGCAGCTCGGGCAGCGTGTCCACGGAGCAGTCAAGCGTATCGGCATTGCCGGTGAAGCGGCGGAAAGCAGTGGGGATTCTCACGGTGATCTTCATTTCAATCTCCTTGGACCGGCACGGTCACTTCGCCTAAGTA
>Ga0209055_1000419_pt1 | contig 29871 bp, 26 predicted proteins | sample GraSoiAngelo_110_FD_185875 | JGI IMG/M metagenome (GOLD analysis project Ga0209055, IMG submission 185875) | Grasslands soil microbial communities from the Angelo Coastal Reserve, California, USA - 14_0903_12_30cm (SPAdes) (version 2) | ecosystem: Environmental > Terrestrial > Soil > Grasslands ... | reverse complement strand
GACCAGTCGCATATCGCCGAGCCGACTCTACGCCTCGCCGAGCCAACCGGCGCCGCCCCGCCGGATTTTTACGGGTTTTTAGCGCGCAGGCCCGGAGTCTTGACGCACGCTTGAGGCCGAGCGTGGCACGGTAGCGTTGGGGTGCTTGGATGTGCAGCCCGAGCGAGCTGTCCAGAGGGTCAAAGACGTCCCCGCGCCCGGCCTGGAGTGGGCTCTACGCGCGGGCCGGGCTCATGCTGTCCGCGCTGTTGCTGGCGCAAGCGCTCGTCGCGACGGGCCCGGAGCGCACCGGCCTGCAGTGCGTGCTCGTCCTGGGCGGCTTCGTGGCGATGGTCCAGTGGACGCGCCGAAACCGCGCAGCGCTCGATCACCTGGATTGGTGCGACTGCGCCAGCTCGCGCGTGACCATGCGTGTGATTCCCTCGGGCCGCGGTCAGCTCGCGGGCGCCGCGGGCGTGCGGGAGCCGGCGCCGGTCGACGCGGAGCCGGTCGAGGCGAATCTAGAAGAGGTCGCGCGCTAGGAGCCTGCGCTCGGCGCTCAGATGATCCAGCGTAGGAGCGCGGTCGCGAGCGACAGGAAGATCGTCACGCCGAGCACGTCCTGCAACGCCGTCTCGAAGGGGCCGGCCGTGATCGCCGGATCGAAGCCGAGGCGCTTGGAAAGCATGGGGATCAGCGTCCCCGCGAAGCCCGAGAGGTTCACCGAGGCGAACATCGAGACGGCCACCACGAACGCGAACGCCGCCGAGTGCCAGACCAGCCCGACCGACCCGACCACCAGCGCGCACACCCCACCCAGGATGCTCGAGGTCTGGACTTGCCGCCGTAGCGGCTCCCACCAGCGGCTCAGCTGCACCTGCCCGGTCGCGAGCCCGCGGACGACCATCGTCACCGACTGCAGCCCGGTGTTGCCGGAGATCGCCTGGATCACCGGCATGAAGGACGCGAGGAGAATGACCTTGCCGAGCGTCTGATCGAAGTAGTGGATGACCGCGCCCGCCCCCAGCTCGATGACCAGGGTGGCCATCACCCAGGGCAGCCGCATGAGCGCGATCTGGCGCGGCGAGCGCCGCTCGAGCTCGGCGGCGTCCGACCCGGCCATGCGGAAGATGTCCTCCGTCGCTTCCTCGCCGACGATGTCGACCACGTCGTCGGCGGTGATGGTGCCGACCAGGCGGTGGTGGGAGTCGACCACCGCGACGGCCACCAGGTCGTACTTGGCGACGACCCGCGCCACCTCCTCCTGATCCATCCCCGTCGGTACGCTGACGACGTTCTCGTCGCGGATCGCGAGCACCGCGGTGGCCGGAGCGGCGATCAGCAGGCGGCGCAATGGGACGGTGCCCACCAGGTGTCGATGACTGTCGACGACGTAGAGCTCGAAAGCCCTTTCGCTGGCGACCGAGTCGCGGATGTGCTTGATCGCTTCCTCCACGGTCGCGTCCTCGCGCACGGCCACGAAGTCCGGCGACATCAGCCGGCCGGCCGAGTGCTCGGGGTACTCGAGGATCTCCTGGACGTCCTCGGAGTGCTCCTCCTCCATGAGCTCGAGGATCTTTTCGGCCTCGTCCCGAGGGAGCTCGTTCACGACGTCGGCGGCGTGCTCGGGCGGCATCTCGTCGAGGATGCGCGAGACTTCGACCTCGTCGAGGGCTCGGACGAGTGTCAGCAAGGTGGTGTCGTCCAGCGACGGCAACACCTCACCCGCCCGTTCCGCCGAGAGGCGCCGGAAGAGCGCGACCTGCTGCTCGAGGGGCAGATGCTGGAGGATCGCGGCGACGTCCGACGGGTGGGCGGCCTCGACCGCCTGGTCGTCGCGCGCGTCCTTGCCGCCCTCGAGGACGCGGCGCATCACCTCGAGCAATCGCTCCTGATCCTGATCGCTCATGCCCAAAGAATACGCCAGGCGCCTAGATCGGCGTCGATCGCTTCGACTCTTTTCACGGCGTCCTCCCTGGCCCGTCGCTCGACCGCGAATCGAGCGCGAGATTGAGCTCGAGCACGTTCACCCGGGGCTCGCCGAGCAAGCCGAACAGTCGGCCCTGGGTGTACTGGGCGACCAGGCCGCGCACGATGCCCTCGTCCAGCTTGCGTGCCCTGGCCACGCGGCCGACCTGATAGAGGGCGGCCGCCGGGCTGATGTGCGGATCGAGGCCGCTGCCCGAGGCGGTGACGAGATCCACGGGCACCGGCGCCGCGTTGCCGGGATCGGCGGCCCGGAGGGCGTCGACGCGCCCCTGAACCGTCTTGATCAGATCGGCGTTCGTCGGGCTCAGGTTCGACGCCGCCGAGGAGCCCGCGTTGTCGCCGAACGGGCTGGTCGCGGAGGGTCGGCTCCAGAAGTATTTCGGGTCATCAAAGGGCTGCCCTATGAGCGCCGAGCCGACGGCCTTACCGTCCCTGACGATCAGGCTGCCGTTCGCCTGGTACGGGAAGACCAGCTGAGCGATGACCGTCACGAGCACCGGGTAGACGACGCCGGTGACCACCGTGAACAGGGCGAGCGAGACGATCGCGGCGCGAACGTGAGTCAGCATGGTGTCAGCTCCCTATTGATAGGCGTGGCCCTACACCAGGTGAAAGACCACGAGAATCATGTCGACCAGCTTGATGCCCGGGAATGGCACGAGGATGCCGCCGACCCCGTAGATCCACACGTGCCGGCGCAGGACAGCCGCCGCGCCGATGGCCCGGTAACGGACGCCCTTCAACGCCAGCGGGATCAACGCGATGATGATGAGCGCGTTGAAGATGACCGCGGACAGGATCGCGCTCTGCGGTGTCGCCAGGTGCATGATGTTGAGCGTCTCCAGCACTGGATACGTCGTGGCGAAGGCCGCCGGGATGATTGCGAAGTACTTGGCGACGTCGTTGGCGATACTGAACGTCGTCAATGCCCCGCGCGTCATCAGCATCTGCTTGCCGGTCTCGACGACCTCCAGGAGCTTCGTGGGATTCGAGTCGAGGTCGATCATGTTGCCGGCTTCCTTGGCTGCCTGAGTCCCCGTGTTCATCGCGACGGCCACATCGGCCTGGGCGAGCGCGGGGGCATCGTTCGTGCCGTCGCCCGTCATCGCCACCAGCCGTCCCTGGGCCTGCGTGTCCCGGATGAGCTTCAGCTTGGTCTCGGGTGTCGCCTCGGCCAGGAACTCGTCGACGCCGGCCTCGGCCGCGATCGCCGCCGCCGTGAGCGGGTTGTCGCCGGTGATCATCACCGTCTTGATGCCCATGCGACGCAGCTCCGTGAACCGCTCCTTGATGCCGCCCTTCACGATGTCCTTGAGCTGGATGACGCCCAGCACGCTGTCGCCGTCGGCGACGACGAGCGGCGTCGCGCCCTCTTTCGCGATCCGGTCGACCGTGCCACGCACGCCTGCGGACACGGTGCCGCCGAGCCGCTTCACGTGGGCTTCGATCGCGTCGGCGGCGCCCTTCCGGATCTGGCGGCCGTTCAGGTTGACGCCACTCATCCGTGTTTGCGCTGTGAACGTGACGAATGTCGCACCCATCTTCTCGACCTCGCGCTCGCGGATCTGATACTTCTCCTTGGCGAGCACGACGATGCTCCGGCCCTCCGGGGTCTCGTCGGCCAGTGACGCGAGCTGAGCCGCGTCCGCCAACGTAGATTCGGTGACCCCATCCGCGGGGAAGAAGGCGGTGGCCTGACGGTTGCCGAGCGTGATGGTGCCGGTCTTGTCGAGCAGCAGCACGTCCACGTCGCCGGCCGCCTCGACGGCGCGACCGGACATGGCGATGACGTTCTTCTGGATCATGCGGTCCATGCCGGCGATGCCGATCGCCGAGAGCAGCGCCCCGATGGTGGTGGGGATCAGGCACACCAGCAGGGCCACCAGGACCGTCACGGTCACCGGCGTCCCCTGACCGGCGGCGCCCACGCTGTAGAGTGAGAACGGCAGCAACGTGGCGGTGGCCAGAAGAAAAATGATGGTCATGGCCGCCAGCAGGATGTCGAGCGCGATCTCGTTCGGCGTCTTCTGTCGCTTGGCGCCCTCGACCAGCGAGATCATCCGGTCGAGGAATGCCTCGCCCGGATCGGCGGTGACCGCGACGATGAGCCAGTCCGACAGCACCTGCGTGCCGCCGGTGACCGAGCTGCGGTCGCCGCCGCTCTCGCGGATCACCGGCGCGCTCTCACCGGTGATCGCCGACTCGTTCACCGACGCGACGCCTTCCACGACCGTCCCGTCGGCCGGGATGAAATCGCCGGCCTCGACGAGCACGTGCTCGCCCTTGCGCAGGCTCGAGGCCGAGACGATCTCGTAGCGCGCGATCCGGTCGGGCCGCGACAATCGCTTCGCCTGCAGGTCGCGGCGTGCCTTGCGGAGCGACGCCGCCTGCGCCTTGCCGCGTCCCTCGGCCATCGCTTCGGCGAAGTTCGCGAAGAGCACCGTGAACCAGAGCCAGACGGAGACCCAGAAGATGAACCACCCCGGCGCCTCGCCCTTTCCGATGAGGGCCTGGACCCACAGCAGGGTCGTCAGGATCGAGCCCACGTAGACGACGAACATCACGGGGTTTCGCACCTGGCGGCGAGGCGTCAGCTTGCGGAAGGAGTCGACGATCGCCTGCCGCACGATCGTCGTGTCGAACAGTGAGCGTTCCTTGACCGTGCCAGCCATGGCTTCATCACCTCATTTCGCCGCGAATATTCCTCATTGCTCGCCTCGGCCGGCGGGGCCCCAGCCTCGCGACGGCCTGCGGCTCGCACTACCATGTGAGATGCTCGACGATCGGCCCGAGCGCGAGCGCCGGCACGAACGTGAGCGCGCCGACCAGCAACACGACACCCACCAGCAGCCCGACGAACAGCGGCGTATGCGTGGGCAGGGTCCCGGCGCCGACCGGCACGATTTTCTTGCGCGCCAGGGCGCCGGCGATCGCCAGCACCGGGACGGCGAGCCAGTAGCGCCCGAAGAGCATGCAGAGACCGAGCGCGATGTTGTAGAAGGGCGTGTTCGTGGAGAGCCCGGCGAAGGCGCTTCCGTTGTTGTTGGAGGCCGAGGAGAACGCGTACAGGATCTCGCTGAACCCGTGGATGCCCGGGTTGGCGATGCCGGCCTTGCCCGCCGCGGTCACGACGCCGACGGACGTGCCGATGAGCACGAGCGCGGGCGTGACCAAGATGACCAGCGACGACATCTTCATCTCGTACGCCTCGATCTTCTTGCCGAGGTACTCCGGCGTCCGCCCGACCATCAGCCCGGCCACGAAGACCGCAATGATCGCGAACATGAGCATCCCGTAGAGGCCGGAGCCCACGCCGCCGTAGATGACCTCACCGAGCTGGATCAGCCACATCGGCACGAGCCCTCCGATGGGGGTGAACGAATCGTGCATCGCGTTGACCGATCCGTTCGAGGCGGAGGTGGTGGCCGTGGCCCACAAGGCCGAGTTCGCGATGCCGAAGCGGACTTCCTTGCCTTCCATGTTGCCGCCCGACTGCAAGGAGCTCGCCGTATGATCGACGCCTTGTTTCACGAAGACGCTGCCGTGCTGTTCGGCCATCACGCACACGACGAGGAGGGCCACGAAGACGACGGTCATCGCCGTGAGGACCGCCCAGCCCTGGCGGGTGTCGCCGACCATGAGGCCGAACGTGTAGCAGAGCGCGGCCGAGATCTCGAGAATCGCGAGCAGCTCGAGGAAATTCGAGAGCGGCGTCGGATTCTCGAACGGGTGCGCCGAGTTCACGTTGAAGAAGCCCCCCCCGTTCGTCCCGAGCTGCTTGATCGCGATCTGCGACGCGGCCGGCCCGACCGCGATGACCTGGTCGGTCAAGGTCGACTTCTTCGTCTTGGGCTGCCCCTTCTCGTCGAGGACCGGTTTGCCGTCCTTGTCGGTCACCGGCTCGTCGTACGCGGTCGGCTGCACCACGGCGACCTTCGCGTACGGGCCGAACGTCTGGACCACACCCTGTGAAACGAGCACGAGTGCCAGGACGAACGACAGCGGCAGGAGGATGTAGAGCGTGGTCCGCGTGAGATCGACCCAGAAGTTGCCGATCGTCTCGGCGGAGCGGCGCGCGAATCCTCTGATCAACGCGACCGCGACCGCCATGCCCGACGCCGCCGAGACGAAGTTCTGCACGGTCAGCGCGAGCATTTGCGTGAGGTAGCTCATGGTGGTCTCGGCGCCGTAGCCCTGCCAGTTGGTGTTGGTCGCGAAGCTCACGGCGGTGTTGAACGAGGAGTCCGGCGAGACCGCGCCGAGAGCGGCCGGATTGAGCGGCAACACGCCCTGGACACGCTGGAGCGCGTACACCGCCAGAACCCCGGCGAGATTGAAGAGCAGCATCGTCAGGGCATAGGTCTTCCAGCCCATCTCGAGCTCGGCTGTGACGCCCGATCCCCGGTAGACGAGACGCTCGAGCCAGCCGAGCGCCCGGTCGAGCCCGATCGGCCGCCCGTCGTACACGCGCGCCATGTACGCGCCGAGCGGCTTGGCCAGGGCGAGCAGAACGATCGTATAGAACGCGAGCTGCAGAACTCCATTGCCAGTCATGCGAAGAGCTCCGGCTTGAGCAGCGCCAGCACGAGATAGATCAAGAGTCCCAGCGACACGAGCCCGCCGACGATATAGAGGAGTGGCATTGCAAGCTCCTACACACGCTCGCAGAGCTTGACGAATGCCCACGTGACGCCGAAGAAGAGCACGCTCAGTCCGACGTAGAGAACATCAGCCCAGTCCATGCCGAACCTCCACTGAGAACGATAGCGCCCATCCATCTCAAGAAACCGTCAAGATCCCGCGCTGGGACGTTAAAGACCCGTCAAGGCGTCCGCACCGGCCCGTCCACAGCCTTTAGAGTGCGGGCGGGCCCCGGGCGCTACACTAGAGCCGTGGGCACCGACCGGCCAGACCCCGAGGCGCTCCTGGCCCGTGTCAAGGCGGAGGAAGCGCGTCAGCGTCGAGGGAAGCTGAAGATATTCCTCGGCGCCGCCGCCGGGGTCGGTAAAACGTACGCGATGCTCGAGGCCGTGCGCGAGCAGAAGGCCGACGGAGTCGACGTGCTCGTCGGATATGTCGAGACGCACGGGCGGGCCGAGACCGACGCGCTGCTCGAAGGACTCGAGCTCCTCCCGCCGCGGATGGTCGACTATCGCGGCGCCGCGCTGCGCGAGTTCGATCTCGACGCCGCGCTCGCCCGCCGTCCCGCGCTCATCCTCGTCGACGAGCTGGCGCACACGAATGCGCCCGGCTTGCGACACGCCAAGCGCTGGCAAGACGTCGTCGAGCTGCTCGACGCCGGCATCAACGTGTACACCACCATGAACGTCCAGCACCTGGAGACCCTCAACGACGTCGTCGCGAAGATCACCGGCGTCGTGGTGCGCGAGACCGTGCCGGACTCGGTCTTCGAACAGGCCGACGACGTCGAGCTGATCGACCTGCCGCCCGACGAGCTCCTCGAACGCTTCAAGGACGGCAAGGTCTACATGCCCGAGCAGGCCGAGGAGGCCGTCAGGCACTTCTTCCGTAAGGGCAACCTGATCGCGTTGCGCGAGCTCGCGCTGCGCCGCACCGCCGAGCGGGTCGACGCGCAGATGCGCGTGTACATGCACGAGCACGCGATCGGGAAATCGTGGCCGACGGCCGAGCGGCTCCTGGTGTGCATCAGTCCGGGGCCGGAATCGGCGCGGCTCGTGCGCGCGGGCAAGCGCATGGCCGATCGGCTCGGCGCGCCCTGGGTCGCCGCGTACGTCGAGACTCCCGCGCAGCTTCGCCTACCGGCCGACGTGCGCGATCGAGTCACGCAGACGCTCCGCCTGGCCGAGCAGCTCGGTGCCGAGACGGCCCGGCTGCCCGGAGAGAAGATGAGCGAGGCGATCCTGGCCTTCGCGCACGACCGCAACGTGACGAAGATCGTCGTGGGCAAGCCACGACGCCGGCTCTGGACGCGGATCTTGATCGGCTCGATCGTCGACGCGCTCGTGGTGGGCAGCGGCGACATCGACATCTACGTGATCAGCGCCGAGCGCGAGCGTCAGAGTGTGCCCCCGGCACCCGTGGGCCGGCGGGCGATCCCCTCCGACTGGGCCCCCTACGGCTGGGCGATGGCGGTCGTCGCGCTGGCCTCCGGGGCGGCGTGGCTCACCTTGCCGTTCTTCGAGCTCGCCAATCTGGTCATGGTCTATCTGCTCGGAATCGTCGTGGTCGCCACGCGCTACGGGCGCGGGCCGTCGCTCGTGGCTTCGATCCTGAGCGTCGCCGCCCTCGACTTCTTCTTCGTGCCCCCGGTCTTCACGTTCGCGGTCTCCGACGTCCGCTACCTTTTCACCTTCGTGGTGATGCTGGTGGTCGGGCTCGTGACGAGCGGCCTGGCCGCGCGGATCCGGCTGCAGGCAGCAGCTGCCCGACATCGCGAGCAGCGGACGGCGGCGCTCTACGCGATGAGCCGGGAGCTCGCGAGCACGCGCGGCCTCGACGAGCTCCTGACGATCGCCATGCGGCACATCAGCGAGGTCTTCAGGAGCCAGATCGTGGTGCTCTTACCCGGGACCGGCGGCGAGAGCCTGGTCGCCTGGGGCAACGGCCAGTTCGCGCTCGACTCCAACGAGCTCGGCGTGGCCAAGTGGGTGCACGAGCACCACCAGCCCGCGGGGCTCGGCACGTCCACGTTACCCGGCGCGGCCGCGCTCTACCTGCCACTGCAGGCGCCGCGCGGCCCCGTCGGCGTGCTCGGCATCCGGCCCGCCGATCGGCACGCGCTCGACTCGCCCGATCAGCTCCACCAGCTCGAGACCTTCGCCAACCAGACCGCGCTCGCCATCGAGCGCGCGCATCTGGCCGACGAGGCGCAGCAAGCGCAGGTGCGCATCGAGACCGAGCGCCTCCGCAACTCGTTGCTCAGCTCGGTCTCGCACGATTTGCGGACGCCCCTGGCGACGATCACGGGCGCCGCCACGACCATGCTGGAGAACGGAACGAAGATCGACGCGCGGACCCGCCAGGAGCTGCTCGAGTCGGTGCGCGAGGAGGCCGACCGGCTGAATCGCCTCGTCCAGAATCTCCTGGAGATGACGCGCCTCGAGTCCGGCGCGCTCCAGCTCCGCAAGGAATGGCACCCGCTCGAGGAGGTCATCGGCTCGGCGCTGAGCCGTCTCGGCAAGGAGCTCGCCGACCGGCGGGTGGAGACGCACGTGCCGCCCGATCTGCCGCTGGTGCCGATCGACGACGTCCTCATCGAGCAGGTGCTGGTCAACCTCCTCGACAATGCGGTCAAGTACACACCGAGCTCGAGTCCCATCCGCATCCTGGCCACGTCGACCGGCGAAGCCGTCACGGTGGAAGTCGCCGACCACGGGCCGGGGCTCCCGCGCGGCGAGGAAGACAAGGTGTTCGAGAAGTTCTATCGCGGGCGCCCCGGCGGTCGTGGCACCGGCCTCGGTCTCGCGATCTCTCTGGGCATCGTCAAGGCGCACGGCGGGCACATCTGGGCGCAGAATCTGCCCGAGGGCGGCGTGGCGTTTCTCTTCACGCTTCCGCTCGCCGGCAAGCCCCCGGCCTCCGTGCCCGCGGATGCCTGATCCCGTCGTCGTCGTCATCGAGGACGAGCCCCAGATCCGGAAATTCCTGCGTGCCACCCTCGAGGGCCAGGGCTATCGTCTCTTCGAGGCGACGACCGGCGCCGACGGTGTGGTCGAGGTGGGCTCTCGCCAGCCCGACGTCGTCATCATCGACCTCGGCTTGCCCGACATGGACGGGCTCGAGGTGATCCGGCGCGTGCGCGAGTGGACCGCCGTCCCGGTGATCGTGCTGTCGGCTCGCGGCCAGGAGCGCGACAAGGTCACCGCGCTCGACGCGGGCGCCGACGACTACATGAGCAAGCCCTTCGGCGCCGGCGAGCTGCTCGCGCGGATCCGCGTGGCGCTCCGCCACACCGCCGGCGCGTCGCACGAGGCCGACGACGCCGTCTTCAAGGTCGGCGAGCTACGCGTCGATCTCTTGCATCGTCAGGTGGTGGTCGGCGACAAGGAGATCCACCTGACCCCGATCGAGTACAAGCTCTTGACGACCCTGGTTCGCCACGCCGGAAAGGTCGTCACACACCAGCAGCTGCTGCGCGAGGTGTGGGGCCCGTCGCACACCGAGCAGGCTCACTACGCGCGCGTCTACATGGCGCACCTCAGGCACAAGCTCGAGGTCGAGCCGGCGCGCCCGCGCTATCTGCTCACGGAGTCGGGCGTCGGCTATCGCCTGGCGTCGGACTAAAACGCTACTGAGTCGGCGGGGCCGGCGGCGCCGCGGGCGGCGCAGGCGGATTCGGGATCCACACGATACGGCGGTACGCCGGATAGTAGTAGGCCGGCGCCGGCGCGGCGTAGGCGTATCGCGGATAGAAGAACGGCGCGACGAAGAGTGAGTTGAACACGGCGAACGAGGCGAGGCCGAGCGCGATGTTGGTCGCCGCGCCGCCGGCTTCGGCGGCCGGCACCGCGAGGACGACCACGAGGGCCACGACCAGAGCGAGCGCGATCAGTCTGCGCATGGTCCTCCCGAATACGTGATTTGCCACCGCGGCGCCCGGGTTGTCAAGGAATCGGGCGAGAGCCCCGAGAACGGCGGCGCGGCCGGGCCCGCTCCGCAAGGCCGGTCACTGAAGGACGCGGTCGGCTCGAAGGACCAGCGATGATGGAAGCGTGAGCCCGAGCGCCCGAGCGGTCTTGAGATTGACGACGAGCTCGAACCGGGACGGCTGCTCGATGGGCAGGTCCCGCGGATTCGTAGGGCCGAGGATCTTGCCGATATAAGCGCCCGCGCGGCGGTACATGGCGGGAGTACTCGGTCCGTACGCGAGGAGGCCGCCGGCTTCCACGAACTCACTGGAGCCATAGATCGTGGGCACCTTGGCGCGGGCGGCCAGATCAACGATCCGTGAGAGCTGGGCCAGGGTCAAGGGACCTCCCGGAACGATGATCGCCTCGGCCCGCTCGGCCGGCGGCCCCGCGAACAAGCCTCCGAGCGCGTCGCCCTCCTGAACGCCATAGGGCTGGATCTTCGCGCCCGCATTCGCGGCGGCAGTCTGGAGGTTCGTCAATTCCGCGCGGCTCGCCGGGTCCGAGCCGGAGACGACGGCCACGCGAGAGACCGGCCGGATCTCCTTCAGAAGGCTCAGCCAGCTGCGCGCCAATTCCGCCGACGAATAGGTGACGCCCGTCATGTTGGCGTTGGATTCGTCGGGTCGTACGGCGTCGGAGCCGAGCATGACGATCGGGATCGTGGTCGTCGCCTGCTTCGCCGCCTGTATCGCCTGGTTTCCCACGGCGAACACGACATCGACCTTGAGCTGCACGAGCTCGGCCGCGAGGTCCTGGAGCCGGGCCGTCACTCCGTCGGCCGATCGGTATTCGAACGCGACCTCACGAGGATAGCCGACGAGGGCTTGCTTGACGACTTGTTGATACTGAGCCGTGGCCTGCCCGGAGTCCAGCCAACCCACCCGATACGTTCTCCGGTGCGATTGCACCTCGGCCAGCACCGGCGCCGACGCGAGGCTACCTGACCGGACCGAGGCAACCATCGGTGGTGACGGCGCGGCCGGTGGCGTCGCCTTCACCGGCTCGCGCGGCTCCTTCGCGGGCGAGACTGGGGCGGCGGGCGCGAGGGCGACACGCGCCTCGGCGGAAGGCGTCGGCGTCGGCGTGCGCGCCGGTGCTGCCACGGTGGCAGATGTCACCGCGGTCGGTGGTGCAGACCCCATCGCCGGCGCGGATGGATTGGCCGCCGATTCCGTGCGCCTCGGCGCAGGCGGCGCGTTCGTTGGCGCGCTCGCGATCGCGCGCCCAGCGACCGGCGCTTGTTCCGCTCGCGGCGACGCCGGCTGCGCCGCCGAGTGAGCAGCCGGTTGCCGCGATCCCAGCAACATCCAGATCCCGAGGGCGGCGATCGATGCGGCCAAGGCACCGCCGCCCACGATGGCGGCCGTTCGGTTCCACCCGCGTATCTCCCGGACGTTCGTCTCTTCCGAGAGCCCGTTGAGCAGGTCGGACATCCAGGGCCTGAGCTCTGGATCCTTTTCGAGCGCTTGCATGACGGTGCGCTCCGCCGCGCCGAGCGCGTGTCGTCGGGACATGGGTGGCGGCGGCTCGGTGAGGTGCTTCGCGATGACGGCATCGCGAGTCGCCGCCTCGAAGGGCGGCGCGCCCGCGAACATCTCGTAGACGATCGTGGCGAACGCGTAGATATCCGTTTTCTCCGTCACCGGCGCTCGGCGAATCTGCTCGGGCGAGAGATACTCCGCCGGGCTCAGATCGAGATCGAGTACGTTCGGCGGCGTGGACGTGTCCAGCAGGCCGACCACCTCCACGTCCATCAGCTTGACCCGTCCATCGGGGAAGACCATGACGTTTCTTGGGCGCAGCCGGCCGTGGGCGAGGCCGGTGTTGTGGAGCCTCTCGACCGCGCCGCCGAGAGCGAGCGCCCAGCGTCGCGCCCTGCCGACGTCGAGTGCCTTGCCCGCGCCCATGAAGTCGCTCAGGCGACGGCCTTCGAGGAGCTCCATGACCGCGAAGGGCTGACCCGACTCGGCCTCCCCGAGCTCGAGGACGCGGACGAGCCCCGGGTGGCCCGCCGAGACGGTGGCGATCGACCGGCCCATGCTTCGGACCGCACGGACGACGTTGGGAACGGCGGCGAACGCGCGCGGAAGGAATCGGACCGCGACTCGCTGCGCGGTCACCTGGTCTTCGGCGGCCCACACGGTTCCGAGTGCGCCGGATCCCAGCTCGCCGACGATCCGGTAGCGGTCCCGAAGCCGCTGGCCGATGTGCGTGCGCTCGCCGACATCGCGGCTCATACCGGTTCCTCGGCGGAGCTCATGCCCGCCCCCTTGCGCCGACTCAATAGGGAATCTTCAGTCGCCGCGCCACGTCGCGGTGGATGTCGTAGTCGAAGTCGTTCGAGACGACGATTTCCTTGTATTGAATGGACGCGAGGATGTCCTTTCCTTCCGGAGCCCAGTTGAGCTTGAGGAGCGCTCGCTGGATCTTGGTGACGACGCTCCGGTAGACCCGAGGGTGAACCGCAAACGGCTGCGGCGCGACTTCTTCGGTTCGCGTGAGAACGACCAATTTCTCGCGCTGCGCCGAATCGAGCGCGTTGAAGCTTCGGGGGACGCCGCCAGCCGCCGCCGCCTTCCCGTCCAGGACCGCGCGATAGGCCGCATCGTGAGAGCCCGTGTAGATGGTCTCGACTTGATCTGGCGCGACGCCGACGCGGGCCAGGGAGCTCTGCACGAGCAGCGTTCCCCCGATCGCGTCGGGCGCCGAGTAAGCGATCTTCTTGCCCGCTAGCTCCTTGGGCGACTTCACCTCGCCCTCTTTGAGCGTGACGAGCAGACCGGCGATCCGCGTGGTATCTCGCGCGATCGCCACGTAACCGAGCCGCTTGCTCGCTTGGATATACGTCAGCGGGTTGCCCCACCAGATGTCGTATCGCCCTTCGAGGACGCGCTGCTGAAACTCCTCGATCGACGACGCGGTCTCGAACGCGAACGCGTGGCCGACTTCCTGCTCGAGATAGCGGAGGAACGGCTGCCACATCGCACGGACCTTCTCCGGCTCTTGCTGCGGCGCGATGCCGATGATGATCGGCTCGGCTCCATGGGGATGAGCGAGAACCGCGGCGGGAGCCGGGAGCAGGGTCGCGACGAGCACGATAGAAATGGTCAGGAGGCATCTACGCATCGTCAATCTCCCATAGCACCGGTCAGGGCCGGAGATAGATGTATCCGTGCTCCTGGAGCTCCATGATCCGGACAACCCCCCCCTGCGGCAGGATGAGCGATTTGGGAGGCAGCTGCTCCGCCGTGATGCTGAAATTTTTCATCGTGTTCCCGCACGCGCCGAAAGTCATGCCTTGCAGCTGCAGCGCGTCCAGCGTCTGCGTGAGCGCCGGATCCATCGAGCCCTGCACGAACGACTTGAGCGCCGGCCCGAAGACCACAAGCTCGAGGGATTCGATGTTCTGCCATCCGCCGACTCCGGAAACGTGATTGCGGATATTCCCCAGCACGAACTTCGCCTTGTCGACACCCGCGTCGTCGAGCTGGTAGACGATCTTGTGCTTACGCGCGTTCTCCTTGAGATGGGCAGCATCGGCCTGCACCAGCGCCACCAAGACACCGGCCACAACAAGAACGGGAACCCAGCCACGCAAGATTTTCATTCGGCCTCCACAATGGGAAATCATCCTGGCCGCGGGATCGGCAAGATCTGTGCCAGACGCTCCGCGCTTGAATACGGGGCTGGAGCCGGCAACACTCCCTCGCAACCGGCACAATCTTCTGTCGATAGTTTCAGGCGAGGGCGGCTTGAGATCCCGCGCCTCCCTCCGGTATCGCGTCGGTGCTGCAAGCTTCTGCAGATGGGGTGCAAAGGCGTACATGGGTCCGGTAGAATTGCGGCCTGAAAGTACCCGGAGGAGGGATCGCAATGCCCCGCTACCTGAAAGTCGCCGCCGCCCAGATGGGTCCAAATCAAGAGGGAACACCGCGCGAGGCGATCGTCGAGCGGATGCTCGCCCTCCTCGAAGCGGCCGCGGTCGACGGTGTGGAGCTCATCGTCTATCCCGAGATGGCGCTGACGACCTACTTCCCCAAGAAGATCCGCTCCGACTTCGACCAGTTCTTCGAGACCGAGGTGCCGCCGAAGGCGCTCGAGCCGCTGCTGCGGCGCGCCGCCGAGACGCGCGTGGCGGTGCACGTCGGCTTTTGTGAGAAGACCGAGGGCAAGTACTTCAACACGGCGCTCCTCACCGACCGCGACGGGCGTCTCTGCGGCACGTTCCGCAAGATCCACCTGCCGGGCACGAAGGCCGTGGACGGCTTTGCCCAGGTCTACGAACCCTACTACTTCGCCCACGGCGACACGGGCTATCGCGTCTTCGACGCGGTCGGCGCGAAAGTCGGCGTCGCGATCTGCCAGGACCGCCGCTACCCCGAGAGCTATCGCTCGCTCGCGCTGCAGGGCGCCGAGATCATCCTGATCGGCTACAACACGCCGATCTCGGCGCTGGCGCTCGACCTCAACGAGCTCTGCATGCGCGCGGGTGCCTACGCGAATCTCTGCTTCGTGGTCGGCGTCGCCAAGGCGGGCGTCGAAGACGGCGTCGAGCTGATCGGCGGCTCCTGCATCATCGATCCTCAAGGCCAGGTGCTGGCGAAGGCCGCGACGCGGGGCGACGAGCTGATCGTGGCGCGGATCGACTTCGACCAGATGGGTCCGCTTCGAAAGCGCTGGAACTTCCTCGGGCGGCGGCAGCCGCAGCACTACGGCGACATGCTCCGACCCGTGACCGAGAAGGAGCCACATCGATGAGCGCCTCGGGGGTCGACGTCCTCGTTCGCGGTGGCCGGGTCGTCACGAGCACGGATGTGGTCGAGGCCGCAGTGGCGATCCGAGGCGACAAGATCGTCGCGATCGGGCCGGACTCGCTCCTGCCCAAGGCCGATCGGGTCATCGACGCCTCCGGCAAGCTCGTGCTGCCCGGGCTCATCGACTGTCACCTGCACGTCGGCCCGGAGTACGACGACTGGCGCACGGCGCCGCTCGCCGCCGCGCGCACGGGGCTGACCACGCTCCTGCCCTTCGTCACGTACGAGCCCGGCGAGACCCTGCCCAAGGCGACCGCGCGGCTGCGTGAAGAGGCCGAATCGCTGTCGGTCCTGGACTTCGGCTTCCACTTCATCCTGAATCACGACCCGTACATTCTGGAGGGCATCCCCGAAGCGTTCCGGATGGGCGTCTCGTCGATCAAGCTCTTCATGACGTACAAGAAGCGCGGCAACCGCATGGTCTCCGACCAGTTCATCGCCCAGACGATGGAAAAGCTCGCCGAGCTCGGCGGCCTCTGCCAGCTTCACTGCGAGAACGGCGACGTACTCTGCTACCTGGAAGACAAGGCGATTGCCGAGGGTCGCACCAAGCCGGCCGATTTTCCGCCGACCTGCCCGGACTGGACGGAAGAAGAAGCGATCAACCGCGCGATCCTCATCGGGCGGCTGACGGGCTGCCCCGTCTACGTCGTGCATCTCTCCACGCGGCTCGGGCTCGAGCGCATCAAGCGCGCGCAAGCCGAGGGCCAGCGCGTGTGGTGCGAGACCTGTCCCCAATACCTGCTCCTCACCGACCAGGAGATGGACCGCCTCGGTCCCTTCGCCAAGATCGGCCCGCCGCTCCGGCCGGCCGACGGACCGGATCGGGCGGCGCTCTGGGAGGGCTCGGCGCAGGGCTACATCGCGAATCTCGCGAGCGATCACTCGCCGCGCGTACCGGCGGCGAAGGAGCCGGGGCGCACGAACATCTTCGTCGACGCGCAGGGCAAGCCGATCCCGTTCGGCGCGCCGTCGCTCGAGACCCTGGCGCCGCTCGCGTGGAGCGAGGGCGTCGCCAAGCGCGGGCTGCCGGCCACGTGGCTGGCGCGCGTGATGGCCGAGAACCCGGCGCGCGTCTTCGGCCTCTGGCCGCAGAAGGGCGTGATCCGGCCCGGCGCCGACGCGGACCTGACGATCTGGGATCCAACGCCGGAGTGGACCATCCAGCAGTCGCAGCACCTGGGCATCGCGGGCTTCACGCCCTACGAGGGCTGGAAGGTCCGCGGACGCGCGTGGATGACGCTGGTCCGCGGCCAGGTGATGCTCAATCCAGCGGGAGAGCTCGAGCAGAAGCCGGGCTATGGCCGGTATCGGCCTCGCCGCGGTCCGACACCGCCGATCGCCGGCGCGGTGGCCTGAGCGGCGCCGATATCGTGGACTATCTGGACCGGCTCGCGGCGTTCGTCACCGCGACGCGCTTCGACGATCTTCCCGTCTCCACGGTCGCCGCCGCGAAGCTGGTGTTGCTCGACACCCTCGGCGCGATCGTCGCCGGCAGCGCGATGGACGAGAACGGCGAGCTCGCTCGATTCGCCGCCGCGCGCGCGCCGCAGGGTGCCGCGACTCTGCTGGGCCACCGAGGTCGGTCCGACGCGTTCTGGGCGGCGCTGACGAACGCCACGGCGGGCGTCGCGCTCGAGGTCGACGAGGGCAGCCGCCTCGGCGGCGGCCACCCGGCGATCCACGTCATTCCCGGCGCGCTCGCGGTCGCCGAGGAGCGTCGTCTCGACGGCCGGCGTCTGCTCGAGAGCATCGTCGCCGGCTACGAGGTCGGCTCGCGGATCGGCGGAGCGACCACGGCGCGGGCGAACGTGCACTCGCACGGTACGTGGGGAACGATCAGCACTGCGGTCGCGGTGGCGAAGCTCAGCGCCGCGAGCGCCGACACGGTCCGCGCGAGCATGAACCTCGCCGCCTCGATGAGCCCGGCGAACACGTGGACGCCCGCGCTCGACGGCGCGACGATTCGCAATCTCTATCCCGGCCGCTCGGCGTTCCAGGGAATCCTCGCGGTCGAGCTCGAGCGCTGCGGGTTCACCGGCCTCGGCGACGCGCCGTCGGACGTCTACGGCACGATTCTCGCCGACCGGTTCGAGCCCGAGCTGGCCGTCTCAGGGCTCGACGCGCTCGCGCGCGCCGACGGGCGCGAGCCATACCGCATCGAGCAGAATTACTTCAAGCTGCACGCCTGCTGCCGGTTCAACCACTTCGCTCTCGACGCGGTCATGACGCTCAGGCGCGCGCATCGCCTCACGAGCGACGAGGTCGAGAAGGTGGAGATCGTCACGATTCCGTTCGCGGTCCGGATGGGCGATCCCGCCCCGGCAAGCTCGCTCGCCGCCCGGTTCTCGATCCCCTGGGCGGTGGCGGCGGCACTGGAGCGCGGCCGGACCGATCCGTCCGCATTCGACGCCCAGGCGCTCGCCGACGAGCGCATCCGCGCCCTCGCGCGCCGGGTGGAGATCGGGACCGACCCCGCGATGACGCCGCGGCGCGCCGACGCCCCGACCGCGCGCGTGCGGCTCGTGCTGCGCGGCGGACGCACGCTCGAGGAGACGACGACCGTCGTGCGCGGCGACGCGTTGAGCCCGGTGCCGCGCGACGAGATCACGGCCAAGTTCGTCAGCCTCACCGCGCCGATTCTCGGCGAGTCCCACGCGCGGAAGGTCGTCGATGTCGTCGAGGACGCCGACACGCTCGAGGACGTCGGCGCCCTGACCGCGATGCTCGTGGCCTGAGGACGCGCCCGTGAACGCGCGGGTCGCCGTCGCGCTGATGCTGCTGGCGCTCGGGACGCCGCGCGCCGCGCTCGCCACGTGCCTGCAGACCCCGGTCGGCCGGGAGGTGCCGACCGCGCTGATCCTGACCGGAGGCGGCGCCAAGGGCGCGTACGAGGCCGGCGCCCTCGCCGCGCTCGCCGAACGTGGACTGCCGATCCGGCTCGTCGCGGGCTCGTCGGCAGGCGCGTTGAGTGCCGCGATGGTCGTGGCCGGGCGCGCCGACCGGCTCGAGGCGACGTGGCGCGCGCTCAAGCGCGAACAGGTCTACGCGCTGCGAACGCCCGTCTTCTTCGCCGGCCTCCTCCCGGGGTGGTTGACGCTCCGCGCGCTCGGCGGCGCCCGATCGCTTCTCGATCCACAGCCCCTGCGCGAGCTGATCACGGCCTCGGTCGAGCTCGAGCGGATTCGCACCTCATCGATCAGCCTTCTGGTGACCGCCACCGACCTCGCGAGGCGCCAGACGCGCGCCTTCGACAACCGCACCGTGACCGTCGAGGTCCTGGTGGCGTCGGCCGCGGTGCCCGGCCTGTTTCCCGCGGTCCCCGTCGACGGGGCGCTCCTCGTCGACGGGGGTCTCACCGGGCGCGCGCCCGTCCTCGAAGCGCTCGACGCGGCGCCGGTCGCCCGCGCGCTCGTCGTGCTGAGCTACGCCCCCGACGAACAGAGCGCCCCGGCCACCACGATCCGTCGCTCGCTCGAAGAGGCGTTCGAGACCACGATGCTCCACCAGATCCACCGCGACGTCGAGCTCGCGCGTCTCAAGCACCCCACCATCGACATCCAGATCCTGACGCCGTCGGCCCCGCTCAAGCTCCGCCCCCTCGACTTCGACCCCGAAGGAATCTCCCGAGCCATAGCCCTGGGCCGCACCGACGCTCAAACCTGCCTCGACACCCTCGGCAACTAAGCCCCCAAGCGACGGGGGCAAGCAGCGGACTTAGGTGGGCAGCTTGCCGCTACTTCGAGCGAATCGACCCAAGTGAGACCGGACGGGTGGCGCCGGAGGCGCCAGGCCCCGTCCGCCTCTCGCAATGAGCCGAGATCGCTACGAGCTACGAGGCGGCCACGTGATGCCGAGCGCATCCAGCCGTCGCAAGCGATCCTGGCCGAGCGCCGAGTCGTAGACGTCGGCCAGCGTCTCCGGCGTCCAGCCGTCCTGCCGCGTGATCGCGCGGATCTGCGCCGGATGCGACCAGAGCGACACCTGGTTGCCGCGGACGTGGAGGATCTGTCCGGTGATGTGCGCCGCGCGATCGCTCGCGAGAAACGCGACGACCGGCGCGATCGCCTCCGGCGGGGCGGCGGCTTGCGCGCGGCGCCCGTCAGGCAGCCGCTCCGTCATGCGCGTCTCGGCCGTCGGCGAGATGCAGTTCACGGTCACGGCGTACTTGGCCATCGCCAGCGCCGTCGAGCGGGTCAGGCCCACGATGCCTTCCTTGGCCGCCGAGTAGTTCGGCTGGCCGGGGCTGCCCTCGAGCCCGGCGGTGGACGTGAACGTGACGATCCGCCCGTACTTGTGCTCGCGCATGTGGCGCGTGGCCGGGCGCATGACGGTGAAGTGGCCCTTGAGGTGCACGGCGACGACGGAGTCCCACTCCTCCTCGCTCATGTTGAAGATCATCCGCTCTTTGAGGATCCCGGCGCAGCACACGACGATGTGCAGATCGCCGAACGTCTTCAGCGCGGTATCGATCATCCCCTGCCCGCCGGCCATCGTCGCCACGCTGTCGGCGTTCGCGACGGCGTGACCGCCATTCTTCTCGATCTCCTTCACGACCGACAGCGCACGCTCGCTCGACGGATCGCGCCCGTCGACCGTCACGCCATAGTCGTTGACCACCACACTGGCGCCGGCCGCCGCCAGGCCGAGCGCGACGCCTCGACCGATCCCACTGCCCGCTCCCGTCACGACCGCGACCTTGCCGTCCAGAAGACCCATATCTCGCCTCCGCGATGGTTTTCTGTCGGAGAGATTAGCATCATGGGGGCCTCGAAGGGCCCCCCAGCCCCCGCGCTCGGAAGCGTCTCCTCGACTCTATGCCACGCCGATGAGCGCGGCCAGCCGATCCGGATCGGCGCTGAGCGCGGACGACTCGCCGTCGTAGACGATGCGGCCCTTGTCCATCACCACGGTGCGCGACGAGAAGGCGAGCGCGACACGGCTGTTCTGCTCGACCAGCACGATCGAGAGGGCGCCTTCCCCGCGCAAGCGCAGCAGCACCGCGGCGAGCGCCTCGACGATCACCGGCGCCAGGCCCTCGGTCGGCTCGTCCATGAGCAGGACCGATGGATTGGTCAGCAGGGCGCGGGCGATCGAGAGCATCTGCTGCTCGCCGCCCGAGAGCTGGTTGCCCATGTTCGAGAGTCGCGCGGCCAGGTTCGGGAACAGCTCGAACACGCGCTCCAAGCTCCAGTGCCCCGGTCGGGCGCCGATGGTCAGGTTCTCGCGCACGCTGAGCGACGGAAAGATCTCCCGCTCCTGCGGCACCCAGCCGAGCCCGCGTCGAGCGCGGCGGAAGATCGGGGCGCGATCGAGGCTCGCCCCGCCGAGCGTCACCTCGCCTCGATGCAACGTGGTGTGGCCCATCACGGTCGCCAGTAACGTCGTCTTGCCGACGCCATTGCGGCCGATCACGCTGATGCTCTCGCCAGGCGCCAGCACCAGGTCGATATCCTCCAGCACGACCGTCTCGCCATAGCCTGCCGAAACGTGCCGAAGGGCGAGCGCCTCAGCCATGTCCGGCCCGACCGAGATACACGGCTCGAACGTTCGCGTCGGCGCCGATCTCACGCGGGCTCCCCGTGGCGAAGACGGCGCCGCTCACCATCACCGTGATCCGCTCCGCGAACCGGAACACCAGGTCCATGTCGTGATCGATGATCAGCACGCCGATGTCCGGCGGGAGGCTGTCGATCGCGTCGAGAATGATGTGGCTCTCGGCGCTGGGCACGCCGGCCGCCGGCTCGTCGAGCAGCAAGATCTCGGGCTTCAGGCCGAGCGCGATGGCGAGCTCCACCAGCCGCTGGCGCCCGTAGGGCAGCTCGGAGATCCGGCGGCTCGCGTCGGCCGTCAGCTTGAGCGTCTCGAGCAGACGCATCGACTCTTCGACGACGTCGCGGCGCGTCCCGGCCGGCCGGACCATCGACGTCGCCGCGCCGATTCGCTCGGCGACCGCGATGTAGACGTTCTCGAGGACCGAGAGCCGGCGGAACAGGCGATTGATCTGGAACGTGCGGGCGATGCCGAGCTTGACCCGCTGCGCCTGCGCGACCTTGGTGATGTCCCGCCCCTTCATCAAGATGGCGCCCGAGGTCGGCGGGATGACGCCGGTCAGCAGATTGACGAACGTGGTCTTGCCGGCGCCGTTGGGACCGATCAGCGCGTGGCGCGCCCCAGCCTCGAGTCGGAAATTGATGTCGCGCGCGGCGGCCAGCGCGCCGAAATTCCGGCACAGCGCGCGGGTCTCGAGCAGCGGCGCGCTCACGACGTCGGGCGCGGCGGCCGCAGCCGACGGGCCGCGGCCTCGGCGATGCCCAGGATGCCGTTGCGGGCGAACAGCGCGATGACGACGAGCAAGAGCCCCAGGCCGAGCTGCCATGCGGTCGGATAGATCTTCGACAGGAAGTGCGACAGCGCCATGTAGGCGACCGCGCCGACGAACGCGCCGTAGAGACGGCCGTAGCCGCCGAGAACCAGGATGATCAGGACGGTGGCCGCGCGATCGAGGCCGAGCGTACCGAGGTTGACGTAGGCGTTCGCCTGCGCCCAGAGGCCGCCCGCCACGCCGGCGATCGCCGCCGACACGGCGTAGCAGAGTACGAGCCGCCCTCGCACGGGCGCGCCGACCGCGTGCATGCGTAGCGTGTTCTCACGAATCCCCGTCAGGCTCTGGCCGAAGGGCGAGTAGACCAGCGTACGCACGAAGACGAAACAGACGAACAGCACCGAGAGGACGTAGAGGTACTGGGTCTTCGGATAGAGCGGGTTGAACTCGAACACGCCGAGCAGCGGGGCGATCGGCAGGCTGTCGAGCCCATCGAAGCCACCCGTGTAGTCGTGCGCGAGATTGGCGGCCTCCTCGAGGAGGGCCATCGTGCACAAGGTCAGCATCAGCAGGGTCAGACCCTGCGTGCGCAGGAGCACCAGCCCCGAGCCGAGACCGATGGCCGCCGCCACCAGCGCCGCGAGGATCAGGCCGCTGATCGGCTCGGTCCAGATTCCTCGCTTGGCCAGGATCCCGACCGTGTACGCGCCGGCGCCGAAGAAGGCGGCCTGACCGAGCGTGACGATCCCGGCGTAGCCGAGCACGAGGTCGAGCGAGATCGCGAAGAGGACCGTGATCAGGAGCTCGGTGCCGAAGCCGAGATACTTCGGGAACACGAAATAAAACGCGAGCGCGATGGCCCAGGGAATCGGCTCCCACGCGCGCAGCCGGTGGCGGCCGGCCAGCGCCACCGCTGCCGGATGCTCGGACCAGCCGACCGCCGAGGGTGTCACGTGGTCCTGGCGCCGAAGAGGCCCTGCGGCCGCCAGAGCAGCAGGAGGATCGTGAGCGCGTAGATGAAGGCCGTGCCGCCCTGGGGCATGTACTTCTTGAGCGTGAAGTCGAGCACGCCGATCAGGAGGGCGGCGTAGAAGACACCGGTCACGCGGCCGAGCCCGCCGACCGCGACCACAATCAGGAAATACACGAGATACTTCAGCGCGTACTGGGGATCGAGGCCGAGGAACTCGGCGCCGAGCCCGCCGCCGAGCGCCGCCATGCCGCTGCCGAACGCGAAGGTGAGCGTGAACAGGCGCCCGATGTTGATGCCGAGCGACTCGGCCATGCGCCGGTTGTCCACGGCGGCGCGTATCTGCGCGCCGGTCCGGGTGCGCTCGAAGCCGAGCCAGAGACCCACCACGATCAGAATCCCGACCACGATGAGCACGACGCTGTAGGTGCGGTAGTGCGTGATGCCGAGATTCATCTGTCCCTGGAGAAACGCGGGGAGCCTCAACGGCTGGTTCTCGGGCCCGATCAGCAGGGTGACCGACGCGATCATCATGAAGACGAGACCGATCGTGAAGAGCACCTGGTCGAGCTCGGTCGCACGGTAGAGCCGAGCGTAGAGCAAGCGCTCCAGCACCGCACTCGCGATGGCGGTGACGACGAATCCGAAGACGAGGGCCGGCACGAACCCGAAGCCCCAGAGCTTCATCGCCTGCGCGATCGCGTAGCCCCCGAGCATCGCGAAGCCGCCGTGGGCGAGGTTGACGAACCCCATCAGGCCCATCGTGACCGAGAGACCGACCGACACGATGAACAGCACCATGCCGGCGGCCACGCCGCCCAGGAGCATGCTGGCGACATCGACGCCGAAGATCACGGGGGCGTCTGGCGGGCCGCTACTTGGGAGCCGGAGCGCACGGCCCGATCTTCTGCTCCTTGCAGGCGTCCTTCACCCCGTCGATCTTGCCGATCACCTTCTGGAAGACACGGCCGTCCTTCATCACGGCTTCGGACAGATACTCGTTCATCACGATGTCGCGGGTGACGGGGTCGATCATGATGGGGCCGCGCGGGCTCGCCAACTTCCAGCCTTTGAGCGCCTCCAGTGCCGCATCGACCTCGATCTTGCCCTTGAGCGCCTGTACGACGTGGACGATCGCGGCCATCCCGTCGTAACCGCCGACGGCCATGAAGTCGGGCGTGGTCGCAGCGCCGTACTCCTTCTTCCACGCCTCGACGAAGCGCTTGTTCTCCGGATTATCGAGATCGGCGTGGTAGTGGTGCATCGTGATCAGGCCGACCGCCGCAGAGCCCATGGCCTGCAGTTTGGTGTCTTGCGTGATGTCGCCCGGGCCGATCAGCTTGATGCCGGCCTCGCGCATGCCGAGCGCCGCGTAGGTCTTCACCACCGCGGCCGCGTGGTCACCGGCCGGCACGAACACGAAGAAGAGATCCGGCTTCTTGTCCTTGGCGCGCTGGAAGAACGGCGTGAAGTCGGGCACCGCGCCGGCGCCGCCCATCGGGATCTCGTCGATCACCTTGCCGCCGTTGGCCTCGAAGCTCCGCTTGAACGCCGCGAGGCTGTCCTTGCCGGGCGGGAAATCCGTATAGCCGACGACCGCGGTCTTCGCGTTCAGGATCTTGGCCGAGGCCTCGCCGAGCGCGTAGCCGGCGTGCCACATGCTGAACGAGGTGCGGACGTAGTAGGGCGACAGATTGGTGATGTGCGCGGTGCCGGCGTTCATGATGACCGCGAGCTTCTTGCCCGCACTGACGATCGGCGCGGATGCGATCGCGTTCGGTGAGTAGATCCAGCCGGCCAGCACGTCGACGTTGTCCTGGGTGAGCAGCTCCTGCACGGCGATCTTCGCGTTCGCGCCGCTCGGATCCTTCACGTCGCGCCGGAGCAACGTGATCTTGTATGGCTTCACCTTGTCGGCGTTGAGCTTGAGGTAGAGCTCCATCCCACGATCGACCAGCTGGGCGAACTCGGCGCCTATGCCGGTGTACGGCAGGGCGACGCCGACCTTGACTTCCTGCGCGTGCGCTGCGGTGATGCCTAGGGCGAGCGCGACGGCGGCGATCGCAATGGTGCGCTTGACCATGAGAGTTTCCCTCCGGAGAGCTCGAAACTCGCTCTGCCTGGTGCGGCACAGTATGGCGAGATACTAGGGCAAGAATCCAAAACGGCGCAAGCTTGCGCGCCGAAGAGCCTCCCGAGCGCGAGTGTGCGATGATCGGGACCCAGGGAGGCCAGGGATGAATTACCGGATCATCTCCGCCGACGACCACATCGACCTGCAGTGGCTCCCGAAGGATCTCTGGCAGAAACGGGTCGCGGCCGAGTGGCGGGAGCGCGCGCCCAAGGTGGTCGACACTCCCGACGGGCCCTGCTGGGTCTGCTCAGGCGACCGCTGGGATCCGTGGGGTGGGCGCAGGGGCGCCGCCGGCGCCCAGGGCGGCCGGCGCACGGCCCTGGAGAAGGGCGGCGTCCTCGAGCCGGGCGTGCTGCGGCCAACGACGACCGCGCTGCGGCTGGCCGACATGGATCGCGATTCCGTGGACGCGACGGTCATGTACGGCCCGATCGTGCCCCTGCTCATCGCCGACCCGGAGCTCCGGAGGGTCTGCTATCGCGCGTACAACGAGTGGCTCGCCGAGTTCTGCGCGACGGCTTCCGACCGCTTGGTCGGCGCCGGGCTGATCCCGATCGACGACGCGAAGAGCGCCGCCGACGAGGTCCGCCACCTGAAGCAGCTGCGCCTGCGAACGGGTATGTTCCTCGCGGCGCGGGTCGACGTGCCGCTCTGGGACGAATCGTGGGAGCCCCTGTGGGACGCGGCGGCCGAGACCGGGATCGTGATCGGCTTTCACCTCGGCGGCGGGCTGCGAACGGTCACCTTCAGCGGCCCGAAGGCGAGCGATCCAGGCAACATGGGCGTACGGGTCGCCTGCTCGACCTTGCAGATGGACGAGCCGCTGGCGGCGGTGATCTTCTCCGGCGCCCTCGAGCGCCACCCCAAGCTCAAGATCGTGCTCGCCGAAACGGGCATCGGCTGGCTTCCCTACATGGTCGAGCGTATGGATGACTCCTACCAGCGGTTCCTCGACGCCGGTGATTTCTGGCGCGCTCACGGGGGCCTGCAGCTAACGATGGCGCCCAGCGCGTATTTCCGGCGCCAGGTGTGGGCCACGTTCCAGATCGATCACGTCGGGCTGCGTCTCATCGACGTGCTCGGCGACGACCGCGTCATGTGGGCGTCGGACTACCCGCACGCGGACAGCACCTGGCCGGAATCCCAGCAGGCGATCGCGGCGAACTTCAAGGACGTGGCGGACCCCGCGCGCCGCCGCATCCTGTGCGACAATGCGCGCGCGCTGTACGGCCTGTAACGGCCAGAACGACCCAGGAGGACGCACGTGGCGAAGTTCAAGGTAGTGACTCCAGGCGGTGCCAGCTTCACGGTTCCCGGTGTGGGCTACAAGCTCGAGATGGAAGCTCTCGCGCCGATCGACGCCGAGATCGTCGAGATCGCGGCCAAGACCGACGAGGAGTTCGTCAAGGAGGCGCGCGACGCCGACGCGCTCTATGCGAAGGGGCGCCGCATCACCAAGCGCCTCATCGACGGGCTCGAGCGCTGCAAGGTGATCGCGCTCGGCAGCGTGGGCGTCGACTCGGTCGACGTCGACGCGGCCACGGCGCGCGGCATCCCCGTCACCAACGTCCCCGACACGTTCATCGAGGAAGTCGCCGACCACGCGATGATGCTGATCCTGGCCACGTATCGCCGCCTCACGACGATGGACCGGATGGTCCGCGAGGGACGCTGGTCCGAGGGACGCCCGCTCCTGTCTCAGTTCCCGCGCCTGATGGGCCAGACCCTCGGTCTGATCGCCTTCGGCCACGTGGCCCGCGCGGTCGCGGTGCGGGCGCGCGCCTTCGGCTTCCACATCCTGGCATACGACCCGTACGTCGAGGAGCTGGTCGTGAGTCAGTACGGCGTCGAGCCGGTGAACCTGACCGAGCTCCTTCAGCGCTCGGACATCGTCTCGATGCACGCGCCGTCCACCGCCGACGCCCACCACATGATGACCGAGCATCACTTCCGGCTCATGAAGCCGGAGGCGCTCTTCGTCAGCACGGGCCGCGGGCCGACCACCGACGAAGCCGCGCTCATCAAGGCGCTGAAGGAAGGGTGGATCGCCGCGGCCGGGCTCGACGTGCTCGAGCAGGAGCCGCCCGAGGCGAACAATCCGCTCTTGAAGATGGACAACGTCATCCTCACGCCGCACGTGGCCTCGGCGTCCGCGAGGTTCGATCCCGTACGCAAGCGGCGCGTCGGTCAGGAGATCGCCCTCGTGCTGGGCGGCCGCTGGCCGCGGAGCTGCGTGAATCCGTCCGTTCTCGAGAAGAGCAAGCTCGTGCGCTGGCAGCCCTACTCGATGGAGCGCGGGCCCGGCGCGTAGCATTCGCGCCGCGGTCCGTCGGCAGGGCGGGCGCCCAGGCGGCCGAGGGGCGAAGATAGGCCGAGGCGTGAAGATAGATCGAGGAGGCGCGATGGCGCGCAAGCGGCTCGTCCTCAAGAACACGGCGCTGTTCAGCGACCCGGCGAATCTCAGCTGGGAGCGCTACGTCGTCATGCAAGCGCGCGAGCGCGAGCGGTATCTCGCCGAGCGCGCGACCATCCCCGACGATGCGCTGAACTACAAGACCGTCAGCCCCCGCTACCTCCACCAGGCGGTCGATCAGTTCGCCAACAACTACTATTCCGAGCTGTCGGCCACGCACTACGTGGCGACCGCGGCCGCCAACGCTCCCTTCGACGAGCTGAAGAAGTCGGCGCTGTTCCAGCTCGCCGACGAGCAACGGCATCTCGAGATGGACCGCGAGGTCTTCGAGCGGGCCGGCATCCCCGAGCGCGACTGGCTCGCCGCGTGGGAGTCGCCGGGGACGACGTGCCGCTTCTTCCGGCATCTGCTCGAGCTCGAGGACTCGATCGAGATTCTCGTGAAGGGCAACTTCGTGGCCGAGGGTGCCGCCGGCCCCGGCACGTTCACCGTGCTGGCGGACGGCGCGGAGGCGCGCGGCGACGTGCTGTCGGCGGTCAATCACCGCGCGCGTATTCGTGACGAGACCCGCCACATCAGCTACGGTCGCGCCCTCGTCAAGGCGTTGATCGAGGACGATCCGGCCAATCTCGACACGATTCAAGCGTGGCAGGACGAGAGCCTTCGTCTCTTCGCCGAGGTGGCCCGCGGCGGCGAGCGTCAGGCGTGGTGGGAAGGATTCCTCGCGTCGTACTACAAGATCGCGGTCCCGATGGGGCTTCGTCCAACCGTCTTCTAGCTCAGGGAGCGGCAGTCGTTTTCGCTCCCCGATTGTTCCTCGCGCTCGCCGCCTCGGATCAGCCTCGAATCGTGGCCAGGAATCGCCCAGCGGTGAGCCCGGATCATCCAACCCGGTCACGTCAGACTTTCTGGAATAGCCCTGCTTAACAGCCACTTATCGGCCCCCGTGCAGTGGTACGGCGATTGCTGGAAAGAGGGTAGCCCTATGCGCATTCTGGTCATCGACGACGATCAGGCTGTCTGCGAGGTTTTCGGGGAATTTCTCCACGAAATCGGCCACGAGCCAGTCATCACCCACACGGCCGAGACCGCGCTCGACACCTTGCGCGAGGAGCGGCCCGACGCAGTGCTCCTCGACGTCTGCTTACCCGGCATGAGCGGGCTCGATTTCATGAAGCTCGAGGCGGTGCGCGACCTGCGCGTCCCGATCCTCGTGATCTCTGGCCGCGCCACCGAGAGCCAGGCCCAGGAAGCCATGCGGGCCGGCGCGTTCGACTTCATCGGCAAGCCCGTCGCGCTCCGGCGCCTGCAAGAGGTGCTGGCGTGCTTCGAGGCGCCGGCCGCGGCGCCGACCAAGGTCAAGGACGCCGAAGTCCCACCCGAGCGGCGGCGCGCGCCGCGGGCGATGGTCGCGCTGCCGGTACGGATCCGCGAGCAGAGCGGCGCCGAGTGGGAGTCGACCTCGGTCAACCTGAGCGCCTCCGGCATCAAGGTGCGGGCCAACGGATCACGCCGCACCGCGGGCATGGCGACGCTCTCGATCACCCTGCCGGAGAGTGAGACCCAGCTCGAGGTCCCCTCGATCCTCGTACGCGCGGACGACGAGGGCTACGCGTTCGCGTTCAGGGACCGCGGCGACGAGCGGCTCCAGGAGCTCAACGAGCTGGTCCGGCGCTCGGTGGGCGCGCCGACCGTCGACGTCGAATCGCACGTGCGCATCCTGCACCGCATCGGCGAGGCGATCAGCGCCACCCTCGACGTGGACGAGGTCCTGCGCATCGCCCTGGACGCGCTCACGCACGTCACCGGCCACGAGATCTCGAGCCTCCACCTGCTCTCGGCCGATGGCGCGACGTTGCACCTACGCGGCGACCGGGGCCTGCGGCCCCGGCTGCGCGAGATCAACAGCGTCCTGCCGATTGGGCAAGGGCTCATCGGCGGTGTGGCGGCTACCGGCAAGACGCTCCACTGGGCGCACGTCAGCGAGTCTGCCGACCTCCTGCCGGCGGCGCGGGCGGCCGTCACGCAGGAAGGCATCCACGCCTTCGTGTGCGTGCCGATCCACAGCCGCGGGCAGATCCTCGGCGCCTTGTCGCTCGGCCGCCGGACGCGCGAGGCGTTCTCGGAATCCGAGATCGCGCTCGTCGAAGCCTGCGCGAACCAGATCGGTCTGGCGCTTCAGAACGCGCAGCTCTACTCGGCGACCCGGAGTCAGCTCGAGGATCTCAAGTCGGCCGAGGCTCAGCTGATCGAGGGCGAGAAGCTCTCGACGGTCGGCAAGCTGGCGGCGGGTCTCGCGCACGAGACGCGCAACCGCCTGACGGCGATCCTCGGACAGGCGGAGCTCCTGCTCATGGGCGCGGACGATCCCGTCAAGAGCCGCGAGCGTCTGCACACCATCGTCCAGGAAACGTCGCGGGCGGCGAAGATGCTCCAGAACCTCTTGCGGTTCACCAGCCGGCACTCGGCCGAGCGCCACCCGTGTCGTCTCGAAGATCAGATCCAGTGGGTGCTCGAGCTCAAGAACCCCCAGCTGCGCCACGACAGCGTCAAGGTCGTCACCGACTTCGGGAACGTCCGTCCGGTGCTGGCCGACGAAGGCCAGATCCAGCAGGTGCTGCTCAACCTCGTCCAG
>Ga0209055_1000418_pt1 | contig 29896 bp, 25 predicted proteins | sample GraSoiAngelo_110_FD_185875 | JGI IMG/M metagenome (GOLD analysis project Ga0209055, IMG submission 185875) | Grasslands soil microbial communities from the Angelo Coastal Reserve, California, USA - 14_0903_12_30cm (SPAdes) (version 2) | ecosystem: Environmental > Terrestrial > Soil > Grasslands ... | reverse complement strand
CCTGGGACACCGGATCTCGGTGCTTCCCAAAGACAAAGGGATAGCGCGGGAACTGGCAGCGCACCGCATTCACGAACCCCTTGCCACCCAACTCATCGAGAGCTATCTGAAACCCGGCATGAACGTGGTCGATATCGGGAGCAACATCGGCTACTACGCGCTGCTTGAGGCGCGCCTGGTTGGCGCACAGGGGAGAGTAATCGCCATTGAGCCCGTGCCGGATAATTTCAGGCAGTTGTCGAAGAACATCCGCGATAACGGTTACAAGAATATCTTGAAATATCAGGTCGCCATCGGAGACCAAAAGGGCACCGTGCCTATGCATATTTCCGAGAAATCGAACTGGCACTGCTTGAGCCCCGTGCCCTGGAAAACGACAGAGATCCTGGTTCCCGTGACTACCTTGGATGCGCTGCTGGCGACCTGCCGGCTCCATTCCGTGGACCTCGTGCGGATGGACTTGGAAGGATATGAAGTCGTGGTCATCCGGGGCATGCAACAAACGCTCGCGAAGTACAGTCCGAAGTTGCTCGTCGAGCTTCACCCGCAAGTAATCGGTACTCAGGCCATCGTGGGATATCTGCGACTCCTGAAATCTCTTGGCTACACACTGGAGTGGCTGATTGACCAGGAGCGCGATCGGCCTCTTCGCTGGCTGTTCCTCGAGGCGGAAAGGGTGACCCTGGACGAATTAACTGCTGATGCGAGGATCCGGGACGACGAGCGAGCAGTCACCGTACTCCTTTCGAGAAACTCTCCAAATCTCGGCGTGCGCGGCCTGGACCGGCAGGAAATGGACGCGACTTTGCTTAGCGCCGGAGGCTCACCCGACATGGGCTGACGGAACCTCATGGGCCGTTTGCGGAAGTGGACCACCCTTCTCGACTAGCCCGAAGGATCAACCACGGAGGGATTCGAGCACAAACCCTATTGTGGTTTCGGAGGTAAAGATACGATGCCAGAGCGCATTCTTGTTACGGGAGCCGGTGGGTTCATCGGTCATCATCTGGTTGGCAGGCTGAAAGCGGACGGGTTTTGGGTGCGCGGTGTGGATATCAAGTATCCCGAATACGAAACCTCAGTCGCAGATGAGTTCGAGATCTTGGATCTGCGCCGGTTCGACAACTGTTTGGTTGCCACGCGCAATGTCCACCAAGTCTACAACCTAGCGGCGGACATGGGAGGCATCGGGTACATCACAGCCTTTCTTGCGCGCATTTCCTGCAACAATACCCTGATCAACGCACACATGCTCGAGGCCAGCCGGTTGAACGGGGTCAAGAGATTCCTTTTCTCGTCTTCCGCTTGCGTCTACGCGCAGCGCAAACAGAAGAGCGCCGAGGTGACCCCGCTCAAAGAAGAGGACGCCTATCCCGCCGAGCCGGAGCCGGGTTATGGATGGGAGAAGCTTTACGCCGAGGAGCTCTGCCGGTACTTCGGGAACGACTACAACTTGGAAACCAGAATCGTACGGTTCCACAACGTTTACGGTCCGCTCGGGACTTACGACGGCGGAAGGGAAAAGGCGCCTGCCGCAATTTGCAGAAAGGTTGCCCAAGCACCCGACGGTGGCGAAATTGAAGTCTGGGGTGACGGACTGCAGACCAGATCCTTCATGTACGTTGAGGATTGCGTGGAGGGCCTCGTTCGGATCATGCATTCAGACTACTGTGAGGCTTTGAATCTTGGTACGGACCGCCTGGTGACTGTGAATGACCTGGTGCATCTTGTCTGTGGAATTGCTGGCAAGAGGCTGAGAAAGCGTTTCGATATCAGTAGGCCTCAGGGCGTGCGGGGAAGAAACAGCGACAATACCAGGCTCAGGGAAGTTCTGGGATGGGAACCATCAGTGCCTCTTGAATTTGGACTGACCATCACCTACAAATGGATCGAGAGTGAACTCTTGAAGAAAGCCTGCACGCAGACCGCAGAAGCCGCTTAGCAGCCTTGTTGAAAAATCCTTCGCGATGTCATCCCGAGGAGCCAGAGGCGACTAGGAATCTGTTGTTTTCTTCGACTTTCGTGAAAAAGCAGATCCCTCGCTTCGCTCGGGATGACGATTAAAACTACTTTTACAACAAGCTATTAGGGGAGGTCGGGAATCAACGTGCCTCAGGGCTTTGAGCTTAATCGAGTTAATCTCCTTGGGGTCGGCGTCCACGCCATCAACATGAGTCAGGCGCTCGAGATAATAGACACCGCGATTCAGGGCGGTAAGAGAGGCTATATCTGCGTTACGGGCATCCATGGAATCATGGAAGCGCAGAAAGACGCGGTCTTCAGAGACATTGTGAATAATTCTCTGCTGACCACACCGGATGGAATGCCCACAGTCTGGGTTGGCAGACTCCAAGGTTTTTCAAAAATGAGCCGTGTGTTCGGGCCGGATCTGATGCTCCGAGTTTGCGAGATGTCTTTGAAGAAGGGCTACACTCACTTTCTGTATGGAGGAGACACGGGTGTGGCCGAAAGGCTCAAAGAAGTTTTGGTGCAGAGATTTCCCGGGCTGAGAATTGTCGGCACCTTTAGTCCTCCCTTTAGGCTGCTGGCGGCAAGAGAGGAGGCTGAACTCACGCTTCGGCTCTCGGAATTGAGGCCCGACATCTTTTGGGTAGGTCTCAGCACGCCAAAGCAAGAGCGCTTCATGGCGAAATACCTGCAAAAGTGGGATACGAAAGTGATGCTGGGAGTCGGCGCGGCATTCGATATTCATACGGGCCGGATTCAGGACGCCCCCGATTGGGTAAAGAATGCGGGCCTCCAGTGGCTCCATAGGCTGCGCCAAGAGCCAGCCCGATTGTGGAGGCGATATCTGATAAACAATCCCAAGTTTATCATCAAGATTACACTTCAGATTACCGGTCTCAAGAAGTACCATCCTGTTTAACTGCGTCTCCCCCCGCCTACGTATTAAAGAACCTGCTCGTCTGATCGATATTATGCTTGGAATCCCACCCCCAAAGAATTACGGAACAAGGTTCTCGACTGTTTCCACGGTTCAAAACCTGCCGCCTTACGAAGAAACCGAATCCGGTTTCTCCTCGCGCTAGGCAGCGTGGGCCGTCCGGTTTGGCTCTTTTTCGGTTCCGTAAAATTACGGAAAACGTCCATAGTTTCTCTTTGCAAAATACCAGATTCACCGGATTGTGTTCCGTTGCCCTACGGTTCAGGCTAGAATTTGCCCAGGTCTGACCTCGCAGACCTAGGGTACTCGTCCCCGGAAGGAATGAGCTCATACGGCGAAATCGCGCCCGGCGGCTTCGGGCGATGGCGCCGGGCGCACGTTATGGCCAGGATCACACTCAGCGGCAAGTTGACTGAGCTGGTCGGAAGTCGGCATTCGGCTGAAAAAGCCCAATTTATGATTCAAGTTTCGCTAGTAAGAGAACCGTTGGGCAAGGTTCCCATTGCCGATCGTTATTACTGCTGCGGCTTTTATATCACTCAAGAGGAAGCCACAGCCTTTCGATCCGGTCAGCCAATCAAGATTACGATAGAGCAGGATTAGCACTCCGCCCCTGCCGAGAAACCACGCACTTCAAGGCTTCACAATAGGTGCTCTCGTTTCCCGGGCATATCCAAATTTCCAAATTCACGGCCCGCAGGCCGTGCCTCGAACTGCGCTCAAGTGGTGGGTAAACTACAGCCTGGAACCTACTTGGTTGTCTGACTTCACTCCGTAATCTGCCTGTCGGGCGGCAGGCTCACCAGAAGCCAGCTCCGGCCGCTCACGAGGGTTAGTTAAGCAGGTGCCTCTGGCTGCGAGCGTCCCCCGGAGCCCTAAGAGTACACTTTAACCCTGCAACCAGTGCGGCCCTCTTGCATCTATAAAAGGGAAGATAAGTTTGTGTTCATGCCAATGGAGGTCTCGGGCGCGTGCGTGAAATTGACGGGTTTGCCAGCGTGCAGACCTTTTCTATAGAATCTGCCGCAATGCAGCCAGACAAACTGCTTGCCGAGAGCCGCGCAGGGTCGCGCGACCGCCAGCGCATCCTGCGCCTGGCCGGGTCATTCACCATGGCGACGCTCTCTGTATTTCAGGACGCCCTGAACGCGGGAGATGCTCCGTCACTGATCATCGAAATGAGTGAGGTTTCGCGCATCGATTCAGCGGGAGTAGGCGCGCTGGTTCAGGCTTACGTCTCTTGCCGGAGGGCGGGAGGCCGGTTGGCGCTTGTGGGCGTGAATACGCGCGTTCAAGACGTGCTTCAGACGGCTGGTTTCGATAAACTCTTCGCTACCTACGCCCATCTCGGCGAGGCCGAACAGGCGCTCGCCTAGCTTGTTCGATGCCAAGGGAGCATCGTCGCTCCGCGTTCCCTCTCCAGGATGCTGGGGCGCAGTTGCCCAGTTCCCAGAAAAACAAGAAGGAGGCGGTCCAGGTCGTGCCGCCTCCTCGTTGTGTCCCTGGCGTGGGACGCCTCCTGGTCCGTTGGGGGTGGACCGGGGCAGTTTGTGTTGGCCTACCGCGTTCAACCCGGCGTCGCGAGAAAAGTTGCCGCCGCTTGGAAGCAGCGAAGCCGGTACAATGACGCCTGCCAATGCGCAGACTTGACGAATTGACCGACCAGGAGGTGATTGCGCATCTGGCTCGCGCTCGCGAGCCAGCCAGCTTGCGGGAAATCGCCCATGCGCTCGAGTTGCGCCACCACGGGCGTCGCGCGCTGCAGAAGATCGTCTCGCGCCTGAAGCGCAAGGGTGAGATCGAGGAGGTCCACAGCGGCCGCTTTCGCCTGGCAGGCAAGAAGGCTGCTCCGTCGGAAGCCCGCCGCAAAGGGCACGCTACTGGGCTTCCCAAACCAGCTACATCGCCTTCCACAGCACCCATTCCTCGGCACCGAGAAACGCGACAGGAACTGCATGATCCCAACCTGCTCACCGGTCGGCTGGTGGCGCATCGCGACGGCTATGGCTTCGTCGTGCCTGATAAACCTGTCCCAGGGATGGAGGGCGATTTGTTTATCGGCCGCGACGCCTTGGGCGACGCCATGCACGGTGACCACGTGCTCGCGCGCATCGAGCGCCGCTCCGGACCCGCAGGACGCAGCGGCCGCGTCACCCGTTCGGATGGCCAAGCCCCGGGCCGCGTCGAAGGCCGCATCGTGCGCGTCCTGGAGCGCGCGCACCCAACAGTCGTCGGGCTTTTTCGCTATGGCGACCGCGGCAACGTTGTGCTGCCCTACGATACGCGCCTGCTGCACGAGATCGTCATCCCGCCCGGCGAGGAGCTCACTCCCCAACTGCGCGAGAAGCTCAGCCTCGACTCCCAAAGCGTTGGGACGGGGCGAGTCACGCAGCGCGCGCGCAGCGGCCCGAGCAGGACGCGCCTGCCCGAACTCGACGGGGCGGTGGTGAATGTCGAGCTGACTCGTTACCCGCGAGGCGGGGTGGCGCCTGCCGGGCGCGTGGTGGAGATCCTGGGCCGGCCAGGCGAGTTCGGCGTGGACGTCGAGATCATCATCCGCAAGCACCACCTGCCGCACCAGTTTCCCGACGAAGTGCTGGCCGAAGCACGCCAGGTGGCGCACCCGGTCAGCGAGCGGGACTTGGCGGCGCGGCAGGATTTCCGGCATCTGCCCGTCGTTACCATCGACGGCGAGACGGCTAAGGACTTCGACGACGCGGTGTATGTCGCGCGGCTGGCGAACGGCCACTGGGAGCTCCAGGTGCACATCGCAGATGTGGCGCATTACGTGCGGCCCGGCAGTGCACTCGACCGGGAGGCGCGCCTGCGCGGCACCTCAGTCTATTTCCCAGACCGCGCTCTGCCCATGCTGCCTGAGCAGCTCTCGAACGGCATCTGTTCGCTCAACCCGAAGGTCGATCGCTTGGTGATGAGCGTGGTGATGGAAATCGACGCGAGCGGCAGCATTATCAACTCCGCGTTCACGCCGGGCGTGATCCGCTCGGCTGAGCGGATGACCTACACCAACGTCAACAAGGTGCTCGAAGGCGACGCCGAAGCCACCTCGCGCTACGCGGCGCTGGCAGAGCGCTTCCGCCTGATGCGCGAGCTCGCGCTGCTGTTAAACGCCCGGCGCGCAGCTCGCGGCTCGATTGATTTCGACTTGCCCGAGCCGGTTATCGAGTTTGACGAGATGGGCCGCATGGTCGGCATCGTGCGCAGCGAGCGCAATATCGCGCACCGGCTGATCGAAGAGTTCATGCTCGCGGCGAACCAGTCTGTGGCTGCGTATCTGGAGCGCCGCGGTTGCGTCTCGCTGCACCGCGTCCACGAGAAGCCCGACCCGAAAAAGGTGCTCGAATTCGAGGAGCTGGCCCATAGCTTCGGCTACTCGCTGGGTGTGGAGGGCCTGGCCGAGCGCCGTATCGCGGTCAAGCATGGCCGCGTGCCGGCCCCCTCGCGTTCCGGCCGCAAGGAGCGCGGCCGCGAGCGGCAAATGAGCGTCACTCTGCCGGGCGCGATGGAGTTCAACATCCGCCCACAACACTACCAGCGCCTGGCCAAGAAAATCGCCGGCAAACCTGAGGAACGTATCCTCTCTTACCTGATGCTCCGCTCGCTCAAGCAAGCGCGGTATGCGGTTGAGCCGCTCGGCCACTTCGCCTTGGCGTTTGACCAGTACACGCATTTCACCTCGCCTATCCGGCGTTACCCCGACTTGATCGTTCACCGGGTACTGAAGTGGGCTCTCGCGCATCCTGACGCGACTCCGGGCCGGGATTCCATGGGAGCGAGTGGTTCCCGCGATGCCGCTGAAGCTTCGCGAGGGGTCGCCCAAGGGCGCTCTGCTCCTCGCCCTGAGGGCCGAGGCGCAGGCACAGCGGAGCTGGGTCCCTACCGTCGCCTTGAGCTCGGAGCGGTGGCTGAGGAGTCATCAGAAGCGGAGCGCCGCGCCGACAGCGCCGAGCGCGAGTTGATGGATTGGAAGACGGCGCAGTTTATGGAAGCGCATCTGGGTGAGGAGTACGACGCGCTGGTGATCTCGGTGCAGAAGTTTGGTTTCTTCGTTGAGCTCTTCGAACTCTTCGTCGAGGGTCTGGTGCCCATCAACACTTTGGAAGAGATCACCGGCGAGCCCTGCTTTTATCGGGAGCGCGACCACGCCATCGTCACTCAGCGCGGCCGCCGCGCCTGGCGCCTAGGCGACCGCGTGCGCGTCCGCGCAGACCGGATCGACCCTATGCGCCGCCGCGTAGAATTCTCCCTGGTTTAGTTTCTTCTGATTTTGCAAGCCCCTCGTGTCGTTCCGTCTATAACCCAGGTGCTTTTCACACCCGGCTGTTTTACGCTATCTTGTTCACGCCCTTCACGAGGTGGGACTGTGGCGATTCGTACCTGCCCGATCTGCATGGCCAAAGTCTCCGCCGGCCAGGTGGTGGCGTATTCCGATACCATCGAGTGTCCCGGCTGCAGGGCCCAATTCGAAGTCTCTCCTGTGAGCCGGGTGCTGGCGACCACCCTTGGACTGATGGCGGCGGCGTTGGTATGGCAGCTGACGCGCCGGATGGGCGGCAGCCTCGGATGGGTGCTTCCAGTGGTCTACGCTTTCTTTGGTTACAGCGTGGTGGCGCCGCTCTTCCTGATGGCTACAGCCGATCTGGTTACCAAGTCCGCCGCAGCTCCCTCTGAAACGACGGCAGTAGCCGCGCCTGGTGCCATCGGCCACCATCACAGCGGGGCGCATCACTAGCCGATCGAACAACCCCGGCCTGGCCTGCCTAACCGCCGTACTATTGCCCCTCCCATTTCGCTCGCTCACACTTGCATCATGGCACGCTACTTCGCCCTGCTTGGCAGGCGCATCGAGGTGCAGTATCGGGCCGGCGATATGCTTCTGCCAGCTGCGGGAATGTTGGTCGCCGACTCGGGCAAATCCATCTTTCTCGAGGAGCACTTCTGCCAGCGGGGCACCGTGAAAACCTTCCGCTGGGAGATCCCCTACCCATGCATCGTGCGGCTGGGCGAAATCTCTGGCGCGTCTGATGCTTCCGAGCTGGCTTCACCGGCCAGCACGGAAGAGGCGGCAGCGCAGGCCGGGCTCTTGCCGCTGAGGAATCTCCCCGAAAAAGTCTAGAAGCTTTCAAAGCTGTTAGTGGTGTCACAAGTTCTGCCGGGTCTTGTTGTGCAAGGCACGGCTCAACCCATGCCGTAAATCCCTTGAAACAAAAGGCTTTGGCCAGTAAGGGCCTGTGCCTGGCCGCCCTTCCCGCCTGCGCCGAATGTCCCGGCGGAAAAGCCGTTTTGTCCTGGCGCCGAACAAAGTTATATTCGCGCGGCGGTTTTCGCCGATGGCAATTCGTTCTGGGAGGTTCCTCGTGAAACCTGCGGTGGGATTGATCGGGCTGGGCCTGATGGGCAAGCCGATGGGGGCAAATCTGCTAAAGGCCGGATTTCCGCTAACCGTATGGAATCGCACGCGCGCCAAGACGGAAGACCTCGCGCGACAAGGGGCAAAGGTTGCCGGCTCCCCGCGCGAGGCAGCAGCGTCTTCCGACGTGCTGCTCACCATCGTGAGCGACCCGCCCGCGCTCGAGGAAATCCTCTGGGGCGCCAGCGGCGCGCTTGAAGGCCTGCGTCGCGGCAGCATTTATATCGATTCAAGCACCGTGGCTCCCTCGCTGGCGCGGCGCATCGCCAAGGCCTGCGCCGAGCGCGGCGTCGAATTCCTTGACGCGCCCGTGACCGGGGGTACGTGGGGCGCGGAGAAGGGGGAACTGGTTTTCATGGTTGGCGGCAGCGCGGAAACCCTCAAGCACGTTGAGCCGGTCCTCGGCGCGATGGGCAAGCGGTGGTTTCACTTGGGCCCGCACGGTGCCGGGCAGACGGTCAAGCTGGCGATGAACATGATCCTGGCGCTCCAGGTGGATGCGCTGGCCGAAGCGCTGGCGCTGGTGACCAGCGCTGGCGTGGCGCCCGAGCGGCTGGTCGAAGTGATGCAGTCGAGCATGGCCCGCTCTCCTCTGCTCGATATCAAGGCGCCGATGATCCTCGCGCGGAACTATGCGCCCAGCTTCCCCCTGCGCCTGATGCACAAAGATCTGGGGCTGGCGCTCGATCTAGCTAACCAACTGGGTGTGCCGTTGCCGGCTACCGCTGTCGCCCGCGAAATCTACAACGCCGTAAAGGGAAGCGCCAAAGAAGACCTCGACTATGCCGCCGTCGCCCGCTTCTGGCAGAAAGCGTAATATAGACTGTCCTAGGGGCGTACCTCGACTATGCCGCCGTCGCCCCTACAACGCGACGAAGCTCGGCATCGCCAGAATGGGCCAAGCCAGTAGTCTAAGCAGGCTACGGTGCCCTTCCCATGAAACTGTAATCTGCGCTTACGGCTTGGCGCTGGGCGGGAAGAAGCACATCGGGAGGTCGCCGTCGCCCGCTTCCGGCAGCTGCAGTGAGCGAATTCTATAGTGCCTCTGGCCCCAGAGGGCAAAGGGCACTTCGGTTCCTGCGGTTCGCTCTTCCTTGACATAATCTGTAAATAAGAGTATTTACGCGAGATGCCTCAACATAGGCAGCGACTAAAGTCTTATCACAGACGGGGTTCTCCCTTTACGCTCTATCTGCGCCCGGGGCAGGCCGAGCGGCTGAATCTTTTTTCACGCAAGCGCCATGTGGCAAAGAGCGAACTGGTGCGGGTTGCTATTGACCGGCTTCTCGCTCACCTCGAAAAAGAAGATTCAGCGGATTCTGTAGGGCTGAGTTCTTGAAATGTTGCAACAAGACCAACGCGGCCGCGGCAGACGAATGGAAGGGCTACCCACCGTCCTGCCTGTCAAAGCACGACAGATGCTCCTCTTTAAGGAGAACGGTTCAGGATTCAGTGATCCGGCCTTCACCGAAAACCGCCAGGAGCCTATTCATCGCTGGGTTCCTTGGGTGGCGGGATTCTCATCTCAGTTCGTCAGAGAAGCGATCGAGAAACATCTGCCCAAGGGGGGCACCGTGCTCGATCCGTTCGCCGGCGTTGGGACAACTTTGGTTGAGACTATACGGCGAGGGCCGAGCTATAGGGCGGTGGGTTTTGAAGTCAACCCGTACGCGGCTTTCGCTGCGCAAACGAAGCTTGACGCGGTAGCTGTGAATCCCAGTGCCTTCAGAGCTGCGATCGTTCGTTTTCGCAGAGAGACCCAGACAACTCGGCCACTCATGCCGCCAGCAGGATTTCGAAGCAGGGTGCCATTTTTCAGCCCCCGAGTAGAGGCGCAGGTTTTAAGAGTTTTAGCTTGGATGGAAGATCTCAGACCGGCGGCGCTGCTTGACCTGTTTCGGTTAGCGTTTGCCTCTGTCATGGTAAAATTCTCGAACTACACTTACGAGCCAAGTTTGGGAACTCGAGCCTCGGCGGGTAAGCCAAACGTGGAAGACGCTCCTGTCGTGCTGATCCTCGAATCAAAACTCGAAGAGATGGCCTCAGACATGGAATCGTTTCAACTGGAATGTCCCTTCCCAGGGCAGGGGATCGTTCACAGTCGCACGTGGCGCGATGGCGAAGACATTCTAGGTAAGAATTCAGTTCATCTTGTCATAACGTCTCCGCCGTATGCCAATAACTACCACTACTTGCGAAATACGAGGCCACAGTTATGGTGGTTGGGCTTCGCCACCTCAACTGATCAGACGAGGGAAATTGAAGAGCAGAGTTTCGGCAAGTTTTGGCAAACAGTTAGAGACGGTCCCGAAGTTAAACTACAATTTGGCTTTGAACTCCTGGAGAATCTCTTAGACCGCGTACGACATAGTCAAAATGATGAGAGGATCTACGGTGGATCAGGCTGGGCAAACTACTTAGCGACGTATTTCAATGACTCATTCGATTTTCTGAAAAAACTTTCCCGGATTCTTGCACCAGGTGGTTGCGCCTTGGTGGTCATCGGCAACTCGGTGGTTCAGGGGGTAGAAGTTAAAACGGATGAGATATGGGCTCACCTAGCGGGAAGCAAACCCGCCGGTCTCTCTGTAGAAGCGCTGGAAATGGTTCGCAAGAAGCGAGTTGGTAGCAGTATTCTCAATTCTTCTGTTCGCAGTGGGGCAAGCAAAGGTGTGACGCTCTATGAAAGCGTCCTCTCGTTGCGAAGGCGAAAAAACCGTTCAAACTGAAACCGTTCGGCCTGAGCTGTTGTCAGAAATGCGTTGGTTCCCAAGTCCTCATGAATCCCTCAATTTCACCCAAGACCGCTGGTGCTGATTTTCTGTTTGGCTGCAGTCTCCTGGCCCATGCCCTGCCTGGATGCAGCACATCCCATGGAGATCTTTGCTGACGTTGCCGCCCTGCACCGGGATCGTGATTTCCGAAGCCATCAATCACTCTGTTCCACACTGGTGAAAAACTCTGGATTAGAAGCTGCTCCCCCAGCGGAATCCAAATATCATCGACGACAAGGCACCGGAAATAGAAATCAGCTAAGTCAAGATTCTCAGCTTGTTCTATAGACTCGGCGTGCTCGCGTAATCGGTTATAGAGAACAGTCCCAGCGGCTCCCCCAAGTTCAAAGCCTCCTCTTCTTCCTCCTTGGGGAGTGGCCTTGCCAACGTATATGGGGGCGAGGAACTTTCCTTCTCTGTTCAGTGCGGCGATCTTTTCATAGGGCGGGAAGCGCCCCGTATAGTAAACAGCATAGATACCGGCTCCCGCGAACGATTCAGCGGGCGGCAGAGGGTGGCAGGGCCTCTCAAGCAGCGCCTTAGCGACGGCGCGTGCCAAGGACAGCTTGTCAAGTGGGTTGAAGGGGATGTTTGACATTACCGGGTAGGGTCTATCCAAAAGTTCGGGTTCCGGTACGTTTCTTAGGACCGGCATTCCTAAGACTGTTATGCCTGGTCAGCGATTCTCCAATCTCGCGAACCAACAGGTTGCGCTTTTCTTCGTCACTCAGCTCTGTCTTAGGCACCCCTTCTTCCAGCCTAGAACGCAACTCATTGAACCGCCGGATTCCTTCTCTTTGGGACCGAAACCGGCCGATCATTTCTCCTTTTAAGACCAGGCAGTTAAAACCGTCTTCGTCTGTGTAGAGGTACAGCTCCCCGGGAATATAGGCCAATTTCATGGCTCCATTATAGGTCAAAAGCTACGCTACGGCTTGGCGGTGGGCGGGAAGAAGCACATGGGGAGGTCGCGGGAGGTGCGCAGGCCGGCGGGCGCGTCGAGGATCGCCGGGATGCTGTTCACTACCACGGCGGCGGTGGCAATGTCGCCGTGGGTGCCGCCGGGGATGGTCATGCGGATGTTGGGTTGCCCGCTGAGTTCAATGGTGTCACCAGATTCTTTCGCGCCGACGTACATCTGCAGCTCCATGTAGACTTTTTCCTGCCCACCAGCTAGCCCGCGCGCGATCTGATGCAGCCCCGCGGCCTGCCCGGCGGCAACCTCCAGGAATTCCGTCTTCACCGGCTCGCGCGCGACCACCGGCTCGATGGTTTCTGTGATCTCCTCGACACCCAGCCCCAGGCCATCGGATACCATGGCCACCGACTCGGGCAGGCCGTGGTGCTTGACGACACCCGCGGCCACTTTTTCTTTGAACTCCTCAAGGGTCATTCCCGCGCCGATTTTCTTCTGCAGCGGCAGGCGGCGCTTCGAGGCATCGACGATGCGGATAGCTTTGGCGGCCTCGACGCGCTGCGAGACCGCCGCGAGCGTCAGCACCAGCTTATCCATCACGAATCCGGGGTTCACGCCGGTGCCCACCAACGCCACGCCCCAGTCTTTGGCTGTGGCATCGAGCTTCGCTGCGATTCCTGGATGCTTGCGGAACGGGTAGGCGAGCTCTTCGCAGGTGGAGACCACACAAGATTCTGCTGCCAGACACTCCAGCAACTGCTCTGCAACATCAGATAGGTAGGAGGAGGTCGAATGCATGACGACGTCAGCCGCCTCCGACAGCACCTTGGCGGCATCTGCCGAAACTTTGATTCCCCACGGCGCATGCGCGGCGCCTACGACCTCGCCCAGATCGCGCCCGGCCTTGGCAGGGTCGGTGTCGATCGCGCCGATGATTTCCACCGCCTGCTTTTCGCGCAACAAGCGCACGATGGCGGCGCCGATCGGTCCGACGCCGTACTGGATGGCGCGAATCTTTTTTCTCACGATGAGCTCCATGGCTGCCCCGAGGGCATCGGGACACGCACTGGATCAATGCGAGCGAATACCATAAAGGAAACAACCACTTCCTTCAACCAGATTCCGCGCCCGACACACAGACGCAGGCGGGCCTTGCCTGCTGCACCTCGAAGCCCGACAATATTTCGGTTGCGATAGCCGGCGGGATAATCGGGTGGAACCCCCCACCCGAACGGGAAAACTGCCAGCGGCACGCTGGCGCTGGCGCTACAATGAATTGAGGAGGCTCTCCACGGGCGTCCAAGAGCTGACCGGAAGGAATCTCTGAGGAAACCCTCGTGAAATCTTGTTCGTCTCAAGTCCCGGAGCCTTTGATCGGGAGCCCCGGCCCCTGCCTGCCGAGGTCGAGGTTACAAGCGCAACTTTAGGCGCAGATCCGGGTTTGCACTCAGCGCAGGATAATCTTGGTTCCGGAGCTTCAAAATGAAAGTCCGACCCCCAAACCACCAATGACCTCTTCTCCTGCATCGCACCCCAGAGCTCGCACGTGGCTCGGCGCAGCGCTGCGGTTAGGCGCGAGCGGATTGATCCTGGCCCTGCTGTTCCACTTTCTGCCCTTCGAGCAACTGCTGGAGGCGGTGGAGCGCGTCCCGCTGGGGCTGTGGCTCACTGCGCTGGGTGGGTATTTGGCCGCGCATGCCATCGGCGTGCTCAAGTGGCGGCTGATGATCAACCTCGCCGGCGCGGAACTTTCGTTCCTACAGGCGGCGCGGTGCTATTTCACCGGGCTGTGCGCCACGCTATTCCTTCCCTCAATCGTGGGCGGCGACGTCGTGCGCTTGGGCCTGGCGCTGCGGCTGGCGCGCAACCGCGTCGGGGCCGTGCTGGGCAGTGTCTTTGACCGCCTACTGGACCTTACCGCGCTGGCTGGTGTGGCAGCGGCGGGCGCCATCTGGCTGCATAGTTCCCTGAACGCGCAGAGTCGCAAAATCTTCTGGATGGTTGCCGGTGGGGTGACTCTGGTGCTTGTGGTGCTGCTGGCGGTTCTGACCTTTGTTCCCTCGCGGCGGTTTCCTTATCGGATGCGCAGGCACTTCGCGCGGCTGCGCCAGGCGGCGCGGTCGATTTCGCGCCAGCCGCAGTATGTCGCGCTGGCGCTGGGGCTGGGGGTGACGGTACAAATCGGCTTCGTCCTGCTTACGGCGGCGATCGCCGCGGGCTGCGGCCTCCACGTGCCGTTGCGCGCGTGGCTGTTTGCCTGGCCGCTCGCCAAACTTTCTGCGCTGTTGCCGGTCACGCAGGGCGGCCTCGGTGTGCGCGAAGTGGCCTTGGCGGCACTGGTCGCTCCGTTCGGCGCCGCGCCGGTGCTGACGGTGGCGGTGGGCTTGGTGTGGGAAGCAATCATCCTCGCGGGCGGGCTTTTGGCGGGGTTGGCTTCCTTCGTCCTCGCCCGGGCGTTTGCGCCTGGAAATGTCACTACTGCCTCGGTCTCTTCAGCGCCCGCAGAGGAGTGACCTCCTAACGGCGCGGCCAGGTGCGTAGCCCGCTTCTGCAGAGGCGGGATTTTCCCGATGACGCAGGAATGCAGACGCCCTCAATCCAAAGTTAACTCCATAAACAGCGTACCGGGGACGGGGTTGTAGCGGTACGGCGGAATCTCGCGAAAGCCCAGCGTGCGGTAGAGGGCCTGAGCTTCCAACATGGAGGGCAGTGTGTCCAGGACCATGCGGGTGTAGCCGATCTGTTTGGCCGCGTCGATCAGAGCTTTCGCCACAGCGCGGGCGATACCCTTGCCGCGAAACGCGGGGCGCACGTAGAGGCGCTTCATTTCACAGGCTGCTTGATCGATCTTACGCAGTGCCCCGCACCCGGCCAGTTGCGCGTCTTGGTCAGTCGGCTGCCCCGCCCGGCCAGGATGTGGGCTGTCGTAGTAGGCCACAAACAGCCTCCCCTCCGGCGGTGCGTAGTCTCCCGGGAGCCCAGCCAACTCCTGCTCGAAGTGCTGGAAGCAGAGGTCAATCCCGAGTCCAGAAGCGTACTCGAGAAAAAGCTCGCGCGCTCGGGCAACTGCTTCTCCTGATTCGGCCGGCACAATTCGGATCATGATTCTTTCGGGCCGCTCCCTGGCATATTTTGAGCGACAAGTTGGCTTCGGGAAAGTGGCAAGAGTGGCGCGCGCTCAGCTCCTTGCCGCCCATTTTGGCCGGGCGCAGAGGGAAATCAAAGACGGCCCGCAGGATGCCGGCGCCACACCAACGACGGCAGCACTCCACCGCTCGCAAAACGCGGGCACCATGTGGTTTCTCCAAGCCCCATATTTTGGCCGGGCTAACCGCGGTTTGGTAGAATGCTGGGGGGTCCGAGTCTAAGCTACGGACATCCGTTCCTTGGAATCTTCCTCATGGCGCGGTCGACGGAAGCACGACCCATTCCGGAAACGATGAAACCTGCCGATGCGGAGCGCGAGCGCATTTTCGACGCCTTTCGTCGCTGGGGTTACCTCGCGGCTGACCTCGACCCGCTGGGATTCTTCCGCCCGCAGTCGCACCCGGAACTGGCACTCACCGGCGCCGTGGCGGAGCTGGCGCGGCGCTACTACTGCGGCACAATCGGCGCGGAGTTCATGTACTTGCCTGATCCTGCGCGGCGCCGCTGGATCGCCGAACGCATCGAGACCACGCCGCCCGAGCCCGACCGCGAAGCCATCCTCGAGCGGCTGATCCGCGCCGACCTGTTCGAGCAGGTACTGCAGGCCCGCTATCTCGGCACCAAACGGTTTTCGCTCGAGGGCAACACTGCCCTCATCCCCATGCTCGACGAGATCCTGGAAGGGGCTGCGCGGTTGGGCGCCACCGAAGCGATCCTGGCCATGAGCCATCGCGGCCGGCTCAACATCATGACGCACATCGTCAACAAGTCTGCGGCCGACGTTTTTGCCGGCTTCGAGGACGTCGATCCGCGCAGCGTGCTGGGCGGTGGCGACGTCAAGTACCACGTCGGCGCGACCGGAGAATACCGCACCCCTAGCGGCGGCACGCTCGGGATTCATTTAGTCTCGAATCCGAGCCACCTGGAAGCCGTTGATCCAGTGGCCGTGGGGCGCGCGCGCGCCAAACAGGCGCGGCAGGGAGCGGACGGCCCGAGGCACGTGCTGCCCATTGAGCTGCACGGCGACGCCGCGTTCGCTGGCCAGGGCATCTGGGCCGAGACGCTGAACTTCGCCGATCTTCCCGCCTATACGGTGGGGGGCGCGGCGCACATCATTGTCAACAACTTGATTGGCTTCACCACGCCGCCTGCTGAGCTGCATTCCTCTCGCTTTGCCTCCGATCTGGCCAAGCGCCAGGCCATTCCCATCTTCCACGTTAACGCCGAGGATCCTGACGCGGTGGTCCGCGTGGCGCGTCTGGCGATCGAATACCGCTATACCTTCGCCAGCGACGTCGTGGTTGATCTGATCGGCTACCGGCGTCACGGCCACAGCGAAGTGGACGACCCCACCATCACTCAGCCGCTGCTCTATCGCAAGATCAAGGACCACCCGCCACTTTGGCAATCCTACGCAAAAAAGATCCAAGCCGACGCGACGGCAACTGTCGCGGCGGTTCGCGCCGAATTTGAGGCTGCACAGAAAAAGGCCTCCGCGATGGACAAGAATCCTGTGCTGCGCGAGCTCCCGGCGTACTGGTCGGCCTACAAGTGGGGGCGCTACGACGCAGCCTATGAAGTCGATACCGGCGTCTCGCGCGAAGAGTTGGTCGAAACCACGGCGGCGCTGACGCGCTATCCCCAGGGCTTTGCCATTCACCCCAAGGTTGCGAAACTGCTCGAGCAGCGCGCCGAGATGGGCCGCGGCGCGCGGCCAGTGGATTACGGGATGGCGGAAGCTCTGGCCTTCGGCACGCTGCTGCGCCAAGGCACTCCGGTGCGGCTGACCGGCCAGGACACGCGCCGCGGCACCTTCAACCAGCGGCACGCGGCGCTGGTGGACATCGAGAATGAAGCCCAATACGTGCCGCTGGAACACGTCGTGCCCGGCCAAGCCCGCTGCGAGATTTACAACTCAACCCTCTCCGAGGCGGGCGTCTTGGGCTTCGAGTACGGTTACAGCCGCGACTTCCCTGAAGCGCTGGTCCTGTGGGAAGCGCAGTTCGGCGACTTCGCCAACGGCGCGCAGGTGATCATCGATCAGTTCATCAGCGCGGGCGAAGATAAATGGGACCTGCCCTCCGGCGTTGTGCTGCTGCTGCCGCATGGCCACGAGGGCCAGGGGCCCGAGCACTCGAGTGCCCGCATCGAGCGCTACTTGCAACTCGCCGCCGAAGATAACATCCAGGTCTGCCAGCCCTCCACCGCCGCGCAGTATTTCCATTTGCTGCGGCGCCAGGCGCTGCGGCAGTGGCGCAAGCCCCTGGTCGTCTTCACGCCGAAGAGCATGTTGCGGCATCCCGACGCGGCGTCGCCTATCGAAGAGTTCACCCGCCCGCGTTTTCTGACCGTGATTCCGGAGATGGAAATCGAAAACGCCGGCCGCATCCTGATTTGCAGCGGCAAAATCGGCCACGAGCTGCGGCGCGAGCGCAAGCAGCGCAAAGACACCTCAACCGCAATCGTCTTCCTCGAACAGTTTTATCCTTTCCCGAAGGATGCGCTGGTCGCCGCCATCAGCGCCCACCCCTCGGCCCGGGAGATTGTCTGGGTGCAGGAAGAGCCCGCCAATATGGGTGGCCTGTTCTACGTGGTGCCGCGCCTCGACCGCATCGCTGGAGGCTTGCCGGTGCGCTCGGTGAAGCGCTCTGCCAGCGCCAGCCCGGCCACCGGCTCAGCCAAGGCTCACGAACTCGAGCAGAAGACCTTGCTCACCTTGGCCTTCACCACCGGAAAGAGCTAGCCCCCCGCGACCACCAGGGTAAACCGCCGGTGCCCGTTTTGCCCCTGCCGGAAGGTATCCCTCTGGAGAGCGCTCCTCCCAGGACCTCCACTTTATGCGAGTCAAAAAGCAAAGGGGCCGGACTGTCCGTATTTCGTTCTCGAGGACAGCCGGCCCACTCGGCCTCGCCGCGAAACCTATGGCTTACCTTCTCCTCCCGAGTCGAAGCACAATGCCAAAAGAGAGCCGTGCATCGCGTGTGGTGAAGCCTGCATTGCGTGTCACAAAGGCGTCTACCTGAATCAGGCGGAAGGCCACCAGGTCCGACCAGTTCCAGTCGAGGCCTCCGCCAAAGTTCATGGCAAAGACAGTCTGTGCGGTGGGCGAGCCGGAAACGCTAGTGCGAGCGCCTCCGAACAACGCGTGGGCATAAGGAGTCGCCTTCTTAATCCCCCTGAAGGAGACCTGCGGCCCAATGGTGAAGGTGTGCAAGCGCACACTGGTGCCCGAGATGCTTTTGTAATGACCGCTGAAATCTCCCGCGAACCCCAGCCACTTATTTAGGTTTCCTTCAAGGGCGCCGTTCCAGCCGTTGAAGGTGACGCCGCTGCTGCGAACGAACGAGTAGCCGCCAAAGACCTCGGCCATTGGCGTATCCTGGGCAAATGCTGGGGCGGAAAAGTAAAGAAACAGCCCGGCCAGTAGAGTCAGCTTTTTCATCTTTGTCTCTTCTCCTCCTGGAGGATAGAAATTTACGTTCGGATGCGGGACCCGCCTCACCCTGGCTTCAGACTGGGCTGAGTCCCGGGAAGATCGCGCAGGTCGAGGGAAACTAGGAATCCGTTCCGTACTGACTCTGCGTCTTGGACTGGAACAAGTCAAGGTAGCGTTCCGAATCGACCAACAGTAAGTCGAACAAATCGTTACCCGGCGAGCCTTCCCGTTGCGTCGCGAGCCGCACACTCTACCGCTCCATTCCCTGGCGGAGTCCGCGGGGGCCACCTGGTCCACCTGTCATTTCTTGACAGTCTCTTGAACATCCGCGTAGGCTCAGTCCCCAGGATGAATCGCCGCAAATTCTTGAGGCAGAGCGCGCTAGCAGCCGGGGCGCTCGCAGCATCTCGACTGGGCCGGCTGGCGCTGCCTCCGAGTGTCGTCGCGCAGGTCGGCGTCACGCGCAAAAGAGTGATCGTGGTCGGCGCGGGGCTGGCGGGACTAGTGGCCGCGTACGAACTCACCCAGGCGGGCCACGACGTGACGCTGCTCGAGGCCAGCACGCGCCCCGGCGGGCGCATCTGGACGCTGCGCGAGCCTTTCTCTGACGGTCTCTACGCGGAGGCTGGCGCCGGTCGGATTCCCGAAACGCACGACCTGACCTTGAAGTACGTTAAGCTGTTCGGCTTGACGCTGGATCCGTTCTACCCGAGCGGAGGCGCCACACTCTATTCCATTCGAGGGAAACGAATTAAACTGCGGCCGGGCGAAACACTGGACCTCGCCCAATTGCCTTTCGGCTTGACGCCGGAGGAGCGTCGCCTGGGCCTGGACGCGCTCCAAGCGAAGTACATCGATCCCGTGCTGAAGGAACTGGGCAATCCTGCCGCCCCAGGGTGGCCGCCGGAGCGGCTCAAGAAATACGACCAGATAACTTGGCCGGAATTCTTGCGCAGCCAGGGCGCGTCACCCGGCGCGGTCGAGCTGCTGACTGCTCTATCTGGCTGGGAGGACGATTCCGCCCTGGATTTCCTCCGGGATGACCTTGGCCATCGAGGCGCCAAACACCTGACCAAAATCCGCGGCGGGAACGACCTTCTTCCCACGGCGTTCGCCTCCCGGCTGGCGGAAAAAATCCGCTACGGCTCACCAGTCGTTCGCATCGAACAGGACGTTGATCCAAAGGGACGTAGCGTGCGCGCGGTGTCTTTGGAGGCTGGGTCGCCCCAGACTCATTCCGCGGAGCGTATGATCTGCGCCATACCCTTCTCCTGCCTCCGTCGTGTAGAAGTTTCGCCGCGCTTCCGGCCGGAAAAACACGCGGTCATCGAGCAGCTCTATTACGATCCCGTCGTGCGGGTCTTTTTACAGACGCGCAGGAGATTCTGGACCGACGAGGGCCTGAACGGGTTCGCGGACACCGACCACCCGATGGAGATCTGGAACCCAACGTTCGACCAGCCAGGCATTCGCGGCATCCTGATGGCCTACCTGGAAGACGGGCTCACGCGCCGCGTGGCAGCCATGCCGGAGTCCGAGCGAATCCGGTTTGGCATCGAGGCAGTGGAGAGGGCCCATCCCCGATTGCGCGTGCACCTGGAGGCCGCGACTTCGCTCTGCTGGGCGGAGCAGCCTTGGGCTCGCGGTGCCTACTCCGCCTTCCGGCCCGGCGAGATCACCTCGTGGACTGCGCTGATTCAACAGCCGGAAGGAAGCGTCCATTTCGCTGGTGAGCACGCCTCTTCCGCGCCCGGCTGGATGCAAGGGGCGCTCGAATCCGGCCTGCGCGCCACCCGCGAAGTCCACGAAGCTGGCTGAAGCGCACTGGACCCATCGGCCCGGAGGAGTTCATCAGCAGCAATTCCGCGAACAATCGCGCCGCCGGGCCAAGCCCATCTGAAATGGAGGCAGTGCGCCGCACGAAGTCCTCAAATTTGCTGCAAGTCTATGAAACAGCGTGGTTTGCCACGTTCCGGCAGATCGTTCACCCCCGTCTAACTTGACAAGCCAGGTATCATCCGCGTAGGGTCTGTTCCGCAATGGAACTGGACCACTCCCTTCACTGGCTAGGCTTAGCGCTTGCTCCGGGTCTGGCTTCGCGCCTCACCGCCAAGCTGCTGCGAAATTTCGGTTCGCCTGAAGCGGTGTTTGGCGCGTCGCTGACGGAACTGGAAGCGTGTCAATTGCCAGCGCCGGCGGCGCAGGCCATCCGTTCGCAAGACCCCCTCAAGGCCGCCGCGAAGGAACTGGACCAGCTCAAGAAACTGGGCTGCCGGCTGGTTAACTGGGGCGAGCCTGAATACCCCAAGCGGCTGCTGGAAATCTACGACCCCCCGCCGCTGCTTTACGTCCGCGGGGACCCTGCGGTATTGACCCGGCACAGTATCTCGATCGTGGGCACGCGACGCCCAACCCCTTACGGGAATCAAATGGCGGAGCGGTTGTCCAGAGACCTGGCCGACCGCGGGCTGGTTATTGTTAGCGGACTGGCGCGTGGGATTGACAGCTCGGCGCACAAGGGCGCCTGTGCGGTGGCGCGAGGGGCCACCGTGGCCGTGCTCGGGAACGGGATTGACGTGATCTATCCCAAAGAAAACAAAAAGCTTTTCGCGCTTGTCGAGCAGCGCGGAGCGATCATCACCGAGTTCCCGCTCGGCTTCTACCCTGCGCCAGAGAATTTCCCGATTCGCAACCGCATCGTTGCTGGCATGCCCCTGGGAGTTGTGGTCGTGGAGGGAGCGCAGTATTCTGGTTCGCTGATCACGGCGCGCCTGGCCATGGAGTTCAACCGCGAGGTTTACGGCGTGCCAGGCAACGTGACGCAACCGACCAGCTTCGCGCCGAATCAATTGATTAAGCAGGGCGCCAAGCTGGTGATGGGCTGGGAAGACGTGGTGGAAGAGCTGCCCACCGAAGTCCGGGCCGAGCTCTTCCCCGTCGAGCCGACCACGGCCGAGCAGCGCGCCACCCTGTTTGAAGCCGCGCTCTCGCCCACCCAGAAGCAGCTCTACGACCTGCTCGGCACCGACGCGCCGCGCCACGTGGATGAGCTGGTCGAGCAGTCCGGGCTCAGCTCTTCCGCTGTGCTGGCGGCGCTGTTTGACCTGGAAATGAAAAGCCTGGTGCGGCAGATGCCCGGCAAGCAATTCGTCAAGGTGCTGCTGTGAGGTGCCGGAAAGGACACAGGGCGCGCGAGCGCTCAACATTTCCGGTTAGGACTCGGTTTACAAAGGGGATATGGGACGCTCACTAGTCATCGTGGAATCGCCGGCCAAGGCGAAAACCATCAACAAGTATCTGGGGCGCAACTACAGCGTCAAAGCTTCCCTCGGCCACGTGAAAGACCTGCCGAAGAAGGATCTTGGCATTGACGTGGAGAATGGGTTCGAGCCCACCTACGAAGTGATTCCGGGCAAGACCAAGGTGGTGGCGGAGCTGAAGAAAGCCGGTAAGGAAGCTGACGCTATCTATCTTGCCGCGGACCCTGACCGCGAAGGCGAAGCGATCTGCGCGCATCTGGCCGACGTGCTCGCCACCAACAAGACCCAGCGGAAGAAGGTCTTCCGGGTGCTGTTCAACGAAATCACCCCCAAAGCGATCAAGGCAGCTTTCGAGAAACCCGGACAGATCGATCTGCGCCTGGTGGACGCGCAGCAGGCCCGCCGCGTGCTCGACCGACTGGTGGGCTACAAAATCTCCCCCCTGCTCTGGGATAAGGTCCGCCGGGGGCTTTCTGCCGGCCGCGTGCAGACCGTAGCGCTGCGCCTGATCGTCGAGCGAGAGCGCGACATCCGCGCCTTTGTTCCCAAGGAGTATTGGACGATTCACGCGCTGCTCGCCGCCGGAGAGCCGCCGGCATTCGAGGCCAAGCTCGCCAAATACAAAGGCGAGGACATCGAAATCTCGAATGAGGCTGAAGCGCAGAAGGTCGTCGCTGCGGTCGAGCCGGCCCGCTGGCAGGTGGCCTCGGTCGCGCAGAAAGAAAAGCGCCGCCACCCCGCGCCACCCTTCACCACCTCGAAGCTGCAGCAGGCGGCCTACAACCGCCTGCGCTACACCGCCAAGCGCACGATGATGCTGGCGCAGCGGCTCTACGAGGGCGTCGAGTTGGGCGAGGAAGGCTCGGTTGGCCTGATTACCTACATGCGCACCGACTCGGTCAAAGTTTCTGATGATGCCCTGGCCCAGGTGCGCGAGCTGATCGGCTCCAGCTATGGCGCCAAGTACCTGCCCGAGAAGCCCAACTTCTACAAGTCGAAGAAGGATGCGCAGGAAGCGCATGAGGCCATTCGCCCAACCGACGCCATGCGCACACCGGAGGAAGTCCGCAAGTACCTCGAAGACGACCTGTTTAAGCTTTACCAGCTAATCTGGCAGCGCTTTGTGGCTTCGCAGATGCTGCCCGCGCTGTTCGACCAGACCACCATCGACATCGCCGCCGGGGACTACACCTTCCGAGCTACCGGCTCGGTGCTGAAGTTTGACGGCTATTTAGCCGTCTATCAGGCCGCAAAGGAAGATGAGGAGACGGAGAAGGGCGACGAGGCGGATGCCGAAGGCCGTAACCTGCCGCGTGTGGCCGAGGGCGAGACGCTCCGCCTGGAGAAGATCCGTCCCGAGCAGCATTTCACCGAGCCGCCTCCGCACTACACCGAAGCCACGCTGGTGAAGGAGCTCGAAGAGAAGGGCATCGGCCGGCCCTCCACCTACGCCACGATCATTTCCACCATCGTGGAGCGCGAATACGTCAGCAAGGACCAAGGCCGCTTCGCCCCGACCATGCTCGGCGAGAAGGTCAGCGAGCTGCTGGTGAAAAGCTTCGAGGACATCTTCGACGTCGGCTTCACTGCGCGCATGGAAGTAGAACTCGACGAAATCGAGGAGGGCAAGCTGCCCTGGAAGCAGTCGGTCAAGAACTTCTACGACCGCTTCGAGGATGATTTGGAACAGGCCAAAGGGGAAATGGAGTCGTACAAAGCCGGCATTCCTACTGGCCAGAAGTGCGAGAAGTGCGGCCAGGGCGAGCTGCTCGAACGCATCAGCCGCCACGGCTTCTTCCTGGGCTGCAGTCGCTACCCTGAGTGCGACTATATCCGTGACCTTTCGCCGGAAGTGGGCTCCGAGGAAGTCGAGAGCGAAACGACCACTGAATACTGCGACAATTGCGGCAAAGAGATGACCATCAAGCGCGGCCGCTTTGGGCCGTTCCTCGCCTGCACCGGCTACCCGGAGTGCAAGACGACGCGCCGCCTGGTCCACGGTACGCGCAAGGCCCGCCAGCCCGACCAACCGCTCGACGAGAAGTGCCCCGAGTGCGGTTCGCAGCTGGTGCGCCGCCACGGCCGCTACGGCGAGTTCATCGGCTGCTCCGGCTACCCGAAGTGCAAATTCATCCGCGCGAAGACGCTTGGCATCCACTGCCCGAAATGCGGCACGGGGGAATTCGTTGAGCGTATGACGCGCAAGGGCCGCCGCCGCGTCTTCTACGGCTGCAACCGCTACCCGGAGTGCGACTTCACCACCCCGCACAAGCCGCTGGCTGAGCCCTGCCCCAAGTGCGGCGCCGCCTTCATCGTCGAAAAACGCGGAAAGCTGGGCACAGTCCGTGCCTGCCTCAAAGAAGACTGTGACTGGGAAGTCGAGGCGCCCGACACCCAGCCCACGGAAACTACCATCTCTGCTCAGTCCTGACTAGGGACTGCAACACTTGCCACAGAGGCGCAGAAACACAGAGCAAGACTGGGACTCCCACCTCTCGACCCGGTAGTCGGTCAGCTCGAAATTCCCGCCCATGGAAGCGCTGCATTGATGCGTAGCTTGGTGGGTGTTAAGCTCCCCAAACACAACTATGTCACGCGTGATGCTGGGTGTGGTTTGCGGTCTGGCTTTCGGCGCTCTGGACGTGGCGATCATGCTGCCCATGAGCTTCCCCGATAAGAGGGCCGCAATTCTTGGAGCCTTCATAAATCGCTTCGCCATTGGGTTCGTGGTTGGAGCGGTCAACCTTTCTTGGCCGGGGTGGATTGTCGGCCTTGTGGTCGGCCTTCTGTTGAGTCTGCCAGATGCCATCATCACCAAAGCCTATGTTCCCATCCTCGCGATGGGGGCCATCGGTGGAACCGTGATCGGATTCGTGATTGGCCGATGGGGCCGCTGACCCACTACCCCTGGCTCTTGACTTTGGACTCTTGATTTCCAACTTTCCTCCCTTGCGCCTGTGCCTCTGTGTCTCCGCGGTTTCCTTTGTCGTCCCCGCGTCCTATAATCCCAACGCGCCATGCGAGCTGTCATTGACAAATTTCTGCACTACCTGCGGTATGAGCGCAACGCCTCACCACACACGCAGCGCAATTATCAGCAAGACCTGGAACAGTTCCTGGCCTATCTCACTCCACCACGCGGCCAGCCGGTTCCTCTAGTGGAGGTGAACCACCATTTGATCCGCGAGTTCATCGGCCATCTGCACGACCGGCACCTGGAGAAAAGCTCCGTTGCGCGGAAGCTCGCCTCGTTGCGGTCCTTTTTCAAATTCTGCGTCCGCGAGGGTCTGATCACTCAGAACCCCGGGCAGCTGGTGGCCACGCCCAAACTGCCCAAACGGATCCCGTCAGTGCTGACCGCGGAAGAGATGAATGCGTTCCTGGACCAGCTTGCCCGGATCGAACCAGCGGCCCGGAGCGAGGCCCAAGCTAAGAACGCCACCACCGCAGCCCGCCGGAGCTACGCAGCACAGGAGGGCGAAGCGCGCCTGTTGATCCGCCGCGACCGCGCCATCCTCGAATTGCTGTACGCTTCGGGCTTGCGCGTCAGCGAGCTGACGGGACTGAACCTCGCTGACATCGACCGCAACGAACAGATGCTCCGCGTCCGCGGCAAGGGCCGTAAGGAGCGCATCGTGCCCTACGGTTCGAAGGCTGAGAACGCGCTGCAGGCCTACGGGCCTGTGCGCGCCGAGCTGCTGCGCAAGGCAGGCTCGCGAGCCGATCCAGAGGCGGTTTTCCTGAACCACGCCGGCCGCCGCCTGACCTCTCGCTCGGTCGCTCGCATCGTCAAGAAATACGTGCGCCTGGTGAACATCAACTGGGACCTTCACCCGCATTCGCTGCGCCACGCCTTTGCCACCCATCTGCTCGCCGATGGCGCTGACCTGCGCGCCATCCAAGAGCTGCTCGGCCACCGCTCGCTTTCCACCACCCAGCGGTACACCCACGCCACTATCCGCCAGTTGATGGAGGTGTACGACAAAGCCCATCCACGCGCGTAACCCTTTGGTGCTCCGCCGACCCTGCCGGTTGGCGCGCTGCCGGGTGCTGCGCTATCCTCGCAAGGCCGCATGCACGATAGAGCGCGACGGCCCGGCGGAAAATCCTTGAACCCACTTATCCACTTCGCTTGCGCCCTTGTGCTGGCCGGCCTCTCGGTGTTTGCCTCGGGAGCGCGCGCCCAGGACCTCTTTGAGATTCAGGTGTATCCCTACGAGACCGTCGAGCCGCGCCACACGATGGTCGAGTTCCACATGAACTTCATCCCCAGCGGCACCACGCGGACCGAGAACGGCGTGTTCCCCAACCACCATCAGTTCCACTTCACTGTCGAGGTCACGCACGGCCTAACCCATTACTTTGAATTGGCCGGTTACCTGGTGACTGCTTACGTGCCGGACGTGGGGCCAAAGTTTGCCGGCGCGCGCATCCGCCCACGGGTCCGCGCACCGGAGAGCTGGCGCCTGCCGTTCCGCCTCAGTCTCAGCACCGAGGTGGGTTTCAATAAACACCAGTTCGACCCCAACACGATTACGCTCGAAATTCGGCCCATCCTCGAAAAGGAATTCGGCAAGTGGTATGTTGCTGTGAACCCGGACTTCTCGAAATCCTTTCGCGGTCCGGACGCGCATCGCGGCCCTGGTTTCGAGCCTGGCCTGAAGGTGTCCTACAATGTGACCAAAATTCTCGCTCCGGGATTCGAGTACTACGCCGAAACCGGCCCCATCAGCCACTTTTTCCCGCTCGGCGAGCAGCACCACCTGATCTTTCCCACCCTCGACCTGAACGTTTCTCCCGAATGGGAGCTGAACTTCGGTGTTGGCCGCGGCCTGACCGGGTCGAGCGAGCATTGGATTGTGAAGTGGATTATCGGCAAGCGATTCAAATTCTGATTGCGCGGCGGTCCATTTGGCGGTGACCGGTCGCCATGACGCCCCAGGGGCCGGAGTTTTGCCTTGGCATGCCGCGGGGAATCCTGAAGATTTGTTTTATTCTACGCAAAACCCGGCCAGCGTGCGTTGACGGGATTGGCAGCGCGCCCGTATAATGAATGTTTCGTGATTGCTTCGGGAGGCTGTATGTACGCTGTGATCCGCAGTGGCAACAAGCAGTACCGTGTCGCACCGGGCGAGACCGTCAAGGTCGAGCGCCTGCCCGGCGAGGTAGGCGGCCAGATCACCTTTGAAGATGTCCTTGCGATTCGCACCGACGAGAAGAAGCTGCTGACCGGCGCGGAGGCCGCGCAGGCCAAGGTCATTGGCAAGATTGTCGAACAAGGGCGTCACCCGAAGCTGACGGTCATGAAATACCGCAGGACCAAACAGTACAAGATTATTCGCGGCCACCGGCAAGACTATACTGCCGTGCAAGTCAACGACATTACGATATAAGCCCTCATCGGGCTCGCGACGGCGCGAAAGGAATATTCCATGGCACACAAGAAAGGTGGCGGCTCCTCCACCAATGGGCGCGATTCCCAGGGACAGCGACTGGGCGTCAAGCGCTTCGCGGGACAACTCGTGCACGCGGGCACTATTCTTGTCCGCCAGCGCGGCACGCCCCATAAGCCGGGCCTCAACGTCGGCCGAGGCAAAGACGATACGCTGTTTGCCCGCATTACCGGGATCGTCCGCTTCGAGGATAAAGGCCGCCAAGGCCGCTACATCAGTGTCTTGCCTGCCGAGCAGGTGGCACAGGCCGCAAAGCCCGCTGAGCCAGTACCTGCGCCGGCGCCCGCTGACTAAGGATTAGCGATATCCGGGCGGTCTGGCTCTCCGCCGGACCGCCTTCGTCAGAGCACGCCTGCCGCGGCCCGTGTGCCATATTCAGGACGCAAGTCCCGGCTTTAGTCGCTGAAGTCCTCAGACTGAACTCCGAGGGCTTGATCAAAGCCGCTCCTGTTCGCTGTCTTGTTCTGCCTTTTTTTTCTCCGGCCTTTTTTTTCTCAAGCTGAGAAGTGGAAGTGATGAAGAACGCAAACAGTAATCAGCCACCGATTGCCTGCGATCTGACAGTCTTTAGCCTTGGTGAGCGCGAGCACTACTCGGCTCTGTCGCAAGAACTGTTCGCTGCTTGCGGCAAGATGCGGGAATTGCCGGACGGCTTCGCGTTCCTATTTCCTGGGAAGGGCAACTGGTGCGCGAAGATCGCCGAATGGGTCATGCTGGAGCGCCGGTGCTGTCCCTTCCTATCTTTTGAGCTTGTCTTCGAAGCAGATCGCGGCCCGGTGGAGCTGCGCCTGCGCGGGCCGCAAGGAACAAAGGAGTTTATCCGCGGCGAACTCAGCGCGCTGGGCTGGATGCCATGATGGAAACCGCCTAGCGGGTCCGGGGTTTGGGACGCAGGACGAACTCGACACCGCGCTCCCAATTGAGTTGCACTGTTCGGTCTAGGTCGATCCGCTCTATGGGCAGAGAGTTTCCCCCGCCATACGAAGTGAAGTAATGCAGCTTGCCGTTTTCGAGCCAGTAGTCAGTTAAGCCATACATTGAGCCGTCCTTCAACTGCAGCAAAGTCAGCGGCCGCGGCGCTCGTTCCTCTGGCTGAGCGAGTTCTCCAGGAGGCTGGGATTCGGCCGACACCGTATATGACTCGCCAGCGGGCGCCTCTTCCATCTGTTGCGCCACGGCGAGTGGCTCCGGGGAAAATACCACTGGAGGGGGCACCACGAAAAACGGCCCCACCGACGGAAAGAAGGGGAAGAAGAACGGACTCACAAACGGGCGCGGGAAGCAGTCCAACTCCTGGTGAAATAGCCCAAAATGGTGGAACGAGATACCGAAACCGAATACAGGTGAGCAGATCGGGAATCCGAAGCCTCGATGGAAATGATGGAAACCATTGAAATGATCGAAGCGACGGAAAGCGAACCGCTCAGCCGGACGGTTGAACCAGAGGGGACGCGGTGCCGGGCTCGACGGGCGCACTGCCCCGTTGAAGCCAGGTGAAATCACGCGCCCGATGGGCCTCGACCGGAGGGGTGGCCGTATGAGTACGACCGGCGGTCGGCCGCTGAAACCGCCTGGGCGGGAGGGCACTCCGACTGACCGGGAGGACATACCATGCCCCGTCGCTCCGCTAAATCCCCGCGAAGCACCCGAAGCACCCCCGCGGCCCGAGAAGCCACCCGTGTGACTTCCTCCGCGCTGTGCCTCGGCCGGCAGTGTTAGGATGATTGCGAAACCCAAGAGAAAGAAGGTTGTCAGCGAGGCTTTCATGGCTGATGCTCGCCTTTGAGGCCGAGTATACCCCAATGCCCGGCGGAATGCACCATGTGGCGGTCGCAGTCTGGTGGTATTCTAATTTGTAGCGCCAGCCTTTAGGCTGGCAGCCTTGCCGCCCTGAAGGAGCGGCACTACATGCTGCACGGGAGTGTCCCAATCTCAATGAAGAACACTACCTAAGAGCTTCGGGGGTGGGCTTTACAACCAATCCGCTGGGCCGCACAGTACCTAAAAGCCCCCGCTGCTACCTAAACTTCCGGCCCTGTCGTATCCTCTTAAACAGAGCGCAAACAACGGTGTTTGTTGACGAAGCCAAAATCTATGTCAAGGCCGGCAACGGCGGCAACGGCTGCGTCGCCTTCCGCCGGGAGAAGTATGTCCCGCGCGGCGGCCCCTCCGGCGGGGACGGCGGTGCGGGAGGCAGCATCTACCTCGAGGCCAACCCGCACGACAACACGCTGCTGAGGTTCCGCTTCAACCGCGAATTCCGCGCCGCGCGCGGCCGCCACGGCGAAGGCTCGAACCGAACCGGGCATTCTGGGGAGGACCTGATCCTGCCTGTGCCGGTGGGCACCATCGTCATCGACGAGGAAACCGGCGAGCAGCTTGTCGACTTCACTGCCCCGGGACACCGCCGCCAGGTGGCGCGCGGGGGCCGGGGCGGCCGCGGGAATCAGCATTTCGCCAAGCCCTGGCACCAGGCGCCACGCGAGTTCGAGGAGGGCCAACTCGGCGAGGAGAAGCATTTGCGCCTGGAGCTGAAGTTGCTCGCTGACGTGGGCCTGGTCGGCTTCCCCAACGTGG
>Ga0209055_1000416_pt1 | contig 30061 bp, 21 predicted proteins | sample GraSoiAngelo_110_FD_185875 | JGI IMG/M metagenome (GOLD analysis project Ga0209055, IMG submission 185875) | Grasslands soil microbial communities from the Angelo Coastal Reserve, California, USA - 14_0903_12_30cm (SPAdes) (version 2) | ecosystem: Environmental > Terrestrial > Soil > Grasslands ... | reverse complement strand
TTCTATTCTAGTATGCCAGCGCTCGAGGTCGAATCTACGCTATTGAGAAGTGTTGGCGGCGAAAGGTATTAAGCAAGCTGGAGGGTACTAGATGAATCTCGATTATTTGGGGACTTCGGAATCGACCAGAGGAGAAATCCGACTTTTGTCGCGAATGCCTTTGCCTTCGAGGATGGTATAGATGAAATCGGCAGGAATATCGTGAAGAGTGTCCGTCTTGCCGCTTGGCCAAGCGATAGTCACCACGCTCATCTTTGCTTCCGCCCCTAGTCCAAAATGCAAGCGCAGGTCGTTTTGCGAGAGATAGCTTCCGCCGCTCCGAACCTCGCTAAATTGCACCAGCTTGCCGGAATTCACCGTCACTCGTGCGCCAATACCCAGTCGGTTGCTTTGCGTGCCCACCAGTTTAAATAACACCCGATGGTTGCCGTTCTGGCAGTGATTCAGCAGCAGCGAAGGCGGTTCACCGACGTTCAGCACCACAATATCGAGGCAACCATCATTGCTGATGTCGCCGAACGCGGCACCGCGCCGCGAGGCCAGGGGCATAGCGGTAAGACCAGCCGCAGCCGAGACTTCCTCAAAGGTTCCATCACGTCGGTTGCGGAACAGCAACATCGGCTGGCGATAGTGAGCTTCCCCGGGGAGGGAGTCGACTTGGGGATAAACGTGTCCGTTGGCCACGAAAATGTCCAGCCAACCGGAATTGTCCATATCGAAAAAAGCCGTTCCCCAGCCGACATAAGGATAGGTGGTTTTCGCGATGTGGGAAGTTCCGGTGACGTCGACGAACCCTTGCCGCCCAAGATTGCGATACAGCGTATCCGATTGGTTGACAAAATTGGTGACAATCATGTCGAGACGGCCATCATGATCGTAGTCGCCCCAATCGACACCCATGGATCCCTGCTGCATGCCGTCGACACCTACGGCGATCCCTTGTACCAAACCTTCTTCCTCAAATGTTCCATCACGCCGGTTGTGGTAGAGAAAGTTTGGCCCGGCATCGTTGGCCACGTAAAGATCGGGCCAACCATCGTTGTCGTAGTCTCCCCACACCGCACCCAACCCGTAATAATGATCGGGATCGTCCACGCCGGCTTTTTTGGAAACTTCTTCAAAAGTGCCGTCTCCGCGATTGTGAAATAAGAGATCCGATTCGCCCGCCATTCCCCACGGGCCGCATTGCACCAATAGTCCCCGGTAGCGGCAGAATTTCGCATCACTGCCGGGCGCGGGCAACTTGCTCATATCTACGTGGACGTAGCGGGAGACGAACAGGTCCACGTAACCGTCTCGGTCATAGTCGGCCCATGCCGCGCCGGTGCTGAAGGCGCCTCCCGCCACACCGGCCTTCTCGGTTACATCTTCGAATTTGCAATTGCCGAGATTGCGATAGAGGGCGTTGCCGCCGTAGCCGGTTACGTAAATGTCGGGTAAGCCGTCGTTGTCGTAGTCGGCGACAGCTATACCCATGCCCCAACCTTTGCGGGTTAGGCCTGCCTGCTTGGTGATGTCCGTGAATTTGAGGCGGGCATCCTGGTGGTAGAGCGTGATCATCAGGTCGCCGCCGTTCTCGCGATAGCGATCTACGGTTGAGCCATTGACCGTGAGGATGTCGAGCTTCCCATCATTATCGCAATCAATCAGACCAACACCTCCGCTCATGGACTCGACGATGTAGCGTTTTTCCGGAGAGGAGATATGCGCTACCGAAAGACCCGCCTGGGCAGCCATGTCCTCGAAGTGGGGCACCGCAGGGTGAGGAGGAGTCTTTTGCCCTAAGACCGGAACGATAAGCAGAAAACCCAGGGCTACCAGAGTGGATTTACACATGGGACCGGCGGTGATTATAGCTTTTTGAGCGAATTAGAGAATCGCCGACAAGAAACCTACTCGGGCTCTTTCGTTAACTCCGGGCTAGGTATGTCACCGCTGAGCTCTCTCCCTCTTCTTTCGCGCGCCGCATTCATCATGCGAGTATAGGTGTTGAACTCGGCTTTGGCTCTTTGCCGTTGCCCCATTCGCTGCAGCACCTGTCCCCGCAGATAGTGCACCGTGTAATTGTCCGGACTGATTTTCTCGACCTGATCGAGCGCGCTCAGGGCCTCGGAGTTCTGGCCCCGCTTCTGATAAATTTTCGCCAGCCCCAGCTGAGATGTAACCAGGTGGGGATCCAGGCGCAATGCCTGGTGAAAGTTGATTTCTGCTTCCGCATCCTTTTCCTCGAGTGCATCTACAGTTCCCAACTTGTCATAACTGAACGCGACATCGGGCTCGACCGCAATGTCTTGCCTGAACTCCTGCGCAGCCTGTTCATAATCCTGCTTGTCGAGGTAAGCGAGACCCATGTTGAAATGTAAAAAAGGAAGCTTGGGATCTCCTTTGGCTGCCAGTGCAAATTCGGCAAGAGCTTTATCATCTTCCGTATTATTCAAGTGAGCCTTGCCCATGAGCAGATGAAATTCGGGCGTATCCTGCCCGATTTCGGCGAGGCGCGAGAGCGCACGCTCATCAACTTCCGTGCGGGCGGCCTTGTGCGCCGCAATGCCCAGCACATATAGGTAATTCATATTCAGCGACTGTTCTCCCCAGAGGGGCAAAAGGATTTCCACTGCCTCCGTCCAGCGCTCGTTAAAAAAATAGCAGAGTCCCAACAGATAGCGCGCCTGTGTCGAATTTGGCGCATCGCGAAGCACAGATTCAAAAGGCGCGATCGCCGATCGGAAGTCATTCTGACGGTAATAGACGAGCCCAATGTTCAGCCGAATACCAACAACGGCCGGCGCCAGGCGATCCGCCTTGCCCAGCATTCGCAGCGCCTGATCCCATTGCTTGCGGCGCATGTAGACAACGCCTAAGTTCGCATAAGCCCCGGCAGAGTGTGGATCGATTGCCAGGACTCTCCAGAAGTTCTGTTCCGCCCGGTTGAGATCGCCGTTGCGAAGAGCGGTTTCACCAGTGATGAATAGTTGTTCGGCAGTTGGAGTTGTTTCCGGTGCGCCATAGCCAGCGCGGGTTTGCCAGGTATTGGGCGTTTGAGCGAAGGTCGTCCCGGGCGCCAGGCAGGTGACTATCAGAACTATTAGGCAGAACGAGAGAATCCGACTTCGCAGGAGATCCCCAAGCAGGAGATCCCCAAGTTGACGCCGCTTAGCCAATGTTGTAGTGTCCGCCAGTAGCAGGATATCAAGCTGCTCCGGTCTTCGAATCCACCGCGAGGGCCCACTACTCATGTTGTCGCCTGCAACCCAAGCGGGCGGAGAGGAGTTGGGTTTGCAAGAGCCTGAGGATTCGCAGCCATCTTGCGATAGACTACCCTCCGTTCCAGACCACGCCACTGGGGGGCCCCTCCGATTGAAATCTTCCATGGTAACCATTAGGGACGTGGCCAAGGCGAGTGGGTTCTCGTCTACAACTGTCTCCATTGTTCTGAATAACGCCCCGCTGGCACGCTACATCCCGCCTATCACCAAAAAGAAAATCGAAACCGCCGCCAAGAAGTTAGGGTACCGCCCCAACTTGTTTGCCCGCTCGCTCCGCAGCAAGCGAAGCCACACGGTCGGAGTCATGGTTTTTGACATGACCGACCCTTACTGCACGCGGATCCTGCGGGGTATCGAAAACTCTCTCTATCAGTCCAATTTCCTGCCTCTCTTGACCGACGTTCACAACGAGCGCAGCCGCTTTGAGCGTTACCTGGAAATGATGTTGGACCGTCGGATCGAGGGCCTCGTGATTCTTGCCAACTGGCTGTTCCTGGACATCAACCTGATCGCCGACCTGGGGAAGAGCAGCATTCCCACCGCCCTGATCGGCTGTGAGCTTCGTACGCATTCGGTCAGCTCGGTGACAGTCGACAACGAGTTAGGCGGACGGGTGGCTATGGAACACCTCTACTCTCTAGGCCACCGGAAGATTGCGTTCATCCGGGGCCCCAAATCGCTTTCTGACAGCTCTCCGCGATGGAAGGCCGTGCATTCTTTTGCCCACTCCAAAGGGCTCGATCTGGACTCGCGCCTGATCCTGGACTTACCGGAATCCCGGGAACCGATTTCGAGCTTTGACGCGGGATACAAATTAACGGAGGAATTAATCAAGCGCCGCCGGTCGTTCACAGCAATCATGGCATTCGATGACATGACAGCCTTTGGAGCGATTCGTGCATTGTCGAAGGCCGAGATCCGTGTACCCGAGCAATGCTCGGTGATCGGATTTGACGACGTAGTGCCAGCGGCCCTTTATACGCCTTCCCTGACCACGGTCCGGCAGCCGATGGAAGCCATGGGCTCGCTCGCAGTGAGTATTGTCGTGGACGGCATCAACTCGGTGCTGGAAAATAGGGAAGTGGCTGCGGTACATCACCAAGTGGCCCCGGAACTGGTTGTGCGCGAGTCGACGCGGAGTTTGTAAAGCCAGTTATCGGTTTTCACAGCAGGATTCCCGTTTTTCATAGATAGCTGCGCCAGCATTTTTTCCTTGACAGCGGAAATCAACTGAGAGCAGTATTCATACGTTTTAATGAAAGCTTTCCATCAATCGAAGCAGCCTAGCATGTAACGCGCTGCCGTGGAAGCTGAGAGGCGCTTGTCCGTAGGGGTGCGGACCGCGTTCAAATCTTGCTTTCGACTTCACTCAGGTCGCCGGTTGCTGGGAAACCGCGATGACGTCATGAACGCCTCCACGGAGGCGAGGGGGTATTCAGCCATGAAGATTCGTTTCATGCGTTGCTTTGTGTTCCTCATGCTAGCGATTCTTCCTCTGAGCGTGTTTGCCCAGACCACTGGTCAGATTACGGGAACGGTGCGCGACAACACGGGTGCGGTAGTAAACGGCGCAAAAGTCACGATTCGTGACACAGCCAAGGGGGTTGACCGCCAGACCACGTCGAATACTGACGGCGAGTACCTGGTCTCAGGCCTTAGTGCCGGTTCCTACGACGTCAGTGTTACGGCTGCGGGATTCAAGACCTTCCAGGCTAAAGGCGTGAAGCTCGACGTTGGTCAGAAGACGCGCGTTGATGTCCCCCTGACGGTGGGTGCGACTAACACCGAAGTCTTGGTAACCGGCCAAAGCGTTGCCCAAGTGGAGACGCAATCCTCGGATCTCTCGGGCATCGTAACGGGGAAAGAAATCACGCAGTTGGAACTGAACGGTCGAAACTTCACGCAACTTGTCACGCTTGTGCCAGGCGTCAGCAACCAGACTGGGCAAGATGAAGGAACGGTTGGGGTGTACGGTAACGTGGGTTTCAGCATGAACGGAGGCCGCCTCGAGTACAACAACTGGGAACTGGACGGCGGCGACAATATGGATAACGGCAGCAACACAACCTTGAACGTCTATCCGAGTTTGGAGGCAATCGGCGAGTTCAAGGTTCTTACTTCCAATTACGGCGCGCAGTATGGCCGGAATGGTTCCGGAACCGTCGAGGTTGAAACCAAGTCAGGGACGAACACTTTTCATGGGAACGTCTACGAGTTCAATCGGAACGATGCCTACAACGCGCGCAATTTCTTCAACCGGGCGCCCGATCCCAAGGCCGGATACAAGAAGAATGACTATGGCTATACGATCGGCGGTCCGGTGTTCATTCCTCATGTTTACAACGCCGACAAGCAGAAGACATTCTTCTTCTGGTCGGAAGAATGGCGAAAAGATCGCGTGCCCGGGCAAACCTTTAACCTAGCTGTTCCCTCGATCGCCAACCGGAATGGTGATTTCAGCGATCTTTGCTCTGATCCCACTAGTCTAGACTGTCCCCATTTGCCGGGTAACCCCGGTATGCCATTTCCGGGTAACCAGGTTTCCTTCAATCCGAATGATCCCAATGTGCAGGCGCTCCTGGCGATGATTCCGGAGCCCAACGCGGTGGGGCCGGATGGAGTTACGCCATTCTTCAACGCTTCCCCAGTTCAGCCTACCGACTGGCGCGAGGAACTCATCCGTGTTGATCACAACCTCAGCTCGCAGCATCGCCTAACCTTCCGCTACATCCACGATTCATGGAACACGGTGACTGCGGTTCCTTTGTGGACCAACGCAGGAAGTTTTCCGACCATTGGGACGAATTTCAAAGGTCCCGGCATCAGTCTGGTCACCCGCCTGACCTCAAGCTTCACCCCGACATTGCTGAACGAATTCGTCTTCAGCTACACGACCGACCACATTGTGTTGAATAACACAGGCGCCTGGAAGCGTCCTTCCAACACTACCTTCGGCAGCCTGTTTCCGGGCCTGACAACCGATATCCTGCCGGGGATAAACCTGACCTCAGCGGGTGCGGCTTACGGCGGCAATTTCGGGGAAGATCCCGGTTACATTCCTAACGGCCTCTACAACTCGAACCCTACCTATACCTACCGCGACAACATCACCAGAATCGTAGGCAAACACAATCTCCAATTCGGGGCTTATTTCGTGGCTGCGCAAAAGAACGAATTGGGCGGTGAACTGGCTGCGGGCTCTATTCCCGGTTACTTGACCTTCGATGCCACCACCAAGAACTCTGCTACTACCGGCAATCCGCTTGCCGACTTGCTGACAGGAAATATCTACAGCTTTGGCCAACAGGACAAGCGAATCAAGTATTACAACCGCTACAAGATTCTTGAACCTTATTTCCAGGACGACTGGCACGCGAGCAGTCACTTAACCCTCAATCTCGGTTTGCGGGTAAGCCTGTTCGGAACCTACCGTGAGAAGCTTCATCAAGCCTTCAATTTCGATCCTGCCCATTATGTGCCTGGCCAGACCGTCACAAACGCGGGCGGTGTCAGTGGTCTCACGGCCAACGGTCTACCGGCTTCGGTTACTAACCTGCCCAATGGAATTGTTCAATGCGGGGTAACGACCGGGGTGCCGGAAGGCTGCATGAAGGGGCATCTATTCAACCCTGCGCCGCGCGTCGGTTTCGCGTGGGACCCCAGGGGGAATGGGAAGACCGCAATACGTGGCGGTTACGGAATCTTTTTCGAGCACACCAACGGCAACGAAGCCAACACCGAGTCTCTGGAGAACTCTCCTCCACTAGCCACTACTGAACAACAACTCAATATCAACGGGTATAGCAATATCGGGGTTGGCAACAATCCTAACACCCAAACTGTATTCCCGCTCGGGGTTGTCGCAATTCCCACCAAGGCAATCTGGCCATACATGCAGCAGTGGCACCTGGATATCCAGCATGAGGTGCTGAGGAATACTGTGCTGACAGCATCCTATGTGGGTAGTAAGGGTACGCATCTGACTCGCATCAGTGACCTGAATCAGCTGGCACCGACGCCGCTCTCCCAGAACCCCTACACTCCTGGTGAATTCATCGACACAGAATCGACGTCGCCAACCTTTAACACGGATTGCAAGCTGATGACCGTTAACGGAGTCCCGGTCACCGGGCAGGTGGCTACTAACGTGGCTGTTGCGGCGTGTGGCGCAAGCCCGGACCTCTATCGCACATATCAGGGATACACCAGTATCAACCATCTGGAAGATAGGGCCTCCTCTATTTACCACGCGTTCCAGCTATCGGGGCGGAGACAGGTCGGTGGACTGCAAATGGCCTTGGCGTACACCTATAGCCACTCGATTGACGATTCCTCCAGTCGCCAGGACGGCAATCTGGTTAACGCTTTTGATCCCCTGGCGAACCGAGCAAGCTCCAATTTCGATCAACGGCATATCTTCAATTTCAGCTACGTTTGGGACCTACCATTCTTTATGAACCCGGGTCTGACACACAAAGTGCTCGGAGGCTGGCAGTATTCGGGAATTGTCAGCTTCAGTTCCGGGTCACCCTTCACTGTTACCGCTGGAGTGGATAGCGCAGGTGTCGGAAATGGGATTACATCCACCACGGCCTATGCTGACAAGGTAGGAGACCCGAACACCAATATCCCGTCTGCTCCGGGCGTTCTCCAACTCTACAATCCCAATGCCTTTGCTCCGCCGCGTCCGCTGACATTCGGTAATGCCGGCAGAAACTCACTCGATAACCCGAACCGCACTAATTTCGATATGGCGATCTTCAAACACTTCGCCGTAGCGGAGCGCGCCAGCTTCGAATTTCGAGCGGAAGCATTTAATGTTTTTAATCACACCCAATTTGGGTACGTCAACGGTGACGGCGGCTCCGCCGCTTCGAATAGCTCCAACTTGAATTCGGGTACGGCCGACGTCACGGGTGGCAACTTTCTCCAAGTGCTGACCGCCCACAATCCCCGCATCCTGCAACTCGGTCTGAAGTTCATCTTCTAAGCCTGTGGTGGAACGGGCTTAGACGCAGAATCCTGGTCCCCTTCGGGGGGCCAGGATTTGTTGGTGCGCGGGTGTATGTTCGGCACTAACGGGTTGAAGGTCGGAAGCGCCGGGAGACCAGCAAAGCATGAATGAAGGAGTCACACCGTGAGGGAATAGCGAACCACACTGGCTTCGAGTCATCCGGCGGGCCCCCGCGAGGGACCGGCTGGAGCGTTGAGAGGAGAAAGTACGGGCCGGGATATCGAGCCGCGAAAAACCCATGCCTCGGGACACCGACGCTCTGACTTTATGCGATCCTGCCTTCGCCCGGGGGAGCAGCAGCTTGAAGGTGACGGTCGGGACTGTGAAGAAATCCATGGCAGCAACAGTGGCGGATGATTGCGAACAAAGGCCAGCCAGCGCCGGACGAGTTCTGGATTTCTGGGCGCTTGCCTCATCCAGCGAGAGATGTTTTGCTCCGACACAGCGAAGCCCAGCCCGAGCGGTTCGCCATTGGCCGCCCGCGGCGCTTGTAAAATCTTCCGGCCATGCTCAACTCTTGATCGAAAAGCCCGCCTAACAGGTCATTCCGATTCCGGACGCGAGCTGCGAGTCTGATTCACAAATGCAGCGGACAACAAACGCTCCGCACCAGGGTTCGATTTATTCACCGGAGAGAATCAGAAAAAGACGCGTCTAACCAGCTGTTCCCGGTCTCATCATTGCTGGCCTGGCGCCTAACTGCATTCCAGCGGCAGGAATCGACTTTTGTCATCCTCGACCTGGTGATCCTGGCAGTTCTGCTCGTGTTGCATGCCTTATTTTGGTCCTATTGGGGCAATCCAGCAGCGGAGAAGGCATATCAACCTCTGACTGCCGCTCCCGCCGAGTGTTTCCGGGTACAGAGCGCGGAGGAAGCTTGTCCCGACTAGCAGAAAGCTGCAGACGAGAATATTCTCTGCAAAAAAGTTAGGTCATGAGGGAGTGGATAGCCGCCAGACTGTGAAGTACGTGAACAAAAGCTCTTTAGCAGACGGTGTGGCCAGTGCCATCCGGATCGATCCGACCCTCAATTGTTGTGGTTAAGCGGGAGGGCCCCAACCGCCGGCGCCGAGTTGCGCAATGCGCAATATTAAGGAAGAACAGCAATGCGCGGACTTGTTTGTGATCCCGCAGGGCTACGAGGTCCTCAGGGCCGCGCCGCCTCCGACGATGAGGGGCGACCCCGGGAAGGCCATCCCGACTCTACCATGGGGAGTGTTGAAGCAGCCCAGGGATGCAATTATTGATTTGCGAGCACGCTCATTTGAGGGTTCTAAGAATTTAATGCTCTCGAAATCCGCTGACATGACATGTGCCCGGCCCGCCCGTAACAATTTCGCAGCATTTCCTAAGTACATTCCACACGTCAACCTAGGATCCAAGCGGTATGGATGTCACCGGGCCTCATCTGCTTCTTTCCGCACACCGAGAGGAGTGACCGCGGAATCCCGAGAACGCTCTAAAGGTATGACAAATAAGTTGACAACTGTCTGCCCGCTGCCCGTGTTCGCAGCCTCGTCCAGGCCGTCGAAGATGTACGCGCGTGCGCGACTAGGAAAGATTTCACTTCATCCAGGACCTGATTCACGACTTCGCGATTAGTTGCGTAAGATCTAATTGCCCGACAACTTATTTACAATCTTCTTACACCTTGCGCATTGATCTTGAAAATGAATTATGGCATAAGTACTTTGAACGTGAGCCGATTATCAGTTGAGTCTGCTCGGAGCTTTTCTCCCCTGAAGTACTAACAGCGAGATAACCACAACCGTCTGAAAGCGGGCGGAAGTAGCCAAATTTGGCGAGCTGCCCGGGCTATCGCTGTCTCCAGCCGGTTTCGCCCCAGGTTCGTCTCTAAATTGGGACAGGTCATTGTCCAGGGATAAGTGTCCCTTCACGAACCATGAGGAGAAACCAGACTATGAGCACGATCGCGAGCGCGGCACCCACCAGTCGAGGAGAGCAACTCATTGCGTCCTCGATGCCACGACGGAGAGCTTTGCTCCTTCTCATGGGCAGCCTCGTATCATCTCTTGGAACACTCTGCTATCCCATCTTGCGCTATCTCATCCCGCCGGGCGAAACGAATTCTTCCGCCAACGACGCGCTCGCGGGTATGGTGGGTGAACTCAAGCCAAACAGTGGCAAGACCTTTCGCTTTGGCAGCCGCCCGGCATTGCTGGTGCGTCTGGCCACCGGCGAATACCGCTCGATGTCTGCGGTCTGCACGCATCTTGGCTGCACCGTGCAATATCGCCCCGAGACCCAGCAAATCTGGTGTCCTTGTCACAACGGGTGTTACGACCTGAACGGCCGCAATGTGGGCGGGCCTCCGCCGCGCCCTCTGCCTGCTTTCGACGTCGAGGTTCGGGGGCAGGAGATCTACGTCAGCCGCAAGCAGGTTGCGTGAGCGATGAAGACGGCCGCGCTAATCTGGACTTGGATTGAAGAACGTTTCGACGTCGGCGAGTTGATCGCACCACTGCGGTCGAAGACTGTTCCCCGCCATCGTTTCAGCATTTGGTATTTGCTGGGCGGAATCACGCTGTTTCTGTTTTTTGTCCAGGTTCTGACCGGTCTGCTCCTGCTGTTGTATTACCGGCCCAGCACTCAGGAAGCCTACGAAAGCGTGCAGTACATCACCACCCGGGTGCAGTTTGGCTGGCTCGTGCGCTCAGTCCATTTCTGGTCGGCCAACCTCATGATCTTCATGGCGGTCGCCCATATGTTCAGCGTCGTTTTGCTTCGCGCCTACCGCAAGCCGCGGGAACTGACATGGGTGAGCGGAATGCTGCTCCTGTTCCTGGCGTTGGGATTCGGTTTCAGCGGCTACCTTCTGCCCTGGAACACGCTATCGTTCTTTGCCACCAAAGTCGCCAGCGAAGTCGCCGGACAAGTTCCACTCGTCGGCCACGCCCTGCTGGTCTTCATGCGCGGAGGCGAAGACGTCGGCGGTGCAACCCTGGCCCGCTTCTTCAGCCTGCACGTGGTCGTGTTGCCCGCTCTTGCTGCCACCCTGCTTATGTTGCACCTGTGGCTGGTGCAGAAATTTGGCATGAGTGTGCCCCCCTCGGTGGAGAGTCACTGGACCGAGGTTCCCGAAGTTCGTCAGGAAGTGAGATTCTTCCCGGATTTTCTATTGCGGGACCTGATGGCATGGTGCGTGATTCTGGCGGCGTTGCTGGTGCTGGCGGCTGCTCTTCCAGCCGAACTGGGGCATAAAGCTGACCCGTTTGCACCCACACCTTTCGGAATCAAGCCGGAGTGGTATTTCCTGGCACAGTTTCAAACGCTCAGGTTGCTTCCCGCCAAAATATTCGGCATCGAGGGGGAATTGATCGGGGTATTCGGATTCGGGCTGGCGGGCGCCCTCTGGTTGGCTCTGCCCTTCCTCGAGGGCCGCCTGGGACGCAACGGGTCTCGCTGGGTGCGGGCCGCGGCGCTGTTGGGAATGGTCTATCTGGGATCGTTGACCTTGTACGCGTATTTCGCGAAGTAACGAACGTCAGGAAGTGAACTGAGTTGTTTTATGGGGAAATCGCTACTCGTGCTGACCTTCGTCGTGGCGCTGGGGAGTTCGCTCGCCAGAGCTCAGCAGACGGGCGCCTGCTCGAATTGCGATCAGGGCGACAGCCGCGTAAAGGCCATTGCGGAGGAATTCGCAGCCGACATCCACGCCCAGAACGCTATGAGTTGCAACGTGTGTCATGCCGGTGGAGGCCGAGGCACCGAAGCGAACCGAATCAGCGCCATCCCGCGTGAGCGTATTCCGGAATTGTGCGGCTCCTGTCACGCGGATGCGGACCGGATTAAGAAATTCAATCCCTCACTCCATACAGATCAGTTGGCGCAGTATCGCACTAGCGTGCACGGTATCAAGTTCGCAAACGGTGACACCAAGGCTGCCGTGTGCACCGACTGCCACGGCGTGCATCGCATGCGCCCAGCTTCCGATCCGGGCTCCAGCGTGCATCCCCTGAACGTTGCCGCTACGTGCCAACGCTGTCATTCCGATGCCGAATACATGAAGCCGTACCACGTGGCGACAGACCAATACGCCGGTTACTCCGACAGCGTGCACCATGAGGCTATGGTCGCGGGCGGCGACCTGAGCGCACCTACCTGCACCACCTGTCACGGCAGTCACGGCGCGGTGCCGCCCGGCGTCAAGTCGGTGGCGAGCGTCTGCGGGACTTGTCACGTTTTGCAGGCAAGGTACTTCGAAGAGAGCCCGCACAAGCACATCTTCGCAATGATGAACATTGCTTCCTGCGTGACCTGCCACAGCAGTCACCGCATCAAGCACCCCGACGATACGTTCGTCGGGACGGGCCCAAAAGCCGTCTGCGGCAACTGTCACACGCCTGACGAACCGGCGGGCGAGACGGCAAATGGCATTCACCGTCGCTTTCAGCGGCTGGAAGCCGACATGGCCGGCGCCAAGTCCCTCCTTGATCGCGCTGAACATTCAGGCATGGATGTAAGCGAGGCACAGCTCGAATTGGACCAGGCCGGCGATGCGCTCACCAAAGCTCGCGTCACGCTGCACACCGCGACGCTGTCGCGGGTCACCGAGGATGTGAACGTCGGGGCTGGAATCGTGGCCAAAGCGCACCAGGCCGGCGAAGCCGCCTTAAGGGAACGCGGCCGCCGCAGAAAATCAGTGCTGATTCCGTTGATCGCAATTGTGGCACTCCTGGTCTCCCTGGGCGCCTACCTTCGCGAAATCGAACGAGGGCAGCTGACTACAACGGGAGCGAAGCGATGAAACCACAGGTGCATCGCCTCGCAATCATGCTGCTGCTGATGCTTTCCGGAGCCGCACTGGCGACCACACATCCTTTTCTGGACTCGAAAGCCGACGATGCGAAATGCCTCGAGTGTCACGCGGCCAAGGCGAAGGGTAAAGCCGTGCACTCAGCGATCGCGATCGGCTGTTCGGTTTGCCACGAGGTGCGAGTCAACAACGATCTGGTTCGGATTAAACTCGTCACTCCGTCTGTGGGAAAGCTATGCCTCGAGTGTCACGCGGACAAAGATGCCAGCCAGATCAAAGCACACGTGCACAGCCCGGCGGTTCGAGATTGCCTCAAGTGCCACGATGCCCACAGCTCCGACCATAAGAACCAACTACGCGAATCGCCCTCGGGGGAAGCCAAGGAAAACCTCTGCCTGACTTGTCATACAACCGGTCTCAAGGTTCCGCCGACGGGCAGTCGCCACGCGGCCTTGGATCTGGGCTGTGACAGCTGCCACGTCAGCCATAAAACGGGCGAGAATCTGGACGGCGTATTCCACCTGACTAAAGGTTCTCCCGCGCTCTGCCTGGACTGCCACGACGCGAAAGACGCCGAACTCGCCAAAGCTCATCGCAGCCAGCCGTTCGGAAAGTCGGATTGTTTGAGTTGCCATGATCCGCACCAGTCGTCAAGTCCCTGGCTGCTCCAGAAATTCGTGCACATGCCATTCGCCAAGCAGCAATGCGACAGCTGTCACGCTCCGGCCAGCAATGGACGGGTGGTTTTAACCAAGGCAGCGGTCACGGACTTGTGCGTCACCTGTCATTCGGAAGAGGCTCGGAAGATTCAGGTCGCCAAAGTGCAGCATCCCGGCGCTACGGGAGACTGTACTGACTGTCACAGTCCCCACGCCGGGACATCTCGGGGATTCCTCAAGCCCGATGCCGTCAATGTATGCCTGGTGTGTCATTCCGACCAGGCTGAGCTGCACAGCAAGAAGGTCCTTCACCAGCCTGCGTTCCAGCAGGGATGCGCGAGCTGCCACGATCCCCACGGTGGTGACCACCCGAAGTTATTGCGTGCGGAAGGGAACGCGCTCTGCTTGGAATGTCACGGCCCGGATGCCAGGCCCGCCAGGAATGAGAGCGAGCACACGGTCGAAATCTTCAATGGCGCCGTGAAATTGCCGGAGGACTACTTCACGAAGGTCATCCGGCTACCGCTCGAAGGTGGCGTGGGCCATCCAACGGTGGGGCATCCTGTGTCGGATGTCCATGATCCGAGTGACAAGTCCAAGATCAAGATGCAGCTTGGCTGCATGAGCTGCCACCAACCCCATGCCAGTGCGGCCAGGGCCCTGCTGGTGAACGATCAGGCGCCCAATCTCGGGTTCTGTCGTAATTGTCACAAGCAGTCAATGGGTGAGTAGGAGCATGCCGCGAGCACAACGCAATTCGACTGTAGGGTTCCGTAAATCGCTGACTTGGACTCTGGCCGGACTTCTAGCTTTTTCCTTCGCGCCGAATGCTTTCGGGGGAAAAAAGAAGAAGGCGCAGGCCGTGGTTCCCGAAGGAGAGGCGGTTGCCAACGAGCCAGCCATCGACATCGGCAAGTTGGTCTGGCCTCGCCCACCCGACATCGCACGCATTCGCTGGCTGCAGCAGTTCAGGGGTGAGCGGGTCGCCGAGCCAGTTCAGCCCGTCAAGAAGAAACAAGGCTGGATGGATCGCCTGGCCGGGGTGAAGCAAGTAGACGAAATCAGCACCGTTCCCCCGCATGTCCTGGTTGAGCCGTACGGCGTAGCTGCGGACTCCAAGGGCAGGATCTATGTGGCCGACACCTACGTGGGCGCGATATTTATCTTCAACGCCGAGAGTGACAAAGTAGAGTTCATTCACAACGGGAAAGAAGTTCACTTCGAGCAAATCATCGGTTTGGCCATCGACGAGGACGACCGCCTCTTTGTGAGCGATTCCCACCTGCGCACTGTGTTCGTGTTCGACGCTGCGCATCGCCTCGTCGGGAGCTTCGGCCAAGAGTCGCTGGAGCGTCCCAGCGGCATTGCGATGGATACCCGGAACCGATTTCTGTATGTGGCCGATGTCGTGAAGGACCACATTGCAGTATTCGACGCTGACAGCTTCAAGCTGCTGCGAACTATCGGGGGTCCGCCCGCTAAAGTTGGCGATGAGGATGCCGGGACGTTTGCGCGGCCCACCAACGTCGCCGTCGATGCCAACGGAAACGTCTATGTGGCCGACACCCTGAACGACCGCATCCAGATTTTCGATGCCGATGGCAACTTCATCAGCATGTTTGGCCGTGCCGGCGACGGCCCGGGTGCCTTCGGACGCCCGAAGGGCCTTGCCGTCGACCGCGACGGTCACATTTGGGTTGCGGATACTTCCATGGACCGGGTGCAGGTATTCGATCGCGAAGGACGGTTGGCCGGCTTCTTCGGTATGCATGGGACTTTGCCGGGACAGTTCATCTTGCCCACCGGCATAGCTATCGACAAACAGAACCGGGTTCTGGTTTCGGAGCAGTTCAAGGGTCGTGTCCAGGTTTTCCGCTATATCACGGACGTAGAGGCGGCGACTGAGAAGTCCGGTCGCGAAAAGAAGGCGTCCATGACCTCCTCCCCACAGTCCTCCCCGGCTGGCACGGAGCTTAAGCCGTGATCTGAGAATTTCTCCTACCGGCGACGAGCGCCGGGGGGAAAACGAAAGCTGGGCTCCATCCGGTTTTCGAAGCAGTAGGGCAGTGAGTGTGAACCAACGAGGAGGTCCATGATTCATGAACAAACTTGCGTTGATCATCCTGATGCTTGTCCTCGCCTGTACCGGGACGGCCATGGCTCAGGGATTCACGATCGCCAATGATGTCCTCGGGGCCCACAACGTAAACGGCCGGGGCTGCATCGCCTGCCATGCTCCGCATAGCGGCGCGCAGGGCAATGGCGGGTCAGATGCCAGCACTGGTCAAGTCATCTTGTGGGGTCGGGACTTCATCAACCAAACTTACACGACGGAAGCCGGAAACACCTTTACCACTCCGGCCAACAGCGCCGGTTTCACCAACCGGACCGGTGCCACCGCGTTAACCGATAAGTTGTACCGAACCGCAGTCTGCCTGTCCTGCCATGACGGCGCCGTTACCGTGCAAGGCATGACAGGACACACCGTCGAGACCCTCGACGGCGTGAACACAGCTCCAACCTGGCTGAATCAGGGCTTCAGCCTGACCAACAGCCATCCGGTTGATATTCCTTATCTCCCCGACTCCACCACCATCGGAGGGACCACCATAGCAAGCCATTGGCCAGGAACCGTGACCAATGGCCGCATCACGTGGGACACCACCAACGCTCTGGCCAACAACTTCAACAACGTCTACGGACACCCGGCTTCCCTGGTGGCCGCGACGGATGGCCAGCCCTACATCGAGTGCACCACCTGTCACGATCACCACTCGATGTCGGTGGCAAGGGTAAGGATTCCTTCGACTTCGACGACGCGCCGTCTGGTGAGGACGCGCTTCTTCGTAAAGGGCTGGTATGACTCCTTGAACCCGGCTAGCAACTCGGCGACGCAGTTCTGCCGTTCTTGCCATGCCGACAAGTCCAATGAGGCGTATGGCGTCAATAGCGTGACCTTCTAGGTCATAACGGAGATCAGGGGAGGGATGAAGCCCCTCCCCCTGTTCTTCAATCGACAGCTGAACTGTGGGCTACAGATTGTAAGACGACTATGAAACTCTATCTCACGACTCTCGCTGTTTTATTTCTCTCGGCCTCCCCGGCTTGGGCGCAAGCCAAGGCAAGGTCGGATTCGGCGGCGACCGGCAAGACCGTCGCGCGCGTGAATGGCGTGGCCCTTACCGAGGTTGACTTGATGCGCGAGATGCTGGTCATGTTTCCCTACGCCCGCCAGCACGGGGGAAAAGTTCCCCAGACCCTGGAAGCGGGCCTCCGCAAGGGCGCCCTCGAAATGATCGAGTTCGAGGAACTGGTCTACCAGGAAGCCCAGCGACGAAACATGAAGATCAGCGCGACCAGGCTGAGCCGCGCCATAACCGACTTCAAAAAGCAGTTTGATTCCGGCGCCGATTTTCACGCCTTCCTGGTCTCCGAGTTCCGTGGCACGCAGCAAACTCTGCGCAAAAAGATTCGGCGCTCGCTTCTGATCGACGATCTGTTGGATCTGGAGGTGACGCGCAAGTCGCGGGTCAGCGATGCCGAGGTTCGCGCCTATTACGACGAGAATTCAGGCAAATTCCACGTGCCTCGAAAAGCATCGATCCAGACCATCTCGATCGTCATTCCCGACGAGGCCACGGCCTTCGAACAGGCTGGCTCGCGCCGCCGCGCCAATGACGCGTTGCGTCAGGCTAGGGCCACTAAGAATGCCGAGGAATTCGGCAGTCTTGCCGAAAAGATTTCCGAGGACGAGTGGCGGGTCATGATGGGCGACCACGGCGCGATCGAAGAAGAAAAGATGCCGCCGCCTGTCGCTCGAGTCGTCTTCGGCATGAAGCCCGGACAAGTGAGCGACGTGATTAAGGCGGAGAACTCCTACTGCATCGTTCGCCTCAATCGTCTGGATGCCGCCCGGCAATTGCCCCTCGCGGCAGTGCAGACGCAGATTCTGAAAGACCTTAGGGCCAGGCGTGTCGACCAGTTGCGCGCTGCTCTCAATCGACGTCTGCGCGAGACCGCAAAGGTGGAAGAGTTCTCCTAGGTGAAATCGTGCGACCAGGATTACGACAACTCGTTTGGATCGGTACTCTGGGGGTGGCGTGCACTTTGAGTGCCTGGGGGCAGGTTACCGTCGGCGACAACCTGAGCCTGAATCTGGATGCTGACGCCTCCTTCGGTTATAACGGGTCATTCGGCGATCGCATTCCCGGTGCCCACAACTTGAATTTCGGCGGCGCCGGCAATCTAAAAGGCTATTATTACAATCCTAACTTCTTCAGTTTTTACGCCGCGCCCTATTACGGCCAGTCGCGCCTGAATTCCAATTATCGCTCGGTCTTCGACTCCAGTGGCGTGAGCGCCGCCGTGCGGCTGTTCAGCGGCGGTCATACGCCCGGCTCTTTCAGCTACAGCAAGACGTACAACCGGGAAGGTGAGTTCGGGCTTCCCAATGCGGGCACCTACCGGACACACGGACAAGGCCAGAGTTTCGGCGTGGGTTGGGCGTTCTCGTTTCCCGACTATCCTTCCCTGGAAGTAGGCTACAACTTTGGCGACGGCACATCGGAGGTGCTGGGCACGGGGACAAGCGGGAAGAACGATTTCCGCACATTCACGGTGGGCTCGGGTTACCAGTTTCACGGCTTCGTCATGAATGCGTCCTACCTCAACAATCGCATTTCCCAGAAGCTGCCGGAGATCACGGACTTTTCCGAGTTACTGACCGCAAACACCGGCCAGAACACCACCCAGTTTAACCTGTCGCATCGCCTGCCCTTCAACGGGAATTTTCAAACCAACCTGAATCGGACCAACTACTCTTCAGATTTCGCCGGTGTTCCGATCGAGGAGACGTTTGACAGCGTCACCACGAGCGCCACCATGAATCCCATCTCCCGTCTGTCCCTCGGAATGAACGTCGGTTACACCGATAACCTGGCGGCCTCGTTGTTGGAGTCGGTTTTGCCGACGGCGCCGGGAGCTGTGAGGGAAACCGCGCACCATTCCTCCAGCTCGCTGGACATCAGCGAAGTTGCCACCTACGCCATCACCCAGCAATTCCGGCTCCAGGGATGGGCCGACCAGCGCCGCCAGGACATCTTCGGCTACCAGGTGACCTCTGATCTCTACAGCGGAGGCGCTAACTATTCTCGGGCAATGTGGTCTGGGATGGTGGGCCTCTATGCCGGTGTTTCACGGTACACATCCAGTGTCGCCGGTGATGATCAGACCGGGACCACGGAATCGATCAGTTACTCCCGGCGCCTCGGCGCCTGGTCGGCAAGCAGTTCATTCCACTACTCCCGCAACGTTCAGAGTGCGCTTGCCAGCTACACCCAATCGGGATGCGGATACGGTGTGAGCCTGAACCGGATGCTCGGCAGCTGGCGCTGGAACCTGACTGCCGGCGGAAGCCAGAACGCCCTTGATTCTGTCGCTGACTCCAGCACATTTGCGCACAACTACAGTTCTTCGATCGCCAGCAGGCGGGTGTCGTTCTCCGGTAGTTATGCCCGGTCCAGCGGGAATGCAATCCAGACGGGAACCGGATTGGTGACGACGCCGGGCCCGCTGCCGATCGTCCCTCCGAGCCTGTTGATTCTGTATGGGGGGAATACCTATTCGTTGGCGGCGTCTGTCCACCCCACAGGCCGCCTCAATATTTCTGGCGATTATCTGCGTACCAACTACCACACGCAGAACGCTTTCATAGTCTCTGAGAACCGGGTAAAACAGTCGGATTTCATCGCCGATTACTACTTCCGACAAATGCACTTTGTCGTCGGGTACAGCTACCTGTACCAAGGGATCGGCGCAGGGGCAGGCGTACCCGCAACCTATCAGGCGGTGTTTGCGGGGGTTACACGGCATTTCAATTTTTTCTAATGGGGACGATGTTGCCAACCCGATTCGGGAATCTCTGCGCAATCGCCGCACTGGTGCTTACTGTGCAGGGGCTATCGACCGCAGCCAGCCATCCGAACAAGGAGATGCCGCCGGTGAACGTGCCGGAACTCGCCCTGTCCGGTGGACGAAGCCTGCGGTATGAGCGCAGCTTCGCCTCCGATCGGGACGTGAAACTCAAGCGCGGCTTCTGGACGAGGGTACTTGACCTGGTTGCCGGCCCGCCCGAAGTACATAACCTGGTCCGGCCCTACAGCGTCGCAGTCGATTCGCGCGGTCGCGTGATCGTGACCGACCCTGGCATCCCGGCGGTACACGTCTTTGACTTCGCACGTCAGAAGTACAAATTCATCTTTCGCGATGGCAAAGAGTCCTTCCGCGCCCCCCAATGCGTCGCCGTCGACAGCCATGACAACTTCTATGTCACCGACTCAGAGGCCGGCAAAATTTTCGTCTTCGACGCTGACAGTAACTTCCGCCGTGCCATCGGGAGCCTCAAAGGCGGCGAAGGATTCTTCAAACGCCCCACCGGAATTGCCATTGATGACGCCGCGCAGCGGATCTACGTCACCGACACTGTGCGGCAAAAGATTTTCGTGCTCGACATCGAGGGCTCGGTGCTGAAGACGATCGGTACCAATGGTGCGGCGGGAGGTGAATTCAACTTCCCCACCGAGTTAAAGCTGGTTGACCACGAACTCTATGTCGTCGATGCCATGAATTTTCGCATCCAGATCCTTGATCTCGAGGGCCACGTTCGCACCGTGCTCGGCGGCGCCGATCCCGAGAACCTAAATTTCTTCCGTCCGAAAGGGATCGCAATCGACAGCGAGCGCAACCTGTACGTCGTGGACGGATTGGGAGACATGGTTCACGTCTTTGATCGCGAGGGACGTCTCCTCTACTACTTCGGCGGAAGCGGCACGGGTCCGGAGGAATTCCAACTGCCAGCCGGGCTATTCATCAATCGTGACGACCAGATCTACGTCGTCGACTCGTTCAATCGCCGTATTCAAGTGCTGCGATACGAGGCGGCTAAGCAGCAGGTCCGGGGAGCAAGACCATGACCAGGACACTACTTTGCCCTTTCCTATTGCTGGTCTTGGTAGGGGGAGCCGCCTGGGGACAGATTCCGGGTGACCAGCTCGGCGTGCATGACCTGACGCCCGCAGGAATCTCGCCCGTCAAGGGAACGGTCTCGGCATCGTGCCTGTACTGCCACGCTCCGCATTCCGCGCTCGCTGGTCAGCCGCTGTGGAACCAAACGCTCTCTGTCAATGCATACAGCGGCTACGGAAGCACGACCTACCACCAGAAGCTCATTCAACCTGCAGTTAACACGTCCAGTAAGCTCTGCCTGAGCTGTCATGATGGCACGGTCGCGCCCGGACAGACTGTCGCCTTCGGCAAGATGACCATGAGCGGCGCGATGGGCACCGGCACCAAGTTTGGTTCCGACCTGCGAAACTCGCATCCCTTCAGCATGAAGGTACCGCTCGTCGATTCGCCCGAGATCGCTCCTCAGCTGTTCAACTCGTCGCCGAGCACGAAGGATCCGGCGGTCAAGCTGGTTAAGAACACAGTGGAGTGCACTACCTGCCACGATGCCCACTCCCAGGCCCGCGACCACACGGTGGGCAAGTTCCTGGTTCGCGACAACACCGGCGGCCAGCTCTGCCTGGCGTGTCACGATCCCAGCCGCATCGTAAATGGCCAGCCGAACTTCCTTGCCAACTGGCCGGTGAACATTCACGCCACCGCCACAAACCGCACTTTGAATCAGCCCTATGTTGGCGGCTACCCGACGGTCGCCGAGAATGCCTGCGTGTCCTGCCACATGCCGCACAACGCGGCCGGACAGGCTCGTCTGTTGCGCGGTGCCGACGAGCAGGCCTGCCTCAACTGCCACAACGGCGGGCTGGGCATGTCGCCCCCCGCTCCAGATGTTTTCTCGGAATTTGCCAAGGGTGGCCATCCTTTCCCGTCGGGAAATTACACCCATGACCGAGCCGAGACCGCACTGCTGAATAACAACCGTCACGCCACCTGCGTCGACTGCCACAATCCGCACAGCTCGATGCCGGCCACCATGCTGGGCCCGCCTCCCGGCATGCGTCCATCGCAGGCCGGAGCGGTGGGCATCAGCTCGGCGGATGGCATCACGGTTCTCAGCCCTGCTCTCAACCAGTTCGAAAACTGTCTGCGTTGCCACGGCACCAGTTCAGGAAAGGCGACGAATGCGGCAAAGTATGGTTACCTTCCCGTTCGGCAAGTCACCGCTGCTGATCCTCTGAACCTGATCCCGGAGTTCAGCCCCTCCTCCTCCTCGAGCCACCCGGTGATGCATGAGCGGAGCAGCGTCCTGCCGCAGCCGAGCTTGCGCAGCCAGATGTTGAATCTGGATGGAACCAGCTCCGCGCGCGCGATGGGCCCGCGCATTCTGTGCACCGACTGCCACAACAGCGATGACAATCGGGAATTTGGCGGCGCTGGACCCAATGGCCCTCACGGATCGAAATTCTTCCACATTTTGGAGCGTCGCTACGAGCTGGGCCAAGCTCCGGCTCCGGGACAGTGGATGACAAACCTTTTTCCCAATCCTGATCTCACGGTTAACGGGCCCTATGCCTTGTGCGGGAAGTGCCACGACCTCGATCAGATCCTGGCGAACACAAGTTTCAGCGAACATGGCAGGCACATTAATGATGGCTTCTCCTGTTCCACCTGCCATACGGCGCACGGCATGGGGGCGCAGAGTGGAAACGCTTCGGGAGAAAGAATGGTCAATTTTGATGTCAACGTGGTTGCACCCAATGGGGCGGCTCCCATTTCCTACGATCGCTACACCAACTCGTGCACCCTGACTTGTCATGGACACCCGCATAGCCCGGCTGCGGCCGCGCCAGGTTCGGGCCTGTCCACCCGTCCTCTAAAGGGCTAGTCGGCAAGGTTGCACTCACGGATTTGTACGGCAAGCATTCTTGCCGGATATTGACAAATAGGAGAGGCTGCAAGAATGAAAAGATTATTGTTCACGTTCTTCTTCCTGGTGCCGTCGCTCGTTTCGGCGGCCTGCGGTGAGGACCTAACCAACGACCCTAACTACAAAGCCCGTTGCGTTCCTTGTCATGGTTCCAATGCGGAAGGCAAGGCGAACATGAAGATTCCGGCTCTGAAAACCGTAGCCGGCAAACCAGAAAGCGAGCTGACCAAGGCCATCGAAGATGGGAACAGCACCTCGACGCCCAAAATGCCAAGCTTCAAAGAGAAGCTAACTGCCGACGACATCAAAACCCTGGTCGCCGAGATCCGAGCATTGAAGTAACCGCTCGGAAATATCGGACCTTAGCAACATCACTTCGCGCTGTGCTCATAACGTCTCCGCTGGACGGTTAGAGATTGCCGAGGGATTGAAACCTTGAGCGACGGCGAGAACAGCCCAAGGCTTGGTGACGGGCAATTCGAGTCAGCCACATCTTGATAGGCACGAACGCATGCATCTTGCATCACGTCTTGGGCTTCTCGGTCGTCGGGCAAATTGGCCCGCGTCACGCGATACAAGAACTGGTTGTAGCGGCGCATCAAGAGTTCGTCGAGCGCCGGCGGCCCGGCCGCGTATCCGGCTGATCACGTGTTCCTCCCTCCCCGACTCTTGCCTCGCCGGTTCCAGGAGTGCTGCGGTGGCCATTGCGTTCTCCTGAGGATATTGAGTGGAAAGCCGGGGCCAAAATTTACTGTGACCTACAACTTAAACAGCAATGAGTCGAAGAGCGACAACCGGCCGACAAACGGGAGGCGTAGTTCAATTGAGCTCGCGTGCGTCTAGAAATCCACGTGCAACCTCCCCGCCGGCACCCAAACCGGCCCACGATCGCGGTTGTACCCAGGACTATTGATGTGCTGCAGATCCAATGACCCAAACACGCCGCGCCACAGGTGTGCGGTGTAATAGCCCTCGAAGATTTTCTCCTGGCCGTAGGTCAGATGGCCGTCGCCGAGAAGGAATCCTTGCCCGCCCAGCGCGAGATACTGGCGGTGGTCTCCCGAGAGGCCATTGAGCACAAAAGCCGCTCCCAGTTTGTCGTGCTTACGACGCCAGTCGTCTCCGGCGAAGTCAGCCCCGAAGCTGGCGGTGCGGTCCACTTCCGTATAGGCGAACGATTCGTTGCGTCCGTCGTTCCAGCCCAGGCGGGTAAAAGCGCGCAGCGAGGTGCTCAGCTCCTGCTCGGCATTCAAGCCAATACCGTTTTTCGTTCTACCGAAACGGCGAGTGGCTTCAATGTCCGGAGTCGCGGTGCGGTGTGCCAGAAAATCGCTGATCGCTTATCGATAGCTGCCCAGGTCGGCAACGTTGCGATACGCGAGCAGGCGAATTCTGCCGCTGCGATTCGCCAGCAGACGGGGACTCACTTCCAGTTCGAGGTTGTGCGCACGCGCCCGGGATAGATTCCATTCGAAGTCAATGCCGTTGGCAATTTTCGGCATCAGTGCCTCGACAAAGCGCAAAGACCAGTGAGGTGCATCGAGGTCGGCCAAAACGCCAACCGTGTAGCCGCGAGTGTCGGCAGCATAGTCCCAGGCGCCATTGTTAACGACCGTCCAGTTCATGAACTGTAAGTGGCTATCGCTGCCGATCGCATTCCCGTCAAGAAAATCGGGAAGCGGGAATTTACCGACGTGAAATTCCAGCCGCCTGACCGGCAGACTGGTGACCACACCCTGCTGCCCCGGTTCCGCTTCTTCCCGGTCCCGACTCAACGGGAATACGTAGCGAACGGTTGCCCTGGCTAGGCAAGGGGCGGTACTCAGCGGCGAGCCCTCCCCAGGAATTCGGACCACGTCGATGTTAGTAAATCCCGCCATTGGAATTGCTGATACCGCCTCCGCTGGCCTCTTCGAGGTCGAATACCATGTCGCTCGCAGCCGATAGCCGAGCCGCTGGACCGCTGTAAAGGGAGCGAAACCCACCGTGCCCCTGTTCAATAATGTTCATCTGCCCGGAAAACCAGAAGCGCTTCCATTGGTGTTGCGGAAGCACTGTAACTGGATCGCTGTCTTTGGACACCTGAGTCTGGCTCGGAGCCGAAGGAAGGTTGGCGGTCTCAGACGACTGGTATGCCCACAGGGCCGGTGTGAGGGTCAGCGCAGCCAAGATGATCCTCAATTTCATCGTTATCCACATGCGCAGGCAAAACCGTGCCGCCATTCTGGCGCAATTCAACCTTGGTTCCGGCATCTCCTATTAATAAGATTCATCCCGCGATCTTCACTACGAACGATGTTCCGTATCTCAAGGCGTGACCGGGGCTCCCACGGCGGCCTCGAGCTGCGCGAGGTTTGACAGGTAGATCGCAAGTTGCTGGCGATATGCCAGTTCGAGGGCGCGGTACGTTCGCTCCGCGTCCAGGAAATCGAGAATCGATGCGGCTCCGTTGCGAAACGAAAATTCTTCGATATCTAACGATTCCTTGGCCTGGGTCAGATAGGTCTCCTCATAGAGCCGGACTCGATCGCGGCTCGACTCCAAGGAGGCATATGCGGTCTCGACCTCCTCGAGGACTTGGTTACGGGCGGCCTGGACGAGAAAGTCCGCCCTGAGCTGTTCGGACCTGGCGCGTGCGACCTCTCCCTGATTGCGGTTGAAAAGCGGGACGGAAAATGACGCAACTCCCAGTCCCATGCCGTTGGCGACGCCGCCTTTGGGGTAAAACGGCTGAAACCAGCTCGGCCCACCGATCTCATTTCCGCTGTGAAGAAAGGACGTGCCGATGGTAGGGTTGGGCCAACGATTGGCCCGCGCCAGATCGAGGTCAGCCAAGGCCTTTTCTCTGTTGGTCTCGGAGGACTTCAGGTCCGGACGGCTGGAAAGGGCAAGCTGCTGGAGTTCCGACAGGCTCCTTTCCGGCGGAATGGCCCGCAGGTCTCCTTGCACCTCGAATTCCTGCGGAAGGTTGGAAGGTCCCACCAATGCTCGCAGCGTCGCTTTCGCCGTCTTCCATGCCAGCGTCGCGTCAGATAGGTCGGTCTGAAGTTGCAGCGTCTGAAGCTCGATTTTTAGAAAGCTCCCGCGAGAAATTGTCCCTTGTTGGAGCATCAGGCGGTTGAGATCGACAGCCTTCTGATAATCCACGAGATTCTTCTGGGCGAAATCGAGATCGGACTTGGCCAGCAGGGCGGCGACAAAGGCCTGCCGCAGATGGAAAATGAGGGTTCGGCGGGCGTTCGCGAAATCAGTTCGTGCGATAGAGGTACCCAAGCGAGCGCTTTCGAGCCGGGCGGGCCGCTTGCCCGCGACCTCGAACTCCTGATAAATGCCGATCGTCGCGGAGCTGGTGTCGTTTTGAAACTGCGGATTCGGCCGCAGGCCAGCCGTGATTTCGCTTGCGCGACTGGACTCGATACTCTGGGCCTGTGCCTGCAAGGTCGGATTGGTGAGCAAGAACTTGTCGCGAATCTCGTCCCAGGTGAAGCTCGGCGGCTGGGCGAAGGCTGCCTGGCAGAGAGAGACGGCAAGCAATGCGGTTAAGGCGAAGAATCTGCCGGATCCGACGCGGATGGCAGGTAGTCGATTCAGCACGTTCTCAAACCTCCTCACACTTGCGCGGCCTCGCTGGTAACCAACCCGAGGCTCGCTATAACAGGAACCACAATCAGAATGGCCGCCAAGGTTGTAATCATCCCGCCGACGACCACTCGCGCCAGCGGTTGCTGTGCCTGGGCCCCAATCCCATGCGAAAGCGCGGCAGGCAGGAGGCCAAGAGCGGCAGCCAAACAGGCCATCAGCACGGCGCGCATTTCACCGACACTGGCGCGAATGATAGAGTGCTGAATGCCGTGCTCGTGCGCTTCGGCACGGCGGATTCCGGCCACGAAGACCAACCCGCCCAGGGTCGCGACGCCAATCACCGACGCAAAGCCAACCGCGGCAGAAATGCTGAAGGGTGTACCTGAGACGAGCAGAGCGAGCACGCCGCCGGCAATGCCGAAGGGGAGCACCGAGAGCACGGCCAAGGCATCGCGGATGGAATTGAAGGAGACATAGAGCAGAGCCAGAATCATGCCGACCGTGATCGGAATGATGATTGCGAGGCGCTGCTGTTCCTTGCGCAGGCTGTCGTACTCGCCGGCCCATTCGTAGTGGTATCCCTCGGGCAGGCGAACATCGTGCTCGAGCTTAGCTCGGACCTCTTGAATGGTTCCCGCCAAGTCGCGGCCCCGGACGCTGAATTTGATCGGGATATAGCGGCGGCCGTTCTCGCGATAGACCATGAAGGCGCCCTCGCGGAAGCCGATTTCCGCCACTTGCCCCAGCGGCACCCGGTTGCCGTCTGGAGTGGACAGGAGAATGTTCTTCATGGCTTCGGGGTTCTGGCGATACTCCGGCTTGTAACGAACGACGAAATCAAACCGGCGGTCGCCTTCGAGAATCTGCGTTACCGCCGCGCCGCCAATGGCGGCCTGCACGGCCGCGTTAATATCGGCGGCCATCAGCCCATAGCGTCCCGCCCGAGTACGATCAATGGAGATAATCAGGTTCGGCTGCCCGGTCTCCCGGAAAACTGCAAGATCGGTAATGCCGGGAACGGTTGCCATTCGATTCTGGATCCGCGCGGCCGTCTTGGCCAGCACGTCGATGTCGTCACCGAAGAGCTTGAGAGAGTTCTCGCCTTTCACCCCAGACATGGCCTCCTCGACGTTGTCCTGGATGTTTTGAGAAAAATTGAACGCCACTCCGGGATAGCGCCGGAGGGCTTGATTCATTTTCTGGATGAGGTCGTTCTTGCCGCGGGCGGTCTTCCAGGAAGACGGCGGTTTTAAGTCAACCTGAAACTCAATATTGTTGAAGGTTGTGGTATCGGTGCCATCGTCGGGCCGGCCGACCTGAGAGACGACCTGCTCGACTTCGGGGAAGGAGCGCAGAATGCCACGCATCTCATCCGCCAGGCGCGTGGCGTAGTCGAACGAGACATCCTGCGGCAGCGTGGTGCGAATCCAGAGATTGCCTTCTTCAAGGTTCGGCATGAACTCGCCGCCAATGACCCAAAACAGGGCGAGGGAGACCAACAAGAACACAACCGCGACAGGAATCACGAATCTGCGGTTTCGCATGACGCGAATGAGCAGCCGTTCGTAGCGGTGCTTTAGCCCATGCACTAAACGGGTGTCGGCGATGTGTCCGGTGCGAACCGCACGGCGGTAAGAGGCCAGAACCGGCGCAAATACCAGAGCGAAGATCAGGGCGCCTGTTAAGGCAAACCCGTACGTCACTGACATTGGCGCAAAGATCCGACCCGGCACGCCCTGCATGGTAAACAGCGGGATGAAGGCAACCAGGATGATAAGCGTAGCGAACAAGACCGGCTTGGCTGCTTCCCCCGTGCCTTCGGCGATGCGATCAAGCTCCTGTTCGTCGCTGGTGGCTTCGTGCATGCGCCGGTAAATGTTTTCCAGCACGACAATGGCGGAATCGACGATGATGCCGAAATCGATGGCGCCGATGGAGATCAGGTTCGCAGAACGTCCGGTGCCCGACATCAACCCGAAGGCGAACAGCACGGCAAAGGGAATCGTCAGGGCAGTTACCAATGCAAGCGGCCCATCGCCAAGGAAGATAAGGAGCAACAGGGTGACGAGCAATAATCCGGTGAGCACGACATGCCGCACGGTTTCCGTCGTGGTGTTGATGAGGGACGTGCGGTCATAGATCGGGTCGACCTTAATACCGCGAGGAAGAAGTCCTCCATTCAGGGCTCGAATCTTGTTTCTCAGGCTCTCGAGAGCGGGCAAGGATTGTTCTCCGCGCTGCAGCAGCACCGTGCCTTTCACGATGTTGCTCTCGCCGTTTCGCCCCACTCGGCCGAGAGGCGGCTGGTAACCTTCATGCACATCGGCAACATCGCGGAGGAAGATTGGCGCGCCGTTCCGCTCGGCAATCAGTACAGCGCCCATCTCAGACACGCTCTTGAGCAGCCCCAAACCACGCACATTGACGTTTTGAGCGCCGACTTCCAGGTAATTGCCGCCCGCGTTCTGATTGCTCGCCCCGATTGCCGAAAGCACCTGCGAAAGCGTGATGTTGTATTCCAACAGTTTTTGCGGATCAATCTCTGCCTGGTATTGCTTTGTGGTGCCGCCGAAACTGGTCACATCGACGACGCCCGGCACCTGCTTCAGTTCGCGGCGCACAAACCAGTCCTGCGCAGCCTTGATCTCATTTAGGCTGTACCCATCGCCTTTGAGCTGGTAGCGGTAAATCTCCCCGACGGCCGACCAGGGCGACAGCTGCGGCTGCAGGTTCTGCGGAAGAGTCACGGTTTGCAGACGATTGAGAACTTCCTGTCGGTCCCGGAAGTAATCTGAGTCGAAGTCAAAGTACAGCTTCACATCGCTGAGTCCGAAGAGGCTGGTGGAGCGCACGTACTCAAGCCGTGGAATCCCGTTCAGGGCGGTTTCAATCGGGACCGTGACCTGCTGTTCCATCTCTTCCGCCGACCAGGATGGGTTCTGCGTGATGACGTCCACTAGCGGTGGGGAGGGATCGGGATAGGCTTCGATATCGAGCCGCAGAAGCGCCCAAGTTCCGGCGGCCAGCCATGCCGCCATGCCGATCAGGGCGACCACCCGATAGCGAAGGACGGTGCGGAGCAAGCCTTGCATCACTCGGGCGGCCCTCCCTTGAGAAGTTCGGCGCCGTCGGCCGCTACTTCATCGCGGGCGTGCAAGCCGGTCAGAATCTCGACATTTCCATCGACCGTCTGCCCAACCGTTACCGTCCGCTGTTCCGGCTTTCCGGCGCTCTTCACGAAGACAATCGTCGCGTTGCCCTCGCGGACGATTGCTTTCGCGGGAACGACTAGCGCCGGATGGGCTCCGGCTTCCACCTGAATCGTCCCAAACATCTCCGGTTTGAACCGCCGATCGCGATTGGGAAGCACGACCCGCACTTTCAGACTTCGGGTTGTGGCGTCGAGAGCCCCAGAAAGAGAGTCGATGCGGCCGCTCCATTGCTGTCCGGGATACGCCTGGAGCGTGACCGTGGCCGGTTTGCCACGCCCCACCTTGGCAACATCCTTTTCAAAAACGTCGCCTACGATCCAGACTGTGTTGAGGTCGGCAATGGTGATCAAGGGATTCGCTGATTCGAGGGATTTGGAGAACTCGCCAGGCGCAGCGCTGACGTCCAGGACTACACCGCTATCGGGAGAAACCAGCGTGACGCGATCCGTTGTCGCCGAAGGGCTGACGTTGAGCATGTCGAGCCGCTGCTTGGCCCGGGCGAGTTCCGCGCGTGCCTCATCCGCTTGAGCACGTGCGTCGAGGTAATCCTTTTCGGCTACAGCGCCCCGGTCGACGAGGACTTTCTGCCGCTCCATAGTTCGGGTTGCACGCTCCGCTTCGATGTTGGCTTTCGCGTAATCTGACTGCGCATTGGCGACATCGG
>Ga0209055_1000414_pt1 | contig 30101 bp, 21 predicted proteins | sample GraSoiAngelo_110_FD_185875 | JGI IMG/M metagenome (GOLD analysis project Ga0209055, IMG submission 185875) | Grasslands soil microbial communities from the Angelo Coastal Reserve, California, USA - 14_0903_12_30cm (SPAdes) (version 2) | ecosystem: Environmental > Terrestrial > Soil > Grasslands ... | reverse complement strand
CGATTACAAAGATTTGATGGCCGGAGTGGATGAGGTGATTCGGCGCGGTTACATCGACAAGAACAAACTGGGCGTGACCGGCGGGAGCGGCGGCGGATTGCTTACCAACTGGGTGGTAGGACAAACGACGCGGTTCGCCGCAGCCGTTTCGCAACGCGACATCGCCAGTTGGATGAACTGGTGGTACACGGCCGACCTTACTCTCTTTCAGCCGACGTGGTTCAAAGCGCCGCCGTTTGACGCCGAGCAAGAATTCAAGGCGCGCTCGCCGCTCACCTACATCAAGAATGTGAAGACACCGATGATGTTCATTCTCGGCGAGTCCGATTTCCGCACACCACCGGGCGCAGGCGGGGAAGAAATGTTCCGCGCGCTAAAGTTCCGCAAGGTCCCGACCGTGATGGTGCGTTTTCCCAATGAATCGCACGAGCTTTCGCGTTCTGGCCAACCGTGGCATCGCATCGAGCGATTGGAAAATATTGTCGGCTGGTTTGATCATTGGCTCATCGGCGTACCGAAGTCGGAATATGAAGTTGCGTCGCAAGAGGAAGTGCCGATTCGGTCAAACGCCGTTTCCAGAAAACAACCGACACCGTCACGATAGTTGTTTCAAGGCGCCCACTGCGGTTAGCTTAATCATGGCTTCCTCCTCGCTCTGGCAACGTTTCCAGCGATATTTTCTCCGCTACGACAAGCTCGATTTTTCCATCGACATTAGCCGGATGAAGTTTCCGGACGATTTTTTCGAGAAAATGCAGCCCAAGATCGACAAGGCGTTTGCCGCGATGCGGGAGCTCGAGGCGGGAGCGATCGCCAATCCGGATGAAAAGCGAATGGTCGGTCATTATTGGTTGCGCAATCCGGCACTGGCACCGAACAAGCAACTGCGCGCCGATATCGAAGAGACGAACAAACGCATCAAAAGCTTTGCGGCGGATGTTCATGCCGGAAAAATCGCGGCCAAAAATGGAAAACGCTTTGAACACATCCTCCTCATCGGGATCGGCGGCTCGGCGCTCGGACCGCAATTCGTGGCCGACGCACTCGGATCACCGCGCGATCCGATGGACATTTATTTTTTCGACAACACTGATCCCGATGGTTTCGATCGGGTCTGCGGCAAGATGGACAAAGAACTTGGGCGGACGCTCGTGATCGTCGTTTCGAAGTCTGGCGGCACGAAGGAAACGCGCAACGGGATGTTGGAAGCGGAAGCAAAATTCGAAGCGAAGGGGTTTCAATTCGGCAGACACGCGGTCGCGGTGACCGGCGCGGGCAGCGACCTGGACAAATACGCGACGAAAAATGGATGGCTGGCGCGTTTCCCGATGCACGATTGGATTGGCGGACGAACCTCCGTCATGAGCGCGGTTGGGCTCGTGCCGATGGCGCTCGAAGGTTTTAATATCGACAACTTCCTATCAGGGGCCGCGGCCATGGACGAACGGACGCGTGTGCCCGATATCGCGCAGAACGCAGCGATGCTTCTGGCGTTGATGTGGTACTACGCTGGCAACGGTCGTGGCGAAAAAGACATGGTCATTTTGCCGTATAAGGATCGGCTGGCCTTGTTCAGCAAATATTTGCAGCAACTCGTGATGGAATCGTTAGGCAAAGAAAAAGACCTTGATGGAAACGTCGTTCATCAAGGCATCGCCGTTTACGGGAACAAAGGGTCGACCGATCAGCACGCTTACCTCCAGCAATTGCGCGACGGTGTTTTGAATTTCTTCGTCACTTTCATCGAAGTTCGCAAAGATCGGCACGGTATAGCCTTCGAAGTGGAGGACGGCATTACCAGCGGCGATTATCTTCAGGGATTCCTGCGCGGGACACGCAGTGCACTGTATGAGAGCGGCCGTGAATCGATCACGATGAGCATCCCGGAAGTGAACGCGTTTAACGTCGGAGCATTGATCGCGCTCTACGAGCGCGCGGTCGGTTTTTATGGATCCCTCGTCAACATCAATGCTTACCATCAGCCTGGAGTGGAGGCAGGGAAAAAGGCGGCGACAAAATTGTTGCAGCTGCAAAAACAGGTGCGTGAAAACCTTAGCGCCGCCGCCGGGAAAACGTCCGAAGAAATTGCCCGCGCCATCGACGGCGATCCCGAAGACGTGTTTCACGTTCTGTGTCATCTGGCGGGCAATGATTCGCATATCCGGGTTGCCGAAGGCGAACAGCCGGGCGATGAGACGTTTTCACTCCGAGAATAGCGATAACTTTGCGCCGAACTATGGCAAGCGCGGGCCCCGAGAACCAAGGTGATTCGTTAAGTGTTCCGTGGATCGATATCGTGCGGTTCGTTCGGCAATTGAGTCACGATCTGCGCAATCATTTGAACGCAGCCGAGCTGCAAAGCGCCTATATCGGCGAGTTAACCGCGGATGCGGAAATCAAGGCCGAGATCAAACGGTTGCGCGAAGCGCTCTCTGGGCCGACCACGATTTTGCAGAAGGTGTCCGCGGGATTGGGTCAGATTAAAACGGAATTCATGCTTTATGGAGCCGCGGATTTTATGGAGGACCTGCGCAAGAAGGTCGCGACTGATTTCCCGCAGGAGAGTACGGCCATCAGTTGGGACGTCCACTTGAGCGGGACCATCCTCGAGGTCGATCCGCAACTGCTGCAGCAGGCGTTCATCGAACTTTTCAACAACGCTTTTCGACATGCGCGTGGCAAAGGTACGCTCGGTGTCATCGCGCAGATCGACAATGACCGATTTGTCTTCACGCTTCGCGAGCCAAAATCGCGATTCGAATTATCTACCGAAAACTGGGGACGCAAACCGCTTCGGGAGATCAGTCCCGGTCATTATGGACTTGGACTAAATCTTGCGCGCATTATTGTCGAAGCTCACGGCGGCAAGTTGCGCGCCCATTATGATCCAACGGAATCGGTTCTGGTCACGACAATTACGTTGCCTTTGTCCGCAAAAGAGGGTTGAAGTATTGGGCCTGAATCTTGAACCGACCAATTCTAACAGCGGTCAACCGCAAACGGGTTTGGCGCGAGCATCATCTCCATGACAACAGCGCAGCGCCGAATTCTGATCATTGACGATGAGCGGCCGATCCTCTTCACGCTGGAGGCGCTTCTCGGCCGCTACGGTTACCAGGTTGAGACTTCCGGCACCGCTTCGCACGGCCTTCGATTGTTGAAGACGAAGTCGCCTGACCTGGTTTTGCTTGATCTACAGCTACCCGACGCGGAAGGGCTGCAAACACTCGATCAAATCAAAGCTGAGTCTCCAGGGACCCAAGTCATCATTTTGACGGCGCACGATTCCTTGAGCAACGCGATCGAGTCGATCAAGCGCGGTGCTTTTCATTTCATCAGCAAACCGTACGCGCCAGAAGAGTTGCTCAGTTTGGTCGAGAAAGCTTTGGAAAAGGAATTGCTTCTCCGCGAGACGAAAGAACTGCGGCAGAAAACAGAACAACTGGAGAAGCGTCTTGAAATTGCCGAGACGCGGCTGGCTCCTGTTTTTAAAAGCAAGGTGATGCAAGAGATCGACGAACTGATCGAAGCGATGGCGCCTTCGGAAGCAAATGTCTTAATCACGGGGGAAAGCGGGACGGGCAAAGAAGTAATCGCCAATGTGATCCACACGCGCAGCCGTCGCGCTGCCAAACCGATGGTAAAGCTCAACTGCGCCGCATTTCCACAGACGATGATCGAGGGGGAACTCTTTGGCTATGTAAAAGGGGCGTTCACCGGCGCGATGAACGATTTTCCGGGAATGATCGCCGCGGCCGGTGGAGGCACTTTGTTTCTCGATGAGATTTCCGATATGCCAGCGGATTTGCAGACGCGTTTTTTGCGCGTGTTGCAGGAGCGCGAGTACCGGCCGCTGGGCAGCACGCGCACGCTCAAGGCCGATTTCCGCGTTATCGCCGCGACCAATCGACCCGTAGCACAAGCGCTCGCCGAGAATCGCCTGCGCTCGGATTTGTATTATCGGCTCAATACATTTCAGATCGAAGTGCCGCCGCTACGAGAACGAAAACAGGATATTCCGCCATTGGTCGCTTCGTTTGTGAAACAATTCGCGCAGCAACTGGGCAAACCCGAGCCAACGATCGCGCCGGATGCTTTCGAGAAATTGCTCGACTACGCCTGGCCAGGTAACGTGCGCGAATTGCAGAATGCAATGGAGTACGCGGTGGTCCTGGCGCGGCACAATCTGATTGGCGTGAAAGAGTTGCCCACAGAATTACAGTTGCCCAACGCGCTGCAGCAGACCGAGCGCGGAATTGCGCAGCGAGCCGGCGTGCAGACCCTGGATGACATGGAGCGGAACACAATTCTTCAGGCGCTCGCGCAATGTCATGGGAACAAGAAGAAAGCCGCCCAGCTTCTCGGCATCCAGCGGCCGACGCTTTACAATAAAATGAAGCGTTATGCGATCGAGCTGTGACGAAGTCGATTGCGTGTAGACTCTGTCAGCCGCCTTAGGCCCCCGCCTCGACGCCTTCGTTGGCGGTGAGAACATCCCGCGCTAAGATCGACAATCACCATGTCTCGCCATCTCGAACAAGTTCTGGCGCACGCCGAGAACCAACTCGCCGCCACCGGCGCAAGACGTCCGACGGAAGTCCTTCCGTTCTACAGAAAATTTCTGAAGATCGAAGAACATCGATTGCGCCTGAAACACCAGGCTGGTGGTGGTGGCCGTGAAATTTGCGCGCGACGGGCCGATCTAGTCGATGTTCTATTGCGACACGTTTTCACCGCTGCGACCGCCTCAGCGGGGAGCGAGGAGAAGGCAAAGCTGCGGCTCGCCCTTATCGCGCTTGGCGGGTATGGCCGGGGAGAGCTCAATCCTTTTAGCGATGTCGACGTCATGCTCTTGCATGACAAAAGCGCCGGAAAAGTCCCGCCCTACCTCGAGCAAATCGTTGAGCAAATTCTCTATTTGCTCTGGGATATCGGTTTCAAGGTCGGTCATTCCACGCGCTCGATTAAGGAGGCCATCACCCAGGCCAATCGCGACATGCGCACAAAAACCTCAATGCTCGAGTCGCGTTATCTGGCGGGAGATGCCGAGCTGGCGCGAGAATTTCGAGACCAATTCCGCTCAAAATGTGTGGCCGGCAATGAGCGGCGCTACGTCGAGATGCGGATGCAGGACCAAATCGCGCGCCATAAAAAATTTGGCGACAGCGTTTATATGCAAGAGCCACACCTGAAAAGCGGATGCGGTGGTTTACGCGATTATCAAAATCTGCTCTGGATGACTTATTTCAAGGAAGGCGCCCTGACGACGACTCACCTTGTCGGAAAAGATTGGTTGAGCGAATCCGATCAGCGCCGGATCGAGCGGGCTTACGATTTCCTTCTTCGCATTCGTACGGATCTGCACTACGCCACGGGGCGGGCCACAGACTTTCTGCATCTTAATATGCAGGAGCAGATCGCAAAACGCTTGAACTATTCCTCGGAGCGGGGGCAGCTCCGAAGCGAGGCGCTCATGCGGGAGTACTATGAGCACACACGAAACATTTTTCGCGTGACGGAGCGGATCACAGAACAATTTGCGAGCGGACGGGCCACGGAAAGAACACGTTCCCTTTTCAGTTTTCTGCCGTTGGTGCGCAGCGACGAGACGCGGGTTGGGCCGCTTTTCATTCGCAACGGACAACTCAACACCGATCAACGCGATCTCTTTCACAAAGACCCGGCGCAGATGATGCACGTGTTTCAGCTCGCGCAGCAGCGCGCTCTGGATGTTAGTCCGGACCTGGCGGACTTGCTTAACCGAAGTCTCAGGCAAATCACGCGTACATATCAATATGCCAAAGCCCCGCGCGAAGTCTTTAAGACGATCCTATCGCAAAAGGGGGAAGTGGGACGCGTCCTTCGAATGATGCATCGCGTGGATTTCCTCGGACGCTACATTCCCGAGTTTGGCCAACTGACCTGCCTTGTGCAACACGAGTTTCGTCACCGTTACACGGCGGACGAGCACACACTGGTTTGCATCGACAAACTCGACGCGCTGGCGCAGACGGCTGATCCGAAACTGGTTTCGTATCGGAAGCTCTTTGAGCGACTTGACGATCCTTTTATTCTTTACCTGGCGCTGCTTTTGCATGACACGGGCAAAGCAGTGGGGGCGCGGCCGCACTCCGAAGCGAGCGCGCTTTTTGCCCAGCGCGTCGCAACGCGTCTTCAGTTGTCTTCCGAGCAGCGCAAATCCCTTATTCTTCTCGTCGACCATCACCTCACGCTCTCCAATATTGCGCAACAGAGAAATCTCGATGATCCAGCCACGGTGGTGGAGTTGGGCAACATCGTGAGGGATCAGAAGAACTTGAATACACTGATGCTCCTCACTTTGGCTGACGGCCAGGGCACGAGCGCGGAAGCATGGTCGGACTGGAAGGAATCGCTCGTCTGGCAACTCTTCGATGCGACTTCGCAATACCTCGCCGACCAAAAATCCTACTACGAACAAACAAAAATCGGGCGTGAAAGCCTGCAACGCTCCATCGCCGATAATCTTCCCCGCGATTATGGGGAGGAGATTGAAGCGCACTTTGACTTCATGCCGGACAATTATTTTCGCGCTTTCAACGTTCCCGAAATTGTCGGGCATCTTGAACTTTTTCGCGGATTTCTCGAGAATGTATCCCTTCGGGGCGACCAGCCGTTGGCTCCGGCGATCAACTGGAAAGCTTTTCCCGAGCAGGGTCACAGCATCGTCAGCTTCTGCACCTGGGACCGCGAACAACTGCTGGCCAAAATCGCCGGCTCGTTTTCGGTCGTCCCAATTAATATCTTGAGCGCGGACATTTTTTCCCGCGGAGACAACGTCGTTCTCGACATTTTTCGAGTTTGCGACACAAGAGCGCGCGCGGTTACCGACAAGGCGGAGCTTGAGCTGGTCGAAAAAACCTTGCATGCCGCGCTCGAGAGCGTGGACTTCGATTTTGGGCAGTTAATGGAAAAGGCGAGGGGTCAAAGCCGACATCGTCTTGTGCAGGAAATAGAATTTCCCACTCGCATCGGGATGGATAATAGGGCACATCCCACTTACACGCTCATCCAAATTCAAACGCCGGACCGTCTCGGCTTGCTCTACGATCTTCTCGCGTGCCTCGACCGCGAAGGCGTTTCCATTGCGCTCTCGCGCATCAGCACGCAGAATGGAGCGGCTATCGACACTTTTTATGTCGCTGACTGCTCCACTCGGAGCAAAATCACCGATTCACAACGCATCGCCACGCTCCAAAGACATCTGCAGCGGGCGGCGGTGAGTGTGCTCGAGCACTGAAATCGCTGGCTCGTTTTTCCCCGCTCTCTATCGTCTCGCACCTGCATGGACGTAATGATTCTCGCTGCTGGTTATGCCACCCGCCTTTATCCACTCACGCTCGACAAGGCCAAGCCGTTACTGGAAATCGCAGGCAGGCCCATAATCGAATGGGTCTTGGATAATCTAGCCGATGTTCCGAACCTCGAAGCTGTTTACATCGTAACCAACAACAAGTTCGCGAATGATTTTCAGGCTTGGGCAGTGCGTTATCAAGATCGACAACCAGCGCTCAAGCTCAAAATCATCGATGACGGTTCGAAAAGCGATGACGATAAATTAGGCGCGATCGGAGATATTAGTTTTGTGATTACCCAAGAGAATTTGGCGGAGAGCGATTGGTTGATCATAGCAGGCGATAACGTGTTTAACGAATCGCTCCGAGGCTTTGTTGACTACGCGAAGAAGACCGTAGCGACGGTCGGCATTTATGACATCGGCGATCTGGAGGCGATTAAAAAATATGGCAACATCACGATCGATTCGAACAGCACCATCACGCACTTTGAGGAAAAGCCGGAGAAACCGCGAAGCACTCTGGCCGCCCTTGCGGTTTATTATTACTCGCGCGAAGCCGCCGCCCTCCTGACCACCTACCTTGCCGCGGGAAATAATCCCGATCAGCCGGGCCTGTTTGTGCAATGGCTTTACCAGCGCAAGCCGGTGAAAACTTTCCAGTTCAAAGGGAAATGGCTCGATATCGGAAGCAAAGAAACGCTGGAAGAGGCCAATGAGATCTTCGCGAAGGGTAGCGGCGTTTTATGAGCGTCGCACTAATTTTGATCGACGGTCATAGACCGCCGCTACAGCAACCTGTCGGTCTTATTTGAGTCGACCTTCATCGAATTCGATGAGATCAAAGTAAGTCCGAATATCCGTGCGACCTTCGCCGCCCGCTTCTTTGAGAAAATGCAAGAAGCGCGCTTTTTTTGCGGCCGTGTCCGGGTGACGGGAAATCATCACCTCACTCCATTGCTCGATCGCTTCCGGAGAATGCTTGACGCCACGTTCCTGCACCCAGGTTAAAACGGCATGATCGTCATCCAGGTGCTGCGCCGCTTCTTCAAATGCATCCGGGTTGAGTTTTAAAAACGCGAGCAAATGCTTGTCGAAGCCGACGGTTTTGTAATTGTAGCCGTTGAGCAGGCCTTTTCGGTGCAATCTGGCTTTGTCGATTAAACGCGGCAGATGCACGTACCCGCCGAGTCTTTCGTAGGGACTGCGTGGACGCAGTTTTTGCATCGACGCGAAGCTTTAGGTGGCGGGCAGAGGGTGCCCCGCAGTTCCCGGGATGCTGGATTCGAGCGTACTCGCGGCTGCTGGTTTTTGCTCCGGCAACAATTCGGCTTGTGTAAGATTGGCCTGTCCAATCACAAGCTGGCCGGAAAAGACTCCGCCTTTGTCGATCGTGATCGATTTCGCGGTTACATTGCCGTCAAGCACTCCGGTTTTATGAACGTTGACGGCGCCAGTGGCAATTATTTCTCCGGACATCCGTCCTTTTATGTCGATGTTCGCCACTCTCACGCGTCGGTAACATTGCACGTCGGCTTTTCGCTCAACGCAGACATAATTGGCGACAAGGCGGCCCGGGATTTTTCCGGCGAAGTTAATTGTGGCTGAGGTCTCGCACTGGAGATTGCCGCGCAACTTGCCCTCGAGCAGGGCCGACCTGCAAACAACACTTGTGCTGCTAAGATCGCCTTTGGCCATCAGATGAACATCGCCCCGCGTTCGAATCGATCGGCTAAAGCTGGTTGCAATCTTGTAATCGCGGAGATCGATGTGCGCACTGCAGCCCGGGCAGTTTGTCGATGTTGCGGCGTCGCTGACTTCGTGTTTGCGCTTGCACTCAAAGCAGCCTACCACCCGAGTTCGTTGCTTGTTCCAGAGACCTTCAAGTTTGCGAAAACCGAAAGGTTCCAGCGTCGCGGCCGCTTGGTCTTTAGTCTGGAGCTTTAGTCCTGGTCTAGGCGCAAATGGAGAGAAATAGCGTCCGCACTGGCGGCAGAGCGTGCTCTTCGCCGCCGCATACTCCATCTGCTTGAAGCCACAGTGTGGACATTCCACACTGAGCTTGGCAGGCGACGGCTTGGCCACTGTTTTGCTAAGCGAAAACCCCTCTCTTTATGTGCGAGCGGCAAAGGCGGCTTTGACCGGCTCATCGTGCCGGACAATTTCCGGCCGCCCCGTTACCGGTTTTGCCGGGCTTGTTCCGCTGGTCACTTCCGATTTTCCAATAAAGGTTGCTCCCTCTTCGATGACAAGCCGGGCCGCTTTCAAATCTCCCTGCAGGGTGCATTTTGCTTTTAGCTCGCAACGCTCGGCCACGGTGATGTTGCCCTGCACCTTCCCAAACACCGTGATCGACTTGGTCTTGATCTCGCCTCGGATATCCGCATTCTCGCCAATCGTTAGCACACCATCAGAATTGATTTCTCCTTCAACCTTCCCGTCGATAAGAAGTTCTTTCTGAAATTTGATCGAGCCTTTGATTTCGACATCGCTCGAGAGGATGTCTTTGCCGGAATGTTCTGCCATATGTTTTTGGTAGTCAGTTGTGGATGGTGATGTGTTTGATTGTTCGCCCCGCGGAAGCCGGTTGTAGTCATCCGCAGCTGAATGCGGCGACCCTTCTTCCATCGCCGGCATTGGTTTTTGCGGGATGAATTTTCTTAACACGCGCTATTATTGTAAAACTCATCGATTCTGTCAACGTATTCTCATAGGAAATCCACCACTTTTTCACCGATTATTACCAACTCGATAGAGTTTGCCGGCCCCATTTTGAGCCGAAAAGGCCAGGAATCGCGGCACCTGGGTGGATGTTCTGTCTAGAACCGAGCACAGCGCTTGGCGCGGCACGGCCACACCCAGCACTGCCGCGGAATTTCGTGCCACTCGTTCGGAATCGTAAGCCAGCACCCATGTCACCTTATGCTCGCCCAGAATGACCCGTGCCATTCCCCAATCTTCCGCAAGAAAAAAGCGCGCACTATCCCCGACTCCCTCAAGGCTCTCATGCGAACTGCCCGCCACCCCAGGTTGACCCGACCAATACGCAATGGATGGAGAAATCCACCACGGCGCGAGAAACGGATGCGCCTCCGACGATTTCAAATTGATCGCCAGATCGCGCAACTGCACCGATTCATCGCGCTGCTCCACTCGGCGCCCGTACTCCGTTTCGTTCGGCCAAAGCCGTTCGTCCCAATCACCAAGAATCGGAAAGATCGACAAGGCAAAGGCAATCCAAACCGCGGTTCGTGATTTGATCGGCTCCAGTAAAAGGGGAAGCGCGATCGCGAAGATCGACATGAAAAAATAAGCCCAGCGTGCCTGCCAGATTGTGAAGCAATAGGTCGCCAGGAGAAGTGCGAGAATGAATATTGCTTGGGCGCGACCGCCGGGCGCGCCGTTATTTCGCTCTCGGGCAAGAACCCAAATAAGCAACGGCGCCACCGCAATCATGTACCCGGCCCAGTGAAACCAGATCGAATTCGCCGGCCAGACGCGAGCGAGTTCGCCAATCGAGCGCGACCAGTTCCGGAAAAGCTCTCCGGAATGAAAGATCGACAACTGCGGCCCGCGTCTCTCGACGACGAACGCAAACGTAATGATTGCCGCGAACAAGATCCAGCCAATGCGCCGATCTTTCGCAAAAAGAAGATACCGATCTTGCAGCCCCCTGGTTGCAAGCACGATGAGGAACAAAACCAGCGGTTCATAAAGCGATACCCAGATCGCCAAACCCCACGCAACGCCACTCAGCGTGGACCATGCTATACGTGAATCACGTATAGCATTGGTTTTTCGGGAACTTCCACCTTGCCAGGTCCATTCCGCGCAGATCGCGATGGTGACGAGCAGGATCGAGAGCGATTGATGGTCGGGCCGTCCAAGCTCCGTCGCGTGAACGAGAATTGGGCTGATGGCGTAGAGAATAAGCAGCGCCCAGCGATAACGGAATTTCATTAGTTTCGACCACCACCAGAGAAACCAGCCGCCGAGCAGTCCGAGCAGCGGCGAGATGAACGCGCCGGCAAGATCGGTCGTGTGCACGGTGAAGGGCTTGAGCAAGATCGACAATGTGAGAATGAGATAATCGAGCGGCGCAGTCGTGTGCGGAGTTGTGCCGCGCGGATAATTTTCGAAATTGTGATGACGCACGATCAAGCCCGGATGTTGCTGGCACATGCGAACGCGCGTCATCCGCGCGTAACAATCCGCATCGGTGAAATAAACGTTCCCGGCAACGAACACGTCCTGATAATTCGCGCACCGCGTTGCCAGAACGAGCGCGCTTAAGATGGCGATTTCAATTACGACGCACGTTCCCCGCACAACGCGCTGAAAAGGAATTTTCAAATCCGTCTTCTGATCTCTGAAATTGGGCCCGCCAGGATTCGAACCTGGGACCAAGGGATTATGAGTCCCCTGCTCTAACCGCTGAGCTACAGGCCCATTTTCATAGGTGAATAACGAGCACCTAAAATCTTTTCCTTGCTATTTTCACGGGTTTTCTACGGTCACTGCGCAAACCGACAATAAACCATGAAAACCTCCGAGAAAACAACGCCCGTTAAAACCTGGGAAAAGACCAGCCAGCAAAACTTGGTGCGCCATAAGTCCGGTCGCTATTATGCTCGCACATTCAACAACAACAAAGAAATTTGGAAAAGCCTGCGCACGTCGCACTTCTCTGTAGCGAAGGCACGCCTCGCGGAATTTCTGCGTCAGCATCGGGAGAAACAAGTCGCCGCTGCAAATCACTCATCGGCAAGAATAACGTTTGCCGAAGCGCTGGCCATTCATCTGCAAAATCTCGCCGATGACGTGACGATTAAGCCAAGCACGCGCCACTATTGGAAACAAGTGTTTACGTCATTGCTCAAAAGTTGGCCGGGACTGGCGCAACGTGAATTGCGCCGCATCACGAAAACGGATTGCACCCAATGGGCGCGCAAGTTTCGCAAGGTCGCGTCTTCGACGCGATTCAACAACACGCTGGCGGGGCTGCGGCACGTGTTCGACGTGGCGATTGAAGCGGGAATCATTTATGGCAATCCGGCGGCGAAGCTGGAACGCGTGCCGGTGCGTCCGAAGCAACTCGCGCTGCCGAGCCGCGCAGAGTTTTTGCAGCTCGTGGAGGCAGTGGAGCGCGCCGGAGCGTGGTGCTCGCGCGACTGCGCCGATCTTCTGCGTGGATTGGCGTTCTCCGGGTGCAGGAAAAGCGAAGCAGCGGAGATTGAGTGGCGCGACCTGGATCTCGCGGCCGGTGAAATTGTCGTGCGCGGTGACGCGGAAACCGGCACGAAAAATTGGACGGTGCGGCGAGTTCCAATGATTCCCGATGCGCGCGTGCTCTTTGAAGGAATGCGAAGAGAGCGTGCTGACGAACCGCTCAACGCAAAGGTGTTTCGGGTGAACGAGGCACAGAACGCGATCAACAGCGCAGCACGTAAGCTAAGGTTGCCGCGCATCACGCATCATGATTTGCGGCATCTGTTCGCGACGACCTGCATTGAGAGCGGCATCGATGTTCCAACCGTTTCGCGCTGGCTCGGACACAAGGACGGCGGAGCGCTCGCGATAAAAACCTACGGTCACTTGCGCCGCGAGCACAGCATTTTGCAGGCGCAGCGCGTCACCTTCACGCCGGTCGGGACAAAGCAGGCCGACGTGATTGCATTCCCGGCCGGTGCATAAATCCTGTCAGCCGATGCGATTCGTGTTAGAAGCTTCGCCGCGCGGTCGCGCCCGGTTCGGCCCCGGTACTACGTGCGGCGAAGCAGAGCGCCAGCGAGAGGCGCGCAGCTTATCGAATCTCGTGATACCGCGAACATTCTTAACAATCGGTAAAGCTGCGTAGCCCAAACAAGCAGCAGCATTTCACAACCAGCGGTTACGCTTCACAGGCGTGGCCGCTTTTTGCTTTGCTCGAAATTCCAAGCATGATTCGCGCTGACGGCTCTTTGAAATCGCCAACGTGCTCGTGTGTCTCAATCACGTTGCCAACTTCATCGTAAACGCGAATCACAGCATCAGTGAACGGCTGTAAAACTTCGCGTAACCGACTGCGTTGCTGATTGCGCTTGGCTCGGCGTACCACAGCGCACCGAATGGCAGCGCATCGGAAATCAAATCAAAGCCGCGCTTATCGGTTCGCGGTCGCACTTCGTAAACGTTAAGGGAACGCTGCACGTTCATTCTTCGGATCCTGCTTGGCGACGCAGCCACACCGCCCATCCTGCCGTCGAAGCCGGCCGTCTAATTCTCGCCACGCAGCTCGAGTCTTTGAGCATTCCGGTCAACGCGCCGCATTCCTTGACCAATGCCTCCGGGCACGCGGCTTCGAATCGCCGAGAGCAACCGTCGCACTTAGCGAGACTTTAGTAATGATCGCTCTCTCGATTGCGCTGCCCGAGGAATAAGTAGTATCGGCCCACCATTCTTTGACCGTCGATTGCCTCGACGGGCCCGAGCGGTGTCAGATGGGCAAAGCTCTGGCCAAGCGCGTGCGGGAAGGTGGGGCGTTTGGCAACGATCAACGCGTTACCGGTCGGATATCTCTGATCATAGTTAGACCAAAGCTCCAACTGGTTCAGCGGGCGCTTAACCCCAGGTACAAATGTCTCCGGTTGGCCCGGCAGATAGAAAGAGAGCAGGGCCGCAGTAATATAGTTATCGGCCATGACAAATCGAGCTCCAGTCGACTGTTGTCGCTGCGCTACCTCGGCCGCGAGGCTGCGCGAACCGCGGGCGCGGTCCAGGGGGTCAACCCGAGATGGGAGGTTGAGCCACCGGGTTTCGAGAAGCATGGCCGTTTCGACCGAGGCGAGAACAAGGGCCGTGATGGGTCCCCAGCGCGCCCAGCGACGAGCTTTCGCCAAGCCCGGCCAGTTCGCGGCCAGCAGAATGACTCCACCAACATAGGCCGCCGCAGTCCAGTTCGGCGGTCCGTGATAATGCAAGCTCAACAAGAGATAGAGTGCAAAGAGCGGAAGGAAAAGGGCCGCCGCATAACCAGTGGCGAGTTTCGGCGTTGGTAAGAGTGACGGTCGGACGAAAAGGAAGATAAGTCCTAGAAAGAGAAGTGGCGAAATTACTCCCGCTTGTTCGACAAGAAAAGCGAGGACAAATGTCGGATGAAACGCCAAGCCTTTGTCCAACGCGCCGCGATGGAACAACCAGTCACTCGTCGGCCAGTGATGCCGGTAATTCCAAACGATCGCCGGGAGAAAAAAAAGGCACGCTGTCCCTACCATGGCCCAGAATGTGCCGCGCCGCAGATGTGCTCTACTCGGCCGATCCCAGAGACAGAACGCGGTGAAGGAGATTAACTCGATCGCCGCAGTGTATTTTGAGAGCACGCCGAGACCGACGAGGGCGCCGGTAAGAACCCAAGGTCCAATGTTCTCGTGGTCTTTCGCCCGCCAGAAGGCCAGGGCCGCCCAGCTCCAAAAGAAGACATAGACCGTGTCGATCGTCATGAGCGAAGCGCCGACCGCAAAAAGAGGGACGACGGATGCGATCACGACGGCCCAGAATGCCGCGCGGTCGGAAAACAGCCGCCGAGTGAGCAAAAGCATGGCCAGACCGGTGCCGCCGGCGAGCAGCACCGCGAAAAAACGAACGCCGAAAACCGTCTGGCCAAAAAGTGCCGTTCCCGCCCAGATCAGCCAGGCAATCATCGGGCCTTTGTCAAGGTAACAGATATCGGGATGGCGCGACCAAAGCCAGTAGTAGGCCTCGTCGCCGACGAGTTCCAGGTGAGTGCTATAAAGAAGATGAAATGCCGTCCCGAGGACGATCAAAGCAAGCGCCGCGGGAAAGTAGAAGACGCTTGATGCTTCGCTCCGGTCCGTCGCGGACATAGGTTCGTTAGGCCAAAGGACAGCTATCCGTCTCGCCTAATGCAGAGCTCAACCGGCTGAGCCAGGCGCTCCCGTCGAGCTAACACCGCCCGGCGCAGAAGTCACTGGGGAACGAGCCGTCTCGGATGGCCATGTTGGTCCTCCACCGCCGCTTCGAGAGCCTCCTCTTCGGCGGTTTCGACACGCGCTGCGATCACGTGGCCGTCGGCCGCATCGATTTCGATCTCACGCAAATCCGCCGAGGCCGGCGGTTGGACATCGATCGTCCAAGTGAGGCGGTCGTCACGCATACTCAGTTGGACTGATCCGAGCCGTCCTTTAGGAAAATCATGCAGGGCGATTCTTTCCGCCCGATGGAGACTTATCTTTTGGGTCGTTCGACCTTCGCCCTGTTTGCGCGGCGCAAGCATCAACCCGAATCCGATAAGGCAAATCGCCGCCGCCCATCCGACTATTCTCAGCCACCTGCGAACTGCGCGCCGATAGAGCTCTTCGCCCAAGGTTTCAATGGCAAGATGTTCGTCAAGACTTCGCATCGCACGGCCCGGGCAGCGTCGCGTCCGGAACCACTCCAGGCCAATGAAATCAAGAATAGGCAGAAGGAGAAAACTGCGGACCGTATATTTCGAAGTTCCGTTCTTGCGGGGACGGTGGTTCACCGGCTCCTCGATGACTCGGAAACCAGCCGCGACGGCCAGCGCCGGCATGAAGGAGTAAAGGGTGCGGATCGGGATAAAGGCACCCACCACGTCCCGGCGAAAAACTTTCAAGGCGCAGCCGGCATCGGAGACCCCATCGCCTAACAATTCGGACCGAATGGAATTAGCGATCCAGGAAATCTTCCGGCGCAACCAGGAATCCTGACGCACAACTCGCGCTCCCACCACCATGTCGACACCTTCCAATTTAACCAACAGCTTTTCGATATCCCGGGGATCGCTCTGGCCGTCGCCATCCATCGTGACCAGGATCGGCGCCACGGATTTGTCGAAGCCTAAAAGCAACGCGGCCGACTGGCCTTGATTTTCGCTCAAATGAAAGACACGGCATTGCGGCCAGGTGAGCGCAATCTCTTCCAGTTTCGCCCAGGTCTTATCGGTGCTCCCATCATCAACCAGGATGACTTCACCCCCGGGAAGCATCGTTTCCAGAATGCCCCTTAACTCGCCGCACACTGCCCTGACGTTCCGTTCTTCGTTGAAGAACGGCACCACCACGGCGAACGATGGCTCGTGATTCATGACGCGAGTTTCTACCTCGATCAGAAAATTTGCGGCACGCGTCACTTGAAGTCAACGGCAATCCCGCGTGACCAGTCGTCGCTCGGCGAATACGCGCCGAACAGAAAAACTGAACAGATGAACTCGCCACGGCGTCGAAGTCCGCATGCAAAACAGATACCATTGGGCTGGGGCGATCGCCCTAACGACGATTTTCGTTACCACTTCCGGGTTCGCCGCGCAGAGCGAAGCGGAGCTTATCGCCCAGGCGAAAATCACCAAATCGCAGGCGGAGAAAACTGCCCTGGCGAAGGTGCCGCGCGGGAAGATCCAAAGCGCGGAGATTGAGAAAGAGCACCACGCTCTCGTCTGGTCCTTCGATATCGTTAGGCCGGAGAGTAAGGATATCACCGAAGTCTTGGTCAACGCAAAGACCGGCAAGATCGTCTCGTTCAGCACGGAAACGCCCGCCGCTCAGGCGAAGGAAAGTGCGGACGACAAAGCCGCGAGCAACCATTAGCTCCTCCGGCCACATCGAATCGCGCTCGGCGCCCGGGGGTGGGAAACATCTTGACGGTTGACGTAAACACCGGCGCGAGGTCGGAACTTGTGCGAATTCTCAGGGAGCCATAAAAACGGGTAGTGTCCTAATTTGAGCCGTGGGGCGGCGGCAATCTATTTTCCCTCATTTGCTCATTAAATGATTCAATGGATTCATCAGAGAACGTAAATTTCGCCCAGTCACGCCGCAGTTCGTTTTTGGCATGGCGGGCTAGCCAGCCGTGTATGTAGCCATCACGGAATGATTCTTTACGATTCCAATCAATTTGCGCCTTCCATCGCTTCGAGATTTGCGCACAGGCGAACCCAACGAGAAAGCCAAGTCCGACAAGAAGCAGACCGTTTAAAAGAGTCATTTCCTCGCCTTGCTAGCAATCGCGACCTTAACGGCGCTCTGCGGTGAATCCACGGGTGGTATTTCCAGAACGGCAATGGACTTGTTTTGATCGCCGTCGCGGTAGCTCCACGTATACGCTCGTTTAGCCTTTTCGTGACCGACAAGATCGAACACTTCAACGGTTCCTTCCCATGCAGTTTGACCCTCGAAAACTTCTTTCACGGGAACAGATTCGACGTGAAGCGATTCGCAGCCATGCGTTTCTCGGATGGCGTCTTTAAGCTCTGTAATCTCTTTAGGCTGCATTCACCAAATCAGACACTGTCCACGCGCTCTTTTCAACCCCCGCTTCCATCGCGGGCGTGCAACGAAGCGAGCCGTATGTTTTAACGAAATTGTAATACGCAAGATAAGCTCCTGAACATCGCGCGGTTTTGTCTGCCAATTCTGGCAGCCGTGCTCAACTGGCATCTTTCACTGTTCGAGTATCTCGCGTCACAAAACACTCAGCGCGCTTGCGTCACAAATCAGGCAATCAATTATGCGCAGAACCGCGCGATAATGCGTGCGAGCGCGCCGTTGCAATCGAAAATACGAATTTCGGTGCGGTCTGATTTCAATCACTGTCATCTTGCGCGATTCTTTCAAGTTCGAGAAAGGCTGTCAGCTTTTCGTCGGCGTTAACGATGAATCTTTTTCCGTTGTGGCGGTGCGCGTCTGCTGTGAAAAGCCCGCGACCAGTCGAATCAATCTGCGATGCACAGCCTTACGACCAACCTTTCTCGCCAAGCTCAAACGTCCCGCCTGACGTAACGACGGTTCACTGAACCGCCTACGCGATTGAGATCAATCGCCCCTATTTCACTTCTTTCGGCATGCCAGATGCAAGTTTTTGGAAGCGCGGATCATTCCAAAGCGGATCGAACATTGGATCGAGCCGGAGCAGCGCAGGAGTAAGCGGATCATCGTACGGTATCGAGAGTAGTTTCTGCAAAGCGGCGACTCCGCTACCCTACCGCAGGCGGTTGTGACGTTCGGGATCAATGGGTTGACTGCCTCCACCGGGATCATTTAACGACGTATTGAGAAACGCAATTGCCTGATCTTTCACATCCGGCCAATACTCGAAGGAATGCCGAGTGCATCCATCTGGCCCCGGCCTTTCTGTTATGAGAAGCTGTTCACAATTGGGCACGCCTACCGCCGCCACGTTGCTCACTAAGATCGTGAACTGATTGGGCGGCATCGGATCGAGATTGGTCGCGATAATAAAAACCGGCGAAGAAGAGCTGGTAAATCTCCGATAAGGCGAAGCCAGATCGAGCAATCCTTCGTCACTGTCACAAGCAGGGCCAGGCGAGCAACCAACGTAATTGCGAACGTCTGCGCCAAACTCTGCACACCTGGTATCGATAAGCGAAGCCGGATCGTGAAAATCGTATGCCCCGCTTAGGAGCACGGCAGCGTCCAACTGGTCGCCTCCGAGGGTCGGAGCCGCGGCACAGTAGGCGGCATGTGAGGCACCGGAACTCCCGCCAACAGCGCCTACTTTGCCGTTAACTCTGCCAAATGCCACCGACGTTCGCGCTGGATTCCTGGCGGCCCGAATCGCCGTGGCCACGTCATCGGTCTGCTCTGGATAACGGCCAGGGTCGCTGCCTTGTCCATCAAGTTTTCCGGGAGGCGCGAGACGATATTCGATGTCGAAAACGCAAAAACCAGCGCAAACCAAATCTTGATCCGTTCGTGTATCAGTAAAATCACCACCCTTGAAGCCGCCACCGTGAATAACAATTATCGCCGGGTGTGTTCCACCGCCGGGTGGGATAAAAGCTTCCCAATTTAACGGAGTATCTCCGGAACTACTCTGGCCGATTCCATATTGTTCGATCACCGGAGTTATCGGATCGCAAGCGGGCGTAGAGGTCGGCGTTGCCGTTAGGGTCGGGATCAAACTTAGTGTGGTTATGACCGCGATTGTCACTGAAGCGATACGAAATCCGCAGGCACGGCGGCAATCGCAGTCCAAGTTGCCACTACGTGCAGGCAAGCGGTTCATTAAATTTGTTGTGGGTGAAGTTTTCGTTTTCATAAAAGGTGATTTGTCGAATGTGGAAATGGAGTTTGAAGTTTGTTTGTAGGTGTTTTGGCTGATCGAAAATCGATCAGTCTAGGTACGCTGAGTGGCGCCATGTGCGGGGCGTGCCAGGTGATCGACACGCCACCGGCAAGACTCGCTCTTGGGTGTGCCGTAAGAGACGCCCTAAGACAAAGCGCCTAAGAAAGCGCCGGTGGCCCGTGCTCGCAGCGACACGCTTCCAGGAAAAGCTTCGGAACCCAGATCGGACTTAGTTTTGGTAGCTGACCCGGCGCGACGACAGCGGGCGTTCTGCGCACCAGCGGCCTGGTATGACTTTCGATTGCTTTGATGCATTTACCCGCTTCAAGCAATGTGATCGCGCAGGAATGGCTTGGCCACGCCGCGCCTCGATGGATACTCTCATGACCCTGAGGCGAGCCAGCGAGAGCGAGCGCAACGGCGCAGGCAGCAATCACGCCGTTCACGCCGCAATGGCGCAACCACGATGCCCACCAGCCGTGGCATCTCGCACTCATCTTTTCTTAATCTAAGTTCGGCCTCTGTTCAGGCAAGTCTTTTTTTCTTGCCCTAAAAGGACTGCGCTTGCGCTAGCCAAATCAAATTGGCGACTACGCTGATTGTCATGGCAGCTACGTTTGCGTTTATCTCCGAGCAATGGTAAATGTTCATGCGAACGTAATGCAATCGTCAAACGACCCAGACGTGAATTGCCGGATCGCCCCTAAACGTCCAGGCTGCTACACGACTGAACGATTGGCCGCGATCCGGCCCGAAACTTACCGCCGAGTCGTGGAATTGCTCGCTGAACCACGGGAGCACGTTAGCTACCGCGCCATTGCGCGAGAGTGCCGCGTCAATCACCGCACGATCGGTTTGACGAAATCTTGGCTGCACTCCCAGCTCTCCCTGCTCAAGGCCAGGGTGCTCAGGGTCAGGGAATGCATCTAGAGCCCCAGACACCGAACAGCAAAAAGGCAGACGCTCCAGAGGCTGCAGAGCCTGGGGATCCAGAGGCTGCAGGTGATCACATTTGCTGCCCGACTCAGCGGACGAGAAAAAGAATCCGAACTAAGAAAATTTTCACGGTCGTTTCCTACGGTCTGAGGATTTTTGGCTGCAAAAACACGCAACTCTGCGTAACGCGGTGCGAACGGTATTGGCCGGAAACACCTAGCGTCCGTGATGCTGTGCAACGCAGCGAAAACACGCGCAAAAACTCTTTCTTGAATTATGAGTCCCCTGCTCTAACCGCTGAGCTACAGGCCCGTATAATTATGAGAGTAAAACATAGCAGCCAGCTGGTAACCAACATCAAACCAACCACGGGTGGTCAAAATTCCGCGCACTCGTTCTCGTTGCCTGAGGCAGCGAGCCGCCGTTGATTAGCATATGCGCGACCCCGAGGACAAAGCGACGCTTAACGCAACGTCGATAGCGGGACGAGCCGATCGGCTGTTGCCCGATTTTCGGCGTGCGATCGAGGCCGTGCCGCGTGAAAGCGGATTCAAAGGCATCGGCCCGCGCGGAATGTTTTTCTTTTATGCGGCGGTGCGTCCGTTTGGTCCAAAACAGATCCTGGAATCGGGCCGCATGCGTGGCGAGAGCACCCTCATGCTGACACGTTGTTTCCCGCAAGCGCGAATTGTGAGCGTTGAGTTTGATCTCGATCCAACGCATGCGGCCATCGCCGAAGCGAAGCTCAGGCCGTACGCGAATGCCGAACTTCTCTACGGGGATTCTCGCGAGATACTCCCGCAACGGGTTCAAACCGGGGATGCAGTTCTTATTGATGGCCCAAAAGAATTTCGCGCGCTGAAACTGGCGCTCCGGCTCCTGGCCACCGGCAAACCGTGCGCTGTTTTTATCCATGACTTCTACCGGGGCCAACCGGCTCGGAAGTTTGTCGAACGCCATTGGCCAGGCGCTTTTTTCAGCGACGACCCCGCGCTTGCCGCCCGTTTCCGTGACCTTGGATCGCAAATCGACCCGACATACGATCCGGATTCCAAACATTCCGCTTCTCCGTTTGTCTGCCTTCCTCCAAATTTGCCGGCGTCTTATCCGGCGTTGTTATTTAGAATAATTTGGGCGCGAGCGGTTTCGATCACCGTTTCTAAAATCGTTAAATTTTTGCTGCGTAATCGCAGCGGCAAAGTTTTGGACTCGCAAGGCTGACCGTGGTTTCAGTCTTGCTCTTTTCGATTGAGCAATCCGACAATAGTTTGCTCCAACTCGGCAGCAGAGACTGGTTTCTGCAACTAGGCATCGCGGCATATTGAGAGCGCTTCCCGCTGAACCGCGTCGTCTGCGTAGGCGGAGTAATAACGATCGGGACATCCGGCTGCAACTTACGCAGTCGCTGACACAGTTCGATGCCGGTGCCGTCCGGAAGCCGCACATCGAGTATACACAGATTTAATACAGGTTTAATTTTAGGCCGTTGGCCAATTGCAACGCCTCAGCGACCGTTCCCGCCGTGAGCACGACATGGTCCAAATTCTTGCAGAGGGCCGGCATCAGCAAACGCATATCGGGATCGTCGTCAACCTGAAGGATCTAGACTTTGTCGATGTTTGTTTCTTCCATTTTCACTGGTCGAGCATGTTATTCGGGACCGCAACGCGCGAATGTTTTTGGACGACGGTCAAAAACAGGAACTTTCGTCTTTCCGCTGTGGGTTCACTTGTTTACGCTCCGTTCAGAAAGGCTTGGAACGAGGCCGCCCGCGCGAACCAGCATGAACAGCCAATCTCCCGTCGTTTACAATTTTCACCTGCCGCGTTTCCCCGCGCGATTGGTTGCCGGTGTTGCCATCGTCATTCTCCTAGTGACTCTGATATGGACAGCGTGCTACACGGTACAGGCCGAATCGGAGGGGGTCGTCCTTCGCTTCGGCAAGTTTTTAAAAACGGTCGAGCCAGGGCTGCATTTCAAACTTCCCTTGGGCATCGACAAAGTAGCTGTCGTGCCGACGCGGCGGCAGTTGAAACTTGAGTTCGGCTTCTTCACTCCGGGCTACACAAATCCCGACCAACCGGCAAGAGAGGGGGGAGAAGAAAGGTCGATGGTTACAGGCGACCTAAACGCCGCACTCGTGGAATGGGTCGTGCAATACCGCATCGACGATCCCAAGCAGTACCTGTTCGACGTCCGTAATCCTGCCCAAACGTTACGCGATTTATCGGAAGCAGCGATGCGCGAAGTGATCGGCGACCGAACGGTGGACGAGGTCATTACGATCGGCCGGCAAGACATCGAGGTCTCGGCCCTGGCACGAATGCAGGAACTGGCGAAACGCTACATGCTGGGCGTCCGCGTCGATCAGGTACAACTGAAGAACGTCAACCCTCCGGCCGAGGTCCAGGCCTCCTTTAACGAAGTCAACAAAGCGCAACAAGACCGCGAAAACGCCATTAACATCGCGAACGGTGATTACAATGAAGCGGTGCCCAGAGCGAAGGGTCAGGCCGACCAGGCGATTCGCGCGGCCGAGGGCTATCGGTTCAAGCGCGTGAATGAGGCGCAGGGCGACGTCGCGTCGTTCAATGCCATGCTCGAGCAATACATCAAGGCGCCCGAAATCACCCGCACGCGGCTTTATCTCGAAACCATGGGCGACGTGCTCTCTGCGACCGGGGAGAAAATCATTATCGACGATTCGATGCGAAATCTGCTGCCGATCCTGCCGCTCACCGGAAAACCCCTCGAGAAGAAATGAACGCGCGCGGTTGTCTTTGGCTCGTGTCGATCGTCCTCGTGGTCGTCTTTTTGCGCGCGTTGCAAGGATGTTTCTTCGCTGTTCACCAGACGGAACAAGTAATCATTACGCAATTCGGTAAACCAGTTGGAGAACCAATCACGGACCCGGGATTGCACTTTAAGCTTCCCATCATTCAAGAAGTCAACCGGATCGACAAACGATTTCTCGAATGGGACGGCGCGCCCGTTGCCATCCCCACCCGGGACAAAACTTACATTCACGTCGATACTTTTGCCCGCTGGCGAATCAACGACGCCAAGACCTATTTCGTCCGGCTGCGCGACGAGCGAAGCGCGCAATCGCGGTTGGAAGACATTCTTGGAAGCGAGACACGCAACGCTGTCGCCAAACATGACCTGATCGAGATCGTTCGCATCGACAAGAATCGCAAACCGCTCCGCGATGAAAATCTGAAAAATGTGCCAACAGGCTTGGGAACGATTGGTGTGCTCCCGCCGATCGAGTACGGTCGATTAAAAATCGAGGATGAGATTAAGACGAAAGCGGCAGGGAAATTGTCGGAGTTTGGCATCGAGCTGCTCGATCTGCGGCTCAAGCGAGTAAATTACAATCCGGATGTGCTCGATCGAATCTACCAGCGAATGATGAGCGAACGCCGGCAGATTGCGCAGCGATTTCGTTCGGAAGGCGAAGGAGAAGCCGCACGCATCGCCGGACAAAAGGAACGCGACCTAAATGAAATTCAATCGACCGCCTACCGGCAGGTGCAACAGATCCGTGGCGAATCCGACGCGAAAGCGACCGAGATTTATGCGCACGCTTACACCCAGAATCCGCAAGCCGCCGAATTCTACAATTTCCTCAAGAGCATGGATACATACCGGAAGGTGCTCACCAAAGATACGACGCTCGTCTTTTCTACCGATAGCGACCTTTTCGGTTTGCTGAAACGCGCAAACGCAAAGCCTCAAACCCTGCCGCCTGCACGCTAACTGAACCCTTTCGGAGTTCGGGGCTGAGCCACAGGCCCTTCGCGAAACTTACTGACCAACCTCAGCCGACGAAAAGCGTTTTGATTCGTCAGGCATCGCCATTCATGCGTTCCTGCAAATACGAATCGAAGTCCGGACCGTCCGGCTTTTTCAACACGTGTTTTATCCAGGCGTCGCGCTCGAAGGATTGCAGACGCAAATCCCAAACGCACACCGATGAATCGGAAATTTTCCAAGGACTTAAAACTTGCGGCTCGTTGCGACGGGAAAGGAAGACGCGATGAAACAGTTCGTTTTCGTTCCCCCAAAAATCAACGAAGACAAAGCATGCGTTCCGGCCATCGTGCGCGCCGACAAAACCGACTTTGTAATTGTTCGCGGTCTCCTTGGCCAACGTCTCGGTTGCGACGCGCCTCGCCGCTTCTAATAATTCGGGCCTCGGCAACTCGCGTCGGTAGGCAATCCCGTAAAGTTTCATCCGCCAAATAATGCCAGTCCGACTCGGACCGATCGACAGCAGTTCGATGAACCGAAATGAGCGCGCTTCATACGGTTGCATTTCGTTCACGAATTGATCATGGCCGCCACGCCGTGACGATACCACCCGCGATTCCAATACAACTTCCTATCACGTTTTCGAGAATAGAATGCCGCGAAAGCTCCGGCGGCCGTTGGAAAGCAAAGCCTCGGGTACTAAGCGCGAGTGTTAGCCGCAGCTGCACCCTCCTGAATAAGCGAATCGAGTTTGTTTAGATCGATCGGCTTAACAAGGTGATGCTTAAATCCCGCATCGCGGCTTTTTCGAATATCATCCTCCATTCCGAAACCGGTGAGAGCAATTCCGAGAAGTGGCCGCTCGGAATGCATCGTTTGCATCAGATCAATTCCGCTGCCATCGGGCAAGCCGAGGTCACTAATAAGCACATCAAATTCCTCCTTTGCGCTCAGATCGAGTGCAGATTGGAGGTTGCCCGCCGACTGCACATGATAGCCTAGGCGCCGAAGTAAATTCGTAAGCGAACGGTTGGTATCTTCGTGGTCTTCAACGAGCAAAATTCGCATCGATTGGCGTTGCCGTGTCCCGAGGGAAGCGGCTGGTGCGGCCTCATCGCTTTTCTCCACAGACGTTGGAAAAAACGCGGTGAACTTCGCACCTTTGCTTCGGCCGGCGCTCTCCGCGGTGATTGTCCCCTTGTGAATCTCGGCCAACGCTTTGCTGATTGCCAGGCCGAGACCTAAACCTCCAAGCTGCGTCGATTCACCCTGTTCAAAAGCATCGAAAATTTTCGGTAATGCCTCCGGGTCGATTCCGACGCCCGTGTCAACTACCTCAACGCACAGTTGATTGGTGGAATCATTGCTGGTGCGAACGCTCAGTTGTCCGCCCTTGGGCGTGAACTTCACGGCGTTCTTTAGTAGATTCCAAAAAATCTGCTGGAGCCGCGCTGGGTCCGCTCGCAGATGGACTTTTGGCGCAGCGAGATCAAGACGTAGTGCCAGATGTTTTTGCTCGATTTCGGCCTGGCAAATCTCCAGCGCATTACGCAACAGCGTATGAGCGTCAACGATCTCAAGACTGAGTTGCACCTTGCCTCTGCTAATACGCGTTAGATCAAGGAGATCATCGATGAGCCGGGCTTCCAACTCCACATTGCGGCGAATTATTTGCAGTGATTCGCGAATATTCTCCGGCAAGGCCTTTTCATTCTCGAGTGCGATGGCGGACACGAGCACTGGAGTAAGAGGTGTGCGCAGCTCGTGGCTGAGCATCGCCAAAAATTGGTCCTTCGCGAGACTGGCACGCTCGGCTTCCGTCCGTTGCCGTGCTCTTTCCTCCAGCTCCTGGTTTGTCTGCTGTAGCTCCTCCTGACGATTTTGCAGTTCCGAAGCAAGCAATTGTGATTGCTTAAGCAGGTTTTCCGTTCGCGTGTTCGCTTCGATTGTATTTAGAACAATGCCGATGCTCTCCGTCAATTGGTCGAGAAACGCCTGATGCGTCGAGTTGAAATGCTCGAGCGATGAAAGTTCCATCACCGCTTTCACCTCTCCCTCGAACAAAATGGGCAGGACGACGATGTTCATCGGACGCGACTCGCCCAGACCGGAACTTATCTTTACGTAATCATTGGGCACGTCAGCCAAGAGAATGCGTTCTTTTTCCAGCGCCGCTTGCCCGACCAAACTCTCGCCCAGCTTGAAGCGGTTCTTCACACCTCTTCGCTCGCGGTGTGCGTAACTTGCCAGTAGCTTGAGTTCAGTCTCTTGCGTCGAGTTATCGATGATATAGAACACGCCTTGTTGCGCCGAGACCACCGGGGCGAGCTCTGATAAGATGAGTTTGCCAACCGTCAACAGATCTCTCTGTCCCTGCAGCATGCGGGTAAACTTCGCGAGATTGGTCTTGAGCCAGTTCTGCTCGTCATTCCGCAACGTCGTGTCTTTCAAATTGCGGATCATTTCGTTAATGTTGTCCTTCACAAATGCAACCTCGCCCAGAGCGTCGACTTGGATCGAACGCGTCAAATCGCCTTTCGTCACTGCTGTCGCAACGTCGGCGATGGCGCGAAGCTGCGTAGTCAAATTCGCAGCCAACCGATTTACGTTGTCGGTTAAATCGCGCCATGTGCCGGCGGCGCCGGGGACGTTCGCCTGACCACCGAGCTTTCCTTCGATACCGACCTCGCGCGCGACCGTCGTCACCTGGTCGGCGAAGGTAGCAAGCGTGTCCGTCATGCTGTTAATAGTGTTGGCCAGCTCGGCAATTTCACCTTTTGCTTCGACAAGGAGCTTTTGCTTCAGATCACCATTTGCGACCGCGGTAACGACTTTCGCGATGCCACGTACCTGGTTCGTCAGATTGCCGGCCATGAAATTCACACTGTCGGTCAAATCCTTCCACGTCCCGCCCACACCTTTGACTGTGGCTTGTCCTCCCAACTTGCCCTCCGTGCCGACTTCGCGCGCGACGCGTGTCACTTCTGAAGCAAACGAATTGAGCTGATCCACCATTGTGTTCACGGTATCTTTCAGCTCAAGAATTTCGCCTTTTACGTCGACCGTAATCTTTTTTGAAAGATCGCCGCGGGCGACGGCTGTCGTCACATCGGCAATATTGCGGACCTGACCGGTCAGGTTCCCGGCCATCGAATTTACGCTGTCGGTCAAATCCTTCCAGGTGCCGGCGACGCCTTCCACCCTGGCTTGGCCACCAAGGATTCCTTCCGAACCCACCTCGCGGGCAACGCGCGTTACTTCTGATGCAAACGAGCTGAGCTGGTCAACCATCGTGTTGACAGTTTCCTTCAGCTCAGCGATTTCGCCCTTCACATCGACCGTGATCTTCCTGGACAAATCGCCATTTGCGACGGCGGTTGTGACCAAGGCAATGTTACGCACTTGCGCGGTGAGATTGCCCGCCATGAAATTGACCGAGTCGGTCAGATCCTTCCATGTGCCGGAAACGCCTCGCACCTCAGCCTGACCGCCGAGAATTCCTTCGGAGCCTACCTCACGTGCCACGCGTGTAACTTCGGAGGCAAATGAGCTCAGCCGATCAACCAAAGTGTTGATCGTATTCTTCATTTTGAGAATCTCGCCCTTCACATCGACCGTGATTTTTCTCGAAAGGTCACCATTCGCGATCGCCGTCGTAACCTCAGCAATATTGCGGACCTGCGCCGTAAGATTGCCCGCCATCATATTCACGTTATCGGTCAAATCTTTCCACGTGCCTGCGACGCCACGTACATCCGCCTGCCCGCCCAGCTTGCCATCCGTGCCGACTTCGCGTGCCACACGCGTAACTTCGGAGGCAAACGAACGAAGCTGATCGACCATCGTGTTGATCGTGTCTTTGAGCTCGAGAATCTCACCGCGAACATCGACCGTGATTTTTTTCGACAAGTCGCCATTGGCGACGGCAGTTGTAACTTCGGCAATGTTGCGCACCTGACCGGTAAGATTACCGGCCATCGAATTCACGCTGACGGTCAAATCTTTCCAAGTTCCCGCCACGCCTTTCACGTCGGCTTGGCCGCCAAGTTTTCCTTCGGTGCCTACCTCGCGCGCTACGCGCGTCACTTCGGATGCGAACGAACTAAGTTGATCGACCATCGTGTTAATGGTGTTTTTCAGCTCGAGGATTTCCCCTTTCACATCAACCGTGATCTTTTTCGACAGATCGCCGGTCGCGACCGCAGTGGTGACCGCGGCGATGTTTCGCACCTGGCCGGTCAGGTTGCGGGCCATGAAATTAACCGAATCGGTCAAGTCCTTCCACGTGCCGGAGACGCCTTCCACGCGTGCTTGGCCACCAAGAATTCCCTCGGAACCCACTTCGCGCGCCACACGTGTTACCTCCGACGCGAAGGAGCGAAGCTGATCAACCATGACGTTGACCGTATCTTTGAGCTCAAGGAATTCACCTTTGACATCGACAGTGATTTTCTTCGTCAAATCGCCGTTCGCTACTGCCGTCGTTACCGTCGCGATATTGCGAACCTGCGCCGTAAGATTGCCGGCCATTAGGTTGACGTTTTCTGTCAAATCTTTCCAGGTGCCGGCGACGCCTTTGACCTTTGCCTGACCGCCCAGCTTACCTTCTGTACCGACTTCACGCGCCACACGTGTGACTTCCGAGGCGAAAGCGCCAAGCTGATCGACCATCGTGTTCACGGTTTTAGCCGTGCGCAAAAACGCTCCTTCGAGCGGTCGGCTTTCGATTTCAGTGGCCATCGTTTTGGACAAATCGCCCTTCGCTACAGCGCCGATGACTCGCGCCATTTCACTCGTCGGATGAACCAAATCCCCGATTAGATCATTGACCGACCCGATCGCCTCAGCCCAAGAGTCCGATACGTCACCGAGCGACGCCCTCTGTGTGATCCGGCCTTCTTTTCCAACGACACGCCCGATTCGCTCCAGCTCCCGGGTCATGCGCTGATTGGTTGCGACTACATCGTTGAATGTATCCGCGATCTTCCCGGCCACGCCGGTCCATTCATCTGGCAGCCGCGCCGAGAAATCACCACGTTTGAATGCCGCCAATGCGGCGAGCAGCTGTTTGGCATCCAGTTCGGTGCTGTTGAGTCGCGAACCGTCTCCCGGTCGCGCCATGGGGATAGAAGTGCTTTTCTTCATAAAAGATTAGAAAGTTGGTCCATCTTCGCCGTCGCGAATTCGACGCGTAAGATCAGGGTCCTCATACTCCAACGCCGTAGATTAATCGGGCAATTAATCGCACGAGGTTGTGTCGCGGACAAGCAACCAGCGGATCGTGCTTGAAGTTTAAAGTGGCGAGCCGCGGCAAATATCAAGCGGTTTCATTTAATCGTGTGCTGCGACAACTATCAAAATCAGGCTATTGCATGCCCGTGAAAATCCCGGCCGTCGCGAATCTTGGCCGACGGCCCTTTCGACGACTGCAATCCTTCAAGCGGGAAGCGTGGATCAAACATGTTTTGCAGAAAGTGTTGCTAACTAAGAATGCCGCTCATTGAATGGCTGGCACTCAGCCTCGAAGGTCAAAGCGGCGGTAGCACGCGTCCGGCAACTTCGCCAAAGCCAACTCGATAGCCGTCTTCTTCGCACCAACCGGTGATCGTGAGTTCATCGCCATCCTCGAGCCATTTTCGAGTTTCCCCATTCGGCAGTTTCAGCGGATTCGCACCGCGCCACGTTAACTCCAGCATGCAACCGCGCGATTCCTCGGCCGCTCCACTGATTGTTCCACTGGCCAGCAAGTCGCCCGGCTGAAGATTGCATCCACCCACAGCGTGATGCGCGAGTTGTTGCGAAATGCTCCAGTAAAGACTTTGGAAATTCGTGCGCGTGGTGATGTGCGGCACATTCAACTTTGCAGTCTGCAATCTCGCTTCGAGGTGGATGTCGTAGGTGAAGTCGTTCGTCAGGCGCAAATACGGCAACGGCTCGGGATCCTGCGGCAGGAGCGGTTTACGGAACGGCTCAAGCGCCT
>Ga0209055_1000413_pt1 | contig 30233 bp, 25 predicted proteins | sample GraSoiAngelo_110_FD_185875 | JGI IMG/M metagenome (GOLD analysis project Ga0209055, IMG submission 185875) | Grasslands soil microbial communities from the Angelo Coastal Reserve, California, USA - 14_0903_12_30cm (SPAdes) (version 2) | ecosystem: Environmental > Terrestrial > Soil > Grasslands ... | reverse complement strand
GGCCGGGAACAACGTGAGCCGCGAAGTCCGGGTCGCCGCCTGACCGAGCGTGACGAACGTGTCGCGGCACAGGAGCTGGCTGTCGAGAATGCCCGCGCCGTCGAAACCGGCCGCCTCGACGTCCTGGGTCAGCCGGAGCAGCTCCGGCATCGGCGAGGTGCCGGGAATGCGCAGCGAGACCTGAACGGGGTACGCCATGACCGGCGCCTCAGCTCGTCATCGAGAGCGCCGCGCGCGAGATCCGAAGGCCGTCGCCGCCGCGCTGCATCCAGTCGGCCTGCTGAAACGCCTCCGTGATCCGCTCCAGCGGGAACACGTGAGAGACGAGGCGGTCGAACGGGAAGCGCCCGAGATTGCGGCGGACGAACGCGAGCGCCTGGGCCAGCGCCCACGGCGAGTAGTTGGAGGTCGCGACCAGGCGCGTGTTGGCGCGGACGAGCGCCGTCGCGTCGTACGCGAACACGTTGCCCGGCGCGATCGAGCCCACCTCGAGATAGCATCCGCCGCTGCGCAGCATCCGGATCCCCTCCGGCACGACCTCGGGATAGCCGACGAAATCCGCGACGATGTCGGCGCCGAATCCTCCGGTGAGATCCATGACCGCCTGGATGCGGCGCTCCGGAGTGGTCAAGTCGACGAGGCTCAGCGTGTCGTCGGCGCCGAAGTCGCGCGCCAGCTCCAGGCGCGCCGCGATGCGGTCGAGCACGATCACCCGGTCGGCGCCCATGTCGCACGCCACCGCGATGGCATTCAGGCCGAGTCCGCCGGCGCCCTGGATCACGGCGGTGTCGCCCTGCCGAAGTCCCGCGCGCGTGAGGCCGTAGAGCACCTGGGCGAGAGCGCAATTGGCCGGCGTGGCGATGTCATCGGAGATCTCGTCGGGAATGCGGAACACCGCGGCCCCTGGCCGAAGGTAGTAGTAGTCACCGTACGCGTTGTTGAAGTAGGGTGGCGTGCCGGCCACGCGGTCGCGCGGCCCTTCCGCGGGCAGCTGCCCAGCTCGCCCCGAAGGCAGACGGGACAGCGACCACACGGAAAGAAATAGACGAACGCGACTCGGTCACCCTCACGCAGCGGCTGACCGGAAGAGTCAAACGAGACGCCCGTGCCGAGCCGCTCGACCTTGCCGCACATCTCGTGACCAAACGTCAGATCGCGGGGCAAGGGCCCGTATATTTCCTTCATCTCGCCGCGCCAGACGTGCAGATCGGACCCGCAGACACCGGCGCGCGTCAGCTTGATCAAGATCGCGCCGGGCTCGGGATCCGGCACCGGATATTCGCGCAGCTCGAACTCGCCGCCGTACGCCTTGAGCACCGCGATGCGTCCCTGCATGTCCGCTCCTTCATTTCCACGCGCGCCTCGGCCGGCGGGGCCCCAGCCCCGCGACGGCCTGCGGCGCGCACCGCCACCATTTCCACGCGCGCCTCGGCCGGCGGGGCCCCAGCCCCGCGACGGCCCTGCGGCGCGCACCGCCACGTCCGGCGAGGATAGGGTGTGGGCTCCGGCTTGTCTAGTCGACGAGGGCCTGCTGGGCAAGCTGACGGAACAGCTGCCGGTCGTAGCCTCGTGCCGGCCCCGGTTGATTCTGCGTCATCAGCACGACGACCATCTGCTCCTTCGGGTCGATCCAGAACCCGGTGCCGGCCGCCCCGGCCCACGTGAACTCACCCACCGAACCGGGTACGGAATTGAGTCCCGTTTCTTTGCGGACCGCGAATCCGAGGCCGAACGTGTAGCCGCGCGGGAGCGAGTCGGCGATCTTCATGTCGCCGAGGTGATCCGAGGCCATGTGGCTCACCGTCGAGCGGCTCAGCAGCCGCACGCCCTCCAGATGACCGCCGTTGAGCAGCATCTGGCAGAAGCGCGCGTAGTCGCCCGTCGCTCCCGCGGAGCCGGCGCCGCCCGCGTCGTTCTTCTGCGGCGTCGTGACGTCGAGCAGCTCGATCGGCTTGCCCGTCGTCTTATCGATCGCGAACGGCTGCGCCATGCGGCCGGCCTTTTCCTTCGGCACCAGGAAGGCGGTGTCGGTCATCTTGAGCGGCGTGAAGACTCGCTCCGCGAGGAACTTGCCGAGGCTCGTTCCCGAGACCGCCTCGACGACGCGCCCCAGCACGTCGGTCGAGAGGCCATATTCCCACGCGCTCCCGGGCTGGTGCGCGAGCGGCACCTTGGCGAGCCGCTCGAGCTGCTCGGCCGGGGTGACGTCGCGCCAGTCGACACCGTTCTTCGCGTAGAGCTCCTTGACCTGCGCGTGACTCGTGAAGCTTCCATAGACCAGACCGGAACTGTGTCGGAGCAAGTCCTGGATCGTGATCGGGCGCTCGGCCGGCACGAGCGCGTAAACGGCCTTGCCGGTGTCGGGGTCGAAACGAGGAACGCTCACCTGAAGATTCGCGAGCTGAGGCAGAAACTTCGAGACCGGGTCGCTGAGGACGAGCCGACCCTCCTCGACGAGCATCATGGCGGCGACCGAGGTGAACGGCTTGGTCATCGAGTACAGGCGAAAGATCGCGTCCTTCGACATCGGCGCGCCGGTCCCCGGATCGCGCTGGCCGAGGCTCTCGAAGTACGCGATCTTGCCCTTGCGCGCGACGAGGACGACCGCACCCGGGTACTGACCGCGCGCAACCTCGGCCTTCAGCACCTGGGTGACACGCGCCAGCCTCTCCGAGGAGAGTCCGACGTCATCGGGTTTCGCAGTCGGCAGCGCATCGGCCCAGACGAGGGACGTGAAGACGATACCGAGGAGCGCGGCGATGAGGGACGCGAGCCTGGCCATGGCGAGCCTCCTTGAGGAGCGCGGAAAAGTGGTGCGAGAACGTTACGGCAGGAGCCCGAACCCGTCAACGTCGCGCGGACGAAGCGGTGCTATAGTCTGGCGTCAGACCAACCAGGAGGGGAGCCATGAAGCTGCTTTTCTTCGACGACTTCAAGCTCGGGGTGCTCAAGGGCGACGCCGTGGTCGACGTATCGGACACGGTGAAGGACATCCCGCACACCGGACCGCATAACCTGATCAGTGGATTGATCGAGCGGTTCGGTGACTACAAGGGACGGCTGGAAGGCGCCGTGGCGAAGGGCCAGGGCAAGCCGGTCAGCCAGGTCCGCATCAGGCCTCCCCTGCCCAAGCCGTACAACATCGTCGCGATGGCCGTGAACTACATGGAAGACGGCACGCGCTCCGAGCCGGCTCCCATCAACGCCTTCCACAAGTCGCCGAACTCGGTCATCGGCGACGGCGACACCATGGTGCTGCCCGATGTGCCGGCGACCATCTTCGAAGGCGAGGCCGAGGTCGCGCTGATCATCGGTAAGAAGGCGACCGGCGTCAGCGCCGGCCAGGCGATGAGCTACATCTTCGGCTACATGAACTTCATCGACGGCTCGGCCCGCGGCCTGCCGCCGAGCGGCAACACGTTCTACCAGATGAAGTCGCGCGACACCTTCTGCCCGATCGGACCCTACATCGTGACGGCCGACGAGATCCCCGATCCGCATCGTCTGCAAGTAAAGCTGTGGGTCAACGGGGACCTCAAGCAGAACTACAACACGAGCGACATGGCGCACAAGATCCCGCGGTGCATCGAATGGGTCACCTCGATCCACACGCTCGAGCCCGGCGACATCATCGCGACCGGCACCAACCATCGCGGCCTGAGCGGTTTCCAGAACGGCGATCGGATCGAGATCGAGACCGAGAAGCTCGGCCGGCTGCGCTTCAACATACGGGACGACCTCAAGCGCACCTGGGGCCGGGAGACCCGTCTGGATCGGCAGGACAAGAAGCTCGAGGGCACGACACCGCAGCTGACCGGAAAGTACACGCCGGCGCCGAAGTAACGCGTCGCTGTCCCGGCACTGAGTCCACGCGCTATCGAACCGGAGGCGACCGGAGGCGGCGCGGCGCCGCCCGCCTCCGGACTTGATCGGGAGGTCCTGGCATGATCGAGCGGCGTCCATTCGGTAGCACCGGTCATCTCAGCAGCGTCACGCTCTTCGGCGCCGCCGCCCTCGCGCGCGCGAGTCAAGCCGATGCGGACCGTGCCCTCGAGGTGCTCCTGCGCCACGGCGTGAACCACATCGACACGGCGGCGCGCTACGGCGATTCCGAGCTCCGCATCGGCCCCTGGATGGCGCGTCACCAGAAGGACTTCTTCCTGGCGACGAAGACCGGCTCGCGCACCGCGAAGGAGGGCCGTGAGGACATCCATCGCTCGCTCGAGCGTCTGCGCGTCGATCACGTCGATCTCATCCAGCTCCATTCGCTCGGCCACCCGGACGACTGGGATCAGGCCATGGGAGAGGGCGGCGTGCTCGAGGCGGCGATCGAGGCGCGCCAGCAAGGGCTGACCCGCTTCATCGGCGTGACGGGCCACGGCTGGACCATCGCGGCCATGCATCGTCGAAGCCTCGCCCGCTTCGACTTCGACTCGGTGCTGCTACCCTACAACTTCTTCATGGCCGAGAACGAGCGCTACCGGCGAAGCTTCGAGGAAATTCAGACCATCTGTCGCGAGCGCAACGTGGCCGTGCAGATCATCAAGTCGATCGCGCGCGGCCCATGGGCCACCTCGGACCGGACGCACACCACCTGGTATCAACCGCTCGAGGACCAGGCCGACATCGACCGCGCCGTGCACTGGGTGCTCGGCATCCCCCGCGTGTTCCTCAACACGGTCGGCGATCTCACGCTCCTGCCCAAGGTGCTCGACGCGGCGAGCCGCTTCGAGCGCCGGCCGACCGACGAGGCGATGGCGGGCCTGGTCGAGTCGAAGCGGCTGACCTCGCTGTTCGGCCTCGCGACCTGAGCCTCGCCCGCCGATGCCCCTCACCACGATCGTCGTGGGCGGCGGGATCGGCGGGCTCTCCCTCGCGCGGGAGCTAGGTCTGGCGGGGCTCCCCGTCGTCGTGCTCGAGCGCGCGTCCAAGCTCACGACGGTCGGCGCCGGGATCATCATGAATCCGAACGCCATGGGCGTGCTCGAGGCGAACGGCCTGGCGCCGGGTGTGCGCTCGCGAAGCTCCGCGTACCTGGCGCGCGAGACCTTCGACCAGCGCGGTCGGCCGCTGGCGATCCGAGACTATCGGCCGCTGTACGCGGAGGGCCGCCTCGCGATCGGCGCGCTCTGCCACCGGGCTCACCTGCACGAGTGCCTGTCCGACGGCCTGCCCGCCGGGATCGTTCAGCCCGACACCCGCCTCGTCGCCCTCGAGGCCGGGCCGGACGGCGTGCGGGTCGAGACCGAGAGCGGCCAGACCTTCATGGGCGACGTGCTGGTCGGCGCCGACGGGATCCGATCCGCGGTGCGGGCGCGATTCTTCGGGGCGAACGACCCCGTGTACCTCGGATATCGGTCCCACCGCTTCGTCGTGGACAACCGCGACGGCCTCGAGCATTTCACCGAGTTCCTCGGCCACGGCAAGCGTGTCGGCCTCGTGCCGATCGGCGGCCGCCAACTCTACGTGTGGACCACCTTCAACTCGCCGCGCGAGAGCCGCGCGTGGGGGCTCGAGAGCGTGACCGCGCTGCAATCCATGTTCGGCGAGTTCACCGATTCGCGAGTGCGGCATGCACTCGGCCGGCTGGGGTCGACCGACGGCGTCGTGTGCACCGACATCGAGGAAGTCCATCAGGCCGCCTGGGTTCGCGGCCGCGTCGCGCTCCTGGGCGACGCGGCGCACGCGCTGACGCCGAACATGGGCCAGGGCGCGGGCATGGCGATGGAAGACGCCGCCGTCCTCGCCCGCGAGCTGTCGCGGGCCGCCCGGGGCGAGACGGACACGCCGGCGGCGCTGACGAGCTACGTCGCGCGCCGGCGGCCGCGAGTCGAGACGATCGTCCGCCTGTCGCGCCAGATCGGCGAAGAGGGCCAGCTCACCGGCACGCTCGCGTGCTGGCTCCGGAACCGGCGCGTCCGCCGCGAGGGCCGGTCGCCCGAACTGACGCGCACCGCGCTCGAGCGGCTGCTGGCCTGGCCGCCTCGCGCCACCGAGGCCCCCTGAGATGAGCACGCCCGCGCTGGACGTCGTCGGGCTCCGCAAGACGTACGCGCGCGACGGTCGAACGCTCGAAGTGCTCGACCTCGCGCGCCTGTCCGTCGCCGACGGCGAGTTCGTCACCGTCGTGGGGCCGAGCGGATGCGGCAAGAGCACCTTGCTGCACGTCCTTGGCGGCTTCATCCCGGGCGACGCCGGCGAGATCCGCGTACACGGCCGCGCGGTCGTCGGGCCGGGGCCCGATCGCGGCATGGTATTTCAGGAGTTCTCGCTCTTTCCCTGGCGCACCGTCGGTGGCAACGTCGGTTGGGGCCTCGAGGTCCGCGGCGCGCCGGCGGCGGAGCGCGCCGCCGTCGTCGACCGCTATCTCGAGCTGACCGGGCTCTCGGAGTTCCGCGATCATCTCCCGGCCGAGCTCTCGGGGGGGATGAAGCAACGGGTGGCGCTGGCGCGGGTGCTCGCCTTCGATCCTGAAGTCCTGCTGATGGACGAGCCGTTCGGCTCGCTCGACGCGCAGACCCGCGAGACGATGCAACGGGAGCTGACCGGCATCTGGGAGCGCACGCGCAAGACGATCTTCTTCGTCACGCACGATATCGACGAGGCGGTCTATCTGGGCGACCGCGTCGTCGTGCTCAGCGCGCGCCCGGCCCGGATCCGCGAGGAGGTCGGGGTCGCGCTGCCGCGCCCGCGCTCCGTCTCGGTGCGTAAGTCGATCGCATTCCTGGAAACTCGCAACCGTATCTGGGACCTGATCCGAGAGGAGAAGCCATCGTGAACCTTCGGGCAATGCTCGGCCTAGTCTGTCTGGTCACTCTACAGGTGCTCACGCCGCTCGCGGTTCTCGCGGCCGACCCTCCGTTGATCCGGTTCGGCCACGGCTTCGCGGCCGAGGAGCAGGCGTGGCTCATGGCGGCGCGGCCCGATCTGGCGCCCGGCCAGGGTACGAAGTACCGCCTCAAGCTCGTCTCGTTCCAGGGCAACCCCGAGCGCTTCCAGGCTTATCTGGCTAACGAGCTCGACGGCGGCACCGCGCCTGGTCTGGCGGTGATCTTCGCGCGCGCGCAGGGCCTGGACATCAAGATCGCGGCGGGAATCTGTCTCGAGGCCGACGGCAAGGACTGGTTCACGACCGCCTACATGGTCAAGGACGACGCGCCCGTCAAGAGCGTGAAGGACCTCAAGGGCGGCACCGCGGGGGTCCTCGGCTTCAAGACCGCGACCGATCTCTGGGTGCGCGCCGCCCTGCTCAACGCCGGGCTCGTCCCCGACAAGGACGTCAAGGTCATCCCGATCGCGTTTCCGGCCATGGGCGTCGCGGTGCGCTCGGACAAGGTCAACCTGGGCACGTTTGTGGAGCCGTTCTATTCCGCGGAGATCGCCAAGGGCGGCCTGCGCACCCTCTTCACCGCCGTGAAGGCGGTCGGCTACGATCACGAGCTCCTCGACGTGTGGTTCGGCGAGAAGTTCCTGAAGGCTCAGCCCGATGCGGTCCGCGCGTTCCTCGCCGACTACGTCGCGGTGACACGCTACTACCTGGCCAACACCGCCCAGGCCAAGCGCGACCTGCACAAGGCCAACTTCGTCCGCACTCCGCTCGAGATCTATCTGAAAAATGCCGACTGGAAGCGCGACCCCGACGGCCGCGTCGACGTCGCCAGCCTCAAGAAGCTCGCGGTCTTCATGCACGAGAAGCTCGGCTGGCTCGAGAAGCTGGTGAACGTCGACGAGATGGTGGACCTCGGGTATTTGCCGAAGTAGCTACTCCGCGTAGTACGACTCGAGGCGCTCCCAGAACACGAGCCGATTGCGAAGGCGGACGACCAGTCGATCGAGCGCCACGCCGAGCAGCGCGATCACGAGCACGACCGCCAGCATGCGATCGGTCTTGAACGAGGCGAGGGAGTACATGACCAGATAGCCCAGCCCGTCGGCCGAGCTGATCATCTCGGTGATGATCACCACGATCATCGCGATGGGCAGAGCGACCCGGAATCCCGCGAAGATGAAGGGTGCGGTCGCAGGCACGACGACTCTCCAGAGGATGCGCGCGCGCGAGGCGCCCATGTTGGCGGCCGACCACAGCAAGACGCGGTTCACCGCGCGGCCGCCCGCCTCCGTGGTGATGACGATCGGGTAGAGGCATTCGAGGAAGATCAACAAGACCTTGGAGAGACTGCCGATGCCGAAGAGATAGATGAAGATCGGGAACAAGGCGATCTTCGGGATTGGATAGGTCCCCGAGAAGACCGGGCCGAAGAAGGCCGCGGCCAGCGCCGAGCGGCCCATCAGCACGCCGAGAGCCACGCCGACTACCGCGGCGAGGGCGAAGCCGCCGAGGCCTCGCGCCACCGAGTACCATGCTTCCACGAGCGACTCAGGTCGGGTCACCAGCAGCCAGAGCTGGTAGCCGATTCGCACGACGGATGGAACGATGAGCGGGCTCCACAGTCCGCTTCGCGCCATCGCTTCCCAGGCGAGGATCCCGATCGCCAGGAGGGCCACCCGCCGGGCGATGGAGGCCGGGTCGGGCCAGCGTAAGCTCACCGGCTGGTCGCCTGCTGCCACGCGAGGACACGCCGCCGCACCAGTAGGAGCAGCTCATCACCGGCATAGCCGAGCGCGGCGACCGCGACGATCGCCACGTACATCAGATCGAATCTCAGGCTCGATTCCGACTGCCGAATTAGAAAGCCGAGCCCTGAGCGCGCGTTGATCATCTCGGTCGAGAAGAGCAGGATGAACGAAAGCGCCAGCGACACGCGGAGCCCGGCGAAGACGAGCGGGAGTGCGCTCGGGACCACGACCTTCCGGAAGATCTGCGACCGGCGCGCGCCCATGTTGAGGCCGCTCCACACCATGATCGTCGACGTCCCGCGGGCGCCGTAGTACGCGTTGATGAAGCACGGATAAAAACAGGCGAGCGAGATGACGACGATCTTCGACAGATCCCCGATCCCCAGCCAGAGCATCACGATCGGGAGGAACACGATCTTCGGGACCGGATAGCTCAGGAACACGGGAGGACTCAGGAGCTGATCCAGGCTTCGCGCGAACCCCGCCAGGAGGCCGAGTACCACGCCGACGAGCGAGCCGATGATGAAACCCGGCAGCGAGCGAACGAGGCTGGCGCCGATGTGCGGCAAGAGCTCACCTGACCTGAGCGCCTCACCGAAATGCCGTGCGATCTCGAGCGGGCCCATCAGAAAGTTGGGGTGCTCGAACCGCATTGCGAGCTGCCAGATCAGGAGCATCGCCGCGAGCAGCGCGAGACCGATCCAGCGGGAGCGCAGGGATGCTCCCATCAGAACAAGCACACGATACCGTCCAGCTCCGCTTCCGAATTCACGAGGTCGACCCGCTTGGCGGCGATCCGCAGCCCATCGGCGGTCCGACGCAGGCGATGCTCGACGAGCGCACCCCACACCCGCTGGCGCTCGCGGCGGTATTCGACCAGAACGAGCGTCGAGCCGACGCGGACATGGTGCGCGCCGGCTTCCACGACCTGGACGTTGCCGACCTGGTGCACGGTGCGCGGAGCGGGCGTCCTAGCGTGGGCCCGCGGATGCTGGAACTGACGGATGCGCACCTCGAGCAGCCGTCGGTCGTCGTACACGATCGACGAAGTCGTCTGCGGGTCTGCTTGATCGGCCTGCAGCGGAATCCAGTACGTCGCATCGTCGGTGAAGAGCCCGAGCCATTCGTAGAACCGGCCGCTGTCGAGCAACCGGGCCTCGCGATACAGGAACTGCTCCATCTCGGAGCGCAGCTCGACACGGGCGGCCGCGTCCATCTCAGCCCTCGTCGGTCATGTACTCGAGCCAGGCGGAAAGCTGGTTGCGGATATGAATCTCGCTGGTGCCGCTCCCGCCGCGCAGCACGCCGGCGCCGTCCGGCACGTCCCGCCCCTGGCCTCGCCCGAGGAACACCCAGTCGGATCGCTGGTCGCCGAGCCCCTCTTGCGTACGCTCGTACACCTCGAGGTCGTCGGTGAGCACCGGCGAGGCCGTTCCGTTGACGACGTTCGAGAACGCCACGGTGTCGCGGAACATCCGCTCCGGGGCGCCCTTGAGCCTGAATGAGTACGCGTGGACGACCGTGCGGTCCACCGCGATCGGATGAACGATCCGAAGCTGACGGAACTGGCTCATGAAGGAGCAGTTGGGATAGACGATGCTGTTCCAGCGCAGCTCGCCCAGCACACGCGCGGCACCGTCGCGACCGAGACGCCGCTCGAGCGCCCCGCGATACTCGGCGAACGCCGGATGATCGAGGGCCGCCACGAGGCGGCTGTCGTCGTGGTAGTCAGCCATCCAGGAGTGGCCGCAGCCCGCGACCCAGAGGCCGGTGTTCTCCCAGACGTCCCACGGCGCGCCGTTCTGGAGCATCTGGCGCACGCCGATCTCCGAATATGCTCCGCTCTCGGCCGTCGGCTGCTGGCGCGCCGCCCAGATGGAGGACGCGTGGACGAACGCCGGATGCACGGTGTCGTTGTGGTTCTCCAGCACGAGCTTCCAGTTCCCCCGGTAGGCGTGCCTGAAGACGCCGCCCGCCACCTCGATCTCGCCGTCGGGCGCGCGCTCGACGAAATCGTCGAACGACGCGCGGAGAGGACCGAGGAATCCGGCGAGCGTCGGGCCGTGCTCGGCCATCGACGCGAACAGAAAACCTCGATAGGCGTCGACGCGCGGCACACGCCCAAGCCCGCCGCCCGTCGACTCGCCCGCCGGACGCTCGTAGCCGCCCGGCAGCGGCAGGCCCACGAGGCAGCCGTCGGTTCCGTACGTCCAGCCGTGATATGCGCACACGAACTCGGACGCGGTCCCGGCCGGCGCCTCGCACACGCGCGCGCCGCGATGGGCGCAGCGGTTGACGAGCACGTGCACCGCGCCGTCGCGGTGGCGCGTCACGATGACGGGCTCGCGCCCCATGCGCGTCGTGAAGAAATCGCCGGGGCTCCGCACCTGGCTCTCGTGACCGAGGATCAGCCACGCGCGGCCAAAGATCCGGTCCATCTCGAGCTCGAAGATCTCAGGATCGGTGTAGACGGCGCGATGGACGCGGTTGGGCTGGACCAGAGCCTTGATGGATTGGACGTTCACGGGAGTGTATTGTAGGCGACCACAACCCCGAAGGAGACGGCCCCATGAAGATCACGCACGTGACCACGCGCGCGCTGCGAACGCCGGCGGACAACCCCCTCGTCGTGGGCCTGCCCGCCCCCACCGACACGCGCGAGTTCGTCACGCTCGAGCTCGGGACCGATCAGGGCGCGGTGGGCCTCGGCCTGACGTTCTTCGGCGGCGCCCTCACGCCGGCGCTCAAGGCCGCGGTGGACGAGCTCGCCCGCCTCACGATCGGCGAGGATCCGACCCAGGTGGAAGCCATCACGGCCAAGCTCCGACGCGCGGCGGGCAGCTCGGGACCCGGCGGCATCTTCACCCTGGCGCTCTCCGCGGTGGACATCGCGTGCTGGGACCTCAAGGGCAAGGCGATGGGCCAGTCCGTGTGCGCCTTGCTCGGCGGCCTGCGCGACCGCGTGACCACCTACGCGAGCGGCGCGCTGATGCGCCCGCACCCGATCGACTATCTCGCCAAGGCGGGCCCGCGTCTTCGCGACATGGGCTTTCGCCAGATGAAGATGCAGTGCGGGAGCGAGCCGACCGTCGCCGCCTCCGTCGAGCGCGTGCGAGTCATGCGCGAGTCGATCGGCCCGGACATCGACCTGATGTGCGACATCAACCAGCTCTGGAGCGTGAACCAGGCGATCGACGTGGGGCGCCGCATCGAGCCCTATCACCTCTTCTGGCTCGAGGACCCGACCACCCACGACGACTATCCCGGCATGGCGCGCATCGCCGACGCGCTGACGACGCCGATCGCCGCGGGCGAGTACCACTACGGCATCGTCCCCTTCCGCCATCTGCTGGAAGCGCGCTCGATCGACATCGTGATGATCGATCTCCTGCGCGTGGGCGGCATCACGCAGTGGATGAAGGTCGCGGGCATGGCCGAGGCGTTCAATCTGCCCGTCGTGAGCCATCTGGTCCCGGAAATCCATGTGCACCTCGTCTCGGCCATCCCCAACGGCCTCACCGTCGAGTACATGCCGTGGACGCTCGCGCTCTACGAGGAGACGCCGCCCATCGAGCGCGGTCAGCTCGTGGTACCGAAGAAGCCGGGGCTCGGGCTCGCGTTCGACCAGGCGGCGATGAAACGCTACCAGGTCGGCTGAACGCAGCGAGCGGCTAGCGGCCGAGCGCCTTCAGCACGAACCGGTTGTCGTAGACGCTCTCCGGCTCCATCTTCATGCCGGCCGGCACGGCGTCGAAAGCGCGCATGGTCTCGATGACACGCGCCACGCCGTCGCGGCTGACGAGCGAGTCGGGTGGAAACGCCTCGCGCGCGTGCTCGAACGACTCGGTGTAGAGCTTCGGGTCGCCGCTGATCTCCTTCGGGAGCAGCCCATGGCGTCGAGCTCGCCCTTGGTCGTGAACATGTCCACGAGGGCGAAGCCCTTGCCCTGCTTAGATGCGCTGCCGCCTGCCTGACGTCGGCGCCGGCTTCGCCAAGGGCCTGGTCGCGTAGTGCTCCCGTCCGTCGGCATCGATGCGAAAGACTCGACGTTCGATCGCGTGCTCGCAGATGCATCCAAGGTCGTGGCCGGTCGGCAATAGACAGTGACAGGTGTCGATCACGAGAAATCCACGCTCGTCGAACCGAGTAGGCCGACGGGGATGTGTGAAGCGTCGGCGGCAGAACGAGCTCGCCGCGTCGGCTGGACGGCACGCGCGCCTACTGAGGGCGATTTCGGCGACGAAGTCATCGGTCCCTCGGAGATCGGCACGCCGCTCGATCATTTCCTCTCCAGGGGCTCCCTGCGTTGATGCGAGCCTTCAGAGCTAGTGTACCCCTCCCACGCCGCATTCTGTGCCGCATGCCACGGCGTGCGCTCCCACGCCGTCTCAGTGGCGCTCATGGGGGAGTGCTCCATCCCGGCCACGCGCTATTGGATCACCTGGTCGGCACGGATGCGCAGCGTTGGCGGGATGATGAGCCCCAGCGTCGTCGCGGTTCTCTGATTGATGACGAGTCGGAAGGTCGTTGGCTCCTCGACAGGCAAATCAGCAGGCTTGGTCCCTTTCAAGATTTTGTCGACGTAGGCGGCGGCGTGCCGGTAGTGATCGCGCGAGTCGACTCCGTACCACATCAGTGCGCCGTCCCTCACCCAACTTTCTTCAGAGGCCACGAGTACAAGCTTCTCCGCCGCGGCAAACGCGATGATCGACGCGCGATGCGAGTTGAACATGGCATCCGGCAACGGCAGTAGTCCGCTCGCGTGTTGCTCGGTCACGATGGCGAGTGCCGAGCCCTCCTTGGGAGCCAGCACACCGATCCGCCAGACCTTCCGCGCCTGCTGAGCCTCAGCGACAATCGGCGCACGCGTGAGGCCGAGCGTGAGAGCAAGAGCGATCGCGAGCCCGATCAGCCGCATGAACACCTCGGTGGAGGATGGCTGGCCGGAGTCTAGCCGAACGCGAGGACGCATACCAGCGCTGGGGCGGTGGTCAGCCAACTGGAAGCGTGCCTGGTGGCTTGACGTGGTCCACAAAGGCCAGTGGTCGTTACGAAGTTCCACGACGGCTCGAAACTTGGTAGGGTTGTTGCCGTGAGTCGGGCCAGGATCGTCTACGAAGCGCCGCGGGTCGCGGCCAAGCCGGGCGAGAGCGTCGTCACCAGCACGTGCGGACACAACTGCGGCGGCCGGTGCGCCGTCAACGCCCACGTGCGCGACGGGCAGATCGTGAAGATCAGCACCGATCCTCGCCGCTGGACGCCCGAGATGCCGCCGCTCCACGCGTGCGTGCGCGGCTTCGGCCAGGCCGAGCGTGTGAACCATCCTGATCGGCTGAAGCACCCGCTGCGGCGGACCGGTCCCCGGGGCTCGGGGCAGTTCGAGCGGGTCTCCTGGGACGAGGCGCTCGACGCGGTCGCCCACCAGATGCTCCGCGTCCGCGACACGTACGGGCCGGCCGCGATCCTCGACTGCTCGCGCACGGGCAGCCTGTCCACGTTGCACGGCCGCGGCGTGAGCCAGAGGTTCCTCCACATGTTCGGCGGCTGCACCGAGCTCTGGAGCAACCTCTCGGCGGAGGCCGAGATCTTCGCGGTCAAGCAGACCTACGGCGTCAAGGCCGAGTACAAGAGCGCGGGGCGCGAGCCCATCGACTACGTCAACTCCCGCTTGATCGTGATGTGGGGCTGGAGCCCCGGCGACGGCACGTTCGGCACGGGAACCATGCAGTACCTCAAGCGTGCCAAGGATCACGGCGTGCGCATCGTCGCCGTCGATCCGCGCCTGACGCGCTCGAGCCGCCTGCTCGCCGACGAGCACGTCTTCATCCGCCCCTCGACCGACGCCGCAGCGCTCATCGCCATGGCCTACGTCATCACGAGCCAGGGGCTGCAAGACCAGGCCTACCTCGATCGCTACGCGCTCGGCTTCGACGAGGCGCATCTGCCCCTGGGCGCGCCGGCGGGCGCGTCGTACCGCGCGTACCTCATCGGCGAGGCGGACGGCGTGTGCAAAACGCCGAAATGGGCCGAACAGATCACGGGCACGCCCGCCGCCACGCTCGAGCGTCTTGCCGTCGAGTTCGCGACCAGCAAGCCGGCGGCGCTGCACTGCGGCTACGCGCCGGGACGCACGATCCACGGCGAGCAGTTCCACCGCGCGGCCTACGCGCTCGCGGCGATGACGGGCAACGTCGGAATCCCCGGGGGCAACTCGGGCACCAGCAACGGCGCGACCGGGCGCTGCGGCATCCGCCACTTGCCCGCGGGCACCAATCCCACCGGCGCGCGCGTCGCCTCGTCGAGGCTCGCCGATCTGCTCGACCGGGGCGTGGCGGGCGGCTATCCGGCCGACATCAAGATGATCTACTCCGTCGCCGGCGACCTCTTCAACCAGGTGCCGAACGTCCGCCGGATCGCCGCGGCCGCTCAGCGGTTGGAGTTCATGGTCGTCCACGACAATTTCATGACGCCCACGGCGCGGCACGCCGACATCGTGCTGCCGGCCACCACGTTCTGGGAGCGCAACGACGTCCACACGCCGTGGGCGGGCGCGGGCCACTACGCGATCTTCATGAAGCAGGCGATCGAGCCGATGGGCGAGTGCCGGAACGACCTCGACATCTGCAGTGAGCTGGCGCGCCGGCTCGGGATCACCGGCTACAACGACAAGACCGAGGAGGAATGGCTGCGCGAGCTGACCGGCGGCGTGATCGACGATTTCGACACCTTCCGCGAGCGCGGCCTGGCGCGCCTGCCGGCGCCCGACGACGCCGTCGCCTTCGCACGCGAGATCCGCAACCCCGAGCACCACCCATTCACGACGCCGTCCGGGAAGATCGAGATCTACTCGATGACCCTGGCCGCCAAGCCTGATCCCTACGGGCTCGGCGCGATTCCGCCGATCCCGACGTGGATCGAGGACGAGATCGACGCGCGGTATCCCCTGCGCCTGGTCACGCCGAAATCGCGCGCCCGCACGCACTCGATCCACGGCAACCAGCCGATTCTCTCGCGCGTCGACTCCGACGACGTCTGGATCAACACCGCCGACGCCACCGCGCGCGGGATCGTCGACGGCCAGGCCGTCCGCGTCTTCAACGCGCGCGGTGCGACGCGGCTGCCGGCGCGGGTGACCGACCGCATCGCGCCGGGCGTCGTCTCCATCAAGGAGGGCGCGTGGTTCACGCCGGATGCCTCGGGAGCCGACACGGGTGGGTGCGCCAACGTGCTGACCGCCGACCGCACGTCTCCCGCCGGGGCGGCGCCGTTCAACTCCTGTTTCGTGGACGTCGCGCCGATCCCCTGAGCGCGCGACCTCTTTCATGACGCCCGGGACCGGCCGGCGGCTCCGGCGGAACCTGCTCATCTACGCCGGGCTCGCGCCGTTCGTCGTGGTCGCGGTGTTCCCCGTGTACTGGATGGCGGTCACCGCGTTCAAGGAAGAGGCCGATCTTTACCGCATGGACCTCGTCCCGTTCTGGTTTCATATGGCGCCCACCCTCAAGAACTTCCACATCTTGCTCAATCACAGTTACTTTCCCGTCTGGTTCGTCAACACCATGCTGCTCTCGGTCTGCCTCGTCGCGATCACCTTGGCGACGGCGGTTCCTGCCGGCTACGCGTTGTCGCGGTTACGGCTCCCCGGCGCCGGCAACCTCGGGATCTCGATGTTCATGACCTACCTCGTGCCGCCGATCATCATCTTCCTGCCGCTGGCGCGGATCGTCGGCACCCTCGGCCTCTTCGATTCCTGGTGGGCGCTCGTGGTCGTCTATCCGACCTTCACGATCCCGTTCTGCACGTGGATCCTCACCGGATTCTTCAAGACCCTGCCGCGCGAGATCGAGGAGGCGGCGTGGGTCGACGGCTGCGGGCTGATCGGCGGCGTGCTGCGCGTCGTGCTCCCGCTGACGCGTCCGGGCATCGTCATCACGGCCATCTTCGCGTTCACGCTCGCGATGCAGGAATCGCTCTACGCGGTCGTCTACGTCGCGCCCCGTGACCAGACGACGGTGACCGTCGGCGTCGCGACGGCGCTGATCCGCGGCGACGTCTACTACTGGGGCGCGCTGATGGCCGCGGGCTTGATCGTCGGCCTGCCGGTGGCCATCCTGTACAGCGCGTTCCTCGATCACTTCATCCGCGGCCTCACCGCGAGCGGCGCGAGTTGAGTCATGGAGCCGGGGCTCAGGACCTACATCCTCAAGCGCGTCGGCTTCGCCGTGCTCATGCTCGTCGGCGTCTCGATCATCCTGTTCACGATCATGCGCCTGGCTCCGGGGGGCCCCGAGGCCGTGCTGATCGGCGGCGAGTTCTCCCAGGAAGCCGCCGCACAGATCCGGCAGCGTCTGGGACTCGACCGGCCGATCGCGCTTCAGTATCTCGGCTGGGCCGGCGCGGCCGTCCGCGGCGATCTCGGTCGCTCGTTCAAGACCGGAGACCCGGTCGCCGCGCTGATCCTCGACCGCCTCGGCCCGACCCTTCAGCTCACCGCGGGCGCGCTCACGCTGGCGCTCGTCGTCGCGGTCCCGCTCGGCGTGCTCGCGGCCGTCCGGCGGGGCACGATCTGGGACACGCTCGGCTCGGCGGTCGCGCTGTTCGGTGTGTCGTTCCCGAGCTTCTGGTTGGGGATCATGCTGATCCTCCTCTTCTCCGAGGTCCTCCACCTGCTCCCGCCATCGGGGCTGAGCGAATACGGCCGCGAGGCCGAGCTGTCAGCGCGCGTGCGGCACGCGATCCTGCCGACCCTGACGCTCGGCCTGATCCAGATGGCCTCGTTCATGCGCTTCACGCGCTCGAGCCTTCTCGAGGTGCTGCGTCAGGACTACGTCCGCACCGCGCGCGCGAAGGGACTCGGCGGCGCCAGGGTCGTCTGGCGCCATGCGCTCCGCAACGCGCTGATCCCGGTGGTGACGGTGGTCGGCCTCTCGCTGCCGACACTGGTGGGAGGCGCGGTGCTCACCGAGACCGTCTTCGCCTGGCCGGGGATCGGCCGGCTGGCGGTCGGCGCCGTCTTCGAGCGCGACTACCCGGTGATCATGGGCGTCAACCTCATGGTCGCCGCCGTCGTCATCAGCGCCAACCTCCTCACCGATCTCGCCTACTGCGTGATCGATCCCCGGATCTCGTACCGGTGACGGAGCAGGCGCACGCGGAGCGACCGTCGGCTCTCCGGCGGTTCACGCGTAATCGCCGCGGTCTGGTCGGCGGCCTGGTCGTCACCGTCATGGTCATCGCGGGGGCGCTGGCGCCGGCGCTGGCGCCGCAGAGCTACTCCGCGCAGTCGCTCTTGAATCGCCTGCAGCCGCCGAGCGCTGCGCACTGGCTCGGGACCGACGGCTTCGGCCGCGACGTCCTGAGCCGCGTGATCTGGGGCAGCCGCGTGTCGCTCGAGATCGGGCTCCTCGCCACCATGCTCTCGCTCGTGGTCGGGACCGCCGTCGGAAGCGTCGCGGGCTATTTCGGCGGAGCCGCCGACACGGCGATCATGCGCGCCGCCGACGTCTTTCTTTCTGTTCCGGCGCTGTTCCTGATCCTCATCGTCGTCGCGCTCTTCGGCGCGAGCCTCACCAATACCGCGCTGGTCATCGCGCTCGTCACCTGGGCGCCGGTCGGGCGCATCGTGCGTAGCGAGTGCCTGAGCCTTCGCCACCGCGATTTCGTCCACGCGGCCGCCGCGCTCGGCGCCGGCCACGCGCGCATTCTCTCGCGCCACTTGCTCGCGAACGCGCTGCCCATCGTGATCGTCCAGGCCAGTCTGCTGCTGGGCCAGACGATCCTGATCGAGTCGGGCCTGAGCTATCTTGGGCTCGGCGCCCGGCCGCCGCTGCCGAGCTGGGGCAACATGGTCGTCGAGGGCCGGCAGTTCCTGGCCTCGGCCTGGTGGATCGCGACGTTCCCCGGGCTCGCCATCTTCGTCACGGTGCTGGGGTTCAACCTGTTCGGCGACGGGCTGCGCGACGCGTCGGATCCGACGTTGCGCGGCCGCCTGTGAAACGGAGGACTGACGTGATCCACGCCATTGTGCTCGCGCTGCTCGTCGCCACGATCGGTCTGGCGCCCAGTCCCGGGCTCGCCGCCGGGAAGGACTTCGTGATCGGGCTCAGCGGCGACGCCACGTCGCTCAATCCGGTGATCGCCACCGACGGCCAATCGTACATCGCGGAGTGGCCGCTGTTCGACAGCCTGGTCGAGCTCGATCAGGGCCTCAACGTCAGGCCGCTCCTGGCCGAATCATGGGAGGTGTCGCGCGACGGCCTCACGTACACGTTCAAGCTCAAGCGCGGCGTGAAGTGGCACGACGGCAAGCCCTTCACCGCCCGTGACGTCGCGTTCACGTTCTACTCGGTCCTCGATCCGAAAGTGACGACGCCTCACCGAGCCTACTTCGACGCGCTCGCCGGATTCCCCGAGCTGACGGCGAAGGAAAATCCCAAACGGCCGGAGGAGCTGGCCGTCCGACCCATCGAGGTCATCGACGACCACACCGTGCGGTTCCGGCTGCGCTATCCGTCGGGGTCCTTCCTGGCCGTGCTGGTCAACCCGCGCGCCGGCATCGTTCCCGAGCACTTGCTCAAGGGCGTCGACCTCAACACCGCGGAGTTCAACAGGAAGCCGATCGGGACCGGCCCCTTCAGGCTGGTCGAGTGGCGTCGGGGCGAGCGCCTCGTGATGGAGGCCAACGCCCAGTATCACGGCGGTCGCCCGGCCCTCGACCACTTGATCCTCCGGATCATCCCGGACAGCGTCGTCCTGCTCCAGGAGCTCCGCGCCGGCGGCGTCGATTTCGTCGAGAGCCCGCCGCTGACGGAAGTAGCGCGCCTCAAGCAGACGGCGAATCTCAAGGTGCTCGCCGCCGACAACACCTCGTACACCTACTTCGGCTGGCGCCAGGACCTGGCACCGTTCACGGACCTCCGGGTGCGCCGGGCGCTCTATCACGCGATCGACGTGCCGAGCATCGTCCGCGAGGTGCTCCAGGGGTACGCCGCGGTCTCGACCGGGCAGTTCCCGCCGTCGAGCTGGGCGTTCGATCCGAGCGTGAAGCCGTACGCCTACGATCCCAATCGCGCCAAGGCGCTCCTGGCCGAGGCCGGCTTCAAGCCCGGCCCCGACGGCGTGCTCGTCAAGGACGGCAAGCGGTTCAGCTTCTCAGTGCGCCACGACCAGGCCAATCAGAGCGTGAAGGACACCGCCGTCATCATTCAGGAGTACCTGAAGCGGGTGGGCGTCGAGGTGCAGCTCGAGCCGCTGGACTGGCCGACGTTCGTCAAGAAGCTCTTCGCCTCGGAGTTCGAGGGTATCGTGGTGGGCTGGACGAATCACCACGATCCGGACCCATTCGCCTACACGATCTGGCACTCGAGCCAGTGGAAGGGCCGCAACTTCGCCCACTACAAGAACCCGCGGGTCGACGAGGCGCTCGAGGCGGCGCGGCGGACCGGGGTGACGGCCGAGCGCAAGAAACACTATGCGGAGCTCTCGAAGCTCCTGATGGAGGACGCGCCCTACGTCTTCCTCTACTTCCCACAGCAGGTGTACGTGACGCGGTCCGGCTACGAGGGCTTCGTGCCGATTCCCACGTTCGCCGGCATCTATCAGTCGCTCAAGAGCGTGCGCTGGACCGGCAAGTAGCGCTGAGCGCGCGGGCGCTGGAGAGCCGCGGTGCGCGCCGCAGGCCGTCGCGGGGCTGGGCCCCGCCGGAAGAGGCGCGCCTATGAACAGAGGAAGGCCGCGAGCCGTCGCGTGAACGCGGTGCGCTCCTCGATCTGGGGCGAGTGGCCACTGTGCTCGAACACCGCCAGCTCGGCGCCGGGGACGAGCCGGGCGATCTCCTCGGCCTGGTCCACCGGACAGATCCAGTCGTGTCGTCCGACCGCGACCAGTGTGCGGCACGCGATCCGCGGAAGCTCGGCCCGGCAATCGTAGCTCGCGTACTCGTGCTCGATGATGAATCGCCTCACCGCGAGCCGATAGCGGATGTCGGCGCGCATGGCGTTGGTCTCGACCGCGCGGCCGGCATCGAAGAAGTAGAGCGGCCGGATCGTGTCGAAGGCGCGCTTGAAGCTCGTGTCGTCCGACAACGAGCCGTCCCAGAGCGCGCGATACGCCGCCCACTGCTCGGCGGTCGCGCGGCGGCGCGCGTTGTCTTCGGCGCGCGCCATGAAGTCACGACTGGCGGCGGCGCCGACGACGGCCAGCGTGCGGATCGACGTCGGGTGGCGCGCGGCGTACATGAGACCGAGAAACCCGCCCCAGCTGATCCCGAGCACGTGGACCGGGCCGAGCCGCAGCGCCTGCCGCACGCCCTCGACGTCGGACACGAGCTGATCCTGCGTGCATTGTTCGACCGGCACCCACTCCGATCGCCCGTGACCGCGGTGGTCGTAGAAGATCAGCCGCAGGTCGAGCTCGGCGGCCAGCGGGCTCAGGGTGCGGGCGAGCCCCGAGGCATCGGTCCCCGGGCCGCCGTGCAAGCAGATGCACGGCCGCCCCTCGCCGACCGACTCGCAGAAGATCGTCGCCCCGTTGATTCGCAGCTCCACCGCCATCCTTATATCACCGGTGCCGAACTCGACCCCACACGTCCCGACGATCACGTCGGCGGAATCGTGCGCAATAACTTCTTTCGTCGCACCGGCGTCGCAGCGCGGCGACGTCGGCATCACGATCAACAACTCGGCCGACCCTTGCGCCACCTCCGGGTTGGGCGGTAGAGTCAGCCGAACTCCAACAGGAGGACACTCATGCGTCCCCAGCTCTGGCTACGTCCGACGATGCTGGTCGCCCTGCTGATGCTGCTGATCGGCACGGCGGCCGCTCAGCCGACGAAGTTCCATGAAGCGCCCACCCTGGCCGAACAGGTCAAAGCCGGCAAGCTTCCGCCGGTCGACAAGCGTCTTCCCTCCGACCCGCTCGTCGTCCCGGTCGTCGAGCGCGCCGGACAGTACGGTGGCGTGTGGCGACGCGCGTTCCTCGGCCCGGCGGACTCCAACAACTACGTCCGCGTCGTCTACGACGCGCTCGTGCGCTTCTCGCCGGATGGCGCCAAGATCGAGCCGAAGATCGCCGCGGGCTGGGAGTCGTCGAAGGACTTCCGGATCTGGACGATCAAGCTTCGGCAGGGTGCCAGGTGGTCGGACGGCGCGCCGTTCACCGCCGACGACATCGTCTTCTGGTACCAGGACGTCCTGCTGAACAAGGACCTCGTCCCGGCCATCCCGTCCTGGATGCGCAACGCCGACGGCACCACGGCCACGGTCGAGAAGGTGAGCCCGACGGCGGTGCGGTGGACCTACAAGCAGCCCAACACCCTGCTGCTCACCGCCCTCGCGAACCAGGACGGCGGTGATCGGACGTACGCCGTGTTCCTCCCCGCGCACTACTTGAAGAAGTTCCACCCGACCTACGCGAAGAAGGAAGACGTCGACAAGCTCGTCGCCGCGGCGGGCTTCAAGACGTGGACGGAGCTCTTTGCCGCGCGCAACGCGCCGCCGGAGAATCCGGAGCGCCCGACGATGGCGGCGTGGGCGCCGGCGACGCGCGTGAGCGACCAGGTCTTCACGCTCAAGCGGAATCCGTACTTCGTCGGGGTCGATCCGAGCGGCAACCAGCTTCCATATCTCGACGAGGTCCGCTTCACGTTCTTCGCGGACATCCAGGCGCTGAACCTGGCGGCGATCGCCGGCGAGTTCGACATGCAAGAGCGCCACATCCAGATGACGAACTATCCCGTCTTCAAGGAGAACGAGAAGACCGGGAAGTACCGGGTCATCACCTGGCCCACCTTCGGCGGCGCCGATGCGGTCATCCAGTTCAACCAGACCTACAAAGCCGACGCGGACCTCGGCAAGCTCATGGCCACCAAGGAGTTCCGGGTCGCGCTCTCCGAGGCCATCAACCGCGATCAGATCAGGGAGTCGGTCTTCCTCGGGCTCGGCGAGGCGCGCCAGGGCGTGCCGTCGCCGGGGCACCCGTACTTCCCCGGCGATCAGTACGCCAAGAAGTACACACAGTACAAGCCCGACGAGGCCAACAAGCTCCTCGACCAACTCGGCCTCACCAAGCGCGACTCGGACGGAACGCGCCTGTTGGCGTCGGGGAAGCGGATCGTGCTGGAGCTCTCGGTCGTCCCGGCCTTCGCCGCCTGGCCCGACGTCGCGCAGCTGGTCGCGAAGGATTGGGAGAAGGTCGGCGTGAAGACCGTCGTCCAGCTCCGGGAGCGCGCGCTCCACTTCAAGATGCGCGACAACAACGAGCTGATGACCGAGATGTGGAACGAGGACACGACGGGCTTCCCCTTCACCGGCAACGCGAAGTTCGATCCGCGCAACTCGCCGATCCTCACCCTCGGACCGCTCTACGGCCGCTGGGCGCAGACCAAGGGGGTCGAGGGCGTCGAGCCGCCCGCCCCGGTCAAGCGCATCATGGAGATCGTCGACCAGGCCAAGACGGTCGCGCCGGAGCAGCAGGCAAAGCTCGCGCAGGAGCTGTTCCGGATCTGGGTCGACAATCTCTGGGAGGTCGGCACGATCGGCTTGACCCCGATGGTGCAGGGCGTCGTGGTGGCCAACACGAAGTTCAGGAACGTGCCGACGACCCTCGGCAACGACTGGCCGCTGCGGAGCCCGGGCAACGCGCGCGTCGAGCAGTTCTTCTTCACCCGATAGCGGAGGCTCAACCCGCCATCAGAATCTCCAGGGGCGTGGCCTGAGGATCGCCGTCGACCGTCGCGGCCACGCCCCGCTCGGCCGTCCGCGCGGCGACGAACGCCGCCGCCGCCGCGACCACGTCGGGATCGCGCAGGATACGCCCGTGCCCGAGCCCTTCGGTCATCAGCATCTCGCTCCCGCGCCACGCGCGCGCGATCGCCGCGCCGTGCTGCCAGGGAACCTCCGCGTCGCCGCGGTCGTGGATCACGAGGACCGGCGCCGTCAACGCGGGCGCGAGCTCGATCGCGTCGAAGGCCGACCAGGATCGTCCCATACGCTCTTCGAGCCGCCGGTGCATCCGCTCTCTCACCTCACGGGAGAATCCGAAGGTCTCGGTGAAACGGAGCGCCGGCGTCACGAGATCGGCGGCGGGCGCGACGAGGACGACCGCGCCCGCGTCGAGGCCTTCCCAGAGAGCCCGCACCGCGGCCGTGGCTCCGACCGAGTGCGCGACGAGCGCGGCGAGCGGCCCTCGCGCCTGGGCGACGGCGCGAATCGCGGTGGTGATCTCCGTGACCGTGACCATGCCCGCGTCTGACGCTCCGTGGCCCGGCGCGTCGAACGTGGCCACCGAAAAGCCCCGTGCGACGAGCGGGCCGACGAGCGCGCCGAGCTGAGCGCCACGGCCGCCCCAGCCGTGAACGAGCAGCACGCTCGGACCGGTGCCCCACGCCCAGGTCTCGACGCGACGCTCGCCGACCTGAATCGGCCGCGCCCGCGCGGTCTCCAGAAGATCGACTTCCGCTGCCGGCCGCCGCGCGCGCGGCGGCGTCGTGAAGAGTCGAACCGCGCGCCTCGCCGCGAGCGCGGGCGCGACGGCTGACAACGTGCGGTGGCTCGCTCTCGCGAGCGGGAGCCAGTGCGAGCCTCGAGAAGATCGAACGATCGTGCTTTTCTCCATCGCGAGGTATTCGGCGTCAGTCATGGTGATTCTCCTTTCGAGGTTAGCGGCGCCGGCCGCTCGGCGCGGCGGCGGACGGATGCGAGATCGCGTACCCGGGAGCTCGGCAGGCGTCGAGCAGGGCCTCGAACGCGCGGGCGGCCCGCGCGCGGGCCTTGGGGTCGCGCATCAGGCGCGAGGCGTGAACGAACGCGAGACCGATCCCCTGGCAGTCGTGGGCGAACTGCTCACAGTCGAGGTCGGCACGGAAGTGGCCCTCGTTGACCGCGATGCGGGCGGCGCCGGCGAGGGTGTCCATCCAGTCGCGCAGGTTCTGGACGACGAAATCGCGGACCGGTCCGGGCCGGTCGTCCAGCTCGAACGAAGCGGCCATGAACGGGCAGCCGCCCGGCAAGCTCGGCGACTGCTCCCACGCGAGCCAGCGCTCGAAGAGCGCGCGCACGCGCGGCTCGCCACGCGGAACCGAGAGCGCCGGCTTGACGACGGTCTCGACCATGCGAGCGCCCGCCATGCGGAGGATGTCGAGCTGGAGAGCCTCCTTCGAGCGGAAGTGGGCGAAGAGACCGCTCTTGGACATCCGGAGATCCTCGGCGAGCCGCCCGATCGTGAGCCCCTCGAAGCCGATCCGCGTCGCCAAGCCCAGCGCGTGCGCCAGGATCGTCTCGCGCGTCTCTGCGCCCTTGGACGCGGCCCGCGCCCTCGCCGAGCTCCGGCTCACCGTTGCCACGGCATCAAAATAGTACGACCGTTCGGTTCTGTCAAGGGCCTTTCCGGGGTCGAGCCGCCCGCTCCGGTCAAGCGCATCATGGAGATCGTCGATCAGGCCAAGACCGTCGCGCCGGAGCAGCAGGCCGAGCTCGCGCAGGAGCTGTTCCGGATCTGGGTCGACAACCTCTGGAAGGTCGGCACGATCGGCCTGACGTCGATGGTGCAGGGCGTCGGGATGGCCAACACGAAATTCAGGAACATTGCCCACGACCCTGGGCAACGACGGGCTGCTCCGGGCCCGGGCAACGCGCGCGTCGAGCAGTTCCTCTTCGCCAGATAGGCGAAATTTTCGGAGCCGGACCGTTACCTCTGCATGGGCCTCGGCGACGGCGGCGGTGGCGTTGCAGTAGAATCACCCTCGATCGCCGCACACCGGGAATCGCTGAAGCGGAATGATGACCTACACGCCGCGGGCCTTACGCTTCGCTCGAGCAATCTTGCTCGTCGCCGTCGCTGCCATCCTGACTCTCGTGCTTCAACGCTGGGTTGGGAACACCACGATCTACCGCGATGAGCTCGCGAGCAAAAGAGCCGAGATGCATGCCGCGATTCTCAACAATGAGCCCCCCCGTGGGGAGTCCTGGCATCAAATCGGCGCAGACGGGACCAACATGCGGGTGTTCACGGTTTACCTCGCGGAACTGGTCCGCTGGTCGACCGCGCTATCGGTCACGAAGGCTTATATCCTCATCGAGTCGGCTGCGCTCTTTCTCACGTTCATCCTGCTTTTCTTTTACTGTCGCCGGTCGGTTTCCGAGCCCTATTGTGTGATCGGACTGCTCTATTTCGGCTGCATGGTCGTGTTGACTTACCATTATCAGTTCTTCCACCCCTGGGATCGCCCCTGGCTCCTGAGCTGGATCGTTTTGATCATGTTCGTCTGGGACGGTCGCCTGCTGCCGCTGATGCTGCTCCTGCCAATCGCCGTGTCGATCAAGTGGGACACGGCGGTGCTGCCGGCCCTCTACTGGCTCACGCACGTGTCGAAAGCAGACTGGCGTCGGGTAACCCTGGCGACGGCCGGATTGACGGCCGTTTCGCTCGGGGCGTTCGGTCTCCTGATGGCCACCCGTCCGGGCGGGTTCGATCTTCAGAGGACGGTTGTGCAACAACTGGCGATTAACTGGGGGGACTTCACGGCGTTGAAGCTCGCGTATCCTCCGTTTCTCGCATTCACGCTACCGCTCGTTCTGGCGGCTCTCGGCGTTTCCGGTGCGGATCGACGCGTGAAAGCGAGCGCGCTGTTCGCCGTTCTGCTTCTTGTTCCCCTGGCATCGAAGACCAACGCCGTCGAAGTGCGAGCTGAGATGGCGGCCTTCGTCCTGCTGCTGCCAGCGGCGCTTCTCGGACTCACTCGAGCCCTGGCACCCCATCCCACCAGCGGGAATCTCGAGGGGCTGGGAACGCCTGGATCACGCGGGTAGGGCGGCTCAGGTCACCACCAGCTTCTCGAGGGGGGCACTTGCCGAGCCTCCCGGTCACGCGGCCGCAGCGGCGGCCCACGAACGCTACCGTGCGAAGATAGGGCGCCGATGACCCGATACGTCCTGAGGCGGCTCGTCCTCCTGCCGGCGCTGCTCTTCCTCTTCTCGGTCACCGTGTTCGCAATCGTGCAGGCGCCGCCGGGCGACTTCCTCACGACCTACGTGGCGACACTCGCGTCGTCGGGCAGCTCCATCAGCGCCGAGCAGGTCGAGGCGCTCCGGCGCGAGTACGGGCTCGACCGGCCGATATGGATCCAGTACCTGAAATGGATGGAGAATCTCGCGAAGGGGAACCTCGGCCTCTCGCTCGAGTACCAGCGGCCGAACGCCGAGCTGATCGGCGAACGCCTGGTGCTCACGATGGTCCTGGCGCTCCTGTCCTTCGTCTTCACCTGGATCGTCGCGATCCCGGCCGGCATCTACTCGGCGATGCACCCGCGCTCGGTCGTCGACTACCTGCTGACCGTGGTCAACTACGTCGGCGTCGCGACGCCCAACTTCATGCTGGCGCTCATCCTCATGTGGGGCGCCTTCGCCTTTTTCGGCATGTCGGTCACGGGGCTCTTCTCGCCCGACTTCGTAGATGCGCCGTGGAGCGTTGCGCGCGTGCTCGATCTTCTCGAGCACGTCTGGCTCCCCGCGGTCGTTCTCGGCGTGGCCGGAACCGCGCGGCTGACGCGGGTGATGCGCGCCAACCTGCTCGACGAGCTGAACAAGCCCTACGTCACGACGGCGCGGGCGAAGGGGCTGCCGGAGTGGCGGCTGGTGGTGCGCTATCCGGCGCGGCTGGCGCTGAATCCGCTCGTGAGCACGATCGGCTGGTACCTCCCCGCGCTCTTCTCCGGCAGCCTGATCGTGGCGACGGTCATGAATCTTCCCAACATCGGTCCCCTGTTGCTCAGGGCGCTGATCAATCAGGACATGTACCTGGCCGGAAGCATCCTGCTCATCTACTGCTTCCTCACGATCGTCGGCACGCTGGTCTCCGACATCCTCCTGGCCTGGCTCGATCCGCGGATCAGGCTCGAAGAGAGATGAGATGAGCGTGCTCGCGCCCGCGGTACCGGTGACCGCCGAAGATCGTGTCTCAGTCGCCTCGAACTGGCAACTGGTCTGGTGGCGCTTCCGGAAGCACCGCCTGGCGCTCGCGAGCGCGCTCGTGCTGCTGCTCCTCTACGTCGTCGTGCTGTGTCCCGATTTCTTCAGCACGCAGGATCCAGAGGCCACCGAAGCGCGTCTGGCCTTCATCCCCATCCAGCGCCTCCACGTCTTCGACGGATGGCGGCCGGCCCCGTGGGTGCCCGACGTCGTGGGCAAGCGCAATCCGACGACCTTGCGCATGGAGTGGCGGGTCGACGAGAGCCGGAAGATTCCGGTCCGCTTCTTCGTCACGGGCTACTCGTATCGCGTCCTCGGCGTCATTCCGACGCGAATCCATCTGGTCGGCGCGGCCCCGACCGACGGCCGCGAGCGGCTGCACCTGCTGGGCACCGACCGTCTGGGACGCGATCAATGGACGCGGCTGGCCCACGGCACCCGGACGTCGATGACGATCGGGCTCACCGCCGTCACCTTCTCCATCGTCCTGGGCGTGCTGCTCGGGGGAATCTCCGGCTACTTCGGCGGGCCGGCCGACGCGGTGATCCAGCGGCTGATCGAGCTCTTGCAATCGCTGCCGACGATCCCGATCTGGCTGGCGCTCACTGCGGCGCTGCCGCGCGACTGGTCGCCGCAGCAGGTGTTCTTCGCGATCACGGTGATCCTGTCGCTCGTGGGCTGGACCACGCTCGGGCGCGAAGTCCGCGGCCGCTTCCTGGCGCTTCGCGAGGAAGACTTCGTGCTGGCGGCCGAGCTGGCGGGGGCGAGTCAAGGTCGGATCATCGTCCGTCACATGGTGCCGACCTTTCTCTCGCACATCATCGCGACCAGCACGCTCGCGATCCCCGCGATGATCATCAACGAGACGTCGCTGTCGTTCCTGGGCCTCGGCATTCGACCGCCCGCGATCAGCTGGGGCGTGCTCCTCCAGGAGGCGCAGAACATCCAGACGGTCGCGCTGGCGCCCTGGCTCCTCGTGCCGGGCGCCGTGGTGATCCTCTCGGTCTTGGCCTTCAACCTGGTGGGCGACGGGTTGAGAGACGCCGCCGACCCGTACAGCCAGTGACGGCACCGGTCCTCCGGGTGAAGGATCTGCGCGTCCACTTTTTCCTCGACGAGGGGCTCGTGCGCGCGGTCGACGGCGTGAGCTTCGACGTGCGGCCCGGTCAGGTCGTCGGGATCGTCGGCGAGAGCGGGTGCGGCAAGAGCGTGACGATGAAGGCGATCTTACAAATCGTCGAGCCGCCCGGCCGCATCGTCGGCGGCCAGATCCTGTTCCAGAAGGACTCGGCGCCCGTCGATCTGACGCGGCTCTCGCCGAAGGGCGCCGAGCTCCGCGCGATCCGCGGCGCCGAGATCGCCCTGATCCCGCAGGAGCCGATGGCGGCGTTCAGCCCGGTCCACTCGGTCGGCGAGCAGATCATCGAGGCGCTCCGGCTCCACGAGCGGCAGTGGCGCCCGAGCGGTCCGCGCCTGTCCCGGACCGAGGCGCGCTCGATGACCGTGGACCTCTTCCGCAGCGTGGGCATCTCGATGCCCGACGCGCGGGTCGACGCCTACTCCTGGCAGCTCTCGGGCGGGCTGCGCCAGCGCGCGATGATCGCGATGGCGCTGTCGTGCCGGCCGAGGCTCCTGATCGCCGACGAGCCGACGACGGCCATCGATGTGACGACGCAGGCGCAGATCCTGAATCTCCTCCGCGATCTGCAGCGACGGCACGGCACCGCGATCGTGTTCATCACGCACGACCTCGGCGTGATCGCGCAGATGGCGCATTACGTGGTCGTGATGTACCTCGGGCGCGTGATGGAGCAGGGCCCGGTCGAGCAGATCTTCCACGCGCCGAAGCACCCGTACACGCGAGCGCTCCTGAAGTCCATTCCGAGCGTGAACGTGGCGCCGCGCACCTTGCTGCCGACCATCGCCGGATCGATCCCGCATCCCCTCGGCCGCCCGCGCGGCTGTCCCTTCCACCCGCGCTGTCCCGACGCGATGCCCGGAGTCTGCTCCGAGCGCGTGCCGGCACTCGGGCCGGTCGGGCCGGACCAGCTGGCGAGCTGCTTTCTCTATCACCAGGACGAGGCGATCGAGCCGTGAGCCCGACGCCGTGGCTCCTCGAGGTCCGCCGCCTGCGCAAGTCCTTCCCGATCCGCCGGGGGTGGAACCGCAAGGTCGTCGGCGCGGTGGCGGCGGTCGACGACGTGGGCTTCACGATCCGCGAGGGCGAGACGCTCGGCCTCGTCGGCGAATCGGGCTGCGGCAAGACGACGACCGCGCGCTGCATCCTCCGCGCGATCACGCCCACGAGCGGCGAGATCCTCTTCCGCGCGGCGGACGGTCGGATCGTCGACCTGGCGCCCCTCTCCCGCGCCGAGCTTCGCCCGCTCCGCCCGCAGATCCAGATGATCTTCCAGGATCCATTCGGGTCGCTCAATCCACGGATGACCATCTTCGACAACGTCGGCGAGCCGCTCCTGGTCAACGGCCTGCGCGACCGCCGGGCTCGGCTCGAGCGCGTCGCCGACCTGCTCGAGCTGACCGGTCTGCGCCCCGAGCACATGCACCGCTTCCCGCACGCGTTCTCGGGCGGCCAGCGCCAGCGCATCGGCATCGCGCGGGCGCTCGCGACCGAGCCCCGGCTCGTGGTCGCCGATGAGCCGGTCTCCGCGCTGGACGTCTCGGTGCAGGCGCAGG
>Ga0209055_1000410_pt1 | contig 30349 bp, 23 predicted proteins | sample GraSoiAngelo_110_FD_185875 | JGI IMG/M metagenome (GOLD analysis project Ga0209055, IMG submission 185875) | Grasslands soil microbial communities from the Angelo Coastal Reserve, California, USA - 14_0903_12_30cm (SPAdes) (version 2) | ecosystem: Environmental > Terrestrial > Soil > Grasslands ... | reverse complement strand
GGCATATACGTATGACAAGCTGTCGTGCGGGCTCATCGACGCACACGAGTTCGCCCACGACCCCATGGCTATGGACGTCCATGAGAAGCTGACTCGCGCGATCGTGGCCTATCTGCCAGAGAAGGCTCTCTCACGATTTGAACAGCGCGCTCGTCCGCACAAGGATACTTCTTATACCTGGGACGAAACCTACACCCTACCGGAAAATCTGTTTCTCGCCTATCAGCGCAGCGGCAAGCCGTTCTACCGCGACATGGCCAAGCGCTACCTGGAAGACGAGACCTACTTCAACGCCCTCGCCGCAGGCAATAACGTTCTCCCCTTTGAGCACGCCTACAGCCATGTGAACGCCTTCAGTTCCGCGCTCGAGGCCTACATCACTCTGGGCAGCGAAAAGCACCTCGAGGCCGCGAAGAATGGCTTCGACATGCTGGTGAAAACCCAGAGCTTCGCCACCGGCGGCTGGGGTCCGAACGAAAGCTTTGGAGAGCCGGGTACTGGCTTCTTAGGCGACAGTCTTGACCTGACCCACGCCAGTTTCGAGACCCCGTGCGGGGCATACGGGCATTTCAAAATCACGCGTTACCTGCTGCGGGTCACCAAGGACGCCAGATACGGAGACAGCATGGAGCGGGTACTGTACAACACCATTCTCGGCGCGTGGCCGGTCGAGGCTGACGGGACATCGTTCTACTACTCCGATTATGCCACCACCGGGCAAAAGGTTTGGTACAAGGACAAATGGCCCTGCTGTTCCGGAACATTCCCCCAGCTCGCCGCCGACTATCACATCAGCACATACCTGCGCTCGCCAGACGGCGTGTACGTCAATCTATTTACGCCTTCTTCGGTCGAGTGGAGCCAGGGTGGCGGACGCTACGGGTTAACCCAGCAGACAAAATATCCCCTGGAAAATGCGGTTGCCATAAACGTGTCGGCCGCAAGGCCTGCCGAGTTCACGGTTTATCTCCGCATTCCTGGCTGGACTCGACCGGGAACCGCAGTGTCGGTGAATGGGAGCCGGGTGTCAACTCCGGCAGAGCCCGGAAGGTTCGCTGCTGTTCGCCGTTCGTGGAAGGATGGAGACCTGATCGAGCTGGAGCTCCCAATGGGGCTGCGAGTAGAAAGCATCGACGTACAGCATCCTAATCTGGTGGCCTTGATGCGGGGTCCGCTGGTGCTGTTTGCGATTGCCGACTCGCAGCCCAGCTTCGAACCAGCGGAGCTGCTCCGAGCCAAGCCGGCCAACAATGAGCAGGGGGATTGGCTTGCTACAACCGTGGAAGGGCAGGCAATTGCCATGCGGCCGTTCATGAATATAGATCACGAAAAGTACAGTACTTACGTTCGCCTGAAATCGTGAAACGAACACTCGGAAATAGCGATCTTCAAATTACTCCGATCGGTATAGGCGCCTGGGCCATCGGAGGCGGCGGCTGGTACGGCAGCATGGGACCGCAGAACGAGGCCGACTCCATCCCTGCCATTCACGCCGCATTGGACCACGGTGTGAACTGGATCGACACCGCCGCCCTCTACGGTCTCGGCCATTCCGAGGAGATGGTCGCTCGCGCCCTTCAGGGCCGATCGCCCCGCCCCTACGTCTTCACGAAATGCGAGAGGGTTTGGGATTCGGCGCGCAAAGTCGGGGCTTCCCTCAAGGCAGGCTCAATTCGCCGTGAATGTGAAGCCAGTCTGCGGCGGCTTAAGACCGATGTCATCGATCTTTACCAGATCCATTGGCCCGAGCCCGACGAGGATATAGAAGAAGGATGGTCGACGCTCGCCCGTCTGAAACAGGAAGGAAAGGTTGGTTACATCGGAGTGTCGAATTTCAATGTGCAGCAGATGAAGCGCGCAATGGCCATTGCGCCTATCACCTCGCTTCAGCCGCCATACTCAATCGTCACTCGGGAGATCGAGAACGAGATCCTCCCCTTTGCGCAGGAAAACGGTATCGGAGTCATTGTGTATTCCCCGATGTCCGCCGGTTTGCTGACCGGCGCCATGACTCGCGAGCGCGTCAAGAACTTCACGGCAGAGGACTGGCGAAGGAACCTGCCCAACTTCCAGGAACCGCTACTCTCGCGCAACCTGCAGATAGTCGAATTGTTGCGCGAGATTGGCGCCCGCCACCGGCGCACACCGGGAGAGGTGGCCATCGCTTGGACCCTGGCGAATCCCACCGTGACAGGTGCCATCGTCGGCGTGCGCAGCCCCAAGCAAGTCGCGGGCATCATTGGCGCTCTTGAATTTCGGCTCGGGGCCAAAGAGATGGCGGAAATTGAGAGAGCGCTGCTCGCTGACAGCTTCGGCTCTGGGCGACTGGCGTCCAGACCTGCATCGTAGTTGCGTTTCGATTCGCCCACGCTCGAACGCGACCAGGCCCTGAGCGGTGGCACTTCAAAGATTGCTTAGGATCCAGTTCGTGGGCGTGCTCAAAGTCGGCTTCTGCGCTTTGGCAGTCAGCCAGTTGGACGTAGAGAACGCCGCGGGCCAGGTAGAGCTCCGCCGCAGTCGGTTGCACGCGCATGCCATCGCTTATTACGTCAATGCCAACTTTGAACGACTGGTGTGCCCGGCACATGCTGGCAAACTCGAGCTACAGATTCACGTCCTTTGGATCGAGCAGGATGGCCTGTCGCAAGGCGCTGACCGCGCGCGGAGTATCCCTCGCGTCCTCGTATGCGGTGGAAGCCAGCTCCAGGGTGCTCGCGTCTCGATTTTAGCTTGGAGGAGCGGCTCCAGGGTCGCAGCTCGACGAGGCGATGCAAAAGCGGTATCGCTCTCCGATCACCCGCCTGATACTAGATCTGACTGGCACCAGCCAGAGCCGCAATGTAGTCAGGGGCAATCCTCAGCACTTGCTGGAAGGCTTCCAGGGCATGCTTGTTATCACCCTTGGAAGCAAATGCCATACCCTGCAAAGACCAGAGCTGCGCATTCCTTGGTGTCTGCTGCAAGGCGGCACGGCAAAGCTCTATGGCCCGGTCGAAATCGTGGGCTCTCAGCGCCGAAGTGATGGGTTCCACTTCAACTTTGTGAACCTGGGGTTTCTTCGGTGTACCATTGCGCCCATGAAAAAGGGAGCTGCGCCCGGTCCTCGCCGCTGCCCCGTCCCCGCTAACCGACCCTCTAGCCCAGGACGGCTGGACTTTCTTACAACGGCTGCGGAGGATGGTACATCGTCGCCATCGGTTTCACTTCCGGGAGCGCTGGTCGCGTATCCCGGGCGGATTCCGTGGGTTCGAGAACATCAGTGCTGACGTGAAGATCCGCCGCTCATGAAAAATACTGCCATTCTTCTCGTCAGCTGTCCCGACCGCAAAGGAATCGTCGCCAGCATTGCCAACTTCGTCTTCCAACACAACGGCAACATCCTGCACGCCGATGAGCATTTCGACGAAGAGTCCAGTCTGTTCCTGACCCGAGTCGAATTTGATTCCGCCGACTTCGAACCCAATCTAAGTAGCTTTGCCCAGCATTTTGCGCCCATTGCAGAAAAGTTTGAGATGACGTGGCGCCTGGCCCGCTCCGCCTACCGCCCCAAAATGGCAATTCTGGTTTCAAAGTACGATCACTGCCTGGCGGACTTGCTCTACCGGCAACACAGTGGAGAGCTACGCTGCGAAATCCCGGTTATCATCTCCAACCATCCCGACAATAAACCGATCGCTGATTTTTATCGCATTCCATACGAGGTTATTCCCGTTCCCAAGGACAACAAGCCAGCAGCCGAGCGGAAGATCCTCGCCCTATTCGAACGGCACAGTCCTGACTTTATCGTACTCGCGCGCTACATGCAGATCCTCTCCCATGAATTCATCAACCGGTACCCGCATCGCATCATCAACATTCACCACTCTTTTCTGCCCGCATTCGTGGGCGCTAAGCCGTATCACCAGGCATTTCAACGCGGCGTAAAGCTCATCGGAGCCACCAGCCATTACGTCACCGAAGTCCTCGATGACGGTCCCATCATTGAGCAGGACGTCGTGCGCATCTCTCACCGCGATGCACTCGACGATCTTCTGCAGAAAGGCCGCGACCTGGAAAAAGTAGTCCTCTCCCGCGCCGTCCGCTGGCACATCGAGAACCGCGTCCTGCTTTACCAGAATAAGACTGTGGTCTTCGACTAGCATTCAGCGCTTCCTGCTTCCGGCCCAAACACTTGCTCGCGCTGCTGCCCGATTGCAGCAGCGTCCATGCTTGATCAGGTCGTATTCGTAGGGAAACTGGGCGAAGCGGAAGAACGTCATCCTCGCAGCGAGCTTCGTCTATGGCGGATCGACGTCCTGGGTACGCGGTTGCGCCTTCCGCTCTAAAACGGCGAGGCGCGCCTACGATCCTACCTCGCGCCGTTGCCTTTCTCCGGATGGTCCGCAGGGTCGCGATCGGCCAAGACAATCTTCGAACTCCGACTGGCCCAGGGAATCCACCTCCGGCAGCGGCGTTTCTGAAGCCAAGCTGCGCTCAATGGATGTCACTATTCGTGCCGGAGAGTTTAAGAAGATCGGCAGTATTCTGGTCGCCCGCCACGGCAGGCTGACTTTTCAGACTACTTCGACGGCGATGCCAATACGCTGCCTGATACGCGCTTCTTGAGCATAGTGAGGTGCTACGTGCCCGGCGCACCCACTGCGCGGAGGATCCGTTCAAACCGTGCCGAGCCGCGCAGCGGATCAAACGCCGGTTGCTGATGCAGCGAGAGCAGGCCCCCATTGCGCTCCCGCAACGCACTCTCAAGCAGTGCCAGCGCTTTGTCCTGCTCCCCGAGGGCCGTGTAGATCGCTGCCCGATCGAGCGATGATAGATGTTGCCGCTTGGAATCAGCTTCCAGGCGGCGCAATAGCTGCAAGCCCTTTTGTGTTTCGCCATTCTCGATGAGTGCCCGAGCCAGTTCTGGTTGACCTTCGGTCGTTTCACCTGCAAGGCTCACCGCTTTGCTGAACGCCCCAATCGCGTCGGCATACATCTTGCGTGATTCGTAAGCATAGCCCATGTGCACGTACACGCGGATGTAGTTTGGATCGAGCGCGATCGTCTTGTTGAACTGTGCCAGCGCCTGCTCGAAGTGTCCGCCCCGCAGATACGCCAATCCCAAATGTGAGTTCATGTGCGACGAGAGCGGATCGGCCTCAAGCAGCCACACGGATTCAGCAATGGCCTGGTTGTGGCGCCCAGCCAAGGTGAGATAGTGCGAATGGGAATGATGCGCCTCTTCGTAGGTCGGCTTGAGCTCGAGCGCACGCTGGTATTCGCGTTCCGCGTCGGCCCACTTCCACTCCCGGTACAGCAACTCGTTCGCCAATGACACGTGCGCTTCCGCTAGGTCAGGATTGAGGCTGAGAGCGCGGGTGGCCGCATCTTTGGAAAGCGTGAAAGCCCTGGCCGGATCCAGGTCACCATCAGCCTGCTCGGCGTACGCGTCGGCCATCCCCGCGTATGCCAGAGCGAAATTTGGATCAAGTTGAAGGGCGCGCTGGAAATATTCGAGTGCCACAATAATGGTTGCTGCACTCTTTCTGTCGAGCAGGATGTGTCGGCCCTTTAAATACGCCGCGTATGCTTCCCAGTTAGTCTGCACCGGCTGCGACGGTGGACCTCGACGCTGCCCCACTCGCACATCAATACGCGATGCGATTGCCTGCGCTACATCGACCTCGAGTGCCATGACGTCTTCGAGATTACGGTCGAAGCTCTCCGACCAGATGTGTATCTGGTCGGCCACGCGAATGAGCTGGGCCGTGATGCGTACGCGCGACGCCGACTCTCGCACGCTCCCCTCCAGCACGTAATCGACACCCAGCTCTTTTCCAATCTGGTCGACGCCCTTGCCGCTGTTCTTGTACTTCACCGCCGAGGTGCGCGCGATCACTCCAAGCCGGTTCGGATCCATTGCCCCGAGCTGCGCAATCATCTCCTCGGTCATGCCATCGGCCAAAAACTCCTGGTTCAGATCGCCGGTCAGGTTCTGGAATGGCAGCACCGCGATGCGGACCTTCGGCGGCCTTCTGCTGTTTGTGGAAAACCGATAACCAACCACGACTGCGATGAGAAGTGCTGCGGCTGCGAGCGCCACCCATAACCGCTGACGCCACCCGTTGCGCGCCGGGCTGCTACCCACATTCACGGGCGTCGTCATCGCTTCAGGCAATTCGCCGGGAACGAGTTCTGCTTCGGTCGCGCCTGCCGCGAGCCCCGTCTTTGCTATGAACCGGTACCCACGCCTCGGCAGTGTGGCTATCATTCGCGGATGGTCCGCGTCGTCATTCAGTACCGCCCGGATCTGCTTGATGGCCTGATTGATTGCCAGGTCGAAATCCACGAACGTGTCGCCCGGCCAAACATGCTCGCGCAGCTCTTGCCGTGTGACCAGTTCGCCCGGATGGGTCGCAAGGTAGGCGAGGATCTTGAACGGCTGCGGCTGCAGCTTCAGAGAGAAACTGCCCTTGCGAAGCTCCTCGGCGGCTTGATCCAGCTCGTAGCCTTCGAACCTGACGATGACCGGGGTTTTTGTGACCGGACGCATGCGGGAAAACGGCCTCGGGTGCGGCCTGATTTTAACTCAAAAGGCTTTTCAATTCCGCAACTTACATCATCACATCCTAATCACCGGCAAAACACCGGTTATACATTGCCATGCCGGGCGGTGACGAGCATCTTCGGTTTCTAAGGAGGAGAATATGTATCGCACACTGAACCGCTTGGCCCGCCCCGCCCTGATCTTTGCCATTGTGGCAAGTGCTACGTTCGCCATCTTGCTGCCCGTTCAGGCGCAGTGTCCGGCGACCCCAACTATCTTTCAGACCAGCCTTCTGGAAACGAACCAGCCCGGAACCGAGATCAGCACCGAGCGGCTTCAGCAGATCCTGGCCTCTGGCAGCATGCGGGTGTTCGACGTCCGTTTCCCGCTGGAATACGCGATTTCGCATATCGCCGGCGCAATGAACATCCCCCCGGAGAACAACACCATCGTGACCCGCGAAGTAAGCCAGATCACCGCCCTCTATCCTGATCCTCATGCCGAGTTCGTGCTCACCTGCAACGGGCCGTTCTGCGGCAAGAGCAAACGCGTCGCGGCCGCACTCGTCAGCGCCGGTTATGACAACTTCTATCGCTATCAGCTGGGCTTGCCGGTGTGGCGTGCCCTCGGCAACACGGTCGAGACCGATCTCGATGGCTTCGCCTACATCTTCAATGGCGACCGCACCGCTGTCTTCGTCGATGCTCGCACGCCGGAGGTTTTCCGCGACGACACCGTCGCCTGCGCTGTCAACATTCAACCCGGCGAGGCCGCGGCTGCCAACGAGGATGGCCGCTTGCCACTGTGGGACAAAGGCGCGCGTGTGGTCGTGTTTGCCGATAACCCTCAGCTCGCCGCCAAGGTGGCAGGAGAAATCGCCAAGAAAGCGTATTGGAGCAGCAGCTACTTCAGCGGGACGTTGAGCGACCTCGAAAACAGTCAGCGGGTCCACATCCACAGCGAGCGTCGCTGCCACACCGGAGAACAAAACTAGGAGGGTAAGCTGCCGGCCGATGTTGCGACATGGTGCTATACCTCGCTGTCTCTCTGAAAACATTAATTGCTGCCCAGCGCAACTCTGCCGTTGCGGAATCCGCGCTTGATTCCTGAGATCGGTGGCCTGTTTGCGGATCGCTTCTGAATCCAATGCGTCCACGGGAATCTGCCATGGCGCACAAACCACCACCTGACGCGCTGGCAGTATCTTCGTCTTCGATCATGCGCCGTACAATCGATTGGCTCACGTTGAGGCGTTCCGCGGCCACCTGAAGAGTTACTTCGCTGGGCTGATCATTCTGCGCCAGGGCTGGCAGGTGGTAATAGCAACGAGCCGAGTGAACTCGACTCGCGTTCCACGTGTTGCCTACTCCTGTGCGCAGCCTGAGCCGGTTCAGCGTGCCTGCGATCTGCTGGTCACCAAACTTCCCAGCCATTTGTCGAATGACCTCGATCGCCTTGGGATCCGTGCACCGCCGGCTCCTACCGGTCTCACTTTTCTTCACGCGCACTTCAGAATGACGCCCGCCGGCCCAGTGAATCAGCAGAACAACTTCTCGGCTTTTTTCCTCCACCTCGGCAATGATCTCGCGGATCAGAATCCGCACGATCCGCTGCTTCAGTCGCATGTCCGTAGCAGGCGAGTTCCAAATCGCCGGCAGATCTTGCGCCAAACTCAACAGAATTTGCGGATTCGGCACCGCTGCAGATTCACCCGGGTCGTCAAACTCGTGCAATTTGTTTTCCAGCAAGGAAAATCTATGGGCATCAGCTCTCCTCGGGCGAAATTGGGAAGAGCACGTAGTTAAAAACTTACGCGACCCGCAGTCGTAGATGACGCTTTTTGGGGTGAGCTGACGTTTTTTCGTTTTTTCTCGTTTTTTCTTGACAATCCTATCGGTATTTGTCACTGTGGCCGAAACTCGTATGGCAAAAGTGGTGTTTTTCACCCCTCCCCTCTTACTGAGCGTCGGCTCAAGCAAAGTTCGATAATACCGCCTCCCCGAAAACTCGAAGCCGTCTGAGAAGACGGACACCCGCAATAACATGGGTCCGGCGATGACGCCTTACTAATAACTATGTCATCCGCTGAATGCTTAGACGAGCAGAGGAGACTGTGCAACAAAGCCAGCCGAATACGCTAGCAACCATGCTGGGCTCGGAGAGAAATCGGCTGCGGTCGCTTGAGGCCTGATGTAACCGGTGAAGTCGGTCGAGTCGGCGAGATGATTCGAATCGCCGCCACCGGATTGGGTCAGCATAATCATTGGAATCCCAGTCGACGGAGTGTTGTCGGAGATCTGAGCAGGTGACTTGTATCTAGGGGCTGTGGGAGCCACTATCCCGAGCGTGACAGGGAAGCATCATGCAAGCGTCGGAACCAAATCCGCAGAAGTCCCGGTCAGCCGGCGACAGCGGTGGACTTCGAGCCTGGCCACCGGTAGTGGGCTTTCTTGTGGCTGATGCTTCTATGAAGCCGCTCTTTGCCAACAATGAGGCGATTGCAATATTGACCTATCCGGGACCGACGTCTCAGAGCCTCGCGGACGTATTCCACAAAAAGGTCCGCCCCGGTCTTTTTAGCACTCAGGGCTCTCACGCAAACCGGAACCGGGCTTACCCCATCATAAAATTGAGGTCCGGACGCCGGACCTATTTCTGCCGGGCGTTTCTTCTGAACAGCAATGGCAAAGGTTCGAGCGACACTGCGACCCTGGTTGTGCTGGAGCGAGGGATGTCCGGACCTCTTGCCCTGTCCCAGGTCTCCGAGCAATTCCACCTTACCCATCGCGAGCAGCAAGCAGTAGCACTGTTGCTGCAGGGGTTGAGCAACAAGGAAGTGGCAGAGAATATGGGAATCAGTGCAAATACGGTCAAGGCCTTTCTGCGTATCGCTACCATCAAAATGGGGGTTTCCAGCCGGTCGGGAATCGTGACCAAGATCCTGGGTCTGCTTTTGTCCTCCAGCAACTCGGAGCTAACTGGTCACGGGGATAATGGAAGGTCGTATGAGCCCCCATTGTGACGGACGAAGATCAGATAGACAACCCTCAGCTTTATGCACGTTTCGCTATCGCTGCCAAGGAGGGGTTGACGGCTCAGTTTTGAGACCTGCACCCGGCACATCATTTTCAGTCCGGCAACGTAGAATCCATTCCGGCAAGGGAGAAGCCCGCTAGCCGACGCATGCGTAGGCGAGTTACACCGGCTGACGCTCCCCCTCAGCAATGTCGCCCAGTCCTCTGCCGATGGCCCCAGTGCAATTTTAGAAGTCTTGAAGCACCTTGATGTGATGAGCTCTCATACCGCTGATACCGCTATGGGTTCGTTGACGGAAGTCCAAAGCCCAGCCTAGCATTGGGCGGGAAAGGAATCCCCCTATGATAGGCCAAGTTCTCGGCCATTGCCGCGTCTTATCGAAGATCGGGGAAGGGGGAATGGGAGTTGTCTATCGTGCTTACGACGAAGTGTTGCACCGCGAAGTGGCCCTGAAAGTTGTTAACAAGGATTTGGGTCTGGATCCATCAGCAAGCCAGAATCTGCTCCATGAAGCGCGTGCCTCTTCTTCTCTGGCTCATCCCAACATCTGTACGATCCATGAAGTTGGGGAGACTGGCGGCGAGCTTTATATCGTGATGGAACTGGTCGAGGGAAAGTCTCTGCACGTCATGAGCGGAGAGGGGGGATTGCCGCCAGAGTCAGTCCTACGGTATGGCGTTCAGATCGCGAGTGCCCTCGCGCGAGCCCATGACCGGGGTATTATTCATCGGGATCTAAAGACGGCGAATATTGTCGTCACTGCTGACGGCCTGGTCAAAGTTCTCGACTTCGGTCTAGCCAAACAGGTAGGAAGCGGGATTCTCGAAGGTCCTACCCGATCCTTTGCAACCGTACAGGACGCTTCGAGCGTAAGTGGCACTTTGCCCTACATGGCGCCTGAAATCCTGCGTGGAGAGGCGGCCGACGGCCGTAGTGATCTTTGGGCGCTAGGAGTCGTGCTCTATGAACTCGCCTCCGGGCGCTTGCCATTTGAGGGGCGCACTGGCTTTGAGATCAGCTCGATCATCATGCGCGAACCCCCAAAGCCACTCGGGCCTCCGGTGCCGCCTGGCTTATGGGCGACTATCCAACGTTGCTTGGCCAAAGAACCGATGCAGCGTTATCAACGCGCGAGTGAAGTTCAGGCGGCTCTGGAGGCGGTTCAGTCGGGCGCAATCGTTGCAGCTGATTCCGGTACCGATCGAAGCGCCGGTGCACCCAGGACTACCGTCTTGCACAGTGTGCGACATGCCCATGTCAGGAAGGGAGACTTTCTTTTGCTGGTCGGAACGACCAAAGGAGCGTTCATCCTTCGCTCGAATGCTCAGCGCAGCCGCTGGGAGGTCGGTGGTCCCTACTTCCACGGGCACACGGTTTACGCGCTGGCCTATGATGGGCGTGGAAGCCGGCACCGCATCTGGGCTTCGACGCAGAGTTATTGGGGCACCCTCCTGCGGTCCAGCGAAGATTTCGGGAAGAGCTGGACGAATCCGCAGCAGGCCAGCATTCGGTTTCCCCCTGACACCGGTGTTTCCTTGAAGAACATCTGGCAGATAACACTCGGTCGGCCCGAGGAACCCGACGTCCTCTATTGCGGCGTGGAACCGGCGGCGCTGTTCGAAAGCCGCGACGCGGGCGAGACATGGTCGCTAGTGCGTGGTCTGTTCGATCATCCGCATCGTCCCCGCTGGATGCCAGGTAATGGAGGCCTGTCGCTGCATAGCATTGTGCTCGACCCGGCTGACAACCAGCGCATGTACGTGGCAATTTCCGCCGGTGGCGTCTACCGCACCGACGATGCGGGGCGCACATGGACAGCGCAAAACCGCGGCATCCGCGCTATGTTCATGCCCGATAAGTATCCCGAATTCGGGCAGTGCGTACACAAGATCGCACTGCATCCTGATCGTCCAGGACGCCTTTTCCTGCAAAATCATTGGGGACTCTATCGCTCTGACAACTGCGCTGAAACCTGGACGGACATTGCTAATGGCGTGCCGTCGGATTTCGGTTTTGCCGTTGTCATACACCCCAAAAATCCCGACTGGGTGTATGTCGTTCCAGTCGAGTCCGATGAGTTTCGGTGCGCGTGCGAAGGCCGACTGCGGGTTTATCGAACTCGCAACGCTGGGGCCTCGTGGGAGCCCCTCATGCGTGGCTTGCCACAAAAACGCGCTTACGAAACTGTCTTGCGTGATGCAATGTCCGCAGATTCATTCGATCCGGTCGGAATTTACTTAGGGACGCGGAGCGGACAACTCTTTGGCTCGCGCGACGAAGGAAGAACATGGCAAAAGATACTCGAAGGGTTGCCATCGGTGGTCTGCGTACGGTGTGCGCTCGTCGAGGACGCCTTTGGCGAATCAAAGGCATCGCCCAGAGAATCGCACAGGACTTCATCCCCAGCGAAATCGGCAACGACGCCCAAGTCGCAGCAAACGAAAAAGAGCTAATTGTGTCGGTGACCTTTCACATTCCAGGTGCCTTGCGCGAATTTACTGCCGGGCGCAGCACGGTTGAGATCGAACAGTTAGCGGGGACTCTGGCCGACGCCTTGTCCGGTCTATGGACACTTTATCCTGGGGTTCGAGATCGCATCGTGACGGAGCAAGGACAAGTTCGGCAACATATCAACATCTTCATTGGTGCAGAGAACGTCAGATATACGGGCGGACTCGCCAGTCCCGTCTCGAACGGATCTGAGATCTCCATCGTCCCCGCTGTCAGTGGCGGCTGACAGAGTTCCGATACTTTGCAATCATTGGGAACCGGCGGGGGTTCGCGAGGATGACCAGCGGCTCCGACAACTCGTTGCACAAAAGCCAGCGTTCCCGCTAGGTGTCGACCGACTACCCTTACCGCACGTGCTGGCGTGGCGTACCTGGGCTGTAGTTGGCTGATCCCCACTCTAGTCAGAGTGGGGATTTGGGGGCCTCCGGGTTGCTTGTGGCAGACAAGAAGGCCCAAACCATTCGTTATGATCTGGGCCTAAATCTCTCCGATTTTATCCTCCCCAATAGCCCTCCCCCCAAGGGCTACGTGGCAGGACACGTGCATTGTACACCTGAATTCTGGCTCTGGGCGGGCGTTTTGGAAAGATGACACGGGGAGAAGCTACTGACTACTGCTAACTAATGGTGCGGCCCTGGCTGTCCGCATCCCGGACCGCCAGGCGCTCATATCCGACGCCACTGGCTTTTGGAGCTGGGCATGTCTGGCAGCAGGTTGTCTATATAATAATGAAGGTGGTCTAGATCATTTGACCCGAAGTTTTGCAGGGGGGAACTACTTCTTGTCTGCCGACCGATGCGTAGAAGGCGGATAACTCCAAGCACGAGTGCAGACCGATGCGAAGAGGAAAACACGTGCCGTTTAGAAGACTTCGCTTTTGTAGATGTTCGTGATTTTCTGCGGGCTGTAGTGGATCCCGGAGAAAACGACTTCCCCTCCCTCGCCCGCCGGAGATTGTGATTCGAACCCAACTCTCGGCTTTAATCTTTCTCCCATGTTGAAGACTCTCAACACCTGCCAGTTCTTCCCGTCAGACGACGAATAGAAAACGTACGCGGAACCGCTCTTGGCAATCTGCAGATGGACCGTGTTCCCGGAGATCGGTATGGAGTTGCAATCGTCCGATAGCCCCCGCGTGACCACGGTTACCATGGTTGGCTGTCCGGCTGGTGAAAGTTCGAACGAGAGCTTCGCCCAATGATGGTCGTCCGCCCAGACCACGAGAGCTCCCGCGTCCCATTTCGCTTTGAATCCGACTTTCACCCTTGCGCTGAGGACATAGTCATCTGCCGGCCCAAACAGGAGCATGGGCGCTGTGTTGTGAACTGTGCCATCAAATGGATCAACGAACCAATCGGTCTGCTTCCGAACGAATCGTGAGTTCGCCATGTTGGACGTGCCAGCTGAGAGGAGCGTTTCGCCAGGCGAGATCACCGGGCACACCATGGACAGCAGGCTGCTGCGCGACCGCTGCTCCTGGAAGGGTAAGGACCAGAACCAGGCTGCACACTCCTGCCTGAAAGCGATTCACGCGTAGCCTCCTGGCTGCCGATCTGTCCCGCTTATCAGCAGGAAACGACCTGGCTGGATAGCACCAAAATCTCCCCCGATTCCAGACGGCTCTGGCAAAATGAAGCTCCCGACACACACGATCTGTTGTGGGCGGATGACGGGAGGCGGCCGCAACCTGCACACTACCCACGTTGAACAGACTATCAGTGTTCAGATGCAAGGTCCGCGGCGATATAACTTCGCGGCAACGAGATCGGTTCCAAGCAGGTTCGTGGACGAGCGATGGACACGGAATTTAGTTCACTGGCCCCAGATACCGGTCCAGCCAGTTCAGTGTTTCCTTGATCAGTTCGTTGCGTGGGATGTTGTGACCGGTTTCGTAGAGCAGGTGTTTCTTCTGGTCTTTCCTCGAACCCAGCAGCCGATAGAAAGGCTCCTGAGTGGATTCCACGGGGAAAAAGAAATCGTAGTGTCCATTCAGCATCAAGACCGGCTGCTTAACTCTTGAAATGAAGTTGATGGTATCGGCTTCAGGAAGCGATCGATGGAAGTCGAGTCCACCCAGCGCGAGGATACAAACCTTAATGCGTGGTTCGACGGCGGGCACAATGGCTCCCATTTCCGCGCCCCAACTGTAGCCGTAGTAGGCCAGCTTACTCCGATCCAGTTCAGGACGCGTCTCAGCGTAGTCGATGGCCCGCGAAGCGTCCTTCACCCACATGACGACGTGATCTCGCCAGTCGCTGGTTATGCTCGCTACATCTGTTTCCATGCCGTCGCCTCGTTCATAAGTGCTCTTGTAAACGGGGTACAGCACGGCGCGGCCGCTCCTGAGAACGGCGTCCAGAGCCGATGTCGCGTAGAGCGAGAACTTCCGTAGCAGGAGTGCATTCGATCCGGGGAAGAAGAGGACCGTCTGGAATGGCGGCTTGACTTTCTTTGGAAGGAATAAGTAGGCGATGGCCCGCTCGTTTCCGTAAGCCGCCGTGTAAGTGATCTTCTCGGCTTTCCAATCCTCTTCGTCCTGGCCAAAAGGCTCAACCGATGCGTTCAGGGGTGTCCTGTCATAGGAATAAACGCCGCGGTAGGCCTGGAACAGTTGGTCGGAGGCCGGTTTCTCCTTAGTTAAATCGCGCCGGGGCGAGGGCATCGGATCGGTCGCGACTTGGGGCAGCGATTCAGGTTCAATATACTTCACACAACGGAACCCAATATTCGATGCACGGAGAAAGGGCGACTGCGCGTCCGGGTCGATGAACATATAGTTGGGTTCGTCCCAGGCTCCACCGAGGACGTAGCGCTTGCCGGACTCTGCTTCGGTCCAGATCCACTCCTTCACGTTGCCCGCCATATCGTAGTTTCCCCACGGGCTCATGTCCGGCTCACTGCCGACCGGCAGAATACCCGGGCCGCCGAAGTTGCTTGCCGGCACGATGAACGCTGCGGAAAACGGTCCTGCAGCCCGGTTCCAGTGATAGATCGTGGGCAAATTCTTGCCCGCAAACTCCGCATAAGCCGCCGCTTCGTACCAGCTAATCCCAGTAACAGGGAAGCCGTCTTGTCCCTTGGGATATTCGCCCTGGATCCACTCTTTCGGTCCGGGCCGACCGGCACTATCTCGGAATAGCGCCATTGCCTCTTCCCACGAGAGACGCTTTCCGTCTCGCAGGAAATCGACTTTCCAATACTGGCGTTTTTGATATCCACCCTGGTCCAGAAAGGCCTTGAACTGGCGGTTCGTCACCTCATATTGATCGATCCAATAATCTTTGAGGGCCAACTCCGGCATTCCTTCATAGCCCGGAATAAATAGTGTTTTGAAGTATTTTGCCGGCGAGACCCTCACCATTCCCGGAGGAATGGTTGCCACCTCGTCGAGCGTAACGCTTCCCTCTACGGGATCGCCGGGAGGCACCGAATACCGTGGAATCAAGGCGAGTGTCGTCCGCAAAGCGGTACCGAAACCCGGTTTCTCGAACTTCCAGACGAACATCCCGCGGGGCTGGCGGATATTCCTCAGCGGAGTTCTCCCGACGAATTCCCAGGGCGCATTGACGTTACCGTAATCCTGGCGGTAGACGTCTACGCCGGGCGGCGTTGTCTCGAGCGAAAGCTGGTAGGAAATTGCTGGCCACAGCTTGGCCAGCGCGATATCGCCAGAAATCGATTTCTCAGCTTTCACAGCGAGCGCGTAAGCGGCGCCAAATTTCCCCTGGTCCGACAGTTTCGACATCTCCGGCAAGGCCACCTCTCGCGCCCAGCGAGCGTCACGGTAGCGCTTTACCTGCCAGGCCGCTCCTGTGCCAAGAACAATAACCGTCAGCAGGAGCGGAACCAGCACTCGCGGGCGGTGTACCTCTCTGACAATCCTTGCAGGGCTTAATATCGAGCCCGACTCGGGGAACAAAAGGTCGCGACAGCTCTTGAGTTCCTGTGCGAGTTCGGCGCCACCGGCGTAACGCGCAGCGGGGTCTTTTTTCAGGCAGCGGGTAACGATGCGGCGTACTTCCGGCGGGACCTCTCGTTTGACTTCCTGCAAAGGCTTCGGATCGTCCCGCATGACGGCCGAGAGCAACGCGGCGCTGGATTGGCCCTCGAAAGATCTCCGAGCAGTCAACATTTCATAGAGCACCGAACCGAATGAAAAGACATCGCTGCGCGCGTCGATCGGCTTTCCTTCCGCCTGCTCCGGCGACATGTAGGCCACTGTGCCCACGATCATCCCTGGCGTCGTTGCCATGGTGGCATCTTCGCCGCTCATCGCAGACGCCGGGGGAGCAAGTTTGGCGAGCCCAAAGTCCAGCACTTTGACCAGTCCGTTTTCGTCCACCATGATGTTCGCGGGCTTCAGGTCGCGGTGTACGATGCCTGCGGCGTGTGCGCGCGCGAGAGCATCGGCGATCTGTGCGGCGTACCTGATCGCTTGATCCGTTGCCATACCACCCGGAGGAATCAATTTGTCCAGCGTTTGCCCGCCGACGTACTCCATAACCATGAAGTCGACGCCATCCTCGGAACCGATGTCATGAACCACGCAGATGTTGGGATGTTGCAGCCCCGAGATGGATTTAGCTTCTTGCTCGAAGCGGGTATGCAGATCTGAGTTCGAGGACAGAGGTGCGGGCAGAACTTTAATCGCGACCGTACGTTGTAGCCTTGTGTCTCGGGCGCGATACACTTCGCCCATGCCGCCAGCCCCGAGGAGCGACTGGATCTCGTACGGCCCGAACCTTGTGCCAGGGACGAGTGCCATAGACCTTGGCGATTATACCCTCGGATTACGATTGTTCTTGAGATCGTACAGCGCGAGACCGGTTCAGAGCACGACTTCAGGCAGCGCAACAGGTGGTTCGGAGTCTCTCGATGAATTCCAGGCACAGGTTCAAGCCAGTGGGGCCGGGATGGTGTTGGATCTGAGGAGTCGATTTAGATGGGGTCCGCTGCCTGCGCGCCGGTGAAGACGAGGGCATCAAGCTCCGGAAATATCCGATTTTCAACAGGGGAGTGGATGGCACGCGAGGGGAACTGAGGGGGGCGGGGCCGGCAGGCCCTGATGATGTGGCGCGAACAGGAGCGAGCAAGTGTAAAAGATGATCGACATTATCTGGGAGACCGAAGATGGCGCGCTCGACGCTCCGGGTCCCGCACCAGCCGACGTTCTCCGCCAAAGAATGCTTTCGGCTACCTCGAAAGGGGTATTTCTTGCCCGCCCTTCCGTGGTAGCAAAAAAAAACCGCTTTTCGTGATGCGTTTCTCTCTGCCATATGGCACAGTATCACGCAAGGTTTACCGAGCGCGGGGTAAACCGCAGAGCCTCAGCACTCCATCGTAGCTTCGATTGCGCCGGATAGGCCGCCGATACTTTCTCTGCCGACCAGAGCGCTGTGCGGACCTGCTTCTGGTGATCGCAAGCGACCAAACTGAAGCAGTTGATCTGAAAGGAGACGCATCATGATTTTGGGCATGAGCACCGCGACCTACACCTTCCTGCACGTGCTAATCAGTCTGGCCGGGATCGGCTCGGGATTGGTCGTAATGTTCGGGCTTCTTAATGGGAAACGGCTGGACCGCTGGACCGCGGTCTTCCTAACGACCGCGGCATTGACCAGCATGACCGGATTTGGTTTCCCATTCGATCATCTTCTGCCGTCCCACATTGTCGGGATCTTATCGCTCCTGATACTGGCACTCGCGATTCCGGCGCGCTACGTGTTTCATCTCGCCGGCGCCTGGCGTTGGATCTATGTAGTCGGCTCTGCCGTTGCTCTGTACTTCAACGTCTTGGTTTTGATCGTGCAGGCGTTTCAGAAGGTTCCGGCCCTGAAAACACTGGCTCCGACGCAGAAAGAGCCGCCTTTCGTAGTTGCCCAGCTCGTGGCCTTGCTGGTTTTCGCCACGCTCACCGTTTTCGCAACCGGTTAGATTTCACCCCGAGCGAGTTCGTACGGCTTGATCGGGAGACTTTGCTGGCAAGGCATTTTAAAACTCAGAATGGTTAAGCTAAGGAGAAAAAGTTCATGCCCACCATTACCACCAAAGACGGCACCCAGATTTACTACAAGGATTGGGGCAGGGGACAGCCCATAGTCTTCAGCCACGGCTGGCCGCTCAGCGGGGACGCCTGGGAGGACCAGATGATATTTCTGGCTGACCGCGGCTATCGCTCCATCGCCCATGACCGACGGGGACACGGCCGGTCAAGCCAGCCTTGGGAAGGCAACGACATGAACACCTATGCCGACGATCTGGCGACCCTAGTTGAGAAGCTCGATCTGAAGAATGCGATCCATGTCGGCCATTCCACCGGTGGAGGTGAGGTCGCCCGCTATATCGCTCGTCACGGCACGAAACGCGTTGCCAAAGCCGTCCTCATAGGGGCGGTCCCGCCACTGATGCTGAAGACGGCGGCCAATCCTGGCGGCTTACCCATGGAAGCATTCGACCAAATTCGGGCAGGAGTCCTCGCGGACCGCTCGCAATTCTTCAAGGACCTGAGCGCGCCGTTTTACGGCGCCAACCGGGCTGGCGCCAAAGTCTCACAAGGACTGCGGGACTCGTTCTGGTTGCAGTCGATGCTGTGCGGACACAAAGCGGCCTACGATTGCATCAAGGCATTCTCGGAAACCGATTTCACCGAGGATCTCAAGAAGTTCGATGTTCCAACTCTCATCCTTCACGGCGACGACGACCAAATCGTCCCGATCGGCGCGTCGGCCATGCTGTCATCGAAGCTGGTCAAAGGGGCGACGCTGAAGGTCTACCCAGGTGCGCCGCACGGCATGTGTTCGACTCTGAAAGATCAGGTCAACGCAGAGTTGTTTGCGTTTCTCGGACGAAGCCAGGAGGCGGCGGCATAGCAGGTTGCTTCTCGACGGCCAAGGATCGAGGGATCAACGATCGACGGGTAAAGGATCGACGGATAGAAGAGCGGGTGTTTGTTGACAACCCACCACCAAGAAGCTGAGCAGTGTTTTGTGAGGGCGCTGGAGGAATCCCCTCGAAACCCAGACTGGTTTCGGGGAATGGGTTCGGTCCTGGACCCGGCGCAGTGTGATCAAGACCGCAATTCGCGGCGTCTTCCCAGATCCTGCGGGGACCAGGAAACGTCCGATCCGTGGTGGGAGGAACCAAGTGAAACAGGGGCAGGTGCCACAATCGATGCCATAACCCAACTTGCCCCGGTGGATCGGTTCGTGTTTGTGATGTAGGTTCGGGAAGGTTATTCCACCAAAGAGTGCTCTCTCTGGCCGGATTGTGCTATGGAGACTGTCATCCAGGCGAGAACGCACGCCCGGGATGAACTCCGGTTGCTTCACCGAGTTGTTTCCAGCGAAGTGGTCGGAGCTTCCAACTGCCTGAGAGCGACAGCGTGACTCTGGATTTGAAGATAGAGGTAGTGCTCACGGCAGCCGCCAGGGGAAGAACGGGTCTCCCATTTGGTTTGAGAGTTCCGAATTTCTAAGCCGCCCTGTTCGAGTTGGAGGCTTCGCTGTGGCCACTGCTCGCATCGCGCCTGCGCACCCGCTCGGCTGAAAACCGAGTGGCCGAAGTAGGGAACTGGCGCTCCGGCGATCCCTCTGGCGTTGGCTCATGCTTTGGCCGTCACCCACAACTCGAACTCGTGAAAGGGAGGAAGAATCGAGCCCGGTTATGGGAGCGGTGCGGACATCGGCCCAATTCGCCCGAGGTAAATTCCTGCCCCTTTCGAGTCGTTCCCGAGATCTGCTGCATCCATTGTAGGAATAACCGATCTGGGAATAATCGACAAGCGACAGATCTCGCAGCTTCGCCAGCGTCAGGAAAGTCCGTTTGGTGATCGGAGGTGATTGCAATGTCACTCATAGCGTCGGCACACCATAACGCCATTAAGCTACTGCTCCTTGGCGGTTTTCTCCTGTTTCTCGCTGGCTGCGGCGGCAGCAAAGCGGCGCCAGCTCCTCCCCTGCCGGTCGTAGAAGTGGCCACCGTGGTGCAGCAAGACACGCCGATTTACAGCGAATGGGTGGCAATTCTGGACGGATACGTGAACGCGCAGATCCAGCCTCACGTTGCCGGATACATCATCGAACAAAACTACAAAGAAGGATCGGTGGTGAGAAAGGGCGATGTCCTCTTTGAGATCGATCCTCGTCCGTTCAAGGCCGCTCTCGACCAAGCCAAGGCCCAGCTCGCACAGGCCGAGGCACAGCTTGGCAAAGCCAGTCTCGATGTCGAGCGAGACACGCCGTTAGCCGAAGCGCGCGCCATCGCCCGAAGCCAACTCGATACCGAGATCCAGGCGAAGCTCGGCACGCAGGCTTTGGTCGAGGCCGCGAACGCGAATGTCGAGCAGGCTCAACTCAATCTAGAGTGGACCAAAGTAACGTCCCTCGTCAGCGGGATTGCGGGCATGGCGCAAGTGCAGATCGGAAACCTTGTCGGACCGAATTCAGTCCTCACTTCGGTATCGCAAGTCGACCCGATCAAAGCCTATTTCACGGTGAGTGAGCAGCAGTTCACGGATTTCCACCGCAGATTTCCTACCCAGGCGAGCGTCGAGGAACAGCGCCGGCACATGCCTCTCGAACTGCTGCTGGCCGACGGCAGCGTCTATGAGCGGCCTGGCACGATCTACTTTGCCGACCGCGAGGTAAACCCGGCTACCGGGGCCATACGGATTGCGGGCGTCTTTCCGAATCCCAGCAATCTCCTTCGTCCGGGCGGTTACGGGCGCGTCCGCGCATCGGCGAAGACGCAGAATGGCGCCTTGCTGGTTCCGCAGAGAGCCGTGATTGAGCTGCAGGGAAGTCGGCAAGTCGCCGTCGTGGGCAGCGACGACAAGATCAGCATCCGCCCGGTCACGGTGGGAGAACGAATCGGCAACTTGTGGATCGTCACCGAAGGGCTGAAGGCCGGTGAACGCGTCGTGGTCGAGGGCCTGATGAAGGTTCGAGACGGCACGCCTGTGAAAGTGGTCTCCGTCGCCTTTGCCAAGGCAGGAGGCTAGCGCGATGTCAAAGTTCTTCATCAACCGCCCCATCGTAGCCATCGTGATCTCGATGCTGACGGTACTCGTCGGCGCCATCACGATCGCCAGCCTTCCCATCTCGCAGTTCCCGGCAATCGCTCCCCCAGAAGTGCAGGTGCAGACGACCTATGTCGGCGCCGATGCACAAACAGTGGAAGAGTCCGTCGCCACCCCGATCGAGCAGCAGATGAGCGGCGTGGACAACATGAACTACATGTACTCGGTGAACTCGTCGACCGGCGAGGTGAGGCTGATCGTCGATTACGACGTAAGAACCGATACTAATACGGACCTGATCCTCACCCAGATTCGGGAGACGCAAGCCGCCTCGCAGCTTCCGGCCGACGTCACGAACTTTGGGGTGACGGTGCAAAAGACAGTCACTGCGCCGTTGATGTTGATCAGTCTCTATTCGCCCAGCGGTATCTATGACTCGAAGTTCCTGGCGAACTACGCGTACATCAACCTGTACGATCAATTGAGCCGTGTTCCCGGAATTGGCAGCGTTCAGGTGTTTGGGGCCGGCAGGTATGCGATGCGATTGTGGGTCAAGCCGGACCAACTGGCCAGGCTCGCGATCACCGTGCCCGAGATCGTGGCAGCGATCCAGGCGCAGAATACGGTGAATCCAGCCGGTCAGATCGGCGGCGAGCCGGCACCCCAAGGTCAGGAATTCACCTACTCGGTCCGGGCACAGGGTCGACTGACTACGCCCGAGGAGTTCGAACAGATCGTTGTCCGCGCCGCGCCCGATGGTGGGATCGTACGGATCAAGGACGTCGCCCGCGTGGAGATGGGGGCGCAGGACTACACGGTCATCAGCCAATTGAATGGCAAACCGAGTGCGATCATCGCGGTGTACCAATTGCCGGGTTCGAATGCCGTGCAGGCGGCAGACGGGGTCAAAAAACTTCTCGCTGAGCAAAGGCAGAGACTTCCTCAAGGCGTCAATTACACCATCGCGCTCGACACGACGCGCGCAGTGACAGAAGGGATTAAGGAGATCGTCCAGACCTTGTTGATCGCCATTGTCCTGGTGATCATCGTGGTGTACATCTTCCTGCAGGGATGGCGCGCAACGCTCATCCCGCTCCTGGCTGTACCAGTTTCGCTGGTGGGGACCTTCGTCCTTTTTCCTCTGTTTGGCTTTTCCATCAACACTCTTTCGCTGTTCGGTCTCGTGCTGGCCATAGGACTGGTTGTAGACGATGCCATTGTGGTGGTGGAGGCGGTTGAGCATCACATCGAAGAGGGTATGTTGCCGAAAGATGCGACATTCAAGGCAATGGAGGAGATCTCGGGGCCGGTGGTGGGCATCGCTCTGGTGCTTTCCGCGGTCTTCGTCCCTACAGCATTCATCCCGGGAATCACCGGGCGCCTTTATCAGCAGTTCGCCGTGACGATCGCCATCTCCGTCATTCTTTCTGCCTTCAATGCTCTGACATTAAGCCCTGCTCTCTCGGCGCTGCTGCTGCGGCCGCGTGAGAACCGTGGCGGTCTGCTGCGTAAATTTTTTGATTGGTTCAACCGGCTCTTCACGCGGGCGACCGATAACTATGTACGAATCGCCGGCGCGCTCATCCGCAAGAGCGCTATAGCCTTCGTGTTGCTTGTTGCGTGCGGAGTCTTTGCGGGCTTCTTCGCCGCCAAGCTGCCCTCGAGCTTTCTTCCGGACGAGGACCAAGGCTACATGTACATGAACCTCCAGCTGCCTAGCGCCTCATCGCTGCAAAGGACCGAGGCCACCGCACGTGAGATCGAGGAAGTACTCGCCAGCACCCCCGGTATCGAATCGACGGTCAGTGTTGCCGGATTCAGCCTGCTGAGTCTTACCCGGTCGAGTTACAGCGCCTTCTTCTTCGTTACCTTGAAGGAATGGAAGGACCGCCAGAAAAGGGAGGAGCAGTATCAGTTTATCCGGCAGAGTGTGAACCAGAAACTTGCCGGTCTTCGGCAGGGTATTGCGTTTTCGTTCTCTCCTCCGGCGATTCCTGGCGTGGGAACTTCCGGGGGCGTTACCTTCGTTCTCGAGGACCGCTCAGGAAAGGACGTGGGATTTCTTGCCGACCATGTGAACAGGTTCCTTGCGGCAGCCCGCAAGCGTCCGGAACTCGCCTCTGTCAATACCACCTTCCTCCCCAGAGTGCCGCAGCAATTCATCACTGTTGACCGGGACAAAGTACTCAAGCAGGGCGTTGACATCAAGGACGTTTATCGGACGATCCAGGCGTTCATGGGAGGATCGTTCATCAACTATTTCAACCGTTTCGGCCGCCAGTGGCAGGTGTATGTCGAAGCTGAAGGCGCCTATCGCGGCCGCGCGGAAAACGTCGGACAGTTCTACGTCAGGAATCGTACAGGAGATATGGTTCCTCTCTCGGCGCTGACAAGGTTCGAATCGCGTTCCGGTCCTGAATTCACAATGCGCTATAACCTCTACCGGGCGGCGCAGATCTTTGCGGGTGCCGCGCCCGGCTACAGCTCAGCGCAGGCTATGGCAGCGCTGGAAGATGTGTTCGCGCAGAGCATGCCCCCGGAAATGGGTTTTGACTACATGGGCATGTCGTTCCAAGAGAAGAAGGCCCAGGAAGGCGTACCTCCGTCAATGATCTTTGGGTTTTCACTCCTGGTGGTGTTTCTCATCCTCGCGGCACTCTACGAGAGTTGGTCATTGCCATTCAGCGTTCTGTTGAGCACCCCGGTTGCTGTCTTCGGCGCCTTTACCGTTCTTTGGCTACGTCGCGTCCTGCTCGGTTTCTTCTTGCCTCCCTACATGGTCCAGATCGAGAACGATGTGTACTCACAGATCGGGCTGGTGATGCTGATCGGACTGGCAGCAAAAAACGCTATTCTGATCGTTGAGTTCGCAAAAGAGGCCAACGAGAAAGGGCAGCCTCTCAGAGAGGCAGCGCTTGCGGCGGCAAGATTGCGGTTGCGGCCCATCCTGATGACCTCCTTCGCGTTTGTGCTCGGGTGCGTGCCGCTTTGGACCGCAAGCGGAGCTGGATCGGTCGCGCGGCAGATCATGGGTACGACGGTGATCGGAGGAATGTTGGCAGCTACCTTGATCGCCGTGTTCATTATTCCCGTGCTGTTCGTGGTTGTAGAAAAACTTTCGCAGAGGAAACCAGCCATGACGGTTGCGCCTGCGGTATCCCCCCTACCGGCGCGGGGAGATGATTGAAATGAACGCAAGAAAAGCCACATTCGGCGTTGTTTTTTTCGCCCTTTTGTCCGTGGGGTGTGCGGTAGGGCCCAATTACAAGAAGCCAGCGGTGCCCGTGCCTCCCGAATACAGGGGGCTATCACCGGACCAGGCGGGCAAGAGCGAAGTGGCTTCGTTCGGCGATCAGAAATGGTGGGATGCATTCCAGGACGAGACTTTGAGCGACCTCATCCGGACGGCTCTGAAGCAGAACTATGATGTGGGGATCGCAGCAGCCAGGATCCTTGAGGCGCGGGCGGCGCTCGGCATTTCGCGAGCAGACCAGCTGCCATCGGTCGCGGCAGGCGCATCCGCAACCAATGAACGCTTCCCCCGGACCGTCGCGGCTCCCAGTGTCGAGACCAGCGCGAACCAGATAAGTCTGGCGCTCGCATGGGAGCTGGATTTTTGGGGAAAATTCCGGCGAGCGACAGAGTCTGCCCGGGCCAATCTGCTCTCGCAGGAATGGGCGCAGCGTCAAGTCATCAGTTCGCTGGTGGGCGATGTTGCCAGCACCTATTTTCAGTTGCGCGAATTGGACCTCGAACTAGAGATCTCACGCCAGACGCTTGCCTCTCGCAAGGACTCGTTGCGACTGACCGAGCTCCTGGCTAATGGTGGTGCCACCTCCATGCTCGATGTGCGACAGGCCGAGCAGTTGGTGTATACCGCGGCGGCCTCCATCCCGGACCTTGAGCGGCGGATCGAGCAGCAGGAGAACTTCATCAGCATTCTTCTCGGCAAGAATCCTCAAGCTATCGCTCGCGGAAGGAAGCTCGTCGATCAGCCCCATGCGCTGGAAGTTCCCGCGGGACTTGCGTCATCTCTGCTGGAGCGTCGCCCCGACATCCGCCAAGCGGAGCAGCAATTGATCGCTGCTAAGGCCCAGATCGGTGTCGCCAAAGCCGGCTACTTTCCCCAGATCTCATTGACCGCCTCCGGCGGATATCAGAGCTCCGCCCTGACTGGCCTGTTCGCGGGCCCGGCAGGGCTTTGGACATTTGGCGGCAGCGCGGTCCAGCCGGTGTTTGAAGGTGGCAGAATCCGGAATCGGGTGCGGTTCGCCCGGGCCCGCGCTGAAGAAGCCACGTTGCTCTACCAGCGTACCGTGCAGCAGGCGTTTCGAGATGTTTCCGATGCGCTGGTTGGATACCGCAAGAGCCAGGAGTTCCGTATCCAGCAAGAACAGCTGACACATGCGGCCGAAGAAGCGACCAAATTGTCGAATATGAGGTACAAGGGCGGCGCGACGAGTTACCTGGAGGTACTCGACAGCGACACCAGATATTTCGCGGCTCAGCTCAATCTGGCACAGGCGGAGTTGAACGAACTGCGAGCATTCGTGGGACTTTACAGTGCCCTGGGTGGCGGATGGGAATGAGCTCTCCAGCCCGATCGGGTTAATGAGGGTTGGGCATCGGGAGCTGCTCGGGCAGCAAGATGTGCCCGGATCTGGTATGCGTATCGAACGCGTCGAAACAAAACGAAGGGTACGTACGCATCAGAAAAACTGACTGCGGAGTTGGCAATGCTGATTGCAGGCGACATCGGCGGTACAAAAACCGACCTGGCGATCTACTCGATCGAATCCGGACCGCACGCGCCACTGGCTCAGACTGAAGTTCATAGTCGGGACTATCCCAGCCTGCAGGCCATGGTCGCCGAGTTTCTCGCTCAGGTGAAGGTGTCCGTGGACGCGGCCTCTTTTGACGTCGCTGGGCCAGTCATCGATGGGCATGTGAAAACGACGAACTTGCCCTGGGTAATGGATGAAAGCTCGCTTGCCAAGGACTTGAATCTCAAGTCTGTCCATCTCATGAACGACCTGGAGGCGGTCGCACGGGCAGTGCCCGTCTTGCGGATGCTCGACCTGCTTACGCTCAACGAAGGGGAACCGGTCCTGAACGGCCCGATCGCGATCATCGCGCCGGGGACGGGTTTGGGCGAATCATTTCTCACCTGGAATGGCTCCAAGTACCTGGCACACAGCTCTGAGGGTGGCCACTCGGATTTCGCCCCGGCGGACGTGCGGCAAATTCATCTGCTTGAATACCTGCTGCCCCGTTTCGGTCACGTCGGGGTCGAACGGGTCTGTTCCGGAATCGGCGTCCCCAATATTTATGACTATCTTCAGCACGAAGAGGGAATACCGGAAACGCCCGAAGTTGCTCAATTGATCGCCTCCGCCAACGATCCCACGAAAGCAATCGTAGATGCCGCCTTGGACCCGGACCATCCAAGCGAATTGTGCCGGGCCACCATTGACATGTTGGTTTCGATTCTTGCTAGCGAAGCGGGCAATCTCGCGCTGAAGGTTTTCGCGACCGGCGGAATCTACCTGGCCGGCGGTATCTCCCTGCACCTGTTGGATGCGCTCGAGAAGCCGGCCTTCCTGCAGGCGTTTACCAAAAAGGGCCGCTTCCAGGACCTGATGGGGCGCATTCCCATTCACGTCATCACCACACGCGCGGCGTTGCTTGGAGCTGCGATTTATGGGCTGGAGAGCCTGAAAGATCACAAGGAGTAGGAAATGAGCGCAACGTTTCCCATCATTTACCTGGCCAGACACGGCGAAACGGCTTGGACAATTACCGGCCAGCACACCGGCCTCACCGACCTGCCGCTTACCGAGCGCGGAGAGTCGAATGCGCGCAAGCTGGGTGAGCGGCTGAACGGGGCGACATTTGCAAACGTATTCACCAGTCCTTTGCGTCGGGCTATGCGGACGTGCGAACTGGCCGGCTTCGGACCGGTCGCTGAGACCGACGTTGACTTGGTCGAATGGGATTATGGCGAATACGAGGGGCGCCGCACGGTTGACATCCTTCGAGAACGTCCGGACTGGCAGCTGTTCCGCGACGGCTGCCCGGGCGGTGAATCGCCAGAACAAGTCGCTACGCGGGCGGATCGGGTGGTGCAGCGAGTACGCAGGGTCACCGGGGACGTTCTGCTTTTCTCAAGCGCCCACTTTCTTAGAGTATTGGCCGCGCGTTGGATTGGGCTGGAAGCAATCTTTGGCCGATCGTTCATGCTAAGCACGGCCAGCCTGAGCGCCTTGAGCTATGAAAGCAAGGCCGATCAACCCGCGATCCAACTTTGGAACGATACTGGTCATGTACTAGCGTCAAAGGAGCAGCAAGCCTGCTCCGAGCACGTGACCGCATAGCAAAAGCGCGGCGCAGCCCGGCCTGACGCCACACTTCGCCTCAGTCCCGAGGTAACGATCGCCATGGGGATGATGTCGCTGTCTCCGGGCGAAGGAGTCTCGCTTCAAACCAGTGAAATGGTGGCCAGCCGCTATCGGCGCGCCGATGAGATGGACGCTTACGAACGTGGCCCTGAGAGCGGCGATGACAGGAGAGAGCACGCTGTGCCCGGGAGGATTACGTGGAAGAAGCGTGGCGCAGCGTGGCTCCTGGGTTGAAAAGGAACACGCCGATCTATCCCTACGCGCCCGATACCTCGGGTCCTGAGGAAGTCGAGCGCGTGACCCCGCCCGGGGCTGGCAAAAGCCCAGCGTGGGCCAGGAACCGTTTGCGGTCGCAAGCCAGGCCGCGTAAGCAGGAATTGGGTCCGCTCTCGACAAAGGTCGGGTTTTCGCCGGACGGAACGGCTTGGGAGGTGACAAGTCAGGATGGGGGAAGCGTACGATGAAAATTAAAGGGCCGATGCTGATCGCCCGAGAAGGCGCTGCGCTCGCGGCTGAGGAGGCCAGGGCTGCGGTCCCAGGTCGCAGTTCCATCGTTATGGCCGTCAGCGGCGGGCCGCACCTCGTGGCTTAGCCTTCGTGCTCTAGCACGGGAAGAGGCGCCTTGGAACACTGTTCAGGGAGCCATGGGAAAAGAGTCACAACGGAAAGGCAAATCTACATGAGCGACAGGTTGGAAGGATCTGCTCCGGGTTGGCCCGGAATCCCGCCGCGTTGGACTTCGAGCGCCAAGAGCGGAGTGGGTACCTCTTTGGCGCCGCAGAGCCGTGTCTGGTTCACACTGAGCCACGGCATTTTGAATGAGATTTACTTCCCGCGAGTGGACCAAGCCTGCACACGTGATCAGGAATTCCTTATTACCGATGGGAAGCAGTTCTTTTCTGAAGAGAAGAGGGATTGCAGCTTCCAAATCCGTCCTTGGGAGCCTGGAATTCCGCTGTACTGCCTGACGAATACATCTGTCGAGGGGCGCTACCAAATCCAGAAAGAAGTGCTCACTGACCCTTATCGCAATGTTGTTTTGCAAAAAGTTCGGTTCCTGCCTTTGCAAGGTCAGCTCGAGGACTATCACCTCTATTCTCTTCTTGCTCCGCATTTGGCCAACTATGGCTATGGCAACACCGCGTGGAGCGGGGAATATAAAGGTTCCCCCATGCTGTTCGCCGAACGAGCCGGCACCTGCCTGGCGGCGGCGTGCTCGGTTCCCTGGCGGAAGATGTCGGTTGGATTTGTTGGTGTTTCCGACGGATGGCAGGACCTCTCGCAACACTATGAAATGCAGTGGGAATACGCTCGGGCGGAGAACGGAAATGTTGCCTTGACCGGTGAGATTGATCTGGCAGCTTGTGGCGGGGAGTTCGTGCTGGCGATTGGGTTTGGCTCAGACCCCTACGAGGCTGGGCAGTTGACTGTCTCCGCCCTTCTGGAAAAATACGAACTGGTGCGCGAACACTATGTCGCCTCTTGGAAGAACTGGCATGGCACGCTCTTCCCCCTCGATGCTGAAAAACGGGAACACGATTTGTACAGGGCCAGCGCGACGGTTTTGCGTGCGCACGAATCAAAGGATTTTTTAGGTGCCGCCATCGCCAGCCTTTCCGTCCCCTGGGGTTTTAATAAGGGGGATGACGATCTGGGTGGGTACCACTTGGTGTGGCCACGCGACTTGGTCGAGGTCGCCGGCGGATTTGTCGCCGCAGGGGCAATCATTGATGCACTGCGCGTGCTCCGGTATCTGGAGGCGACACAGGAAGCAGAAGGTAACTGGGCACAGAACCTTTGGCTGAATGGCCAGCCCTATTGGCATGGCGTCCAAATGGATGAGACTGCTCTTCCTATCCTGCTGCTCGACCTGCTGCGGCGTAAAGCCCCCGGGAAAATGGAAGCAATGGACCGCTGGTGGCCCATGGTCGGCAAGGCCGCCGGCTATCTCGTACGTAACGGTCCGGTAACCCAGCAGGATCGATGGGAGGAGGACGCGGGATATTCCCCCTTTACGCTGGCCACAGAGATTGCCGCATTGCTCGCCGCCGCAGACGTCGCTGAGCTGGCAGGCAAGGCCGATACAGCCCAGTTTCTCCGGGAAACCGCGGATAGCTGGAACGACAACATCGAGCGCTGGTGCTATGCCGAGGACAGCGATTTGGCCCGCAAACTCGGCGTGGGCGGCTATTACGTGCGGATCGCACCACCGGAGACAGGATCTGCCGCCGAGCCGGTGCAGGGGTCAGTTCTCATCAAGAATCGAATCGCCTCGCAGAGTATCGAGTCAGCTGTGGACGTTGTCAGCCCGGATTCGCTCGCCCTGGTGCGCTTTGGCTTACGCGCGCCTGACGATCCGCGGATATTAAATACAGTAAAAGTCATTGACGCCTTGCTGAGGGTGGACTTGCCCCAGGGCCCTTGCTGGTATCGCTACAACGGCGATGGTTATGGCGAGCATGAGGACGGGTCGCCCTTCGATGGGACAGGCATCGGCCGGCCTTGGCCATTGCTTACCGGCGAGCGGGCACACTACGAGCTAGCGGCCGGCAACCGGGAATCAGCCGAGTCCTTGCTTGCCGCCCTAGAACATTTCACAAACGGCAGCCGCTTGATCCCGGAGCAGGTCTGGGACTCAACCGATCTTCCTGACCGAGAACTGTTTCGAGGGGAGGTCTCCGGATCCGCTTGTCCGCTGGTCTGGGCCCACGCCGAATACATCAAACTACGCCGCTCGCTCCTGGAAGGTGAAATCTTTGACCGGCCACCTCAACCAGTCGAACGGTATCAGGTCCTGAAGCAGATCGCGACCCACGTTGACTGGCGTTTCAACAATAAAATCTCTTCCATGTCTGAAGGTAA
>Ga0209055_1000409_pt1 | contig 30362 bp, 26 predicted proteins | sample GraSoiAngelo_110_FD_185875 | JGI IMG/M metagenome (GOLD analysis project Ga0209055, IMG submission 185875) | Grasslands soil microbial communities from the Angelo Coastal Reserve, California, USA - 14_0903_12_30cm (SPAdes) (version 2) | ecosystem: Environmental > Terrestrial > Soil > Grasslands ... | reverse complement strand
GAGCGACTCGACCAGCCTCGACAACGCACTCGAGCTGCTGGTCCGCTCGGGCCGTGACCCGGTGCACGCGCTCATGATGCTCGTGCCGGAGGCGCACGAGGGCGCCGTCGAGATGGACCCCTCGCTGCGCGGCTTCTACGAGTTCCACGACTGTCTGGTCGAGCCGTGGGACGGACCGGCCGCGCTGGCGTTCTCGGACGGCGTGATGGTCGGATCCGCGCTCGACCGCAATGGGCTGCGCCCCTGCCGCTACAAGGTCACGCGCGACGGTCTCGTCGTGGCGGGCTCCGAGGTCGGGCTCGTGGACCTGGACCCCGCGAGCGTGGTCGAGAGCGGGCGGCTCGGCCCAGGCGAGCTGCTGGTGGTGGACACGCGGCGCAAGGCGATCCTCCACAACGCGGAGGCGAAGCGCGAAGTCGCGCGTCGCCGTCCGTACGCGCGCTGGGCGGCGAAGAGCATCCGACCCCTTCGGCCGACGGCCGGAGCGACCGACGGAGCATCCGAGGCCGAACAGCTCGCGCGCCAGCTCGCGTTCGGCTGGAGCTTCGAAGACCTGCGCTATGTGCTCGAGCCGATGGCCGGCGAGGGGCAGGATGCCGTGTGGAGCATGGGCGACGACACGCCGATCCCGCCGCTCGCACGCGTGGCTCCGGGCCTGTACGCCTACCTCCGCCAGCGGTTCGCTCAGGTCACGAACCCGCCGATCGATCCGTTGCGCGAGACGCTCGTGATGTCGCTGCGCATGCACCTGGGCCGCCGCGGCTCGCTGCTCGCGGACCGCCCCACCGGACTGCCCCTGGTGCGGAACGAGCACCCCGTCCTGCTCGACAACGAGATGGCGGCGCTCGGGACGCTCGTCGGCGCGCAGGCGGTGACGCTGGACGCCGCGTGGCAGGCGGCGGGCGGCCCCGAGTCGCTGTGCGCGGCGCTCGATGCCCTGTGCCGCACCGCCGGTAGCGCGGTCGAGCAGGGCGCACAGATCCTCGTGATCAGCGATCGCGCGGCCGAGCGCGAGCGCGCTCCGCTGCCCATGCTCCTCGCCGTCGGTGCCGTGCACCAGCACCTGCTCCGCAAGGGCCGGCGGACTCGCGTAAGTCTCGTCGCTCAAGCGGGCGATGCCTGGGACGTACACCACTTCGCGGCCCTCATCGGGTTCGGGGCGGAAGCGGTGCATCCCTGGCTGGCCCTCGAATCGGTGCGGCGGCACGTCGAAGACCACAATGCCCCGGCCAAGTTCCGCGCGGCGGCCGAAAAGGGGCTGCTCAAGATCCTTTCCAAAATGGGCATCTCCACGCTGTCGTCGTACTGCGGGGCACAGATCTTCGAGGCGTTGGGACTCGGCGCCGAGGTGATCGACCGCTGCTTCACCGGCACCGTGTCGACGATCGGGGGAATCGGGTTCGCCGAGATCGCCGAGGACGTGCTGGCGCGCCAGCGCGCGGCCTACCCGGAGAGCGCGACGCCCGAAGCGCTGCCCGACTATGGCCGCGTGCGCTATCGCCGCGACGGTGAGGATCACGGCTGGTCGCCGCCGCTGGTGCGGGCGATGCAAAAAGCTGTGTCAGCCGACACACTGCAAGCCTACGACGACTTCAAGGCCCGGGTGACGGCACGTTTGCCCGCGACCCCGCGCGACCTGCTTGCGATCCGGCCGGGCACGCCGATCCCCATCGACGAGGTGGAGCCCGCGGAGACGATCCGTCGCCGCTTCATTTCCACGGCGATGTCGTTGGGCGCCCTCTCGCCAGAGGCGCACCGCACTCTCGCGATCGGCATGAACCGGATGGGAGCGCGCTCCAACTCGGGCGAAGGAGGCGAAGACCCGGATACGTACGCCCCGCTCGAGAACGGCGACCGGGCCGACAACCGCATCAAGCAGGTGGCGTCGGGGCGCTTCGGCGTGACGACGCACTATCTGGTGCGTGCCGACGAGCTCGAGATCAAGATGGCGCAGGGCTCGAAGCCGGGCGAAGGCGGGCAGCTCCCCGGCCACAAGGTGACGGCCTTGATCGCGCGGCTGCGGCACTCAGTTGCGGGCGTGCCCTTGATCTCGCCGCCGCCGCACCACGACATCTACTCGATCGAGGACCTGGCGCAGCTGATTCACGATCTCAAGCAGGTGAATCCCCGCGCGCGGGTGGGCGTGAAGCTCGTAGCCGAAGCCGGGGTGGGCCGCGTGGCGGCCGGAGTGGCGAAGGCCTACGCCGACTACGTGCTCATATCTGGGCACAACGGCGGGACGGGCGCGTCGCCCCTGTCATCCATCAAGCATGCGGGCCAGCCGTGGGAATTGGGGCTGGCGGAGACGCAGGCTTTACTGATCGAGAACGGCCTGCGCCACCGCATCGAGGTGCGCACCGACGGGGGCCTCCGGACCGGGCGCGACGTGGTGATCGCGGCGCTGCTTGGCGCGGAGACCTACGGGTTCGGCACCGCGGCCCTCGTCTCGATCGGGTGCGACATGGCGCGCCAGTGTCACTTGAACAGCTGTCCCACGGGGATCGCAACGCAGAAGCCCGAGCTGCGCAAGAAGTTCGCGGGCAAGCCGGAGCAGGTGGTGGCGTATTTCACGTGGATCGCGGAAGACGTGCGCCGCATTCTCGCGGAGCTCGGCTACCGCACGCTCGACGATGTCATCGGGCGCGCGGAACTGCTCGAGCGGGTGGATCGCCCGGAGGTGCCGCGGGCACAGATGCTCGACCTGTCGCTCCTCCTCGCCGACCCGGCGGCGGATCGCGACGCCCCGCGGCATCGGACCGTGGCGCGCAACGATCGCCCGGGTGTGGAGTCGCTGGACGAGGAGATCCTCCAGACGCTCGGCCCCCGCTTGGACGAGGGGCGCCCGTTTGCCGGCGTGTACGACATCGGGAACCACCATCTGACGGTGGGGGCGCGTATCGCCGGGCGCATCGCCGACCGCGTCGGCAACGTCGGGCTCGCGCCCGGCTCGATTCGCCTCCGGTTCCGCGGCAGCGCGGGCCAGAGCTTCGGAGCGTTCGCGCTCCCGGGCATGCGACTCGAGCTCGAGGGCGAAGCGAACGACTACGTCGCCAAGGGACTCTCGGGGGGCGAGATCGTCATCCGCCCGTTCCGAGAGAGCGTGCTCGCGGGGGTCGCCGATCAGCAGGTCCTGCTGGGCAACACCGTGCTCTATGGCGCCACGGGGGGCAAGCTGTTCGCGGCCGGGCGGGCGGGAGACCGCTTCGCGGTGCGCAACTCCGGAGCGATCGCGGTAATCGAAGGCGCCGGCGCTCATTGCTGCGAGTACATGACGGCGGGCGTGGTGGTCGTGCTCGGGCCCGTGGGGCGCAACTTTGCCGCCGGGATGTCGAACGGCATCGCCTACGTGCTCGACGAGGCGGAGACCTTCACGGCCCGTTGCAACGGCGACATGGTCCAGGCGCGGGCGCTCGAGGAGTCCGACGAGCGGCTCGTCCTCGGCCTGCTCGGTGAGCACGTCGGGGCTACGGGCAGCGCGCGGGGGCGCGCCATTCTCGACGCGTGGGAACGCTACCGCGACTCGTTCCGCAAGGTGGTGCCCTTCACGGCCCCGGTGGCCGCTGAGCCGGCGGCGGAGGAGGAAGCGGCGGCGGTGTGACCGCGTAGCAGCGGCAACTCCAGCCCATCCCGCAGCGCCTGCCAGCTCGCCTCGATGATGTTCTCCGAGCACCCCATGGTGCTCCAGCGCTCCGCCCCGCGGGCCGATTCCACCACCACCCGCGGCTTGGCGGCGGTGCCGAGGTGCTCGTCCACGATGCGCACCTTGTAATCCACGAGACGCACCTCGGCAAGCTCCGGATAGCGCGGTAACAACGCCTTGCGCACCGCGCCGTCGAGCGCATTCACGGGGCCCGCACCCTCGGCGGCGGTGTGAATCACTTCCCCGTCCACCCGTAGCTGCACCATCGCCTGTGCCGTCGTCGTCCCTCCGCTCCGGCCCTCGACGATGACCGTGAACCCGAGCAGCTCGAACGGCGGCCGATAGTCGGGGGCGGAGCGCCGCACCAGCATCTCGAATGAGCCGTCGGCTCCTTCGAACTGGTGCCCTCGAAACTCGAGCTCCTTCACCCTTCGCAAGATCTCGGAGTCCGAGTCCCGAGCCCCGAGCCCCAATTCACCAGCCCGCAGCCGCACATTTTGCCGCCCTGACAGCTCGCTCACCACCACGCGCATTTCATTCCCGACGAGGGCCGGATCGATGTGCTGATAGCTCTCCGGCAGCTTGGCCACGGCCGCCACGTGAATCCCGCCCTTGTGCGCAAACGCGCTGGCGCCCACGTACGGCGCGTGGGCGTCGGGATTCAGATTTGCCACTGCCGCCACGAAGTGTGCGACGTCCGTCACGCGACGCAGCTGGTCCGGCGGCAGCACCGCGTAGCCCAGCTTGAGCTGCAGCGTGACGATGAGCGGGATAAGGTCGAGGTTGCCGCAGCGCTCGCCGTAGCCGTTGATGGTTCCCTGCACGTGGACACACCCGGCGCGCACCGCCGCGAGCGCGTTCGCCACGGCCAGCGCGCCGTCGTTGTGGGGGTGAATCCCGAGGGGCCCGTCGAGCTGGCTGCGCAACTCGCGCACCCGCTCGCCGACGGTGTCGGGCAGCTCGCCGCCGTTGGTGTCGCACAAGACGATGCAGTGCGCCCCGGCCTCAGCCGCCGCGCGGAGCGTCGCCACGGCGTAGCCCGGGTCCAGGCGATAGCCGTCGAAAAAATGCTCCGCGTCGTAGATGACCTCTTTGCCGCGTTCGCGGAAAAAGGCGACGCTGTCCGCGATCATACAGAGGTTCTCTTCGCGGCTGGTCTCCAGCACGCGCTCCACGTGCATGGTCGAGCTCTTGCCGACGAGCGTCACAACCGGCGTCTCGGCCTCGAGCAGGGCCCGGATATTGCCATCGTCCTCGCAACGCTGGCCGGCCCGGCGCGTCATCCCGAACGCCGCAACTTTCGCCTGTCGCAATGGCTCCGTCTTGATGCGACGGAAGAACTCGGCGTCCTTGGGATTCGATCCCGGCCACCCGCCTTCGATGTACTGGATGCCCAGCTCGTCGAGCCGTCGCGCGATCTTGAGCTTGTCGTCGACCGAGAGCGACAGGCCTTCGCGCTGTGTGCCGTCGCGTAGTGTCGTGTCGTACAATACCGGGTTCACAACCTGGCCTCCCCTGGTGGATCACAAAAGCAAAACGGCCTCTCGTGTTGCGAGAGGCCGCGCCGTGCATGTCCGGGATCGAGTATCCGTCAGCCGAGTGCCAGCACGCCGCCTCTCGCAAAGAGTCGGATGGTAATGCTCGTAATCGGCCGGTTGCCGCGACGGATGCTCATGGCCGGGATACTAACTCCCCTACGGGATGAGTCAATCCCACGCGCACCACCTCACCGATCACAACCGTAGCGGGCGGCTCGAGCCCCGCGCCGGCGACCAGGTCCGCGATGTCGCCTAAGCTCCCGACCACGGTGCGCTGCTCGGGGAGGGTGCCGCTCGCGATCACGGCGACCGGTGTGTCGGGCGCCGCCCCCTGGGCCCGCAGCCGCGCAACGATGTCCGGTAGCGCGGACAACCCCATCAGCACCACGAGCGTGGGGACGCGGGCGAGCGCCTCCCAGTCGAGGTCGGACGGGCCTTCGCACTCGTGCCCCGCGACGACAGCGAAAGCCGACGCCACCCCCCGGTGCGTGACCGGAATGCCGGCGGCCGCGGGCACCCCGGTCGCCGACGTCACGCCGGGGACCACCTGGTACCGCACGCCGGCGGCGCGCAGTGCCGCGCACTCTTCGGCGCCGCGGCCGAACACGAACGGATCGCCACCTTTGAGGCGAACGACGCTGAGCCCCTCCCGAGCACGCTCGATGAGCAACGCGTTGACATCCTGTTGATCGGTCCCCCGTAAGATCCGCTCGGCCTCAGCCGGTGCCTGGGCAAGGAGCGCGTGCGAGACGAGTCGATCGTACACCACCACGTCGGCCGATCGCAGCAGCTCGAGGCCCTTCGCCGTGATCAAGCCCGGGTCGCCCGGGCCGGCTCCGACCAGATAGACCGTCCCCCCCCTCCCGAAGGGAGAGGGGGACAGGGGGTGAGGACCGATCAACTCCTCGATCCGCCCCCGTGCCCCCTCGATGTCTCCCCGCCGCACGAAGTCGATCACGTCCGAATCCACGATCGCATACCACAACGCCGTGCGCCCGCGGGCGTCCGGGACGCGCGCGGCCAGCTCCGGCCGTAGCTCGCCCAGCAACGCACACAGCCGGGCCTCGGCGCGCCCCACGAGCCGCGCGATGCGCTGGCGCAATCGCACGGCCAGCGCGGGACTCTTGCCGCCGGTCGAGACCGCGACCGTGATGTCGCCCTCGCGATGGATCGCCGGCGCTATGAAGCTCGAATGCTCGAGATCGTCCACCGCGTTGAGCGGCACCCCCAGTCGCTCGGCCTCGGCCCAGACGGCTGCGTTGACCGTGCGATTGACGGCTGCAATAGCAAGCCAGGCTCCAGCGAGATCGCCGTCGTGATAGCCGCGGCGCCGTAACTCGATCGCACCCCGGCGCCCGAGGTCCGTCAGGGCCGGCGTGACGTCCGGGCTCACCAGCGTGACGTGGGCCCCCGCCGCGACCAAGCCGCGCACCTTCTGCTCGGCCACGGCGTCGCCGCCGATCACCACGGCGCGCCGGCCGCGCAGGTCGAGAAACACCGGATAGAACGCGGTCATTGCAAACCTACCTCACCGCCTCGCTCCCCCTCTCCGCACCGCGGAGAGAGCGCAGCGCCTCGACCCCGACCCGGTCGCAGAAATCCCCGAATCGCTCGTCCGCGAGCCGCTCGTCGCGATAGCGCTCGAACAGCGGTCGCACTGTGGTCACGAGCCGGTCGCGATGAACCAGATCGGCGTATTGCGTGGCGAGCCGCGTGCCGAGCATGCTGCCGCCGACGAAGACGGCGTACTTGTTGAGTGATCGGCCCACGAACGCGAGGTCGGCCGTGTACGGCCGGGCGCAGCCGTTGGGACAGCCCGTCATGCGAACCGTGAGCGTCGCGTCGGCGAGGCCCAGCGTCTCGAGCTCGCGCTCGAGCTCGGCGATGACATCGGGCAGCACCCGCTCCGCCTCGGCCAACGCGAGCCCACACGTCGGCAGCGCCGGACACGCCATGGACCAGCGCCGCAAAGTCGACACGGCGTCGGCACCCGGCCGGGCGACACCATGGTCGGCCAGGATCCGCTCCACGAGGCCCTGTCGTCGGTCGGGGATGTCGGTCAGCAAGAGGTTCTGCTGCGGCGTGAAACGGACGCCGGCGTGCACGGTCTTCACGATGCGGCGCAGCGCGCTCCGCAGCTTGTGACCGTCGCCGTCCTGCACGCGGCCGTTCTCGATGAAGAGGCCGAGGAACGAGCGGCCGTCATCCTGTGCGTGCCAGCCGAGATGATCCTCGATGCCCGAGACCTCGACCGGCAGGGGCGGAGCGAGGTGACGACCGAGGTAACGCTCTACCTCGTCCCGGAACCGGTCGAGCCCCTGTGCGTCGATCAGGTACTTCAAGCGCGCGTGGCGGCGGTCGCCGCGGTTGCCGTGATCGCGCTGGACCTTGACCACCGCCTCCGCCACCTCCACAACCTCCCCCGTCCTGGCGAAGCCCAACGCGTCTGCAAGCCGTGGATACGTGTCTTCCTTGCCGTGGGTCTTCCCCATCCCGCCACCCACGAGGACGTTGAAGCCGACGAGGTGACCGCCTTCCGCGACCACGAGGAAGCCCAGGTCGTTCGAGTGGACGTCGCAGCAATTGTCGTCGGGGAATGCGAACGCGACCTTGAACTTGCGCGGCAGGTAGCCGGGCCCGTAGATCGGCTCGGCCTCCCCCCCCGAAGGGCCGCCCGCCACCTGCTCGCCGTCGAGCCAGATCTCGTGATAGGCGTGCGTTCGGGGCAACAGATGATCCGACAGGCGCCGGGTGACGGAGAGCACCTGCTCTCGCAGGCCACCGGCCACGGGCGCGGGGCACGACACCACGTTGCGGACCACGTCGCCGCAGGCGCCGAGCGTCGTGACGAGCGCGTCGTTCACGGCGCGTATTGTCGCCTTGAGATCGCCCTTCAAGACGCCATGGAACTGGTTGCCTTGACGCGTCGTCACGCGCAGGGTGCCGTTGCCGTAGCGGTCGGCCAGCTCGTCGATCACGAGATACTGAACGGCGCTCAACACGCCGCCGGGAATCTTGCAACGCACCATGAATTGGTGCGCCGGGTCGGCGTCGCTGCCCCGGCGCTCGCGACGCTGGTCGCGGTCCTCCTGCTGGTACGTCCCATGGAACTTGAGCAGCTGGGCGCCCGGGCCCGAGAAATGATCGGCGGGGGCGACGAGCTGGTCGGCGAGATCGCCTCGCAGCCCGCGGCTCTCCTGCTTCACCCTCTCGACCGCGCTCAGCGGCTTGTCGCGCGACACGCTCATTTCGCGTACACGTCCCACCAGTGACGGACCGGCAGCTCGTCCCAGTCCCACGGCTGCACCGCTGCCGTGATCTTGCGCAACACGCGCCGGATGCGGCGCAGCACCACGCCCCATGTCGACCATGTCATACGACCACCTCCCGCAGTCCGTCCGCCAGCACCTGCACGACTTCGGGACGGCTGAACTCGGGCGGCGGCAGCGTGCCGCTCCGCAACATTTCCCGGACTTTGCTGCCGGACAGGATGACGTGACTCGCTGCTTCGTGCGGGCAGGTCTTGAGCGACGCCATGCCGCCGCAGCGGCGGCAAAAGAACGTGTGCTCGAAGCGCACGGGCTGAATTCCCAGCTCGGCCGGCGTGAAGCGATCGAAGATGTGCTGCGCATCGTACGACCCGTAGTAGTTCCCCACACCGGCGTGATCGCGGCCCACAATGAAGTGGGTGCAGCCGTAGTTCTTGCGCACCAGCGCGTGGAACACGGCTTCCCGCGGACCGGCGTAGCGCATGGCCGCCGGGAAGCCGGCGAGCAGCACGCGATCCCGCGGGTAGTAACGCTCTAGCAGGACGCGGTAGCTCGAGACACGCACGGCAGCGGGGACGTCGTCGTCTTTGGTGGGGCCGACAAGCGGATGCAGGAGCAGCCCGTCCACCGTCTCGAGCGCCGCCTTCTGGATGTATTCGTGCGCGCGGTGCACCGGATTGCGCGTCTGAAACCCGACGACGGTGCGCCAGCCGCGCTCGGCGAACGCGCGCCGGGTGTCGTCGGGATCGAGCGCCAGCTCCGGAAAAAGGGGCGCGGCGCGCTCGAGCAGCCGGACATCGCCCCCGACCAGCAGCTCACCCTGGGCGTACAGCTGCGCCACTCCGGGATGCTGGACGTCGCTCGTCCCGTAGACGAGCTCCGCCTCTTCTTCCTTGGAGTGCCGGAACACTTCCCGCACGTCCAGCAGACCGATAACGCGCCCGTCCGGACCCTTCAGGGCCACCGAGTCCCGGAGCCCCGCCCCGTCCGCGACCCGGAGCGTAATCGGGAGCGACCAGGGTAGGCCGCTCGTCAGACGCATCTCGTGCAGCACGCGCAGGTAGTCGGCGCGCGAGAGGAAGCCGGTGAGGGGGCTGTAGGCCCCCGTGGCGAGCAGGCCCAGGTCCGCCACGCCGCGCGGGTCGAGGGTGAGGGATGGCAGCCCGGACGCCCGCGACAGGGCGGCCCGCCGCTCCTCACCCTCGAGCACCCGCTGCACCAGCGCCCCGCCGTGCGGCGCGATCGTCGTCGTTTCAGCGTGCACGACTCACCCCTCCCGTTTCGCGGTGAACGTGTGGAGCCCGCATTCGGTCTTGCCGCTCCCGCTCCACCGCCCCGCGCGCTCGGCCTCGCCCGGCGCCGTGGGTCGGGTGCACGGCCAGCAGCCGATGCTCGAGTAGCCCTGGTCGAGCAACGGGTGGTAGGGCACGGCGTTCTCGCGGATGTAGCGCCACACGTCGGCCCGGCTCCACCGCGCCAGCGGAAACACCTTGACGATCGAGTGCCCGTTCACCTCGTGGTACTCGACCAGCTCCGTCGCCCGACGGGCCTCGGACTGGTCCTGTCGCACGGCGCTGATCCAGGCGTCGAACGCGACGATGGCGCGCTCCAGCGGCTCGACTTTCCGCAGCAAGCAGCAGCGGTCCGGGTCGGTCTGGTAGAGCGGCCCCGGGTCGCTGAGCGGGGTGAGCTCCACGAGATTGAGACCGTACCGCTCGGCGAAGCGCCGCTTGAACTCGTACGTCTCGCGGAAGTGGAACCGGGTGTCCAGGAAAATCACGGGCACGGAGCGGTCGATCCGGCTGATCAAGTGCGCCAGGACCACCCCGCCCCCGCCGAAGCTCACCGTGAGGGCGACCTTGCCGGGGAAGGTCTCCACGGCCCAGGCAAGCGTCGTCGCGGGATCCGCCCCGGAGAGCGCGGCGGCGCGCTCGCGCACCGCGAGGGCGCTAAGCATCCGGTCCCCTCCGTAGGTAATCCAGCTCGAGCAGACGGTCGATCACCCGGGTCGCGCTCGTGGCGACGTCTTCGCGCTCCGTGTCGATCACCAGCTCCGGCGCGAGCGGCTCCTCGTAGGGATCCGAGACGCCCGTGAACTGCGCGATCTCGCCCGCCAGGGCGCGGGCGTACAACCCCTTGGTGTCGCGGCGCACGCACTCCTCGAGTGAGGCCTTCACGTGCACTTCGACGAACGCGCCGATCTCGCGCCGTACGTCGTTGCGGACCGCGCGGTATGGGGAGATCGCCGCGCTGATCACCACCACCCCGTTGCGCGTGAGCAGCTTCGCCACGTAGCCGATGCGGCGGATGTTGGTGTCGCGGTCCTCGCGCGAGAAGCCGAGGCCCTTGGAGAGGTTCTGGCGCACCTCGTCGCCGTCCAGGGTCTCGACCCGGACGCCGCCGCGGCGCAGCTCGTCAGCCACGGCGGTCGCGAGGGTGGACTTGCCGGCCCCCGACAGGCCGGTGAGCCACAGGGTGAAGCCTCGTCCCTGCGTGATGCGTCGTTTCGTCGCCAGCTGGCCGTGCGTCATCGTTTCCCCCAAAACAAGAAGGCCCGCTTCCATCGGAAGCGGGCCCGAGATCGAGTCGCGTGTGCCGGTTATCTAATCGAGCGTCATTCCATCCCGGCAGCCATAGCGCCACAACCGCGTCCGCTCCCCGAAGAGCGAGCACACATCGGACAGGGCGGACAACAACAGGCTGCGGCACGGCGTGCGATCATGGGTCGGTATTTACCCCGCGTGTCTCGCCGTGTCAACCATGCGATCGGGTGGTTGACAGCGTTCCGCCCGCTGGTTAGTTACCGGCTATGCAACTTGCCCGCTTGCACCACCGGCATCATCACCACCACCCGCTCCATCGGGGGCAGCCGGAGGCGCAAGCAAGCAACGGGTAGCTCGTAGACCCTGGAATGCATTCGCCAACGCCGGCTCCCCTTGGGAGTCGGCGTCGTGTTTTTGTCGGTGCTAGAACATTGGAGCCGTGCACATGTCCCGAGAATCCATTTCCTCGGCGTGCCTGCGACTCGCCCTTCCCAAGGGCCGCATGGAGCAGGCCGTCCTCACGCTCTTGGGCGACGCCGGGATCCGCATCCGGCCGAGTGCCCGCGGCTATCGACCGGAGGTGTCGCTCCCGGACACCGAGGCCAAGACGCTCAAGCCTCAGAACATTGTGGAGATGCTCTCGCTCGGCAGCCGGGACCTGGGGTTCGCGGGCGCCGACTGGGTCGCGGAGCTCGAGGCAAACGTCGTGGAGCTGCTCGATACCGGTCTCGACCCGGTGCAGGTGGTCGCCGCGGCGCCCGAAGAGCTGCTCGAAAACGGCACGCTGCCCGCGCGGCCTCTCGTGGTAGCATCGGAGTACGAGCGGCTAGCGCGCCGCTGGATCGCGACGCGCGGCCTCTCCGCCGAGTTCGTGGGCTCCTACGGAGCAACGGAGGTGTTTCCGCCGGAGGACGCCGACGTGATCGTCGACAACACCGCCACCGGGGCGACGCTCGAGACGAACGGTCTCGCGGTGGTGGACGAGGTGATGCGGTCGTCCACCCGGCTCTACGCGAATCCCGCCGCCCTCCGAGACCCCGCCCGGCGGCGCCGCATCGACGACCTCGTGATGCTCTTGAATTCGGTCCTCGTCGCCCGGCGACGGGTGATGCTCGAGGTGAACGCCTCGGCCGAGTGTCTCGACGCCGTGGTGGCGGTGCTACCGTCGATGCGCCGGGCGACCGTGGCGCCGCTGTTCGGGAACGGCGGGTACGCGGTGAAGGCCGCAGTACCGCGCGATGCGCTGCCACAGGTGATCCCCGCTGTGAAGGCGGCCGGCGGCACCGACGTCGTCGTGTCGTCCCTGTCGCAGATCATCCCATGACCACGGCGACTCCTCCCGCCTCGGGACCCGTGTCACGCATCGATCCGGAGGCCGCATACCGCCGCCCCACCGCCCCCGGGGGGAGACCCGCGCCGCTGCAGCTCGACTCGAACGAGGGGGTGCTGCCACCACGGGCGCTGCTCGCACAGCTCGCGGGCGCCGACCCGGAACTGTTGCGCCGCTACCCCGAAGTGTCGACACTCGAAGCGGCGCTCGCCACACGCCTCGCCGTGGCGCCCGAGCGCGTGATCGTGACGGCCGGCGCCGACGAGGCGATCGACCGCGCGTGTCGGGCGTTTCTGGAGCCCCCCCGCACCGCGCTCCTTCCTGACCCCAGTTTCGACATGTTCGATCGCTGTGCCGCGCTCGCGGGCGGGACGCTCGTCCGGGTGCCGTGGCGGGACGGCCCCTTCCCGCTCGACGGGTTTCTCGAGCGGCTCGAGGCCCGCACGGGTGTCGTGATCGTGGTGTCGCCCAACAACCCGACCGGCGCCGTCGCGACGCTCGCCCAAGTGCGGTCCCTCGCGGCGGCGGCCCCGAATGCGCTCCTCCTGATCGACCACGTGTACGTCGAGTACGCCGACGAGGACTTGACGCCGGGCGTGCTGGATCTGCCCAACGTCCTCGTGCTCCGCACGTTTTCCAAGGCGTGGGGGCTCGCCGGCTGTCGCGTGGGCTATGCGGTGGGTAGCCCGTACGTGATCGGCGTGCTGCGTGCGGCAGGTGGTCCGTACTCGGTCGCCGCTCCGTCGATCGCGCTGGCCCTGGCGCAGCTCGAGCGCGGTGTGGAGCCGCTGCGCACCCACGTCGCGCGCATCCGCGTGGAGCGCGGCCTGCTCGCGACCCGGCTCGCCGCCCGGGGGCTCGCGCCCCAGCCCTCGCAGGCGAACTTCGTGCTCGTCGAGTGCGGGGCGCGCGCCCAGGCGATCCGCACGGCGCTCGCCGGCCGCGGCGTGGTGGTGCGCGACTTCCCGGGCCGCCCGGGTCTCGAGACGTCGCTGCGGATCACGTTACCAGGAGATCCGGCGGACTTCGAACGGTTGTGCGAAGCGCTCGATGCCGCGCTCGCCGCCGGAGGGCCCCGGCCATGACGGCCCGCACCGCGACCGTCACGCGCGCCACGCGCGAGACGTCCATCACCGTGACGCTCGCCCTGGACGGCACCGGTAGCGTCGACGTGAAGACGGGCGTCGGCTTCCTCGACCACCTGCTGGACGCGCTGGGCCGCCACGCCCGGTTGGACCTGACGCTCGCCTGCACGGGCGACCTCCACATCGATGATCACCACACCGCCGAGGATTGCGCGCTGGCGCTGGGGCAGGCGCTCGACCGCGCGTTGGGCGAGCGCCGCGGCGTGGCGCGGTTCGGATCGGCCTTCGCCCCGCTCGACGAAGCCCTGGCGCGCGCCGTCGTGGACCTGTCGGGGCGCCCCTATGCCGACGTGACGCTCGACCTCGGGCGCGACACCATCGGCGGGCTCGCGTGCGAGAACATCGCGCACGTGCTGCGCTCGCTCGCCATCGCCGCGCGGCTCACGCTGCACGTCGACGTGCTCAAGGGCGAAAACGATCATCACAAGGCCGAGGCCGCGTTCAAGGCCACGGCCCTCGCGTTGAAGCGGGCGATCGCCTGCACCGGCTACGGCGACGTACCCTCCACAAAGGGGACGCTCAATGGCTGACGTCGTGATCGTCGATTCCGGCGTGGCCAACCTCGCCTCGATCACGAGCGCGTTCCGACGCCTCGGGGCGAGCGTCACGGTGACGGGCGATGCGCAGCAGGTTCGCGAGGCCACGCGCGTGGTGCTCCCGGGCGTCGGCGCATTCGGCGCCGGAATCGCGGCGCTCCGGGCGAGGAGGATCGACGCGGCGATCACCGCCGCCGTGGCCGACCGTACGCCGCTGCTGGGCGTCTGCCTCGGCATGCAGATGCTGTGCGAGGCCAGCGAGGAAACGCCGGAGGCCCGGGGACTGGGCCTGATTCGGTGCACCTGCCGGCGGCTGCCGGGCGGCGTGCGGGTACCGCACCTGGGCTGGAACGCCGTGACCGCCGTGGGCGGGGGACTCGTCGCCACGGGTGTGGCCGCGTTCGCGAACTCTTACGCCCTGCGCACCGCTCCGGCCGGTTGGACGGCCGCGTGGACCACGCACGGCGTACCGTTCGTGGCGGCCCTGGAGAAAGCAGGCGACCGCATCCTCGTGTGTCAGTTCCACCCCGAGCTGTCGGGCGCCTACGGCGAGGCGCTGCTCGAGCGCTGGCTCGCCGGGGCGACGGGAGCACCCGTGGCGGCCGACGCCGCGTCGGCGCCGGGCCTGCTGCCGCGCATCGTGCCCTGCCTGGATGTGAAAGACGGCCGCGTGGTAAAGGGCGTTCAGTTCCAGCATCTCCGGGACGCGGGGGATCCGGCGTCGCAGGCGGCGTTGTACGAGTCTCAGGGCGCGGACGAGATCGTGGTGCTCGATGTGGCGGCGTCCGCCGAGGGGCGCGCCACCCAGATCGAGACGGTGACCCGGGTGCGCGAGGGCCTTCGCATCCCGCTCACGGTCGGCGGCGGTGTTCGCACGGTGGACGACGCGCGCCGGCTGCTCGCGGCCGGGGCCGACAAGGTCAGCGTCAACACGGCGGCCATCGAGCGCCCCGCGCTGCTCCCCGAGCTCGCCGCCAACTTCGGGAGCCAGTGCGTCGTCCTGGCGATCGATGCGCGCCGCACGGGCACCGCGTGGGAAGCGCTCACGCATGGGGGCCGGCGCGCCGGGCGGGCCGATGCGGTTGCCTGGGCGCGGGAGGGCAGCGAGCTGGGCGCGGGAGAGATCCTGCTGACGAGCTGGGACCGCGACGGTACGCGCGCGGGGCCCGACGTCGAGCTGCTGCGCGCCGTGCTCAGGGCCGTGCGCGTGCCCGTGATCGCGTCGGGCGGCATTGGCGACCGGGGTCACGTGGCGGAGGCATTCCTCGCCGGCGCGGACGCCGTGCTCGCGGCATCGGTGTTCCACGACGGCGACGACGACGTCGGCGGCATCAAGGACGAGCTGTCACTCCGCGGCATCCGGGTGCGGCGATGATCATCCCCAGCATCGACATCATCAACGGCCGCGCAGTCCAACTGCGGCGCGGGCGCGAGCTCGTGCTGGACGGCGGCGACCCGCTGGCGCGCCTCGAGGAGTTCGGGGTGGCGGGTGAGGTGGCCGTCGTCGACCTGGACGCCGCGCTCGGCCGCGGGTCCAACGCAGAACTGATCCGCGAGATGGTGCGCCGGGCGCCTTGCAGGGTGGGCGGCGGGATCCGCGACCTCGACGCGGCACGCGCGTGGCTCGACGCCGGAGCGGCGCGGATCGTGATCGGCACGGCGGCACACCCCGAGCTGTGCGGCGCCCTGCCGCGCGAGCGGGTGATCGCCGCGGTGGACGCCGACCGGGGCCACGTCGTGGTGGACGGGTGGCGCCGCGAGACCGGCGAGTCGGTGCTCGAGCGGATCCGCGCGCTCGCGCCCGTCGTCGGCGGATTCCTGTTCACGCAGGTGGAGCGCGAAGGAGCAATGGACGGGTTCGACTTTGAGGCGGTGGCGACGGCAGTGCGCGCCGCCGGCGACGCGCGCGTCACGGCCGCGGGGGGGATCACGACGTCGGTCGAGATCGCCGACCTGGACCGGATCGGGGCGGACGCGCAAGTGGGCATGGCGCTGTACACCGGCCGACTCACGCTCGGTGCAGCAGTGGCCGCACCGCTCACGAAGCCCCTCGATCACGGGGCGAAGGGCGGCGTCTGGCCCACCGTAGTGTGTGACGAGTGGGGTCGGGCCCTGGGACTGGTATGGAGCACGCTCGAATCGTTGGCGCAGGCGGTGCAGGAGCGCCGCGGCGTCTACTGGTCGCGGTCGCGACAGGCGCTGTGGGTAAAGGGCGAGACGTCGGGAAACACGCAGCTGCTGCTGCGCGTGGATCTCGACTGTGATCGCGATGCGCTGCGCTTCACGGTGCGGCAGCACGGCGCCGGCTTCTGTCACCTCGAGCGGCGTGCCTGCTGGCCCACGGAGTTCGCTCTGGACGACCTCGAGCGGACCGTGGCGACGCGGGCGGCTTCCCTTCCCTTGGCCGACCCCGACTCGCGGACCAGCAAGCTGCTGCTAGACCCGGCGCTGCTCGCCGCGAAGTTGCGCGAAGAGGCCGCCGAGCTGGCGGAGGCTGAAACGCGCGGCGCGGTCGTGCACGAGGCGGCCGACCTCTTGTACATGGCGCTCGTCGCCCTGGTCCGCGGAGGCGGCTCGCTCACGGAGGTGCGGACCGAGCTGGCGCGCCGCCACGCGGGGGTCACGCGGCGGCCGATGAGGGCGAAGGCTCCGGCGGACGCGCCATGACCGCCGCATCCCTGCTGCGTCGCCGCACGGTCGCCGAGCTGGCCGCTCGCGGCGCCGGCGTGGATCCCGAGACGCTCGCGGCCGCGACGCGCATCGTCGAGGACGTCCGGACCCGGGGGGAGGGCGGGTTGCGCGCGCATGCCGAGCGCGTCGGGGACGTGTTGCCCGGCGGGCCGTTGTATCACCACCGCCCCGAGCTGGCGCGGGCCCTGACGCGTCTTGCGGCCGAGGATCGCGCCCGACTCGAGCGGGTCGCGGCCCGGATCGCGGCATTCGCGGAGGCGCAACGCCGCGCGCTCGGACCGGTGAGCGTGCCGGTGCCGGGCGGCGTCGCGGAGCACCGCATCGCGCCCATGGAGCGCGCGGGGTGCTACGCGCCGGGAGGGCGCTATCCCCTGCCCTCCTCGGTGCTGATGACCGCCCTGACGGCGCGCGTGGCGGGCGTGGGGGACGTCTGGGTGGCGAGCCCCAAGCCGCACTCGTTGACCCTCGCGGCCGCCGCCGTGGCGGGCGCGGACGGCGTGCTCGCCGTGGGAGGGGCGCAGGCGATCGCGGCGCTCGCCTACGGTGCGGGTCCCATCGCGCCGCGCGACGTCATCGTCGGGCCCGGGAACCGCTACGTGGCCGCGGCCAAGCAGCTCGTCGCGGGAACCGTCGCGACCGACATGCTCGCGGGTCCGTCCGAGCTGATCGTGTTCGCGGACTCGAGCGCCGACCCCGCCACGATCGCGGCGGACCTGCTCGCTCAAGCCGAGCACGACCCCGACGCCGTGCCCGTGCTGGTGACGGTCGATGCCACCCTGCTCGAGCGCGTGGAGCGTGAGCTCGCCTGCCGGCTGGGCGACCTGCCGACGGCCGGCGTCGCGCGCGCGGCGCTGGCGCACGGGGGCGCGATCGTCGTGTCGAGCGTGGACGACGCCATCGCGGCGTGCGACGCCATCGCTCCCGAGCACCTCCAACTCGAGCTGCGGGATGCAGACGCGGTCGCGCCTCGCCTCGCTCACTACGGCGCGCTGTTCGTCGGCGCCGGGAGCGCCGAAGTCCTGGGCGACTACGGCGCCGGTCCGAACCACGTCCTGCCGACCGGCGGCACCGCGCGATCGAGCGGAGGACTCTCGGTATACACGTTTCTGCGGGTGCGGACCTGGCTGCGCATCACCGACTGTGCCGCCGCGCGGCCGCTCGTCGAGGACGCCGTCTGGCTGGGGCGTGCGGAGGGGCTCGAGGCGCACGCGCGCGCCGCGGAGAGAAGGCTGGTATCTTGAGGAATGAATATGATCCTGCTGATAGCGACGCTGCACGTTGCTCCGTCCTCGTGCTGGATCCGCGGCCCAGCGGATCGCCTGGGACAGCGCCCCAGCCCATTAGACTCGATCGCGGTCCAAGTGGGCGATGCGACGATCAAGCTGTGCTACGGCCGGCCGTCGGCGCGCGGCCGCAAAGTCATGGGCGGGGTTGTCCCGTTCGACCAGGCGTGGCGGCTGGGCGCCAACGAAGCCACGAGCATCCACGTCCCCTTCCCGGCGGAGATCGCGGGCGTCCGAGTGGAGCCCGGGACGTACTCCCTCTACGCGATTCCGGGCGCAGCGAAGTGGCAGATCGTCGTCAACCGCGGCGTCGAGCGGTGGGGCATTCCCATCGACGCCGCGGTCCGCAAGGCGGATGTGGGCGCCGGAACGACAGCCACGGAGTCCCTCCCCGCACCCGTCGAGACGCTCACGCTCAAGTTCGCGCCGGCAACCGGCGGGGGGACCGAGCTGGTCGTCGAGTGGGAGACGACGCGGGTACGCATTCCGATTCGGCGGGTCTCCGGTTGACACGCGCCGCGCGTCGCCCTAGGTTGCCCGTCCACATGCACGCCACGCCGATGTGCCGTCCGATCTGCTGTTGTAACCGCCCCCCCCACCCCGAGGGTTGGACGGACAGCTAACTCGCAAGCCAGTTCGCTTCATTGAGCGGCTCCCAGGCCCGGCCACCCCCAGCGTGCGCCGGGTTTTTGTTTTTGTACGCACCATCAACCGAGTCGGGATGCGATGCATGTGACGCCAAGCGCGCTCGTCTTGATCCTCATCACGCTCCTCGCCGCCACGGTGAATGGAGCCCTCGGGTACGGATTTTCGTCGATCACCGTGCCCGTGGCCCTCCTGTTCTACACGAACCGGGTCCTCAATCCGGTGCTGGTGTGGATCGAGGTGGTGCTCAACGCGTACGTCCTCTGGGTCAATCGGGCGAGCGTGCCGCACGTGTGGCGCCGCGTCGTGCCGATCATTTTTGGGTTGGCACCGGGCGTGGTGCTGGGAACGGCCCTCGTACACCGATTACAGCCGGGCTGGCTCAAGCTGGCCACGTTCGTCGTGCTGCTGCCGCTTATTCTGTTGCAGGCGGCGGGGGTGCGCAGGCCCGTCAAAGCCGAGCGCCCCATCGGCCTGGCGTTCGGCGGGGCGCTCGGCGTACTCTACTCCGTCACCACCATCTCCGGCCCGCCTCTCGCTCTCATGTTGAGCAACCAGGGGTTTACCAAGCGGGACTTCCGCGCCGGACTCGGGCTCGTGCGCCTCGCCGAATCGACGTTTACCGCCACCGCGTATTATTTCGCCGGCATGTTCGCGACCGAGAGCGTCGGTCTGTTTCCCTACATTGTCCCGAGCCTGGTCGTCGGAATCCCACTGGGCGTGCGGATCATTCGCCACGTCCGGCCCGAGACCTTCCGGCGCGTCTGCATGAGCTTCGACGCTTGGGTCGTAGGCTACGGGATCTCGATACTGTTGCAACAGCTCCACTTGGTCGACGGCCCGGCAGCGTTTTCCGTGCTCACCACGGTGGGCCTGGTCGACACCTGGCTGCTGTACCGGTTCTTCGGCCACCCGAGAGTCGAGGCACCGGCGACCTCGACGCGTGCCGGTGCCTCCACCCTTATCGTCAGTACAGGTACCCCACACCCAGAGCGACTGTGATCTGGTCTTTCTTGCCGTTGAACGTTGCCAACGTCGACCGGTCGTAGCGGAGTTCGGGCCGGACGACCGCGTTCGGCCAGGAGCGGATGTTCAGCGTAGCCGTGCCGCTGCCGAACTTCTGCCCCGTATTCGGGGAGAAGCCGAACACGCCGCTCGTGCGGGCGCCGTTCTGGTCGTTCACGTAGTCGCCCCGCAGGGCCAAGCCGAGGGTGGAGCTGAAGTCGTAGGTAACCCAGCTACCGAGCGCCCACCACTTAGCGTCCTGCGTCGGATCCGGCAGGGCCGAGTTCGCCTGCTCTTGGCCGTAGTCAGCCTGGACCCACAGCTGCGCTTTGCCCAACTTGCGCCAGAACAATCCGTCGACGCCGTATCGGTTGGCGGTATTGTCGTTCGGCTCTTCCGGACCCCAGAACCCCACGACACCGAGCGAGGTGAGAGCGTCGGGATAGATCCCCACCCGCCCCATCAAGGACTTATGCGTGTTGTTGTCGACAACCTGGTCCCACCCGTTGATCACCCGGAACTGGGCATCGACGTGGTCATTGAACTTGGTTTCCACGCTCAAGCCCGTGCCGGTGAAGTTCTCGACGTAGATGAACTGGTTCCCCTCCGACCAGTTGGGGTTGCCATAGGTCTCGATCACCTCGAGTCCCAGCAGCGTGGGGATGCGCCCCACCTTGAACTGCAGACCATTGCCACTAGCGGTCGGCACGTTCAAGGTGACGTAGAGGTGCGGAATGTCCCCTTGATCGCCGAGCTTGAACCCGGTGGACTGGATCACGGTAGCGTCCTGGCCCACCAGCACTTCCGTGTGGAATCCGGCGCTGAACTTCGCGGGGTCGTACGGCTTGTCGAGCACCACGGCCAGCGCGTTCAGGGTGAACGTGTTTTGCTGCCGGTCGTACAGCCGGCCCACGATGGTGGTCCCGCCGACGCTGTGGCCGGAATACGAGTACGACCCCTCGGCGAAGCCCGTGAGCTTGAACCCCGCCAGCGTGGTCTCCAGGTGGTTTACCGGAGGCGCCGGCGGATCGGGCTGCTTCGCGGCCGCCGTGTCTTTGGGTGCCGAAGACGCGCCCTGGGCGCCCAGCACGCCAGGCGCGACCAGGAAAAGGGAGAACAGCGCGGCCCTCATGGTGTCGCCTCCTTCAGCGCCCGGCGCTGCACCGCGTCCGCAGTCACCGCCGTGACCGCGGCGGTGTCCACTTCGCCGGTGCGGATACGGATCACGCGCTCGAGCGGCTGCACGAAGATCTTGCCGTCGCCGACCTGACCGGTCCGGGCGGATGCGAGAATCGCCTTGATCGTCGGCTCCACGAACGGCTCCGACACCGCCATCTCGAGCCGCACTTTTTCACGGAATTCGAGCACCACGGTCCTGCCGCGATAGTGCTCCAGCATCTCGTGCTCGCCGCCGTGGCCACTCACCCGATTGATCGTGATCCCGGTGACGCCGGCCCGGAACAGGGCGGCCTTCACTTGCGGCAGCCGCTCGGGGCGGACCACCGCGGTGATGAGTTTCATCTGGTAGCTCCTCTGAAGTAGGGGCGCAGCATGCTGCGCCCCTACGGTTAGATCGCTTCGGGCTCCGGCTCGAGCTGCCCCGCCCCCAACGACACGGCGGCGGACTCGCTTAGAATCACCGCCGACGAGACTTCCGGCGTGTCGGGGTACGCCAACGCGCCCATCTCGGGCAGGTCGAGGCCGAGCTCTTCCACCTCGGCCGAGACACGATGGCCACCCACGACGAGGTCCGTCACCTTGTAGGCGGCGTACGCCATCGCACCGACGGCGACGAAGTTGGTGAGGCCGCCGACCAGCTGCGCGACGAACTGGCTCGCGTCGCCGTAGAACAGCCCGCGCACGGGGCCCGGGACGCCATTCCACCCGTCGCCGTACGTGCCGTCGGCCAGCAGGCCGAGCGAGAGAATGCCCCACAACCCGTTGACCCCGTGCACGGAGATCGCGCCCACGGGATCGTCGATGCGGAGTTTCCCGTCGATAAAGAACACCGCGACGCACACGAAGACACCGGCCACGCCGCCGATCAAGACCGCGGACGGAGCCGTGACGAAGGCGCACGGCGCGGTGATCGCGACCAGGCCCGCGAGCGTGCCGTTCGCCATCATCGAGGGGTCCGGCTTGCCAAACTTGCTCCACATGTAGAGCATCGCGACGACGCCTCCAGCTGCCCCAGCCAGCATGGTGTTGGTGGCGATCACACCGATGCGAAGATCGGACCCCGCCAGCGTCGACCCGGGGTTGAAGCCGAACCACCCGAAGCACAAGATGAACGTGCCGATGAGCGCCATGGGGAGGTTGTGACCCGGAATCGCGTTGGCGGTCCCGTCAGCGTTGTACTTGCCGCGCCGCGGCCCGAGCAGCCAGGCGCCGACCAGCGCGATTACACCGCCCGTCATGTGCACCACGGACGAGCCTGCGAAGTCGACGTGACCATGTCCGAGCCCGAGGTTCACGCCGAGCTGCGACAACCAGCCTCCGCCCCAGGTCCAGTTCGCGTAGATGGGATAGATGACCGCGCCGATGAAGATGCTGAACACCGCGAACGCCGAGAACTTCCAGCGCTCGGCCATCGCGCCGGTCGGAATCGTCGCCGCCGTATCCATGAACACCATCTGGAACAGGAAGTACGTGAACACCGGCGCCGCGTACGCCACCCCCGTCAGGAAGAAGCCGGTGTGCCCGAACAACCCCCACGGCTTGCCGCCGATGGTGAGAGCGAACTCATTGTTCAGCTTGTCGAAGCCGCCCAGCGTCGCCATCGGCCCGATGCCGCCGGCCTGGAGCGCGAACCCGATCGCCCAGTACGCCAGCATTGCGATGCCGTACACCATGAAGTTCATGGCGAAGGTGTGGGCGGCGTTCTTGGCGCGCGTGAAGCCGGTCTCGACCATGGCGAAGCCGGCCTGCATGAACATCACGAGGAACCCCGCCACGAGGGTCCACACGAAATTGATGGCGACCGTGTTCGCCGCCGCGGCCGCGTTCGCGGCTTTCACCAGCGAGTCGACCGGCAGCGCGGCGGGCGCCGTCGGGATGCCTTGCGCCGCCAGAACCAGCGGGCAGGCCAACGCCATCAACAACCCAAGGCCGACCGAGCGCTTCATGCCCTCTCCCGTCATACGGTCTCCCAGTCAGGGGGTGGAACGGTGAAAGTCGTGTACGACGTTTCGCGCAAAATATGCACGAATCGTGCTACACTACGCTACTACCCATTCGGATAGGTTAGCACGAGTGTATGATATAATGTGCAAAATATGCACATTTCTTGCGACACATGTCGCAACCGCGCCCCATGAGGAGGCCCCCCGTGGCTGATCCCGTCGCCCCCGTGTTGCTCGCCCTCGCCGCCATCCTGGCCGGCGCCAAGCTGGGCGGCGACCTGGCCGAGCGCATCGGTCAGCCCGCCGTGCTCGGCGAGCTGGTGGTTGGCATCCTGCTCGGCAACCTGGATCTCGTCGGAGTGCCCTGGTTCCGGGGGGTGGCCGCCGACCACACCATCGACGTGCTAGCCCGGCTCGGCGTGGTGCTGCTGCTGTTCGAGGTCGGGCTCGAGTCCACGGTGGCCGACATGCTGAAGGTCGGCGGCCGATCGTTGCTGGTCGCCGTGCTGGGCGTGGTGACCCCTTGGGTCCTCGGCTGGGGGGTGGGGGCCCTGCTCCTCCCCGACGCGAGCCCCTACGTGCACGCGTTTCTGGGTGCCACCCTCACGGCCACGAGCGTGGGGATCACGGCGCGCGTGCTCAAGGACCTGGGGCGCGCGCGGTCGCCCGAGGCCCGCATCATCCTCGGTGCCGCGGTGATCGACGACGTATTGGGACTCGTGATCCTCGCCGTGGTGGCGGGCGTGATCAGCGCAGCCGACCGGGGCAGCGGCCTCTCGTCTGGGGCGGTCGGTGTGATCCTGGCGAAGGCGCTGCTGTTTCTCGGCGGCGCTCTGGTGCTCGGCGTGGCCGTGTCGCCTCGCCTGTTCGCCCTCGCGGGGCGGCTGCGCGGATCGGGGTTGCTCCTCACTACCGCTCTCGTGTTCTGCTTCGTGCTCGCCTATGTCGCGTCCGCCGTGGGTCTCGCCGCGATCGTCGGCGCGTACGCCGCCGGTCTCGTGCTGGAAGAGGCTCATTACGTCGATCTCTCCCGGCAGGAGGAGCGCCGGCTCGAGGAGCTGGTCCGTCCCATCGGCACGCTGCTCGTGCCCGTCTTTTTCGTGCTGATGGGCATGCGCGTCGAGCTGCGGTCGTTCGCCCACCCCGACGTGCTCGGTCTCGCCCTCCTGTTGACGCTGGCCGCGATCGCTGGCAAACAGGCGTGTGCGCTGGGCGGACTCGGCGCCGCCCTGGACAGGCTCTCGATCGGTATCGGCATGATTCCCCGCGGCGAGGTCGGCCTCATCTTCGCAAACCTCGGCCTGAGCCTCACGCTGCACGGCGAGCGGATCATCAGCCCCGCGGTGTTCTCGGGGCTGGTGATCATGGTCGTCCTGACCACCCTGATCACACCCCCGGCCCTCAAGTGGAGCCTGGCGCGCGGAGGCTCATGAACGGCGCCCTCGACTTGCGCCGACTAGGCCGCCGCTTAAGTTTCGGCGTCCATCATGCCCACGCCCGCTTTCCGCAAGCGACTCCCGTGTCGGGCTCCTTGTGCCGCGCAGCAGATTAGGCCGGCGTCGGCGAGCGCGCGCGGGAGACGATCACTGTAGAGGGCTCGAGCCCTCGGGCGTAAAGAGACAGATCGGCCGCGACGCGCAGTCACCCGTCGCGGCCGATCGTGCTTTCAGGAGAGTCATGGTGCATCCGCGGATCCTCAAGTTCGGAGGGACGTCGCTGGCCGACGCGGCCGCCGTGGAGCGCGTGACGGGCCTGGTCCGCGAGCGTGGCGGGCCGCGGCCGGTGGTGGTCGTCTCCGCGCTCGCCGGCGCCACCGACACGTTGCTCGCCGCAGCGGATGCCGCGGCGGACGGCGATCCGGGCGGGGCCGGCCCCGGCCTCGCCGCTCTGCTCGAGCGTCACGCGGGCATCGCCGGGCAGCTAGCGCTGGCGGACGCGAGGGACGCGCTGCTGGCGGAGCTCGAGACCGCGCGGCGTGAGATCGACCGGCTCCTCGGCCGGATCGCGCACGAGCCGGATCGGCGAGCGGCACTGCGGGATGAGGTCGCGTCATACGGAGAACTGCTCTCTGCCCCCCTCGTCACGGCGGCGCTGGCCAGCGCGGGGGTCGCGGCACGGCACGTCGACTCACGCCACTGTCTCACCACCGATGCGACACACGGCCGCGCCAACCCGCTCCTGCCCCTCACCATCGACCGCACGCGCGCGATTCTTACTCCACTCCTCGACGACGGCCTTGTCCCCGTGCTGGGCGGCTACATCGCGGCGACCGCCGACGGTGTCACGACCACGCTTGGTCGAGGCGGGTCCGACTATTCCGCGACCCTGGTGGGCGCCGCGCTCGGCGCTGAGGAGATCCAAATCTGGACGGACGTGAGCGGCGTGCTCACCGCCGACCCGCGCGTCGTCCCTGACGCCCGGACCGTCCCGAGTCTCTCTTACGCTGAGGCCGCTGAGCTTGCGTACTTCGGGGCCAAGGTGCTGCATCCCAAGACGATCCAGCCAGCGATGGACCGTGACATCCCCGTCCGCATCTGCAACTCCCGCGCGCCCGGCGACGGGGGGACATTGGTGACCGCCCGGGGCACGGTGTGGCCCCGGGGAGTGAAAGCGATCGCTCACAAGTGTGGCATCACGATCCTGCAGATCACCTCCACCCGCATGCTGGGCGCGTACGGGTTCTTGCGCGCCCTGTTCGAGGTGTTCGATCGGCATCGGACGGCGGTGGACGTCGTGACCACGTCGGAGGTGAGCGTGTCGCTCACCGTCGAAGACCCCGGCTCCCTGGACGCGATCGTGGCCGACCTGGACGGGTTGGGCACCGTGTCGCTCGAGCCCGACCGGGCGATCGTGTGCGTGGTGGGCGAGGGTCTGCGGACGACGCCCGGGATTGCGGCCCGGGTATTCGCCACGCTGCCGGATATCAATGTCTCGCTCATTTCACAGGGCGCCTCCCGCGTCAACCTCACCTTCGTCGTGGAGGAGGCCCGGGTGCGCGAGGTGGTGTGCCGGCTGCACCAGGCCTTCTTCGAGCCCACGCGGAGTGTCGCATGAGACTGGCGCTGCTGGGCCACGGCCAGATGGCCCGCGTGGTGGAAGCGCAGGCCCGCGAGGCCGGCCACGACATCGGCGCAGTGATCACGTCGCGCAATGCGGCCGACGCGCCGCGCTTGCTCCCCGGCCACACGGTCGCCATCGACTTCTCCACAGCGGGAGCCGTGATCGACCATGTAACGGCCGCCGTCGCCGCAGGCGTACCCCTGGTTGCGGGCACGACCGGCTGGCAGCGCGACGAGCCCGAAGTACGTCGGATGGTGGAGCAGGGCGGCGGCGCACTGATCTACGGAGCAAATTTCTCGATCGGGGTGAACCTGTTCTACCGCCTCGTCGCGCACGCCGCGCAGCTGTTCCGCGGCGTCGCCGGATACGATCCCTTCATCGAGGAAGCGCATCACGCCCGCAAGCGCGACGCGCCGTCGGGCACGGCCCTCGCGCTCCAGACGATTCTCTCGCAGGGACTCGGAGGTCGGAGCGTACCGGTCGCGAGCACGCGGGCGGGTCACATTCCGGGTACACACCGCGTGGGGCTGGACTCGGCGGCCGACCAGGTGCTGTTGGTGCACACTGCCCGCTCTCGAGCGGGGTTCGCCGCGGGCGCGCTGCTCGGCGCGCGCTGGATCGTCGGCCGACGGGGCATGTATGCTTTCGACGACGTGCTCGACGACATCCTCGCGCTGGCGCTGGAGACGGAAAGGAAGGCTCCATGACGCAATACGTAGGCTGGCTGCGGGGCTGTGGGACGGCCCTCGTCACGCCCTTTACGGCGGCCGGCGCGGTCGACGAGAAGCGGTTCCGCGCCCTGGTCGAGCGCCAGATCGCGGCGGGCGTGCGGCTGCTGGTCCCCTGCGGCACGACGGGGGAGGCCGCGACCCTCACGGCGTCCGAGCACGAGCAGGTGATCGCGTGGACGGTCGAGACGGCGCGCGGCCGCGCCAAGGTGCTCGCCGGCGCGGGGACCAACGCCACGACCGCGACCATCGACCGCGCCCGCGCCGCGCGCGCCGCCGGCGCCGACGCGCTGCTCCTCGTGGCTCCCTACTACAACAAGCCGACGCAGCTGGGACTCGTCGCCCATTTCCGGGCGGTCGCGCAGGCCGTGGGCGACGCTCCGATCGTGCTGTACAACGTGCCGGGCCGCACCGCGTCCAACCTCGCCGCCGCGACGACGCTCGCCCTGGCGCGCGAAGTCGAGAACATCGTCGGCGTGAAGGAAGCATCGGGTGATCTGGGACAGATCATGGCCATCCTGCGCGACCGGCCGGCGGGCTTCCGCGTGCTCTCGGGCGACGACGCCGTGACGCTGCCCCTCATCGCCCTCGGCGCCGACGGCATCGTATCCGTGGTGTCGAACGAGGCGCCGGACCTGATGGCCAACCTGGCCGAGAGCGCCCTGCGGGGCGAGTGGGAAGCGGCCCGCGAGCTGCACTACCGGTTGCTGCCGCTGATGGAGGCGAATTTCCTCGAGTCGAACCCGGGCCCGGTCAAAGCCGCGCTCGCCGCGATGGGCCTCCTCGAGGAGCATTTCCGCCTTCCTCTGGTTCCCGTCCAGGAGCAGACTCGCGCCCGCGTGCGGGCGGCGCTGGGAGCACTCGGTCTCTTGCCGGGCGCCGCACATGTCGCTGCGTAAGCGGGTGGACGCGCTCGCCGCCCAACAGCGGGACCGCTACGACGACGCCGACCGCACCCTGTTCGCCGAATTCCGCGCGGCGCTAAACCGCGGTGAGATCCGCGCGGCCGAGCGCCGCCCAGACGGTGCCTGGTGCGTCAACGCCTGGGTCAAACAGGGAATCCTGCTCGGCTTCCGCATGGGCGCGCTGGTCGACATGTCGGCCCACGCCAGCCTGCGCTTCTTCGACAAGGACACCTATCCCGTCCGCCCCACCACGCTCGAGGAGGGCGTGCGCATCGTTCCCGGCGGGTCGAGTATCCGCGACGGGGCCTACGTCGCGCCGGGGGTGATCTGCATGCCGCCGATGTACGTGAACGTCGGCGCCTACGTCGACGCCGGCACGATGATCGACAGCCACGCGCTCGTCGGCTCGTGCGCGCAGATCGGTAAGAGGGTACACCTCTCCGCCGCGGCCCAGGTCGGCGGCGTGCTCGAGCCGGTGGGGGCGTTGCCCGTGATCGTCGAAGACGACGTGCTGGTGGGCGGTGGCTGCGGGATCTACGAGGGCGCGATCGTGCGGGAGCGCGCCGTGCTCGCTCCCGGGACCATGCTCACGGGCTCCACGCCGGTCCACGACCTGGTGCGGGAGGCGGTGTACCGGCGCGACGGCGACCGGCCGCTCGAGATCCCGGCGGGGGCCGTGGTGGTCCCGGGAGCGCGCGCCGCGCCGGGCGCCGCCGCGGCGCGGTGGGGCATTTCCCTGTACGCGCCGGTGATCGTGAAGTACCGCGACGCGAAGACCGACGCGGCAACCGTGCTCGAGGAGTATCTGCGATGAGGACGCCATGCCCGGAACCATGAAAGACCAACGCGTGGCCGTGCTGGGGCTTGGGAAGATCGGCACCATCCTGCTCCAGGGCCTGCTCAAGGCGGGCCTCGCCCCCGCCGGGGTGCGCGGCACGGTACGTCACGCCGAGCGGGCCGCGACGCTCTCCGGTCGGCTCCCGGTCGCGGTCGACACCGACAACCGCGCCGCGGTGCGGGGCGCGGGCGTCGTCGTGCTCGCCGTGAAGCCGCAGAATGTGGGCGAGCTGCTCGAGCAGATCCGCCCCGAGGTTACGCCCGCCACGCTGGTCGTCTCGGTCGCTGCATCGGTCCCGACGAGCTTTATCGAGACGCGCCTCGAGAAGGGCGTGCCGGTCGTGCGTGCGATGCCCAACACCCCGTGCCAGGTGGGCGCGGGAATGACCGGGTTGTGCCGCGGTAGTCACGCGACGGACGCCCATCTCGACACCGCCCGACAGCTGTTCGACACCGTGGGCCGCACGGTCGTGGTGGACGAAAAGCACATGGACGCAGTGACCGGCCTGTCGGCGAGCGGGCCCGCGTTCATCTACATCATTCTCGAGTCGTTGGCGGAAGCCGGAGTGAAGGTCGGGCTGCCGCGCGACATCGCGAACCTGCTCGCGGGGCAGACAATGCTCGGCGCGGCCAAGGTCGCGCTGGATACCGGCGATCACCCGGCGCTGCTCAAGGACGCCGTGACCACGCCGGCGGGCTGCACCATCGACGGCATCCTGGAACTGGAGGAGGGCAAGCTGCGGGTGACGCTGATCAAAGCCGTCGTCAAAGCCACCCAGCGCGCCAAGGAGCTGATGTTCGAGAAGTAGGCGGCTACCTGTAATCCTGGAAAGGCTCCGTCAGCAGCCGCGCCGCCGTCGGCTTGTATCGGAATACATGGGTGAGTCGAACCTCCTCGCCCACGCGCTCCACGCGCGTCTCGAGCAGCTCCAGGTCCGGTGCGTTTCCCAGGCCCAGCTCATTCAAACGCTCCGCTTCCCCCTTGCAGACATCGCCGGGCGTTGGCTTCGGGTTCGGATACGCGTCCTCATGGTGGCGGCGGAGCACGTCCCAATGCTCGTCGCCGGCGCGCTCGACCGAGGCGCGGATGTCGTCGCGGCTGAACGGCATTGGGGGAAGCTAGTGCACCGGCAACTCGACGTGCAGATGGTCGGCGGTGCCCACGTGACGCAGCGTGACGAACCCCATGCTCCAGAAGTACGCCTGCACCAGCCGGTTCCTCACGAAGCCGCGGCCCGCGGTGCGGAGGTCGATGGCGTGGACGTAGCCGTCCGGTTGCGGGTAGTGCAACGAGCCGTCGTTCGCGGAGAGCCCCATCGCGTGGTAGTCTGCCGGCCGGCGGGCGAGATCCGTCACCACCAGGTCGCGGTCGAACAGCATGACGGTCGACAGCGCCACGCGGAGCAGCGGGTGTAGCGACGCATATTAGGCCCGCACCTGCGGCGACTTGACGTTGCCGGCCGAGAGGTAAACCAGCGCGTAGGCGCTGTACGCGACCACGAGCGGCAGCGCCAGCCGCCGCGCCACGAGCGCGAGGCGGACGCGACCCGTGAAGCGATGCCACGCCCACGCCGCGTATGCCGTGACGACGACGGTGGTGCATGCCACGCCACCGGCGAGCGCGAGGGTCGTGGGATAGCCTCCGCGCTCGTACAGCACGACCGCCACCTTGACGAGGGCGAGGAACGGTAGCGACGCCACCAGCAGGGCCCATGCGGCAAGACGCGTCACCTGGAGGAGCCACGCCCTCCATGGTCTCCCGCCCCGCGTTGCAGCGTCCCCGGGCTTGCCGGCGATCCGCTCCCACTGGTGGAGCGCGCTCGATTCGACGCGTTGCAGTGTCACGGGCCACCTTACGGGATGCCCGGCCCGTGGGTTGCGCGCACGACGCCGAAGTCCACCGGCATCGTCACCACCTTCCCGACCGCTCTGCGACCCACCCGGGCTGGCGCGAAGCGACAGCCGGCAGCCATGGCGATCGCGGCCTGAGAGAGCCCGGGGTGAGGGGTCTCCCGGACCACGATGCGGTCGCGCGGCACGCGCCCCAGGGTATCCACGACCACCTCAAGCACCACGTGCCCGCCG
>Ga0209055_1000406_pt1 | contig 30395 bp, 23 predicted proteins | sample GraSoiAngelo_110_FD_185875 | JGI IMG/M metagenome (GOLD analysis project Ga0209055, IMG submission 185875) | Grasslands soil microbial communities from the Angelo Coastal Reserve, California, USA - 14_0903_12_30cm (SPAdes) (version 2) | ecosystem: Environmental > Terrestrial > Soil > Grasslands ... | reverse complement strand
CACGAAGGCGGCAAGCGCGGCCGCGGCGAGTCCGGTGAGCAGGAGAAGCACCCGTGGGGTGCCGCTGCGCATTGGCTCGAGGCGCGTGCGCGCCGGGTGCGCGCTTTGGCGCAGCTCCTCCCACAGCGCCTGCCCGTCGATGACTCCCGGAGTCGGCGGCCCCGGCGAGGCGCTCGCTGCCTTCACGGGCGCGCGCCCGACGGGGCCCTGCTCGGGTGTGCGCTCGCGTGGCGGCGCTTCGCGCGGCGGCTCGGCAGTCTCGAAGTCGAAGGAGAGAGTGTCGTTGAGCGCGGCGTCGAGCGCGTCGATACATTCCCGCATGGACGCCGCCCGCTCCTTGGCGTTCTTGGCGAGCATCCGCGCGATCAGCACGCCGAGCTGCGGAGGCATCTGCTGCGCGGGCACCAGCGGCGGAACCGGATCGCGCTGCGCGGCGCGGGCGTCGAAATTCGGGTAGTGCGGCGGATAGCGCGACAGCAGCTCGTAGGCGAGCGCACCCAGCCCGTACACGTCGTCGGACGGCGCCGGCGGCTCGCCGCGCAGCTGCTCGGGACTTGCGCTGAAGGGCGAGAGCGGGCGCGGCTCCACCCCCTGGCCCGGATCGGCGAGCCGCGCCGCGGCGCCGAAGTCCGCGAGCTTCGCGCGGCCGCGCGCGTCGAACAGCACGTTGGAGGGCTTCAGATCGCGATGAACCACGCCCCGCTCGTGCGCGTATTCGAGTGCCTGCGCGACCTCGAGCAGCACCGGGACGACGGTGAGGTAGCGGGCTCCGCGCAGCCGGCGCAGATCGCCGCCCGCGGCCAGCTCCATCGGCAGCAGCAGATCCCCGCAGTCACGCTCCGGGGGATATACCTTGAGGATCCCCGGATGGTCCAGGTGGCTCGCGCTCTCGTGCTCGTTGAGGAGCGCGGCCCAGGCGTCTGCGGCACGTCCCGGCGAGGGTTGCAGGATCTTCAGCGCAATGTCGACTCCGCGCTCGGGATCGTGTGCGCGCCACACCTCGCCCTGCCCGCCGACGCCGAGCCGCTCGTGCAGGATGTAGCGGGCCGCCAGTCGCCGTCCGGGAGTGGCGGTCACAGCCTCGGTCATGTCCCCTTCGATCAGCGCGCCGCGTCCGCTGCGACCGGAACCGGCGGCACAGGGGGAGTGGCCTCCGGCGCGACCTGCACGGGAGTGCCGTTCTCCTCCAGGTACAGCTCGTGGAGGAGCCTGCGCCACTCGCGGTATTGCTCCTCGGCGGTACCGGTGAGCTTCAGCGTGCGGCCCTCGACGTCGATGACCTGGGGGGCGACTTCGGACTGGAAGGTCTCCGACATCTCCTTCAGAGCCTGGGCGTGGACCTTCGCGTCGGCGTATTTCTTGAGTCCCGAGAGAAACGCCGCCGTGCCGCCGATGGCGCCGCCGTAGCGAGCCGCCGACTGAACGCGCTGGCAGTTGTAATCGTAGGGGCTGCACTGGTTGGGCACGAACACGCTCGCCAGCACCGCGGCCGCGCCGAGGTAGGTGCGGGTGCGCGCCTGATTCAGCGCGCGCTGCTCCTTCTCGATCTCCTCGAAGCTCGCGCGCCGCCACTGGCCGTAGGACGCGTTCATCTGGTCGCTGAAATTCGCGTAGTAGCCGTTGACGGTGTCGATCACGCCGGCATCGCGCTGGCGGATGCGTTCGACGCGCGTGGCGATCGGATCGTCGGTGGCCGGCAGACGCGCCACCTTAACCAGCCCCTTGGGGTCCTTGGCGAGGTAGCCGCTCATCGCCGTCGGCGCCAGATCGTTCGCGAACTCGAGCTGCGTGACGCGGCGGATGTCGCGGCGATCCGCGCCCTGCAGCGCATCGCGCGCCGCCACCATGTCGTTGGCGATCGCGGAGTAGAGGTTCTGGAAGGGGTCGCGCGCCTTGAGTGCGGCGTCGGTCTTGTACGAGCCGGTATCAGGCGGAGTCTGGTAACGACGCGCGTTGATCCACACCCGTCCCGTGGAGTCCTTGACCGTGATGTCGAGCGCGAGCTTCGCGCCGGTCGACTCGACGATCTTCCCCGAGACGATCACGTCGATGAACTGCGCGCTCTCGGGGGCTACGCGTACCGCGCCCCATTGGCCCGAGGTCTCGAGCGTGCTGCGCAGCAGTGTTGCGACGTAGCGCGACTCCGCCTTGCGGATATCGGGGTTGATGCGTTGCTTGTCGAGCGCCTTAGGATCGAGGTTCGGCGGTATGCCCGGGTCGAGGGGGTGCACCACGACGTCGAGCAGCTCGTCCTGCGGGATCTGCCGATCCGCCTGGATGGGGTTGACCTTGGGCAGCGGCTTGGATTCGTTCACGACGCAGCCGGCGGCCGCGACCAGCGCCACGCAGCCCGCGGCGGCGAGCCCCCACCGCATCCCGCGTCGCAAGTTTTCGCCGAGCTCTCGCACCATAGGTCTCCGCCCGCACCGGTGTGCGCTGTCACTTCCCCTGTGCATTTCTCTTGTAGTCGATGTATTCCTGCCAGAGTTTTTCCTTCAGCTCCGGGTCGGTTTCCTGCTCCGCCGCCTGGCGCAGCCGCCGCGCCACGACATCGTCGTCGCTGCCGTCGGGAATCTCACGAGCGCTCGCGCCGTTGCCGGCGTTGTCGTCGGGCTTCTTCGAGGCCTTCTCGGATTTCAGGTCTCCCGAGGTATCGCGGCGTCTCGAGGCATCGCCGCGCCGGTGTGTCCCGCTCGGCTTGTCATCGGGGGCCGGCACCTCGGTGCCGGCGCTGCCCGAAGTATCCGCGCTCTTGTCCGCGTTCTTCTCCGCGCCCTGTCCCTCGGCGGCGGCACTGCCCGCCGCGGCCGCGCGCCGCGTATCGCGCTCCTGCGCAACGCGCTGCTGCTCGGTGCGCAGCTCCGCGTCGAAGGAGCCGAGCGAATCGTCGAGCCGCTTGTCGAGCCCCGCGCGACGCTCGTCCGAGGTTTGTCCGGGACCGTCAGGGCCCGAAGTCTGCGCGCTGCCCGTTCCACCGGCCGCGGAGGCAGCCCCCGCCCCGGCCGCGTCCGGCTTCGCCGCATCGGACGGGGCAGCGCTCCCGGCGGGCGATGCTGACGGCACTGGGCTCCCCGCCCCGCCCCCCTGGCCTTGGCCGGCCCCGTGCCCCGGGGGCGAGGAGGCGCAACCCGCCGCGAGCAGCAGCGCGCCGGCGAGCAAGGAGTAAACAGGCGCGGTACGCATGCTCACCGCGCAGGCGCCGGCTTCTTGGCAACGGTCGGGCTGGGACCGGTGTCATCCGCCCCGGTGAAGAAAGTGCGCAGCTGCCCGGCCATCCGGTCGCAGGCCGTGCCCTGCACGCGCGCGATGAAGGGCAGCGGAATGACCGCGCCGACGATGGCGGAGGTGCCGGTGACGTTGGTGCCGACGCTGCCGGCGGCTTTCGCCTCCTTGATGTCCCAGATGGTCGCCTCGTAGCTGGTTTCCTTTTCCCACCAGCCGAAGCCGATGCAACCGGCCGCGCCCGGCGCGGCGCCGCAGGCAATGCTGCCGCCGCCGTCGGTCTTGCGGCTGCCGCCGTCCATCCAGACGATGTAACGCACGTGCGATGCGGCAACCTTCTCCGCGAGTCCCGGCCGGGTCAGCAGCTGCTCGATGGCCTCGGGGCGCGAGGGCGCGGTGCCCGGCTCGAACCACGGAAACGTCGAATCGACGAACTCCTGATGGCGCCGCACGGCAATGGCGCTGTCGCCACGGCCGGCGAGCCCGCCGCCGACACAGTCCACGAAACCTTCCTCCGCCGCCGCCCCCTCGACCTGGGGCTTCGGGAGGATGACCACCGCTTCACTCTTCACTATGTGCGTATGCAGCTCGCGCGATTCGTCGACACGCGATTGCATGCAGCCGGGCAGAGCGACGATCGCGGCAAAGGCGAGGACGCTCTGCGACCGGACGTAGCGCTGGTTCATGGTGGGCTCCCGTCAGTCCTGTCGCGCGAGCCTCAAGACCTCGCGCGTAACGCTGCCGCCAGTCAGCAGTATGCCACCGCTTTCGTCTGTTCGACCGTCCCGCTCCAGAGCCGGTTCCCGCGGCCGCGCTGGGAACGGGCTGTGCTGGAGCGGTCCAAAGCTCAAAGCTCGAGCCGCAGCTGCGAACCGGGCGGGGCCGGGGGACGAAAGAGTGCCGTGTTGAGTGGGTCTCTCGCAGCGGCATTCAGGTTCAGCCGCCGGCAAGCGATGCGGAAGCGGTTCCCGAGGAGAAGAGCGTACGGCCCGTTGCCCCGCATGCGATGCCCAAAGCGGGCATCGTACTCGCGCCCGCCATGCATGGCGCAAATCAGCGACATGACGTGCGCGGCGCGCTCGGGATAGTGCTCGGCGAGCCACTCGGTGAACAGGTCCTTGATTTCATACGGTAAGCGCAGCAGCACGTAGCCCGCCCAGCGCACTCCGGCATGCGCTGCAGCTTCGAGGATGGCTTCCATCTCGTGGTCGTTGAGCGCGGGTATGACCGGAGCCACCAGGACACCGGTCGGAACCCCGACAGCGCTCAGGGCCGCTAGCGCCCGCAGCCGCGCCTGCGGAGAGGCGGCGCGCGGCTCGAGCGTGCGCTTCAGCTCGTTGTCGAGGCTCGTGACACTCATCCCTACGCTCGCCAGGCCCTGGCGCGCCAGCTGCGTCAGCAGGTCGAGGTCGCGCAGCACCAGCGCGCTCTTGGTCACCACGGTCACCGGGTGGCGCGTGCGTGCCAGCACCTCGAGGATCGAGCGGGTGACTTTCATGCGACGCTCGACCGGCTGGTAGGGATCCGTGTTCGCGCCGAGGGTAATCGGCTTGCAGACATAATCTGGCCGCGCCAGCTCTGACTCGAGCAGTTTCGCGGCGTCGGCCTTGTAGAAGAGGCGCGTCTCGAAGTCGAGGCCTGGAGACAGTCCCATGTAGGCGTGGCTCGGCCGGGCGTAGCAGTTATGAGCGACTATACCGTCGCAGATGTAATCCCCGGTTTCTGTCGTGATGTCATAAAGCCGCATCGCCTCAAGGCGCTCAACGCCGACGACACGCAAGGAAGCGTCGCTCATCACCCTCTGGCCGCTGATATCGAGCTTGCGCGATATGGCCGTGCCGACGGTGTGGAAGAAGCGCATATGCTCCCGGAGACCTCCTGTGATCGTCACAACGTCGATCGGCTTTCGCCCTTCGTAGGGGTAGTGTTTGACAGTAAAGGCAAACCGAAAGAGCTGCAGGCAGCTGCAGATCCAACCGATGATCTCAGGGTCAGTGTTGGCAATGCGAAGAAGGGTGTGGCTGAAACTTCCCTCGGCGTCAAATATGCCGGCAAGAAAACCAGCACACCACGTTCTCGTAGCAGAATCCGGCCACGCGATGAGTCCACGAATCGATTGCACTCTTCCGAACGACTGCGTCCTTATTGCATGCATGGCCCGCCGGGCACCGGTGGCGGCCTGGAATACAAATCCCCCCGTGGAGATGTCAAAGTCGAGCAGATAGTTGCGAGTTCTTACGAGAGCTTCTTGATCGCACAAAGCAAGCCGAAACTGATACTGGTTGCCGTGACTGCGCCCCTCCCGGGAATATATGTACTCACCGAGCAGTCCGTCGCCACGGATCATCCCGCACAGATAGCCACGTCGGTAATCGGCATCGGCGGTCGGCATTTGCGCGAACGCGCCAGTTCCCACGAGTCTATGCGAGGTGGTGAGGTGCGGCCTGCGTGGTTCGCCGTGACCGGCAGCGGTTACGAACTTCCAGCCGAGATTGCTTAGAAACCGGTGATCCCCGCTCGTAACGAGCTTGGTGCCGTCTTCGAGCGTTGTTCTGAAAGCCGGCTTGATGGAGCTCCAGTGCGCAAGCACCATGGATTTCACATAGCGCCGATACAATCCGATACGCCGCGTGCCATAGATCTCGTCACCGACTCGCAGCTCAGAGATTCGACGCGGGCGCCCATCAGCCATCAGGACAGCTGTGTCTCCAGCTACACAGTAAGGGCACGCATGCTCGCATCCGCGATACGGATTGATAGATTGGTCAAAGGGGATGTCCGGCGAATCGTTGGTGGTGATCACCGATCGCGCCCGGTCAGGCTCGAGAGTCGTCGCTATGCTGTCGGGTGACTCCTCGAGAAACCAACCGTCGTCCACCGCCTCGAGTTTCTGGCGGTCGAAGCGGCCAGGCGGGTTGGAAAGGGCTCCCCGGCCGGTGAAGGATTGGCGGCCCATGATCGTGCGTCGCATGGCGATACTGTATATATAGCCAGTATAGGAGTAAAGCGCTGAATGCAACGAAAACTGTTGCACTGACAATAGCTTAGCGCCAAGTCGACGCGGATCGCGGTCGACGCGCGGCGCTCGGACGAGCGCCCCTCACTTCACCAGACGCAGCGAGACGGGATAGCGGTAGGCGACGCCCTCGCTCGCCTTGATGGCGGCAATGAGCGTCATGACGAGCCAGGCTATGAAGAGCGCAACGCCGAGAAGAATCCCGATGAAGACCAGCCACAGGACGAGACACACGATCGCCGCGAGCGCGACCGAGATGTTGAAGTTCAGTGCCTCCTTCGCCTGTGCTGCAACGAAGTCGGACTGATCGCCCTTGGCGACCGAGACGAGGAAGGGCCCGAGCGCGTTGAGTCCGATGACGAGTCCGCCGCCCGGAATCAGCAGACCCGCGAGCGCCGCGAGGTGCGCGAGCATCCCCCAAGTGCGCTCATTCTCCGTGGGCGCGGTGCCGGGTGCGGAAGCTTGCGTGGCTTCGCTCATGATTCGGACTGAAGCCTAGCACTTCGCGCCGGTGCCGGAGGACTCGTGGACCGTCACGGATTGGTGGACAGGGTGTAGGCCGTCACCTTGGTGCCGTTCGGCACGACCAGCAGGCCGTCGCCGGCCGCCAGGCCCGACAGGGGAAGTCCCGCGCCCCATCCCGCTCCAGGCGGCAGTCCGGCCCCGAGGGTCACCTGCCAGACCTGGCTGCCGGTGGCGCCGTCCAGGGCATACAGGTTTCCGGAGGACGAGCCGACCAGCACGTACTGGTTCACCGCAATCGGTGAGGTCACGAGCATGCCATCACCGGCGAAGCTCCATATCACGGTGTTGTTACTGAGAGTCACGCCGCGCAGCGTGCCGCTCTGCAGGAAGTAGCCGGTGCTCGCGGTGAATGCGCCGGGGTTATCGGACACGTAAGAGCCGGCCAGGGCGCCCGTCTCGGCGTTGAAGATCGAGCCGTTGTACGTTCCAAATCCATTCGGCGCGTACAGGAGCTGGTTCGCGACCACCGGAGTTCCGCCGCCGCCGCCGCTGCAGCCGGTGTTGTTGCTCCAGATGGTCTCGCCGGTGGCCGGTCGGTAGTCAATGGTCGTACAGGGGTATGTCAGGTACATTCCGTCGGCCGTGACCGCGGGGGTGCTGTCCCCACCGGCGGCACCGATCTGCCACACTGTCGCGCCCGTCTTCTGGTCGAACGCGTATCCCGCGCTGAATACAACGCCGTTGGCGGCGGTTACCGCGGAGGAGTACCCGTACGTGCCGGTGAGAAGGGCGCTCCAGAGCAGCTGACCTGAATTCGGATCAAGCGCTTCGATCGTTGCCGCGGTCGAGAAGGGGGCGCTGATGACGAAGAGCGTCTGCGAGTCGTAGGCTGCGTTGGCCGCCCCGCTCAGGACGACCGGCCCCCACGCCGTGGCTCCCGTCGCCTGATCGAGGGCGAGCAGCTGGGAACTGCCGCCGGCGATCGCGACGGTGACATAGACCTTTCCGTTGGCGATGACTGCGTAAGACGGTGTGCCTCCGACATCGACGCTCCAGGTGGGGGAGGCGGGGAAGCTCACCGAGGCGAAGGTCACCGCGCCGGTGTGCGCCGGGTTCATCTGGAACGCGGTCGCATCCTTCGACACCGGCACGATGGTGAGGGTCTGCGGCGCGGTCGTGCCCACCGCGCTGGTGCTGTCCTGCACGGTGATCGAGGCGCTGCCCACGGCGGCAATGTCGGCGGCGGCGATCTGCGCGATGAGCTCGTTCGTGGTCACGTAGGTCGTCGGCCGCGCCGCGCCGTTCCACTGCACGATCGAGGAGCTGCTGAAGCCGGCGCCGAGCACCGTGAGCATGAAGCCCGGGCCCCCCACAGCGACCGAAGTCGGCGACAGCGTGTTGAGCGTCAGCATCGGCGGCTGGATGGTGAAGGTGAGCGGATTCGACGGGCCGTTCACCGGGTCCAGCACGTTGACCGAGGCGGTGCCGGGAGCGGCGATGTCGGCAGCCATAATCTGCGCGGTCAGCTGCGTGGCACTGACGTAGGTCGTCGATCGCGCGCTGCCGTTCCACTGCACCACCGACTGCGCAGTGAAGTTGCTGCCCGTCGCGGTGAGAGTGAAGGCCGCTCCAGTGGCCACCGCCGAGGATGGCGAGAGCGCGGTGAGCTGCACCACGCTGCCGGTGACCGTGTATTGGATCGAGACCGTCTGCGGACTGTTGGTGACCTGCTGCGTGCAGGCCTGGTCGTAGCAGCCCGACAGCTGCAGCGTGTCGGTGTAAGTGCCTGCGCCGAGGCTCGCGGGGGACTTGAACGTGATGGTGACGGTGACCGGGGAGGTGCTACCGCCGAGACTGACGGACTGGATACCGTTGGTGCTGTACTTGCCGGCGAGATACACCTGCTGGCTCTGCTGCTGGCCGCTCACCGACGCCTGAACGCTCGCGCTCGGGGCAGGCTGCGCCGTCGTCGCCGAGACGGCGACATTCAGCGGCGACACCGACAGCGACAGTCCGGAGTTGCCTCCACCTCCACCCCCACCGCCCCCGCCGCAACCGGCGAGCACGAAGGCCCCGAGGGCCAGCACGGCGACGGAACGGGCGCGCCGCCAGCGCCTGACTGCGCCGGCTGAGGCTCGCGCCCACGGCCGCGACGACATGGTGAAGCTCCCTGGGGACGCCCGGTTGTTGCCTGAAGGTCCGGGTCGTTCTCTTTATAGGACCTCAATATATCACTCTGTCGCCGGCTATTGCCCGCTCCCACCGCAGGCAGTGGTGGCCGGGACATTTAACATATTGGGCCGGTGTCGGGCCCCGCCCCGAGAGGACGGGGCGCAACGCTACCCGCTCGCCGGCGCTATAGCTTCGCCCTGATCCCCGCAAACACTCCGAAGGCCGGCTGCAGAAAGCCGACCGGGTTCTGGTAGCGCCGATCGAAGAGATTGTCGAGGCGGCCGAACACGGTGAGCGCCCGGGTGACATCGAGCGCCGCCGCGAGATTCACCGTCGTGTAACCGGGCGCATCGAGGCGCGGGATGGAGAAGTCACGGTTGCCGTCCACCCAGTGGCTCACCGCGAGCACATTCAGGTCGAGCCGCAACGCTTGGGTCAGCTGCCAATCCGCATTCAGCGTGCCCTTGTGCCTCGGACGGCGCAGCAGCTCCTGCTGCAGCACGTCATCGGTCGCCTCGGTGTAGGTGTAATCAAGGCGCAGGGTGAGCTGCCTCGCGGGCTGACAGGCGATGAAGCTCTCGACGCCGTCCGTGGTGGCACGGCCGACGTTGGCCCAGGTGGTCCCGGTCACGTCCGTGGTGATCAGGTCGCGGATGCGGTTGTGGTAGTAGGTGGCACCGAGGCGCAGCCGGTTGCCGGGCAGGCGCTGCTCGATCCCGGCGTCATAACCGACGCTGCTCTCGGGCCTCAAATTCGGATTGGCGAAGAAAAACGGCGCGAAGTCCTGGAACAGCTCACTCAGCGTCGGCGCCTTGAAGCCGGTACCGACGCTGGCCTTGAGCTTGGTTCCCGTGGCCGTGCTCACCCAGGCGGGAGCGATGCGCCAGGTCAGCTTGCCGCCGAAGCGGTCGTTGTCGTCGTAGCGCGCGTTGAGAGCCGAGTACCAGTGCCGGCCGAGCCGCGACTGCAGCTCCACGTAGCCCGAATCGATGCGCGTGCTCGCCGAGAGCGGCTGGCTGATCTCATCGCGCGCATCCTCGACACCGAGCAGCAGCGTCTCGCTGCCTGCCAGGCGGAGCGCCCCCTGCCAGTCGACCTTGACGCGCTCGCCGGTGTTGAGAGTCTCGGGAGTCTGCGGTTGCAGCGTCGCCGTCTGGTTGCGCATGAAAGCGACCCCGAGGGTCTGATTCAGCGCGCCCTTGAGCAAGGCCAGACGCGCCGTGGCGCGCCCGTAGTACTCGTCGGTGTTGCTCTCGCTCTGCTCGGCCGCGGGCAGCGCCGGGAAGGTGCTGAAGTCCTCGCCCGTGTAGTTGAGATGGGTGCTGGTGTAGCGGGCGACCAGCCCGAGATCGAAGGATGGCGTGACGTCGAGGCCGAGCTTGGTCGAGAGGGTGAGGTTGTCGTAGGAGTCGTCGTTGCGCGGCTCGCCGGGCCCGAGCAGATCGAGCGGCGTGACGGGGACGGCGCCGGAGTGCAGGTGCGCGACGTTGGCAGCGTAGTGAAGCGCGTCCTGTGAGCCGCTGAGGCCGGCGGTCTGGTTGAAGCTGTTGAAGCTGCCGCCCTCGACCGAGGCCGCCGCCTTCATGGGCCCCGAGCCGCTTTGGGTGATGACGTTGATCACCCCGCCGATGGCATCCGAGCCGTACAGCCCGCTCTGCGGGCCGCGCAGCACCTCGACACGCTCGATGTCGGCAGTCAGCAACTGGCCGAAGTCGAACGCTGCGTTGGCGTTGCTCGGATCGCCGACGTCGATGCCGTCGACGAGGACCTTGGTGTGATTGGAACTGGTGCCGCGCATGAACACCGAGGTCACCGACCCGGGCCCTCCCTGCTGTACCACGTTGAGCCCCGGAATGTTCCTGAGCACGTCGGCAAACGTGCGCTGCTGCTGCGCCGCGATCTCGTCCGCGGTGACCACCGTGACACTGCTCGCGAGCTCCGCCTCCGGTGTCGGGATGCGCGTGGCGGTGACGACGATCAGCTGCAGCGCCTCCGCATCGGCGGCCGCTTGCGCACCGCTGCCCGCCCAGGCGGGGAGAACGCCGCAGGCAAGGAGCGCGCTCACCGACACGCGGCGCGCAGTGAGACCTGTTGTCATGGGCTTTCAGCTCCTAAAGTGCACACACCCGTGCCCGAGGGGTCGTGGCTTCAGAAGCTGGCAGCGCGCGGTAAGCGAGGCGTACCGCCGGACCAGCATCGCCCGCCGCGATGCCCATCGGTAAGCGCGTCAGGCCGGTCTCCGGGCTCTCGAGCTGGAGCAGACTCTCCGGCGGATCGCCTTCCCGCACGGTTGGTTCCGGTGCAGTGGCGGATGTGATCCGCGTGATCTCGATTACCGTTGCGGGGGCAGCGCCGGCTTTGGACGAATCCGCACCGGTCTTCCCGTTTCTCCGCTCCCCCGCAGCGCGCACCCGCACGGTGCGCATGCGTTGGAACGTACACCTCACGCGGGAGCAAGCCTGCCTGCGGAGATCGGCCGCCGTCAAGAGCCCGCACGCCGGGTGCGCGCGCGTGGCATGATCCGCCCCCTCCATGAGCGCCGGCGAAAACAACCCCGCGGCAAGCGGTCTCCACGGCGTGGCGGAGTGGGTCGGATACCTGAGCGTCGCGCCACTGCTCGCGTGCCTGGCGGGGGTGGGCCTGCTACCCGACTACGCCGCGCGCGAGCTCGCGCAGCGCATCGCGCTCGCCTGGGGAGCGGTGCTCCTCGCCTCCGGCGGCGCCGTGCACTGGGGGCTGGCGATCGCCGGGCGGTTGCCGTGGGAGGCGGCGCGAATCGCCGGCGCGCTGCTGCCGGCGCCCGTCGCGGCCGCCGCCGTGGCGCTCGGCGGGGAGCGGGGACTCGCGCTGCTGGTCGTCGGCTCCGGGGGCTTCTGGCTGTACGAGCACCGGGCCGTCGGCGCGCTGCTGCCGCCCGCGTATCTCGCCCTGCGCCGCCATCTGACGCTCGCCGTCTGCATACTGCTCGCCCTGATCATGTTCGCCTCCGACGCCGCCGGGCTGACTTAAGCGCGCGGAGAGCTGCGGATGGAAGATTTCGTCTCCGCACCGTGGCTGCGCCGGCTCATCGCCGCGGTGGTGCTGGCGGGACTCGTGGTGCTCGGCTTTCGCGTGCTGGAGCCGTTCATCGTGCCGCTGGTGTGGGCGTGCATCCTCGCCTTCGTCAGCTGGCCGGCGCACGCGCGGCTGCTGCGGCTGTGTCGCGGTCGCAGCACCGTCGCCTCGCTCCTCACGACCACCGCGGTGAGCCTGGCCGTGATCGCCCCGCTCGCGTGGCTGGCGGTGGTGCTGCGGATCGAGCTGATCCGCGCCTATCACGAGACCCAGGCGCTGCTCGCTGGCGGCCTGCAGCTGCCGCCGGCGGTGCTGAAGCTGCCCTGGCTCGGGGAGCAGCTGCGCGACCTCACCGCGCGGGCTGCCCAGGATCCGCATGCCCTCGGCGCCGAGCTGCGCAAGCTCACCGACCACTCCTTCGAAGAAATCACACACATCGTCGGCGAGATCAGCCGCAACGTGGCGAAACTGCTGCTCACGGTCGTGAGCCTGTTTTTCGTCTTCCGCGACGGAGAGCGCGTCGCCGGAGAGCTCGCCCGCGCCCTCGAGCAGCTGCTCGGTCCGCGGGTACATAACTACCTGCGGGCCATCGGGCAGACGGTGAAGGCGGTCGTCTACGGGCTGGTGCTCGCGGCGCTGGTGCAGGGGGCGCTCGCGGGACTCGGCTACTGGATCGCCGGCGCGACCGCGCCGGTGTTCCTGGCGGCCCTCACCACCGTCTTCGGGCTGATCCCCTTCGCCGCACCGACACTCTGGGGCGGCGTCGGCGTGTGGCTCGTGATCAGCGGCAGCCCTGTGGCGGGCGTGGCGCTGCTCATCTGGGGGGCAATCGTCGTCGGCTGGACCGACCACATCGTGCGGCCTTTCCTCATCAGCCGCGAGGCGCAGATTCCCTTCCTGGTGGTGATGTTCGGCGTGCTGGGCGGGCTCGCGGCGTTCGGACTCGTGGGCCTCTTCGTGGGTCCGGTGATTCTCGCGGTGCTGCTCGCGATCTGGCGCGAGTGGCTGCTGCAGAGCAGCCAGCCGGCCGCGCGGGGCTGAGCGCGCGGTACAGGGCGCGTGTGACGGCGCGCCGCCGCCGCAGCGGAGGCGCGCGCGGTGAGGGTCCGCGCCTCAGGCGCCGAGGAACATGCGGTAGGACGGGTTCGCCGTCTCCTCGACGTAGGCGTAGTGCAGCACGTTCAGATGCTGCAGGAAGTCGGTGCGCTCGGCGGGGAGCACCTGGATCCCGGCGAGCACGCGGCCATGGTCGGAGCCGTGGTTGCGATAGTGAAACAGGCTGATGTTCCAGCGTGAGCCGATCGCCTGCAGGAACTTGAGCAGCGCACCCGGGCGCTCCGGGAATTCGAAGCGATACAGCAGCTCATCGCGAATGCCGCGCGCGTGCCCGCCGACCATGTAGCGCACGTGCAGCTTCGCCATCTCGTCGTTGCTCATGTCGGTGACCGCGTAGCCGCCCTCGCGCAACGTTCGCACCACGGCGTCCTTCTCCGCGCGCCCCCCGCTCAGGGCCAGGCCGACGAAGATCTGCGCGCTCTCCGCCGAGGCGTAGCGGTAGTTGAACTCGGTGACGCTGCGCCGCCCGAGCACCTCGCAGAAATGCAGGAAGCTCCCCGGCCGCTCGGGAATCACGACCGCGAGCAGCGCCTCGCGCTCGCCGCCGAGGTCGGCGCGCTCGGCGACGTGCCGCAACCGGTCGAAGTTCATGTTCGCGCCGCTCGCGATCGCCACCAGGCGCTTGCCGCGCCAACCCTCGCGCGCCACGTATTTCTTGACCCCGGCCACGGCCAGCGCCCCGGCCGGCTCGACGATCGAGCGGGTGTCCTCGAACACGTCCTGGATCGCGGCGCAGATCTCGTCGGTGCTGGTGAGCACGATCTCGTCGACCTGGCCGCGGCATAGCGCGAAGGTCTCCTCGCCGACGCGCCGCACGGCGACTCCGTCGGCGAAGATTCCCACCCGCTCGAGCGTGACGCGTCGGCCGGCCCTGAGCGAGTCGTGCATCCCGGCGGCGTCCTCGGGCTCGACGCCGATGATCTTCACGCCCGGATACAGGTACTTTACGTACACCACAATGCCCGCGAGCAGCCCGCCGCCGCCGACCGGCACGAAGATCGCGTCGAGGTTACCGCCGGTCTGGCGCAGGATCTCCACCGCAATGGTCCCCTGCCCGGCGATGACATCGGGATCGTCGAAGGGATGAACGAACACGAGATTGCGCTCGCGCTCGAGCCGCAGCGCGTGCTCGAATGCGCTGTCGTAATCATCGCCGTGCAGAGTGAGCTCCGCGCCGAGGTCGATCACCGCCTGCAGCTTGATGTGCGGGGTGGTCTCGGGCATCACCACCACCGCCGGGCAGCCGCGACGGCGGGCGGCGAGCGCCACCCCCTGCGCGTGATTGCCGGCCGAGGCGCACACCACGCCGCGCTGCGCCGCGGCCTCCGCCAGGTGAGCGATGCGGTTGTAGGCGCCGCGCAGCTTGAACGAGAACACCGGCTGCAGATCCTCGCGCTTCAGCAGTACCTGGTTGCCGAGGCGCCGCGAGAGGCGCGCCGCCTCCTCGAGCGGGGACTCGATGGCGACGTCGTAGACGCGCGCCTTCAGGATTCTCTCGATATAGGGACTCGCCATCTCGAGCTGCCCGCGCCTCGTGCGAGGGGAAAGCTCCGCAGCTTAGCGGCGGTGCTCGCGGCTGTCAGCGTTTCTCGCCGGCCCGGCGCACCACGAAGCGATACTGCAGCCGGGCGAAGTGCACGACATCGCCGTCCCTGAGGATCTGGCGGGTGACGCGCCGGCCGTTGACGTGCACGCCGTTGCTGCTGTTCAGGTCCTCGACGATGGTGTGCACCGGGCCGACCAGGATGACGGCGTGGTGGCGGCTGATGAAGTCGGCCTCGATCTGCAGATCGTTGTCGGGAGTGCGTCCGATGCTGGTCCTGCGGCCCAGCACGTGCATGATCTCGCGCCCGTCCTCGCTGCGGACCAGGAGGCGCGTCGCGCCCTCGGGGACCGGCTCGGGCGCCCCGGCGGAGTCATCGCCCTCGGGAAGCACGCGGACGGTTTCGCGCGGCACTTCCCGCGGTACTTCCCGCGGCACTTCGTGCAGGACCTCGCGCGGCGCCGGGCTGCGCTCTGGCGCGGGGCTGGCGGGCGGCTCCGCCGCTGCATGCCGCGCCTCCTCGAAGGTGCGCCAGCGCGCGTTGGCCCTCTCGAGCTCCTCCAGCCGGGCGTTGCGCGCGCGCGCCTCGGACTCCAGGCGGTGGACCGCCTCCTCGGCGGCGTGCAGATCCGCCTCGAGCTCTTTCGCGCGCGCGATGCTCGCGCCGGAATCGCTCTGCAGCGCGCGCGTCGCCTCCCGCTGCTCCGCGGCGTGCTCCTCGAGCTCTTTCACACGCGCCTGCGCGGCCGCGAGTCTCTCGGCCTCGGCGCTGCGCTCATGCTGCGCGGTCTCGAGTGCGCCGGCCCAGTCCTGCATCTCGCGCCGCGCGCTGGCCCGCTCCTTCTCGAGCTCGCGGAACCGGCGGCGTTCCGCCGCGAGGGCCGACTCGAGCTCCGCATTCCGCGCGCGCACCTCGGCGAGCGCCTCTTCGTGTCCTGCGGCCGTCGTCGTGGCGCCGGCCGTTGCGGCGCGCACCTCGGCGAGCGTCTTGGTGAGCTCGGCGCGCTCGGCCCGGAGCCGCGCGAGCTCGCTCTCCTGCCTCGCGTCGCCGCTGCCCTGCCCGACGGCGACGCCGGGCGGCATGCGCGCGCGCTCGCTGGAGGAATCGGGCTGGGTGCGCGGCGAGGCGGGGCGCTCGCGCGGCGCGCGGCGCGGATCCTGCTGCGATCGGCGCAGCTCCGCGTCGCGCTCGGCCAGCGCGGCGGCGAGCGAGCTCGCCTGCTGTTCGAGGCGGGCGATGCGGGAAGCGCTCTGCGCGAGCTCGGCCTCCAGTTCGCGCGTGCGCGCGTCACGGCCGACCACCGCCCGCGCGACGCGCGCCAGCTCGCGCTCGCGCTCCTCGCCCTCGCGCTGCAGATCCCCGACGAGCTCTTCGAGAATCCCCCGGCGGCTCTCGGCGCTCTGCAGCGACTCGATGAGACCGAGCACGCGCTCGCGCTCCTCGCGCAGATCGTCCATCGCGCCTGCGGTGCGGGCGCGATCCTGCGCGAGGCGCTGCTGATGCTTCGGGTCCTGATCGCGCTGCAGGCGCGCTGCGCTCTCGAGCTCCGCGAGACGGCGCTGCAGATCGTCGGCGCGCGCTCCCGCCGCGCTCACCAGGGCGCGTGCCTGCGCGAGCTGCTCCTCGAAGTGCGCGCGTGCACGGGCATGCTCATCGAGCTGAAAGGCGTGCTCGGCCTTCAACTGTGCGAGCTCGTGGTCGAGCTGCGCGGCGCGACGCTCGGCCGCCGCGCGCGCCTCGAGCGCCTCGTCGCGGGCGTGCTCGATCTGCCGGAGCCGCTCGTCCTTACCCGTCAGCAGCCCCTGTGTCTCGCGCAGCCGCACGGTGAGCGTCTGCACGGCGCTGTCGCCGTGACGGGCCTCGGCGGGTCCCGGAGTGGCCGGCGCCTCCGCCGCGCGTGCGCCGGCAAGCGGCGGCGCGATCCACGTGTCGGTGGCGGACGGCCGGCGGTCCCCGCTTCCCGGGTTCGCGGCGGGCTGCAGAGACGGCAGCTCGGCCGTGTTCTCGATGTCGGATTCGCCCTTGGATGAGGCGGGTGGGGACGGCATGCGCGCTCAGCGTGACCTCGGCTGCTCCTTGCGACTTCAATAAATCTGATCCGAATCGCGCAAATGCGCAAATCAGCCCTGCAGGAATTCGCGCACCGTATCCGCCGCGCCGGCCGCCGCGGAGGCGAACAGCTCCTGCCCGCTCGGCTCCAGCTCGAGCAGGCGGGCTGCCGGCAGCACGTCGCGCACCCTTCCGGTCGCTTCCCAGAGATCGTCGTGCGGGCGCAGCACCAGCAGCCGCTGACTGAGGTGCGCCAGGCGCTCTCGCAGCGGATACTGCGCCGCCGCCGCCTCGAGCCACCCCTGCCCGTCGCCGGCGCGCGGCAGCCCATCGCCCGGCGCCGGCGAGGGCGGCGCGCGTGCGGCCGCCCGCCGTTCCTCCGCCGTCAACAGCGGCGCCGACACCATGACCAGGCGCCCGATCTGTCGCGGGCGCGTCACGGCCAGCTCGGTGCCGATCAGGGCGCCGACGCGCTGACCCAGGATGTCGAGGCGGCGCAGCCGCATACTGTCGAGGAAATCGCCGATCGCGGCCGCGTAGTCCTCGATCGCCGCCACGCCGGGCGGCGGGTCGGATTCGCCGAATCCCGGCAGGTCCGGCGCGTACACCGAGCGGTCGCGTCCGGCGAGGGCCAGAAAGCGCGCGAACACCCGGCCCGAGCCCGGGCAATCGTGCAGACACAGCAGCGGCGCCGCCTCCTCGAACCCCCCTCCGGGCGGGATCGAGTTGTGCACGTGCAGCTGACCATAACGACACTCGAAATAGCCGCGGCGCACGCGCGCCTGCGCCGCGACCGGGCGGGTGTGTGTTTCCCTGCGCATACGCTACATAGTGCCACGACCGCACCGGCTCTTGCGTCAGCGGGCGGGGTGCGTACATTGGCGAAATGGAACGAGCACGTGCCCTTCTCCTCCTGGTCCTGGCGAGCGCCCTCGGCGGCTGCGGACTGGCCGGCACCACCACTGCGGCCGGCGCCGGTGCCGCCTCTGAGGCCCAGCAGGCGGCCGACGCCAAACGCACCGAGGCACAGGTAAAGCAGCAGATCGAGGCGAGCTACAGCCAAGCCGCAGAGCAGCGGCGCGCCGCCGACACGGACGCGCAATGAGCCCCATGGACCTTCGAAACCTCCAGATCCGGATCACGCGGCCGCCCTCCCGGCCGAGCGATCTCGAGCTCGTCGAGGCTCCGAGCCCGAGCCTGACGAACGGCTCGTTTCTCGCCCGTGCCCTCTGGCTGGCGCTCGATCCGTTCGTGTGCGCCTCGGAGTCCGATACGCGCGATGGGGCGAAACCGGGCGATCTGGTTCCCGCGCACGGCGTCGGCGAGGTCGTCGAATCGCGCCACGAGGTGTTCGGCGTCGGCAGCCTCGTAGTGCTCGACTTCGGCCTGCAGCACCTGTGTGTTTCGGACGGCCAGCGCGCCCGACTGCTTCACCCGGGGCAGACACCCGCCTCGAGCGCTCTGGGAGTGCTCGGAGTGCCGGGCATGGCGGCGTATTTCGGACTGCTCGATCTGGCGCGGCTGCGCCCGGGAGAAACCGTGCTGGTGTCCGCGGCGGCCAACGCCGCCGGCGCCATGGCCGGCCAGATCGCGATGCTGAAGGGCGCGCGGGCCATCGGCATCGCCGGCAGCCGCGAGAAGTGCGACTGGGTGACACGCCACGCCCGCCTCTCCGCCTGCATCAATCACGGCAGCGAGAACGTCGGCGCGCGCCTGAAGCAGCTCGCGCCGCGCGGCGTGGACATCTATTTCGACAGCACCGGCGGGGAGCTGCTCGAGAGCGTTGTAGCCGGGCGTCACCTCGCCCCCGGCGCGCGTATCGTCCAGAACAGCGTGAGGCCCGTCGACCCCGAGGCGATCCACGCGTGGGGGGGCTACCCGCCCGGGAAGGGCGCCGTGCAGGTGCTGCGCGTCGAGCCCCACGACTACGAGCACCGCCGGGGTGAATTCCTGCGCGATGCGATCGCCTGGCACGGCGCCGGCCGCATCGCCGCCAAGGACGACATCGTCGACGGGCTCGTCAACGCCCCTGCGCACCTGCTGCTCGCCATGCAGGGCGGCAACTTCGGCAGGCCGCTGGTCAGGATCTGACGCTCTCGCGAGGCCCCGCGAGCCGGAAATGACCACCGCGCACCTGCCGTAAGTGCGCGGTGGGTCGGGCCTAGCGACGCCGGCCGCGCGCGCGGGGGGAAGCGGCCCGCCGGGCGCTCTTCTTCGCCGGGCGTCTCGCGCTCTTCCTCGCCGACTTCTTCGCGCTCTTCTTCGCGGCCTTGCGCTTCGCGGGGCGGGCTCTTCGCGCCACCTTCTTGCGCGCCTTGCGGGCGGCCTTCTTCGGCGCGGCGGGTTTCGCCGCGGCAGGCTTCGCCGCGACCGGCGTTGCCGCGGCAGGCCGGGCTGCGGGGGCCGGCGCCGCCTTCACGGTTGGCACCGCCGCGGGCGGTGCGTAAGGCTTCGGCGCGCCGGGGGGCTTGGCGGCAGCGGCCGGCGCCGTCGCGGGTCGGGCCTGACTTGCACGCGGCGCCTCCTGAACGGCGAACGCCCCGCCTTGCGGGTCCATGAACAAGGCGATCCAGCTTCCACCGGGTACTTCCATCGGGCCGTGCAACAGCCTTCCGCCGGCCGCCTTGGCCGCGCCGACCGCCCGGTTGCACTCGGACACGTGCACGTAGGAGAGCCACGACGGCGGGCTGGAGGGCCCCTGAACGTTGCTCATGCCGCCCACCGCGTTACCGGCGTGCTCGAAGAGCTGGTACACACCCATGGCGCCCATGTCGTGTCCCGCTCCCCTGCGCCAGCCGAACAGCTCGCCGTAGAAGCGCAGCGCGCCGCTCACGTCCGTGGTTGCGAGCTCGTGCCAGGAGAACGCGCCCTGTGGCGGTTGCGGGCCCGGCGGCGGGGCACCGGCGGCCGGGGTGAACAACGCAAAGGTCGCGCCCTGCGGATCCGACAGCACGGCAAAGCGGCCGACGTTGGGAATGTCAGAGGGAGCCTTCAGCACCTTGGCCCCGAGTCCCTGCGCCTGGGAACACGAGGCGTCGACGCTCGGGGTGCCCACGTAGATCAGCCAGTGAGGCGGCGTGCCGGCAGCCTCCGGCGGCAGGGCCATCAGGCCGCCAATCTGCGTCTGTCCGGCCATCCACAGGTTGTAGCCGGGCATGCTGGAAGGCTGGGTCCGCCATGGCAGGACTTTCGGATAGAAGGCGGCGGCGGCGGCGGTATCGGTCGTCAGCAACTCGTGCCAGATGAATCGGCCTCGGGATTCGGCGTTGCTCATGATGAGGTTTCCTCTTTTTTGCGAGCGACATCTTCCACTGTCGATGATCGGCGCGACATTCTGCCTTGCCGCGCGGTTCACTGCCATGACTGTTGCGTCAACTCGCTCCGGGTGTGCTGCCGCTCGCGCCAGATCAGATACAGGCCGCTCGCGATGACCAGGCCGCCCCCCAGGCACACGCGCAGCGGAGGCAGCACGTGCCAGACCAACCGGTCGATGGCAATGCCCCAGAGCAGGGCGGTGTATTCGAAGGGCGCCACCAGTGAGGGCGGCGCCGAGCGGAAGGCCTCGGTGAGCAGGTACTGTCCGATCGCCGCGAGCACTCCCAGGGCGAGGAGCCACGGCCAGTGGCTGCGCTCGAGCGGCACCCACACGGGAGCGGCTGCTGCGGTCGCAAACACGGTCATCAGGCCAACGGTCCAGAAGATCACGCTCGCCGTGGTGTCGGTGCGGGTGAGCACCCGCACTGCGATGGCGCTGAGCGCGTAGGCGATCGCCGAGACGAGGGCCGCGAGCGCTCCCCAGGTGACGAGCCCCGAGGCGCTCGGGCGCAGCATGGTGAGCACCCCGGCGAGACCCACGAGTATGGCGCTCCAGTGACGGGCGTCGGCGCGCTCCTTGAGCAGCGGCACCGAGAAGGCGGTCACGAGGAGCGGGGCCGATAGAAACACCGCGTAGGCGTTGGCGAGCGACAGGACCCGCACGGCGTAGATGAAGCCGCCGAGGACCACGACGCTGAGCACCCCGCGCAGCAGATGCATCGGGAAGCGTCGCGGCTTGAGCTCGCCCCACTTCCCGGTGAGCAGCAGCGGCAGCAGCATGAAGGGCATCGAGGCCACGCCGCGCAGCACCGCCACCTGCATGGGCGGGTAGTGCGCGGACAGCCCCTTCAGCAGAGCGTCCATGAGGGAGAACGCGGCGACCGCCGCGATCATCGACGCGATCGCGCGCAGCCTCCAGTTGGGCATCCGTCAGCGCGCCGGGTCCGCCTCGGCGCGCTTGCCGGCGGCCGTGATCCGCCGATAGCCGGTACCGAGAAGCCGCCCCGGCAGCGGGAACGCGCTCATCAGCGACATCAGGAGCGAGGAGGCGTAGGGCACGGACTGAACGAGGAGCACCACGATCCACGCGAGTCGGTCGGGACCGGCGAGGGCGACCCGGTCGAGGCCGGCAGCCTGGGGCGCATGCGCCACACCCCACGCCGACAGCAGCAGCCCGAGCATCATGAGCGTCTCCTCCCGTGCGGCGAGGAGCGCCCCGGCGAGTCCCGGGGAGTGTCCCTGCTTCGGAGTGCGGAAGAACGGCTCGTCGCGGGTGAGCAGGCCCTTGATCGCCGCCTTGCCGATGGTGTGCGTCAGCGCGAGTCCCGCGACCGCTGCCGCCAGCGTCTGGCGGGTGTTGGCCCCGACGCGCGCGTGGTAGAGGTGGATGAGCTTCGCGAGCTTGAAGGTGAACAGCGACAGGGGCAACACCGAATACACCACCAGCGGCGGCTCGATGTGCCGCGGCGCCCACACCATGGCGACCGACCAGGCGAGCGCGGCGAGATTGAAGAGCAGGTTGCAGCCGTCGGCGGTCCACGGCAGCCAGCCGGCGATGAAGTGGTAGCGCTGTCCCGGGGACAGCGGGCCGCCTTCCAGGAACAGCGCGCGCGCATGCGCCTTCAGGATCTGCATGGCGCCGTACGCCCAGCGGAAGCGCTGCTTCTTGAAGTCGACGAAGGTGTCGGGCATCAGGCCGCGGCCATAGCTCGAGGGCACGAAACTGGCGTCGAAACCGGCCTCGAAGATGCGCAGCCCGAGCTCGGCGTCCTCGGTGATGCACCACTCGGCCCAGCCGCCGCAGTCCTCGAGTTGCCTGCGCCGCACCATGGTCATGGTGCCGTGCTGGATGATGGCGTTGCGCTCGTTGCGCGTGATCATGCCGATGTGGAAGAAGCCGCGATACTCGGCGTAGCACATGGCCTTGAAGGCGCTCGCGCCCTCGTCGCGATAGTCCTGCGGCGCCTGCACGATGGCGATGCGCTGATCGCGGAAGGCGGGCGTCAGGTCGCGCAGCCAGCGCGCGTCCACGACGTAGTCGCTGTCGATGACGGCGACGATCTCGGCGTCGGGCGCGGTGCGCGCCAGCGCGTAGTTGAGCGCCCCGGCCTTGAAGCCGGCGAGCGGCGCGACGTGGAAAAAGCGAAAGCGCGGCCCGAGCTGCGCGCAGTGCGCCTCGACCGGCCGCCAGACCGCTGCGTCGCGGGTGTTGTTGTCGATCACCAGCACCTCGAAGTCCGGGTAGTCGAGGCGCGCGAGCGCGTCCAGTGTCTCGATGAGCATCGCCGGCGGCTCATTGTAGGCCGGCACGTGAATCGACACCCTGGGCGAGCGCGCATCGGAGCTCATGAGCGGCGCCCCGAGCCGCCGCCGGTACTCGACCCAATGCGCCTCGGCCCACTCGTGCGCCTCGGCGAGCAGCACCAGCATGACCCCGAGCATGCCGAGGAGCAGCAGCACCCCGGCGATGACGCTCGAGAGCGTCATGTACTGCTGCGTGAAGTCGTAGATCACCCACACCGCGATCGTGGCGGTGGCGTACACCACGACGGCGAGGAAGCTGCGGCCGCGGTTGCGCAGCGAGTCGCTGTTGAGATAGAGGAGCCCGAGCACCACGAGCGCCACCGCGACGGAAGCGGCCGCGAGGATGTGCCACTCCGGCACGCGCACGATCGGCGCCGTGAAGGCGAACTTCGGGTGGCGGTTGACGTCGTAGACGCCCCAGTAGGACCCGACCGCCCCCTCCAGGTACGCCTTCCAGGGCTGATCGAAGGCCTCCATCACGTAGTAGACGATCTGCTCCTGCTCGGCGCGCTGCAGGAAACGGCGCAGGAACAGCGCTTCATTTGCGTCGGAGGCCACCGCCGACTCGCGCGTGCGGCCGCGGCTCGGCCAGCCGATCTCCGCGATCACGATCGGCTTGTGCGGAGAGGCCTTTTGCAGCCGCCGCAGCTGCGAGAACGAGTAATCGACCGCGCGGTCGACCGCGACCCCTTCCCAGTACGGCAGGAGGTGTACGCCGATGAAGTCGACGTGCTGCGCGAGCTCGGGGTAGGCGAGCCAGGTGTGCCAGGTCTCGGCCGTGCCGACCGGCTGGCCGATGGAGGCGCGCGCGCGATCGAGATATCTCGCGAGCTCCTCGACCTTCAGGTCGCCGCGGAACAGGACCTCGTTGCCGATGATCACGCGCACCACGTTCTGGTGAGTGTTCGCGAGGTCGATCACCGTGCGCAGCTGCTCCTCGTTCTTGTCGCGGTCGGCATCCAGCCAGGCGCCGAGCGCGACGTTGAGCCCGTGCCGGTCGGCGAGCTCCGGCACGTCGGAGAGCGTGCCGCCGACGCTATAGGTGCGCACCGCGTTGACCTGGCCTTCGAGGAGCTGCAGGTCCGCCTCGATCTCGGCATCGGTGGGCATCTCGAAATGAGTCGGGTCCTCGCTGGCGCGGAACGGCGAGAACGCGAATCCCTGGATGCGCTTCGGCCAGGGGGGCTCGGGCGTCGGGCGATTGAGATAGGCCCAGACCGCGAAGGTGAGCGTGGCGAACAGCCCCGCGATCAGCAGGCTTCCGATGGTCTTCATGGGCGCGTCGTCACGTGCGCGGGCCGCCGCCCCTACCAGGCGCCGGTGTTCGGCATCGACTTCCAGGGCTCGGCGGGCGGCAGCGCCGCACCGTGCTGCAGCAGCTCGATGGAGATGTTGTCGGGCGAGCGCACGAACGCCATGCGCCCGTCACGCGGCGGCCTGAGGATCGTGACGCCGTGATCGCGCAGGCGCTGGCAGGTGGCGTAGATATTCTCAACGGCGTAGGCCAGATGCCCGAAGTTGCGCCCCGCGGTGTAGCTTTCCGGGTCCCAGTTGTGGGTGAGCTCCACCTGCGCCTCCTCATCCCCCGGCGCCGCCAGGAACACCAGCGTGTAGCGTCCCTGCGGGTAGTCCTTGCGCGACAGCTCCTTGAGCCCGAGCGCGTCGCGGTAAAACTTCAGTGATGCGTCGATATCGGTGACGCGCACCATGGTGTGCAGATACTTCATGTGAGCCTCGGATGGGCGGGTGGGAAGCCGACGTCCAGAGCGGCTGCCTTCAATCGCCATACGGAACGGCAGGCGTCGGACACGCGCCGACGCGGCGCGGCTCGCGGTAAGCGATGTCGTGCAGGTAGCATTCGTCGAACACCGAGCAGTAGCAGACGCGGACACCGATCGTCGTGTTCTTGTTCTTGCGTGCGGCGTCCAGGCGCGCCCAGCGCGGGTCCCCCGGGGCGTCCGGCCAGGCGAACAGAGCCACGTCCTTGCCCGCCTGGAGCATGAACCCGCGCAGGTCCCCGGAGGACCAGTAGCTGGTGTTCGGCAACGAGCTCTCGGGCTCCTGCGTGCAGCAGATGGCGAGCAGCGCGCGCACCGTGGCCGCCGGCCGGCCGGCGAAGCTCAGCTCAATGGAGCGCAGCCGCGCCGGACCGATCCCGGTGTTCAGCAGCGACAGGTACAGCGCGTGCCGCACCCCCCGTCCGTCCTGGAAGTCGAACTCGTTACCGAACGAGATATCGACGTTCGGATAGCTGTTGGCCGCGACCAGCCTCTCCATCGTCCGGGCGTTGTGAAGGGTGAGCCACAGCGAGGCAAGACTCACGACGAACGCCGACAGCGCGAGACTCATGTCGAGCCAGCGAGCACCGGTGCCGTGCGCCCGGTGGGCGTGCGCATGCGCCTCTTCCACCTCAGAACATCTCCGAGGGTCCGGGTGGCTTGATGTTGACCTTGTGGCGCGAGGCAATGAAATCGCCGGTGATCATGTCCTCGTAAGTCTGCCCCGGTCCGACCATCGGGTAGACGCCAGCGTCGGGATCGATCATGACCTCGAGGAATGCAGGTCCCGCGAAAGCGAGGAACTCGCCGATGACGCGCGACACGTCCTCCTTGCGCTCGAGGCGCGCCGCGTAGCGAAAGCCGTCGGCCTGGGCCGCCTTGACGAAGTCTTTCTTATGCAGCGAGCGGTCGCTCGCCGAGAGCCGTCCCTTGAAGAACAGCTTCTGCCACTGCTTGACCATCCCGTCGCCGAAGTTGTTGAGCACCACCACCTTGACGGGCAGGTCGTAGGTGGTCGCGGTCTCCAGCTCGCCGATGTTCATCCGGATGCTGGAGTCGCCGTCGATATCGATCACCAGCCGATCGGGGCAGGCGATCTGTGCCCCGATGGCGGCGGGCAGGCCAAAGCCCATGGTCCCCATGCTGCCCGAGGTCAGCCAGAGCCGGGGACGGGTGAAATCGCAGTACTGGGCGGCCCACATCTGGTGCTGGCCCACGCCGGTGGTGATGATCGCGGCGCCGCGCGCGTGACGATTGAGCTCCTCGATCACGTAGCCGGGCTGGATCAGGGAACTCGCGCGGTCGTAGTTCATCGCGTGGACGCGCTTGAGCTCGGCGAGCTCGGCGAGCCAGGGGCTGAAGTCGCGCCCGAACCGGGTCTTCAGCCCGTACGCGGTCAGCGACCGGAGCGCCTCCCCCACCAGCCCGACGTGGCTCCAGTGCACCCGCTTCACCTTGTTCACCTCGGCGCGATCGACGTCCAGATGCGCGATGCGCCGGGCGTTGCGGGCGAACTTCGCCGGCACACCGGCCACGCGGTCATCGAAGCGCGACCCGACCGCGATGAGGAAATCGCAGTCATCGACGGCGTAGTTGGCGAACGCCGCGCCGTGCATGCCCAGCATGCGCATCGCGAGCGGGTGGGTGGTGTCGAGCGCCCCGATCCCCATGAGCGTGGTCACGACCGGCACGTTGAAGGCGGTGGTGAACTCGGCGAGCGCGCCCGCGGCATTGCCGTTGATCACGCCGCCCCCGGCGTAGATCAGCGGCCGGCGCGATTCGCCGAGCATCGCAAAGAAGCGCTCAGCCGCCGCCGCATCGAGCGAGGCCTCCGCGAGCTCCCGCATCCGGCGCCGGTAGCCGAGTATCGGCAGCAGCCCCTCGCCGAGGAAAACGCCCTCCCAGTTCTGTACGTCCTTCGGGATGTCGACGACCACGGGCCCGGGCCGGCCGGTGCGGGCGATCTCGAACGCCGTGCGTACCGTGGCCTCGAGCTTCGCCGGATCGGTAACCAGGAAGATATGCTTGGCAACAGAGCCCATGATCGAGGGGACAGGCGCCTCCTGGAAGGCATCGGTGCCAATCGCGGGGGTGGGCACTTGACCAGAAATCACGACAATAGGTATCGAATCAGCCATGCAATCGCGCACGGGTGTAACAGTGTTCGTCGCACCGGGCCCGGAAGTGACGAGGCACAGCCCCACCCGGCCCGAGGCCCGGGCATAGCCCGCGGCCATGAACCCAGCCCCCTGCTCGTTGGCCGGGACGATGAGCGGAATCTGCGGACGGCCGGTCCGGGCGCATTCCTCGTTATAGAGGAACACCGCGTCGTAGGTCGGGAGGATCGCCCCGCCGCTGTAGCCGAATATGGCTGTGACGCCCTCGTCGGCGAGCACCTGCATGATCATGCGGGCACCGGACATTTTTTCGCCCGCGAGCGGGTGCCCCACCGGGCGCGGCTTCGCACCTGAGTCGCTCATGGACAGGCTGCTTGCGCCTTTACAGAATGATGCGGGAAGTGGGCAGAACCAGCGAGCCTAGCAGCTTGCTTCCGTGGTGCAAAATCACGGCGATCCCTCAAAATCACGGCGATCCCTTATTCTGCGAGACGGCCACCCGCTCCGCATGCGCCACATCATCGCCATCCTTCTGCAAAACGAAGCCGGCGCCCTGACACGGGTCGCCGGGTTGTTCTCCACCCGCGGCTACAACATCGAGTCGCTGTCGGTCGCTCCTACCGACGATCCGACGGTATCCCGACTGACGCTGGTCACGAAGGGGTCCGATCAGGTCATCCAGCAGATCGTCAATCAGCTCAACAAGCTCATCGATGTCGTGAACGTGCTCGACATGACGCGCGGCGAGCACCTCGAGCGCGAGCTGGTGCTGCTGCGGCTCAAGGTCGATCCCGCGCATACCGATGCCGTGCGCGGCCACGTGGTGCGCAGCGGCGGCCGCGTGCTCGATCCCGCGGCCGACGGCTTCGTCGTCGAGCTCACGGCGAGCGAGGCCGAGGTCAACAGCTTCGTCGCCGAGCTCGGCCGGCGCGCGGAGCTCCTCGAGGTGGTGCGCAGCGGCGCGCTCGGCATCAGCCGCAGCGCCCGGCCGCTGCGCGCGCGGCCGGCGCCGGCGAGCGCATAGCGCGTCGAGCCTGCGCGCTCGCCGCTTCAGAATCTGCGCGAGACCCCCAGACTCAGCAGGTAGACGTTATAGAAGGCGTCGGGCCGGTAGCCTCCCTGCGGTTCGGTCGACAGTGTCCGCAGCCGGGAGATCTTGACTCCGTAGCGATAGTTCACCTCGAGGTCCCAGCCCGGCAGCACGTTGCGCCACTGCGGGCCGGCGCCGAGATACCAGCCGTAGGCGGGGGTGTTGAGGGAGTAGCGGGAAGCGCCGAGGAAGACATTGAGCGCCAGCGGCGAATCGAAGCGGTAGCGGTAGTCGAGGGCGCGCACGCTGAAGAGTGAGCGGCCGCGAACGTCGTCGGCTTCGAGCGCGACGCCGAGATCCTGGTGCTCCGACACCTGGCGGCGGGCCCCGATCCCGAGGTGAGCCCCGCTCGAGGAAGGCGTGGTCGTGCGCGGTTGCAGGGACAACACGTCCTGCTGGACCCTGTTGGTCGTGACGCCTGCGTCCACGTAGAGCTCGCTCCCTTCGGCGCGCTCGACAGCGAACGACTCGTCGAGGGAGCCGGCATAGCCGCTGCGCAGCGCATCCCCATAGCGGAGAAAAGCGGCAACGCGCGTGAAGCTGCCGCCGAAGACATCCCGCCCCACCTCGACCTCGGCGCCGACCGCGTACTCCCGCCAGGGATGCGAGTAGCTGAGCGATCCCATGTTCTCGTGACGGTAGGGAATCGCCGAGTAATAGGAGTCGTTCACCAGCATGCGGTACTCGGCTTCCAGCAGCCCGCCGAAGGGCGGCTCGAAGCCGACCCGCAGCATGTTGCTGCGGCCGCCCACGGCGTCCCCTAACACACGCTGATCGCCGAACCAGTGGCCGATCGTCAGCCGATCGTTGGTGATGCCGTCGCCGTAGCCCGTCTGCACGCTCGAATGATGATGGACGTACCAGGTCGGCTGCCACTGCGACGCCTCGAAGGTGAGGTCGAACGGACCGACGCGCGGGAAATGGATGCCGGCCGAGAGGTCGGGCTTGCCGAGGAGGTAGTTATGACCCTGTACGGTATCGTTGCCGGCGTACTCGAAGTACACCGCAAAGGGCGTGCGGCCCGGAAAGATGAAGCGGCTGCTGACCCCGCCTTCCTGCTTGCCGATCACGTCCTGCGACTGCGTGCCGAAGCCGGTGCTCTGCGCCCTGCTGGGGTTGAAGAAGGCCTTGAGGATGTCCTTGAAGGACTGCCCGCCGGCAGCCCCGCCGCCCCACACGATGACGCGCTGCGCCCCGAGCGCCCAGCCGCTCACCGGCTCGAACGAGAGGTGCAGGCCGCCGAATTTCGGATAGCCGCGGGTGAGCGTGCCGTTCGTCAGCTCGATATCGTTCGAGTGCGACATGCGCGCGACGAACAGCTCGTACTCGAGCCCGAGGCGGGTGAGCGGGCGGTAGTTGGAGAGCGTGATCGACGGCATCGTCGGCGCTTCGGTGCTGATCAGCATGGCGCTGTCGGTCATGGGCGACCACCAGTGGTCGCGATACCCGAGATCGAGCTGCGCAAAATCGAAGCCGGCGCTCAGCACCGAGCCGGTCGCCGTCGCCCGCCCCTCGTCCGCCACGCCGCCGACGCCGAGGAGCAGGTAGTCGCTCGGCTGCAGGTAGCCGGCCGCGGCGGCCCGGTAGTGGCTGTCGGCGCCCGCGCCGTGTTGGTTCGGCATCACGGTCTTGTCCCCGGAGCCGCTCGCCGCCGCCACCTCGTAGCTCGCAAAGGCGACGCCCGAGACGTGCATGTAATTTGCGAGGAACCTGCGCACGCGCTCGCAGAGCGCCGCATCGACTTCGCACGCCTTGGGCAACGCGTCGAGCACCACGGCCGCCGGGATCGGGCGCCGCATGACCGGCTTGTCCGCGAGGATCAGGACCCGCTCGACCTGCCGCTCGATCTGCGGATCGAGGTTCAGGGGCAGGTAGGGCGTCACGCCGCGCGCGCCCGCCTCTCCCGGCGACCCGGCCAGCAACAGCATGACCCCCAAGCCGATGCGCTTGATCATCTCCCGACCTTTTCCAACGAGACCGCGGCTCTTCGGAATGCCGGCTCAGCGCGAGCCGGGTCGGTCGCGCGCCGGTATTTTGCGGGTCCGGTGCTTTCCGGTACCGTGCGCGAGGATTATCGATTGAAAGAGCCGACAACGGGAAGGGATCGCCCCGGGGATAGCCGATGCGAGTCCTGATCGTCGAGGACGATGCCGTCATCGCCTCGGCGGAGAGCCGGCGCTTCAACCGCGGTCGGTGAGCTGCTGGCCGTCGGCCGTGGCGTGTTCGCGCACGACTCCGCGCCAGAGCTTGTCGTACTCGGAGAGCAGGCCGCGGAACGCGCCGCGCTCGGCCTTGAGGCGCGAGTCGTCGATCGCCGACTCCGTCGACCAGACACTCGCACGCTGCTCCTCCGTGGCCGTCGACTCCGCAACGCCGTACACGAAACCGGAGCGCACGTCGATGAGCGCTGCGGAAGCGGTTGCGGTGACGTGCGCCTTCTTGTTGGGCAGGAAGCCGAGCGACATCAGCGCAAGCGGGCCGATGTCGGTACTCTCGACGTGGAAGCGCGTGTCGATCGAGTACACGAGCAGCAGGTCCGCCCTGAGACTGGCCGCGCCCAGACGCAGGTCCTTCATGGTCTTGAGCTCGCCGGGAATCAGCATGCGCCCGAGCGGCGCCGCGGCCGCCACCTGCGGCATCCCGGCGAGCTGCGCGAAGTCCTGATCGGTCTCCACCTCGTGCGCCGTAACCAGACACAGGCGTCCCTTGCCGAAGCAGCTCGCACCGCGGGTCGTGTAGCCGGGCGCCTCGACGCGCGCGATCGCAACCCGTGCCGGGAAAGCGGCGGCGGGCTCACGTTTCATCACCTCGCCGATGTCGGCGTCCGCCCTGGAAAAGTCACCGAGGTTCACGCCGGCTCCTGGCGTCCGGTAGGTGCTGCAGCCGGCGAGCAGAAGCGCCAGCAGTGCGCAGGCAGGTCGGGCAGTGTTCACGACAGCTCTCCCGGAAAGCGCTACCAACCGGACAAGCATCGCGCGCCGCGGCGGCAGCCACAAGCGCGGCCCAGCCGGGGATGAGCCTCGGCGGTATAGGTCAAGGCGACGGCTCCGGGCTCGACTCGAACAGCCCCGCATCGCGCAGAAAGCGCGCGCACAGCGCGGTCAGCGCCACGCCGCCTTCCTCGCAGTAGGGATGACCGCCGGGACCGCCGGT
>Ga0209055_1000404_pt1 | contig 30423 bp, 30 predicted proteins | sample GraSoiAngelo_110_FD_185875 | JGI IMG/M metagenome (GOLD analysis project Ga0209055, IMG submission 185875) | Grasslands soil microbial communities from the Angelo Coastal Reserve, California, USA - 14_0903_12_30cm (SPAdes) (version 2) | ecosystem: Environmental > Terrestrial > Soil > Grasslands ... | reverse complement strand
CCGGATTCGCCGCAAACGCGTCATGATCACCGCCGATCTGGCCCGCATGACGATCGTGCTGGCCATGTTGCTCGTACGGTCACGAGCAACGGTATGGCTGGTCTATCCGTTACTGCTGCTGGAAACCATGATGGCTGCGTTTTTCGAGCCAGCGCGCAGTTCCGTAATTCCCAATATCACGACCCGAGAGGATCTGGTGCTGGCCAACACGCTGTCTTCCACCACATGGTCCATGAACCTGGTACTGGGAGCCACCTTGGGAGGAGTGGTGGGAGCGCTTCTTGGCCGTAACGCGGTGTTCGTGATGAATGCCGCCTCGTTCCTGATATCGGCGCTCCTGATTCGGGGAATGAGCTTCCAGGAACCGCATGCCGAGTCCTCCAGACCTTTGCGACTGCGGGACCTGATGGATTTGTCGCCCATTGGGGAAGGGGTTCGGTAGGTACGCCGTGATGCGCGGTTGCTGGCAACGCTGTTCGTCAAGGCTGGCATGTTGGTGATTGGGCCGGGCTGGGTGGTGTTCACGGTAATGGGACAAAGAGACTTCCCGGTGAGGGGGGGCAGCTTGAGTCCGCAGCGCGGCGCGATGCTAGGCATGAGCTCTTTACTGGGCGCACGCGGCTTGGGGGCGCTGCTTGGCCCTTTGTTTGCCGCGCCTTGGGCTGGCCATTATGACCGGAAGCTACGATTGGGAATTCTGCTGGGATTCTTAGCCGAAGCGCTGGGTTACGCGGCCTTGGCGGGTGCCGGCAAATTGGGACTGGCATGTGTGTGCGTTGCGTTCGCGCACTTTGGGGGCTCGACGGTCTGGGTATTTTCCACAACCTTGCTTCAGCTCAACACGGATGACCGGTTTCGCGGACGGGTATTTGCCGCGGACCTCGGTTTTTGCATGTTGACGATCGCGCTAGGCGCCTATCTGGCGGGACGGTTTGTGGATTGGGGTGTCCCGGCAAAAATGGTGGCGAGTGCCGCAGGCCTGCTGATGCTGGCGCCGACATTGGGATGGGCTTGGATGATGCGGAACTGGAAAGAGACACCGGAGGGTAACTTCACAGGCTGAAGGCTAGAGTTTCTAACTCGGGGCTGGGATGACTCAGAGACCCGCTCCCACACTGAGGGATACTCAGTTCGGCTTCAGCTTGTCGATCTTCGCGGCCATGATGAAGTCGCTTTCGGTGAGGCCGTCGATCTTGTGGGTCCACAGCGTAACTTCGGCCCGGCCCCAGGTGAGCAAAATGTTGGGATGATGACCCTGTTCTTCGGCAATCTCGCTCACTCGGTTTACAAAATCCAGGGCCTGGCGGAAATCCGGAAACGTGAAATTTCGTGTAAGGTGGTGTTGGTTGACGACCTGCCATAGCGGCACCTGCTTCTGCAGGTTGGCGAGTTCCTTGCCCTCGAGCGGAGGCACACCGCCGCGGCAGGGAACGCAGGTTTTACTGGCTAGCTCGGACATAAATTCAGCTCTCCGGCAGAATGGGATTGGGCGGCGAACCGCTAATCTGAGTGTAGCTCGGGGGCGCCGCCGGACGAAAGTAGCGCTTCAGCCAGAGCAGAAATCCGAAATAGAACAGCAAAAACACCGCTGTCCACCACATCAAGAAACCGCCACGAAACATGGGGTTCGCGCGCATCGTGTCGAGTTGCCGCTGTGACCATCCCATTCTCGAATAGGCCTCGAGCAGGTTCGCGCTCTTCATGGTAAGAACGACCGACGTGATGCGGATTCCCATGGCAATGACCGCAACCCACCATCCGGTTATTTTCAAACGAAAGAATGAATAGGCGACGTACGCGTCTACAGCCGCCAGAACCAGGAAGAAAGCGGCCGCGGGCAACCCGGTCAAATACCTGCCAAAGAAAGGCGCGGGAGTGGTGAAACTCGTCAACACATAATAGGCGCAGCCGACAGCCGCGAGGAGCGCGCACGCCAGCACGGGCAAGGGACGCCGGTCCGTCCAGCGCTCGACCGGATCGCGCTGCTTGCAGGTTTGCTCTACGTCGCGGCTGCGATAGAAAAGCAGGAATACGAGTGGAAGGACAATGAGCACCATGGCAAAACACACGATGAAAAACGTCAGAACCGCCGCCATGACACCGGGAGGCAGGGGATGCGCTCCTCGATTTTGTGCCGCGGCTGAGCGCATACCAGCGAGAAATCCTTCTGGCAGGAGGACGACCAGAAAGAGCGTGGTGAGTACGCCCATGATGAGCCAGAACCAGGAAAGGACCAGGTTCAACGTCCAGGCCCAGCGTTTTGCCTGAATGGCGCCGATGCCGAGTGTGATGAGTACCGCGGCGAGGGCCAGATAACTCAACGAAGCCAGAGCAAAACCAGCTATCGGTCTGCTGCCGGAAACGCTCGGAGCCAGCACCGCCGCTATCAAGACGAACGGCACCGCGAGAGCTGCTAAAGCGCCGCCTGCAATCTCGATGATGCCGAAAATGACCAGCGGTGTCGACCGGTCTTTATAGGTCGGAGGATGATCTGGCGCCGGAATCGCTGCTAGACCCGCGGAGGGGCCAGCCGTATCAGCGCCGGATAGCTCCAATGCGTCCTCCTAGGGCGTTAAATTCTCCTACCGCGATCAGAACGGGATGTCTTCATCGGTGATCGGGCTGGCGGCAGCGGGTTCCGGTTCCGCAGTGCGTTGATCGAAGCTGTTGGTGACGGCGGCGCGAGCCCGCCCGCCGCCGGAATCGTCGGCACCGCTCTCGCCGCGCCCGCCGAGCAATACCAGGTCATTGGCGACCACTTCCGTCATGTATTTTTTCTGATTGGTGTTCTTGTCGTCCCAGGAGCGGGTTTGCAGTCGGCCTTCGATGTAAACCTTGCCGCCTTTCTTCAGATACTCGCCGGCGATCTCGGCCAGACGCTGCCACAGGACCACGTTGTGCCACTCCGTACGGTCCTGCCACTCGCCGCTTTTATCTTTGAAACGCTCGTTGGTAGCGAGCGTCAGGCGGGCCACCGGCAGGCCCGATTGTGTGTACTTCACTTCCGGATCTTTGCCCAGGTTTCCGATCAGGATGACTTTGTTGACGCTCTTCATAAATGCGGCTCCTTTTGCCCCACGGTAATGCCTCGCGCTAAGGGAGCTGGGAAACTTTGCCAGACGCGAAAACGAGAGTGATCCTGGGGCTGCACGCAATATACCAGAATCACCGCCGCGTTACCTGGGCAGATGAGCATCAGGAGCATCAGCCCGGCGCCCGAGGGCCCAAAATGGCGCAAGGGTTACTTCCGCTCCGCGATCTCGGCGGTGGAAACGGAGGGCCGACCACAAGCGCCTGTGATGCTATAATCGCGGCGATGGCGGAAACCGAGCAGAAGCAACCCGGGATGGTTCCTGACGAACTGAAGTTCGAGCCAAAATCTAAGGGTCTTACCACCGTTCGCAAGAAAAAACCCAAGGAGCTGGCTGTAATCACGGAATGTTGCACGGGCTGCGCCGGGTCGCCAGCCTGTGTCGAGTACTGTCCGGTGGAAGACTGTATGTTCTGGGTGCCGGACGAGGACCATCCGCCGTTTGGACGCATCCAGGTGGACCCGATCCTGTGTATTGGGTGCAAGAAGTGCATCAGCAAGGGGCCGGATGGCTGCTTCCTGGATGGCTGTCCCTGGGATGCGATTGTGATGGTTGATACTACAGAGGTCGAGAAAGAAGTGGGAGTGATGCCGTACTAGCTCTTAGCCTTTACCTTCTTAGCTCAAGTGGGACGCGCGCGATGAGCGCGCTTTTTTGTGTGATCACAAGTCGTGCATACAGCCCTCGAGCCGAAAGCCGAGAGCCTACCGCCTACTTTGCTCTCTCTCTTATTGCTTTCTCCGCCAGCACTGCCTGTTGCCGGATGCGCTCGGGGGTGTCGGGCAGGCTACGCTCGTAAGGCTGGATGGCGGGCAGATCGTCCCGTTGGCCGACTAGGTACAGCGCACGTAGCGCTTCCCAGACCTGTTCGGTGTCAGGATCGACGGTCGCGACTTCCGCTCCCGCGGTTACGCTCTCTCCGTTCATTACAGAAAACCAACGAATGCGGCCGCCGATCGGTGAACGAAGCTCCTGAGTCTGGCCTGCCGCTTCCAGTTTGGCTACCAACCCGCCTTGGTGAATTGCTGCTCCCACTCTTGCTGTGTCCACAATCCTGCCCGGTTCCCGCGCTACAATTTTCGCCGGCTCGAGCAAGGCGACAATCTGCGGACGGCCGGAAGCATCACCGAAGCGCACCAGCGAAAGAGCAGCATTGCCGCGCACTGTAACCGACGGGTCATTGAGCATCTTGAGCAATGCGTCATGAAAACTCGCGACGGAGCTGTCCTGGCCCATGACCCAGGCATCGGTGTTGCGAACTTCTTCCACGGGGTGGGCCGACAATCGCGGCAGTTCCGCATACCAGCGCGAGACGCTGGCGTCACGCCGCGCCATGCGGTCGCCGATCTGCACAAGCGCGTGCTGAATGTGACGAGGATGCTTCTCGTCACCTAGATACTCGGCGATTTGCTGATTGGAGAGCTGTCGGCCAAACCACGTGTTCCACCAGAACAGGAATGGCATGACAACGATCAGCCAGGCGGTGAGGAAGAAAAGCAGCCGCTGGCGCGTGGACATGCGGCGGTGTTTGGTGGTTTCGGCACTATCTGCCGGCCAGCTTTTTTCGCCCATGCTGGGCTGGACGGGCATGTTCAAATTGTCATCCACTAAAGACTTTCCTAATCCTGCGGGGAAGCGAAGGGCCTGCTTTCCCTAGCTTCTCGTCACTCAATCACGTCTGCGTCGAGAACCCTGTCCTGCTCCAGGTAATGCGACACGGCGTATTGAGCCAGCAAGGGTGTTTGCAGGCGGATTTCTGCGCCGATCCATTCCCCCTTGCCATGGGGAGCATTGGCCGGATGCTTGCAACCGGCGCTGGAACCAAACTGGGGACCGAAAGCGGCGCTTTGAATTTCATCGTACTGCTTGAGCTTGCGCCAGGCCTCGTCACCCACCGTTCCGGAGACGTCGATTTTCAATTTAACGACAGACATTAAGATAAGAATCGTTAATTTCTGATCTTTGATTGTTGATTGAAAACAACTGTGCGCCTCAAGTTACGTGGGGTGCGAACAGGTGGTAGAGCATCACATAAATCACCACCCCGGTGACGGAAACGTACAGCCAGACTGGATACGTCCAGCGCGCAATGGCGCGATGGCGGTCGAAGCGCTCGCGAAGGGCTCGGCTCAAGGTGATGATGACCATCGGCACGATCGCCGCAGCCAGCGCGGTATGGGAAATCAGAATGGCGAAATAAACCGGGCGCGACCAGCCCTGGCCCGCAAAGCGTACTGATCCCACATGCGCATGGTAGTAGAGATAGCAAGCCAGAAATAGGCTGGATGCAGCTAGAGCCGCGATCATGAACCCACGATGGACAGCGATCCGCCCATGTTTGATGTACCATCGTCCCGCTAGAAGCAGCACCGCACTGCTGCCGTTCAGCGTGGCATTGATCACGGGAAACATGGCGTATTGTTCAGGTATTTGCATTAAGCAGCGGGTTTGGTCGTCCGACGATTTGCCATTACAAACGCAAGTAAGAACATGACCAGGGAAAACACAACCAGTATCAGCATGGATACGCCCAGCGAGAACGCCTGGCTCCCGGGGTAGAGCAGACCACGCAGGGCCTCGGTTCCGTAGGTCAGCGGGTTGATTCTCATCAGCCATTTCAGCCAACCTGAGGCTCCGGTTAACGGAAATAGCGCTCCCGAAAGTAGCCACAGAGGAATCAAGAACAGGTTGATGATGGCGTGGAATGCCTGAGTTGAGTCCATGGGCCAAGCGATGGCAAATCCCAGTGCGGTGAGCGCGAAGGAGACCAGGAAGATCGTGACGATAACCAGAAGCACATAACCCAAGCTGAGATGAACCCCCACCAGTGGCGCAAAGATCAGGAAGATCATGCCCTGGATTGCCGAAAGCGTCGTGCCACCCATCACCTTCCCCAAAACCACCGCCGAGCGCGGCACCGGCGCGACCAGAACTGAAAGCAAGAAACCTTCTTTGCGATCTTCGATAACTGACATCATCGTGAAGATCGAAGTGAACAGCACGATCATGATCAGCGCGCCGGGATAAAAGTAATCCAGATAATGCTGCTGTCCGGGAGCCTCGCCGGAGCGAAAGGAAGTTCCGAAGCCCGAGCCGATCACCAGCCAAAAAACCAGGGGCGAGGCAATCACGCCCACCACGCGGCTCTTTTGACGATAAAAGCGGATGACCTCGCGCCACCACAGCGAAAAGGCGGGAAGCAGCACGCCTGCATGAGCAGGAGCCATGGCACGGGGGAGCGTTGTACCTTGGGTGACCACGATTAACTCGTTTTCTGCTCGGGGGTGTCTCTAAGACCTCGGCGCAACTCCAGGAACCCGTTAAGGAAAAAGATACCAGAAAGAGCGAGCAGGATCAGGCTCAGGAAAAGACCGTCTACAGTCGTAATGCTGCCGTTCATTATCGTCCACGCTATACCCAGCAAAGGAATGATTCCGAGCACAATCGAGAGCACGACCACGAACATGCAACCTCCCTGTAGCGCCGCCGTCCGCGGCTGTCGCGTGGGGGCGTCTCGCCCACGAAAAAACAATTGAGCTGCGCTCGGCCCGACAGCCGAGGGCTACTGTCCCTGCCTGTACATTGACGCGCTGGACTCCCCATTCTCAGTCCAGAAGCGGTGACCGGTGCGGTGAATAAACACATCCTCCAACGTCGGCTTGCTGACGGAAATCGCTTCAATCTCTCCCGGGAAGGCTTCCACCACATCGGTGATGAACCGATGCCCATTTTCACGTTCGATGCGGACCTTCCCGCCCAACACCTGCGCCTGCACCTGGAAACGAGCCTCAATGCGCTGCGCCAAGGAGTCGGGTTCGCGGGCATCGAGCAGGATCACATCGCCGCCAATTTCATGCTTCAGTTCGGTTGGGGTGCCAAGCGCTACCAACTTTCCTTGGTTGAGAATGGCCAGGCGATCGCACCGCTCGGCTTCTTCCATCAGGTGTGTGGTCACAAGAACAGATACGTCTTCCTGATCACGCAAGATCTCGAGGTATTGCCAGAGATCGCGGCGGGCGCCAGGATCCAAACCCGTCGTGGGTTCGTCCAGCAAGAGCACTGACGGGTGATGCAGGAGTCCCTTGGCCAACTCGAGACGGCGCTGCATGCCGCCGGAAAAGGTTTCAGCACGGTCGTTGGCGCGATCCGCCAAGGCGACACGGCCCAGCATTTCAGAGATCCGCGTTTTCAGGGCTGCACCTTGCAATCCGTACAGGTGACCCTCATGACGCAGGTTCTCGTACGCCGAGAGTTTCACATCGATACTCTGCGCCTGGAACACCACGCCGATTTGCCGGCGCAATCGATTGGGCTCTTTGGCAGCGTCAAAGCCCATGATTAGCGTCCGGCCCGATGTCGGCAGCATCAGGGTTGAGAGCAGGCGGAAGAGCGTTGTTTTACCGCTACCGTTGGGACCCAACAAGCCGAATAGTTCCGCCGCCCGAACCTCGAAGCTGACTCCGTCCAAGGCAGTTCGGCCGTCGTAACGGTGCACGATCTCCCGAACCGAGATGACGGCGTGGCTCGCGGCCGATTCCGCTTTTGGTTGGGCAAGTTCGTAGGCAGGAGTTTTGAAGGCCACAAGCTATTCTACAGGAGCCAAGCTTTACGGTTGGGGAGGTGAGACCTCATGCGGTTAACGGTTTTCTTTCAGTACTGGGCACGCGTTCTTCGAAGCAAACCGGCACGTGCCTCCAGACCTGGATAGCTAGAATCACAGTTGTCGCCAATAGCAGAGCGCCGATGGCGACATGAGCTACGGTCGAGGCCACCATCGGCCATTCCGGCTGCACGGCATCGCGGCCCCATACAACGCGAGTCTGGAAGGCTAGAAAGCCCAGACCCAGTTGCGTGATCAGCAGCGAAAGCATGAGGAGAGCGGGCTTTCTTACAGCTTGGATCCGGGAGTAGAGCGAGAGGGCGCGGACTGCAGTCCAGGTCAGCACCAGTGCCACGGTCCCGGCATTCAAAACGTGCGGCCACCACCTCATGCCATGGTGACGGAACATGCCGCCCAGGATCAATTGAACGTAAAGCACAAAAATCGAGAGCAGAGTTAGCGTGATCAGGCTGGGGCGGCGGAAGTCAAATTCAACGCGGGACGGCTCTTCGATCCAGCGCCGTCTGGTGAAAGCCGCGATGATTACAGCGAGCGAAAAAAAGGTCTGGCCTACGACGGCATGGGCGGTTGAAACCGCGGGCGGCAGTAGTTTTAGCACCGTGATCCCGCCCAGAATTGCCTGCACAACGATGGTTCCAAAGGCGGCCAGGGCGAGCCTTCTCATCCAGCGGCGGTGGTCCACAATCCACGTCGAGCAGGCAAGGCCGAGCGTCAGCAGGCTGGTGGCGCCGGCGATGATGCGATGACCATGCTCGTAAAAAACCCCACCGACCATGCGCGGCATCCGGAAAGTATGAAAAGTAGTGGGCCAGTCGGGCACGGAGAGCCCGGCGTCGTTGCTGGTGACCAGGGCGCCGGCAAGGATCAGAACGAAAGTTGCGCAGGCCGTAAAGACCGCGAACCCGTGATGCGCCCGGTTGTATGGTGTGGCCAGAGACTTCAGAGTCTACTCCTTGATTCGGTAAAAAATAGAGTGGGCCGGGTCTGGCTAGCCGCCCCACCCGCCAGCAAGAACAGTCTAACAGACTACATGCTGCCGGCTGCGGTACCGCCCGCCTTGAAGGTCTGATCTACAGTCTTCGTGTCTTTCGGACCGACTGTCACTTTCTGGGTCTGCTCGCCGAACTTCTCGTGCACGAAACCCAGCGTGTAATCGCCAGGCGGCAGGCCTTTGATTTCATACTTCCCGGACTTGTCGGTTACGGCAAAGAACGGGTTCTTTACCACGTTGATATACATCTTCATCCAGGGATGCTGGTTGCACTTGACCGGCAACATGATCTCTTCACGGGCAAAAGTCTTCTGAATATCCGGAGCCTTAGGCGGTTGCGACTCGTTCCACTCGCGATTGTCCTTGGGAGTGGGATGGATGTTATGGGTTGTCGGATCACTGTTCTTAATGTCGACCGTCTGCCCGCTCATCACGCCCAGAACGTGCGGGTGATAACGGCAGCCCTGTTGATCGATGCTGGCGGCTTCTTTTGGCGCATCGAAGCTGCGATTGCCCAGGCCGTCTTTCACATAAACAAAGACGTTGGACAAGTTTCCGCCCGTGGCGACCACGGTTTCCGCTTCATTCATGCCCTTGCAGGCCGGGTCCTGGCTCATGTCGATCTTGGCCGGCTTGGGTGCTCTGCCGTCCAACTTCACGGTGCCGTTTATGGTGGCTACCGTATTGGGATCGATGGGAGCGGCTGCGGGAGCCGCTTTCTGCTCCGGAGAGTTGCCGGTTGGCTCCGTGCTCTCTTTCTTGCTGCAGGCGGCCAGGAGCAGGACGCCGAGCAACGCAATCACGCTGAAGATGACTATCCACGTCTTCTTACTATTCATGACCTACCCTTTCTTAAAGCTTCAAACCTGTCCACAAAACCTATTATTTTACCGCGAAGCACTCCCTGCCGAATGCGGAGATGCTGGTTGCGACTTGCGGGCTGCTCCGGATGCGGTTTTATTTCGGAAAGGTGGTGTTAGGTTGGAGGCCGTCCGGCCCATGGCGGCTGCTACCCGCCGCTGCTCTTCAGGCGTGAGCTGGAAGATGTAATCCACCAGCAGCTTGGTGTGATCCTGGTCGTAACCTTGGAACGAGGGCGGCGTAGGGCCGGCGAAGACCCACTGGTTTTTCTCTTTTCGGAACAATCCTGAGGGCATCGAGGTGCCGGGGCTGATGGCCTGCGGGTCAATGATCCAGCGCTCGACCCAGTCGGGCTTCAGCCGTTCTTTGGCAAGCAGGAAGTTGGGCGCCGTTGCGATCTTATCGTGCTGCGGATCCCCGGTCGCGTGACACTTCAAGCAGGGCGCGGCCGTGCTCGAGAACAAGCTGCGCGCCATGTCGTTCTCTTTAGCGGTAAGCGTCGGCACCTGTTCCGGAATGTACGGCAACGGCTGCTGCGAGAGTGCCTGGAAGAAACGCACCAGAATACGCAACTCGTTATCCGAGAAGGAGAATGTAGGCATGTGCACTTGAAGGTACGGGCGCACTCCATTGCGATTTGTGTCTGTCGTGCTGAGTGCGGGGTTCGACAGGAAGCGCCGTAACCACTCGGGATCAACGCGCGCGCCTTCGGTCAGCAGCTTGGGCGGCAATTGTTCCTGGGCATCCTGATAGCGCTGGAGTCCCATGAGGATGGTTTTTTGGCCGGGAACAAACTGGTGACATCCCATGCAGTTGTATTTCTTAACCACCCACCAGCCCGCCTGAATATCCCCACGTGCGTCTTTCGGCTTGTACTGGTAGCTGTCGGGCAGAGAGGTCTCCTGGCTGCCGAGAAGGAACGTGGTCAGGGCCGAAACTTGTTCCTTCGTCAAATGCAGGTTGGGCATGCGGAGCTTTTCAGTCTCCGACTTGATCATGCCCTGATCGTAAATATTGGGCTCAGCGAGTTTGTGCTCGAAAAATCCCTTGTGGTTGTACCAGACGCCCTTGGCGGGGCCGTCGGGCAGACGCTCGAAGTCCTCCGGATCCTTGATCGGTTCATGGCCGCCGCGCTGGGCAACCTCGGTGAATAGCGCAAAGTCGAGGCGCTCGATAGGCTTGGACCCTTCTGCGGTCAGCTCAGTTCCGATGCGCCCTTCATCTTCAAAGCCGGAAATTTCATGGCAGCCGGCACAGCCGAAGTGGCGAATCCAGGTCTTTCCTTCTTGCTTCAGCCTGGGATCATCCATGAAGGAAGCGTCAGGATAGGAGCTGGGATCTTTTTGCTTTTGGGTGATCAGGTAGGAAGCGATGTCCTGGGCATCTTGAACGCTGAGACGGAGACTGGGCATCACCGTCATGTTCTGAACCTGGAGTTCGTGGCCGTCGTTGGGACACTGGCTGTGCTCCAGGTCGAACTGGTAGGGAAGACCCTTCTTCGCGTAGTCCGCGGGGCCGATATCCTTCTTTTCGTAGGGACAATAAGGCCGGGTGCGCTGGCGGGCATTGTGAATCCACCGGACGAGGTAATCGTAGTTAGCCTTTTCGCCGACACGCGTGAGATTGGCGGCGAAAGTTCCGCCCTCGACCTGATCGCCTTCTCCGATCGAGTGGCAAGCGAGGCAGCCGCGTGATTCGAAGAGTTCCTTGCCGTGGGCGGCGTTCCCGGGAGCTTGCTTGGGAAGCGGATCGGTCAGCGCGGTTTGCCACAGGTAGGCCGAGATCGCCCTGATTTGGTCGTCATTTAGACGGAAGTTCGGCATCTTAGTGGTGGCGCGGAAGTCAGTTGGCTTCTTGAGCCAAACAGGAATCCAGTTCTTATTCAGCTTGAGGCGGACATCCTTCAGGTTGGGTCCAACCTTCTTCATGTCCTGCATCAGACTGTGGGACTGGAAATCGAGCTGCTGAATGCGGCCGTCGATCTTGCTGTTGGCAACTTTGAGCGCGACTGCCTTGCCGTTCAGGCGATTCGCCTCTTCGTTCGATTGCGCGGCGTCGGCCTGCTTCATCAGGTCGGCGGCTTCCTTCAGGTTGTCAGTTTTCTCCTGCTCAAACAATTTAAGTTGCTGGTTAATGGACTGCAGGTCTTCCGGCTCTTTATCGTAACCCTCATAACGATGGCAGCCTACGCAGCCACGCTGGCGAAACAGATCCTTGCCTTCGCTGATGGTCCAACCGACGTCTCCGCTTGTGAGGAACATGTCGGCGGCGTGGCAGGTTTGGCAACCTGCTTCAACGTTTTCTTTCGGGAACAAAGGCCAGAGCCAGTGCTCGTAATGGCCGTGCGCTTTCTCAACGCTGGTCGTGGCTCGACCGTTGCCCTGGTGACAAGGCGAACAGCCGAACTTCTCAGGGTCGTGCCTCTTTAGCAGGTCTGGTTCGGGATGGCTGGTGAAAGCCAGCGCATACTCGTCCGGTTCCGCCGCTCCCTGCCGGCTCATGGAAGCGGCGGTTAACTTCACCGGCTCGCGAATGCCCATGTGGCAGGATTCACAGCGGTCCACGATGTTTGCTTCGGGGACATTGATCTGCTGAATCGCTGGATCGAGCTTCTGAGTCTTCTCCTGCAGGCCTTGAATGGCATCGGGGGTGAGATCCACCATGTGATCGGCGACATACTCATCCAACTTCGCCTTGGCTTCGGTTTCAGGTTTGATGGCTTCACCCAGCTCGAGGCTCAGCGTGGTTTTTTCATTGTTAAGTTCGTTAAAAGCTTCTTCCAGTTGGTGGAAGTTGTACCTCTTTTTCGATCCGTCAGGAAATTCAACTGGGGAGAGTTGCTCTTGGTATTTCGCCAGGTCCTTTTTTTTGCTGTCTTTGGCAGAGGCCCTGGTTTCGGTCTCGATGTCGTAGGTGAGTGCATTCACGTAGGCTCGACGGTCGGTGAAGACAGCACGCACCGCGAGCAACCGTCCGTTCACGTCGCGAAGCTTTTCGTTGATTGCCTTGGCCTTGGGTGTTGACTCCGCTTCCGCCTGCTTGTACGCCTGCTCCAGAGCCTGATAATCAGAACTGCCCTCGAGCTCCTTGAGCGAAGCCGACGACTTGGAGGTGGCGGCTTTCAGGAACGCGCTGTAGCGACTCTTCCACTGGTGCTGGTACGCCTTCCACGGACGCTGTCCGAAAGACTCGTCCCACAGGGCCCAGAACAGCGTCGCAATCAGGATGACCGTCGCAATCACGTAATGCGGCGCGAAGGATTTGCTGACTATCGGATCAGCGTCAGGGACTGGTTTTTCCGGCACCAAAGCCCTCCCATTTCGTCGTTAGTCATTGGCCGTCGGTTGTCGGCGAAAACTCAACGACCCTCAAATGTTGAACCAGGGCGTAATCCACACGTACTTGATGTGGAACAAGAGGCGAATGAGCATCTTGATCGGTAGCGCCACCATGGTTAGCAGGAAGATCATCATGAGGTTGTATTGCAGGAAGCTCATGCGTTTGTAATCTCTTGGGTTATAGCGGCGGAACAGAGCGTGCACCAGCAACCCGCCCACGATGAAAAAGCCGCCCACCACAATCGCTCCGAAAATGGCTTTGCCCAGGTTCGACGTAATTCCGAACAGGTCAGGCAAGTCACGGTTCACCTCGTAAATCAGCCGATTGTGGTCCCACGTCTGGCCAGGCCAGAACCATTGCCAGCCCGGACCTCGGATGAAGGTTCCGATGATGATCATCGAGACCCACAGGATGATGAAGCCGAACAGGAACGTCCCGATCGCGAACTTGCGCTGCCTCCAGGTGTAATAACCGCTGCCCAGCGGATTCGTGTCGATATACGGGATCACCATCAGGCCGATGATGATGAGCGTGGGCATCACCACGCCGGCGATCCAGGGGTCGAAGTACACCAGCATTTCCTGCAGGCCCAGGAAATACCACGGCGCTTTCGCCGGATTCATCGTCAGATTGGGATTCGAAGGCTCCTCCAGCGGCGCGCTCAGCGTGATCGACCAGACCATCAGGATGGCGGTGACGATGATCGCCGCCAGAAATTCAATGCGCAGCAGAAATGGCCAGACGTGGACTTCCTTTTGCCACCCGGGACGGAAGGGCCAGGTCTTGCGGTGATGCGTTTTCGCCAGGGCAGGGCTGGCTTCGAGCTCGCCGATCAGATCATCGTTGGCCTTGGCCTGTTTCCCGGCGAGGTAGATATAAAAAATCAGGAGCGGGATAAGGGCCACGATCGGAACGTTGTCGGGGGCGGAAACGATGTCCCAGAGCTGTCGCCAATCCATAGGTTCTCCTAAGGCCGTGTGGGGGTGGCCGCCTTCGGCCGTCCAGGTCGAGCGAAGGTCGACTCCACTGCCGTCGCCAGTCGTGCCGAGCTACGCTCGGCTCGAGAGCCGAGGGCTGCTTTCGCTACCTGGTTCACTTTGGGTCCTTAACTTCCGACTGCAGCATGACTGGCGCCGGGCCGGAGATGCCGCCGTCTTTGCGAACCCGCCAGAAGTGCACGATCATCAATACCGAAGCCACAATCGGGATGCCGATGCAGTGCCAAATGTAAGAACGGAGCAGGGCATTGGCGTCTACAATCGAGCCTCCCAGCAAACCGAATCGGACGTCGTTGTAGGGAGTCATGCCGAGTTGTGCGCCAAAGGGTCCTTCGTGCCCGAGTAGCGGTGTGGCGCGTGCCATGTTGGTTCCCACCGTGACCGCCCAGAATCCAAGTTGATCGTCGGGGAGCAGGTAGCCGGTGAACGACAGAAGCAGCGTAAATACCAGGAGCAGCACACCAATGTTCCAGTTGAACTCACGCGGCTTTTTGTAAGAGCCCGTGAGAAAGACGCGGAACATGTGCAGCCACACGCTAATCACCATCAGGTGGGCGGCCCAGCGATGCATGTTGCGCAGCAGCTTGCCGAACGGAACGTCGTGCTCTAGGTACAGGACGTCGCGGAAGGCCTGCACCTTGGTCGGATGGTAATAAAACATCAGCAGTACGCCCGTGAACGTTAAAACAATGAAAAGGTAGAACGTAATTCCGCCCATGCCCCAGGTGTAGCTGTAGCGGACCGCATCGCGGTTGATCTTGGCTGGATGCAAGTGCAAGAACACGTTCGAGAGCACGCCCAGCGCCCGGTTGCGCGGGGTGTCGTCGTGTTTATGGCGGAAGATCGAGGTGTAGACCTGGGTCTTGGTCGGATCCTTGAGGTGCTCGATCTGCTCTTTGGCTTTCGCGGGCAGATCGGTTCTCAAAGAGTCGATGTCCTCTCTGACTCCGCTTTTCACGCGCTCCAGCAGTCCGACTCGCTTGCCGTTTTTTGCGTTCTGATTTTCTTCAGCCATCCAACCCCCTTACCAATCCCCACAATCGTTACAGCAAGCCGCTCTGGGCTCGGCCTGCACAGCCGAGGGCGGCTGTTCCTACGTGTTCTCGGATTACACCGGCAAGAATGCTCCCGGATCGTCGAAGTGGCTCGGCTGCCCCTTGGGCCAGCTGTATAGCCGAGACACGTCTACCTGAATTTGTCCGTCGGCAGCCTTTTCAATGTAGGCGCGGTCCATGGGCCGCGGCGCCGGCCCCTCGAAATTGACTCCTTCGCTGTCGTAGCCGCTGCCATGGCAGGGGCACTTGAACTTGTTTTCGGCGGGCTTCCAGTCAGGCGTGCAGCCTAGGTGCGTACAACGAGCGTAGACGACGAACAAGCGATCGGGTGTCCGATCCACCCAGATGCGGTATTTCTGCTGGAATTTGGTATCAACCCCGAGCGCGAAGTCGGAGGGATACCCGATCTTGAACTTCGTAGCGGGCTCGAACAGAGTGCGCGGGAGGAAAAACCGGAAAAATGCCAGGAACCATGCCCCGAGAAATGCGCCTACGCCGCTCCAAACTAAGCGCCGACGGCGCTGGTCCACCGTGGTGTCATCCGGACCCACTGTAGCTAAGCCTCCAGCAGCCGCAGCCTTGGAAGTTCCCACCGCGGGCGTTCCTACATACTTGGTTGCCGTACCGGTGCGTGTAAGGGGCGGGACGGAAGGCAGCGCCGGTTTCGGTGCCGCGGGAGCTAGGGTCCGAGCTGGAGCAGCAGTCGGGGCCGCGGGTGTGGCAGGTGCAGCCGCTGGAGCAGCCGGCTCGCCCAGCAGTGCGGTGATTTCTGCATCTGTCAGCGCCGGAAGACTGTTTCGCTTCCTGCGGGCCTGTTCGGCCGCAATGGCAGACTTGCTCCATTTCTTGCCAGCGGCCAACCACTTCTGAACATCGGGACCGAAACTGTCTTGATTAGCATCCGTCGCAGCGGTTGCCGGGGCAGCCGGGGATGGCGCGGCAGGAGTAGGAGCAGCCAAAGACCCGTCGCCCCCCTCCCACGGCATCGGCACACCGGCGCGGAGAGCCTCCACGTCCGCATCCGTGAGCAGCGGCAAACCCGAGCGCTTACGGTACGCCTGTTCGGCGGCAATCACAGAATTGTTCAGCGCTTGGCGCGGCCATTTGGGGAGACGCCCGAGAGTTTTCTCCTCTGCCATCCGTCTTTATCCCTTCTCCTTAAAATATGTTGCCTGACTCAGTCCGCTGCGATCAGGCAACCGGCTCCGCGTGGTTGATGTAAATGATGGCCGACGGCCGTGGTTACCAGTTCGGCCAGAGCCGCGATGAAAGCGGGCGAATCGTTCAGCCCGGAAGTCATTTCAAATTGCTCGATCCCCAACTCCTCGGCTTTTTTCCGCGCCTCATGATTGATCTCACCCAACGTCTCGACATGATCTGAGACGAAAGAGATGGGAACGATACAGACGTTCTTGATTCCTTCTGCGCCCATTCTCCGCAATGTGGTGCGCAGGGAGGGCTGCAGCCATTGGCTCGCCCCGACCTTGCTTTGGTAACAAAGACGATGGTGATTGTGCCAACCACCGCGCTCCATCAGAAGGGAAACCGTTTCTTCAATCTGGTTCTGATAGGGGTCGCCTTTTTCGATGATTGCCGTGGGCACGCTGTGCGCGCTGAAGACCAATTCCGCCTCTACGGGTTCGGCGAACCGAGAAAGGGCCTCTTCTACTTTTTCGATCAAAGCCTCCAGATAAAGCTCATTGCGGTAGAAGGTTCGCACGCAATGAACCGGAACCTCATCGTGGAAGAGACGGCTCCACTCATTCAGGCTGCTGCCGGTCGTAGCCGACGAAAACTGTGGATACATGGGCAGCAGGACGATTTCCTCGCATTGGTACTCCCGTAATTGGGCGATGGCTTCTGAGGTGAACGGATGCCAGTAGCGCATGGCGACTGTGCAGCGAGCATCCAGGCCGGCATCGATCAACCGGCCTTCCAGAGCGCGGGCTTGTTGTTCGGTAAAGCGGCGGATGGGCGAGCCTCCGCCAATCACAGAATAATGATGCTGCACTTTCTTGGCGCGCGTGGTGGAGATCAGCTTGGCCAGAGCTTTCCGTCCTAGGCGAGCAAAAGGAAAATCAATAATGTCAGGATCACAGAAAAGGTTGTAAAGAAAAGGCTCTATTGCTTCCAGCGTATCTGGTCCGCCAAGCTGAAAGAGCACCACACCCAAACGCCGTGTTGGAATTGCCATCCCCCGAAACCCCAGAATTGGAAGCGCCCGCATGTTACTTAAAAGGGGCAGGGTTCGTCAACGCGTGTGGGTAGGGCAGGTAGGGCAGGTAGGTTGGGTTGCGTAGCTGTGGAGTGCATTCAGAGAAGATTTGGCGAGCTATGGCCTGGGTGGTTGGAGATGCGTCCCCCACAGTGTGGGGCAGTTATCGGGTGAGGGGTTGCTCGACCTCGGCAGACTCCATGGCCCGAATGATGTGATCCGCGAATTCCGAGGTGCTGGCTCGGCCGCCGACATCACGAGTTAACTTGTCGCGATCGCGATAGACCTTTTCCAGGGCATTACGGATCTTAAGCGCGGCGTCAGGTTCGCCAATGTGACGCAGCATCAGCAGCGCGGACCGTAAAACGGCAGTCGGATTGGCAAGGTTCTTTCCGGCAATGTCGGGGGCGGATCCATGGACCGCTTCGAAAATCGCTATCTCGTCGCCAAAATTGGCGCCCGGCACAAATCCCAGGCCACCCACGAAAGCTGCGCACAAATCTGAAAGGATGTCTCCATACAAATTTTCCATCAGCAGCATGTCGTATTGGTAAGGATTCATGACCAGCTGCATGCAAGTGTTGTCCACGATGTGCTCGCCATAGGTGATCTCGGGGTACTGCTTGGCGACGTTGCGAGCGCAACGCAGAAACAACCCATCGGATAGCTTCATGATGTTGGCTTTGTGGATAGCGTGAATCTTCTTCCGCTTGTTCTTGCGGGCGTGTTCGAAAGCAAACCGGGCAATGCGGGTGGAGGCCTTTTCCGTCATGATCTTCAAGCTCTCCACCACGCCGGGTACGACCTCGTGTTCAATTCCCGAATACAGGCCCTCCGTGTTTTCACGGATGATGATCAGGTCAACATCGGGATACCGGGTTGGGATGTGGGGCAAATTGCGGATCGGGCGGAAATTCGCGTAGAGCTCGAAACGCTTGCGTAGCTCGACATTGATGCTGGCAAAGCCGCCGCCGATGGGCGTCGTGACCGGGCCCTTCAGACCAACATGCGTCCGCTCAATCGATGCCACCAGCTCCTTGGGAATGTACTCGTGGTACTTCTCGTAGGCCTCGGCGCCGGCTTCGAAGCTTTCCCATTCGAACTTGATGCCGGTCGCTTCCAGGATGCGCACCGCGGCGCCTGTGACTTCAGGGCCGATACCGTCGCCGGGGATGAGAGTGATTTTATAAACCATGCTTCATCGAACACTCACGCGGGCGAGGGCGCCCGTGCCACACACTTCGATTATGGTTTAGCTGTTCGGGTTCGGGCTTCGGACGTTTCCTTGGTCTTCAGCAAATCCTTCAGCTCGGTCATGAATTCCTTGACATCCTTAAAATCCAAGTAGACAGAGGCAAAGCGCACATATGCCACTTTGTCATACCGGCGCAGGCGATTCATGATCAACTCGCCGATCTCCGTGGTCTTGCGTTCGCGTTCCGGAGATTCGATGACGAAGGCCTCGGCTTCATTGACGATTTGCTCTAGCTTGCCGATGGGTACCGGCCTTTTCTCACAGGCCCGCAGCAGCCCGTTCAATACCTTCTGACGATCGAATTTCTCCCGCCGGCCGTCTTTCTTCACCACCATGTACGGGATCTCGTCAATGCGCTCGTAGGTGGTGAAACGCTTCTCGCATTTGAGGCACTCGCGGCGGCGGCGGATGGAGTCCGCCTCCTTGCTTTCCCGCGAATCTACTACTTTATCGTTGGCAAAACCGCAAAACGGGCACTTCATGTGGCGCTGAGAAGGGTTCCTCGCCCTTAAATTTCACGAGGTTAGATTGTAACAGGCAGGTGTAAGCCGAGGCCTGCGCCACGGGGCTGGTTCGGCCTTAGGCTAAGGCTAGTGGTTATCGACGGTCAGGGCTGCTGCCTGTTCTTCCTTCTGGGTTTCCTGCGACAGCTTGCGCAGTGAGAGTCGTTCGCGATGGGCCAAGGCCAATCCAATGGGAACCACAGCGATGAACGTAACCAGCCACAGCATGATGCCGCAACTGACGGCCAATTCCTTGGGAATATCAAACACGTGATCGAGAGCCGCGATGGTGGCCAGTTGCGAACCGCCGCCCACGCCAGGCAATTGCACCATCGAGCCGATCATGCTGGAGCCCATCAGTAGCAGCACCTTGGTGACGCTCATGGCCTGCATCGGCGCGCCGTAAGCATGTGTCACCTCCTTGTAGGCGACGGCGATAAGCCACCACATCAATACCGAGACTGCCGACAGTTCAAGGAAAGCTAACGGACTGTGAATGGTGTCGAGCCCGGTGGCGAACTCCCGGACGCGCTGCGCGATGCGGTGGCCCAGGTTTCCGGCAAGATGAGAAAAACGCCTTTCAATCCGGTCCGCCATGGCCGGACCTTTGAAGGCCATCAGCATGGCTAAGGTAAACAGTCCAATCACCAGGGCAGCCAGCACGTACCCCATGACGTGAAGCGCGTGATGGTACGAGGGCCGAAGCGCCATGAAAGCCCGAAGTTTGCTGGGAAGGAAAATGGCGGCAAGCATCAGGACAGTGAAGCCGCCGATATCAAAAATGCGCTCGACCGCCCATACCGCCAACTGCGAGGCAAAGCTAAGATTCTCGCGCCGGGCAACCAGGTAAGGGCGAATGAGTTCCCCGGGGCGTCCAAGAATGGCGAGGCCTGTGAACCCCACCAGTGTGGGAGCAACCAGTCCCCAGGTGGAAGCACGCTTGCGAACTGGCCGAAGGAATATCTTCCACCGCAAGGCACGTAGAAAATAGGCAACGTAAATCAGGACAATGCCATGAAAAATATGCCGCCAGTGGAGCTCAGATTTGAGCAGCTTGGACCACTCGAAGCTTGTCCACGTACGGAATTGCAGGTACACCAGCACCGCCAGGATCACTACAACGGCAGCAGTAGCTATAGCGCGGTTTCGCCCCATGTACTGGTATCTCAATGCCAAGGTATATGACGGGCAAGGCAGGGTCAATGAAGACAGTTTTCTAGTTTCTAATTCCTAACCCAGGACCGATGGCGCAGATCGGCCACAGCTCGCAACTGGAAACCGGAAACTGCTTACCGGGTTCCAGATACCTGCTCGGCGGATGGTTTGGCCCTGGTAGCGGGTGCGGCGGTCAGTTTTGTGTTTGCGGCTGCCTTGCGGGATGCGGCTTCCGCTTTCTGCTGAGCCAGCTTCTTGCGGTTGAAGTCGCGAACGATGCGGGCCACGTAGGCTTTGGTCTCATAGTAGGGAGGCACGCCACGGTAACGATCCACGCGTTCCGGTCCGGCGTTGTATGCCGCCAGTGCTTTGACCAGGTCGAAATCGTACCGCTCCAGGAGCCAGCGCAAATACCGGGTACCGCCGTCCACGTTGGCCGCCGGATCAAACGCGTTGGGAACACCCAGGCTGGAAGCCGTCTTCGGCATCAGTTGCATCAACCCGCGCGCCCCCTTGGGAGAGATGGCGCGGGGATTGAAACTGCTTTCCGCCTTAATCACGCTGTTGATGAGATCAGCGTCGAGAAGGTTCTTGCCACTGGCCGCGCTGACAACCTGGTCCAGATTCAGAATAGGCTTCGTCTTCGCTGCGCTAGCGGACGGCGCTGGCGCAGCAGCGTTGCGGACAGGCGCGGGCGCGAGGGCTGGTTTCGTCGCCATCACCGGCGCCGGTTGAACCACCTGAGCCGGAGCGGGTGCTGGTGTCGGTGCAGGTGTTTCGTCCCTCTCAAAATGTTCTATCTCGTCCGTAGGGACATCGACATAGCTCTTATCGTCAGCACTGGTATAAAGACGGGTCACTGTGCCGACAACCTTCCGCCGTTCGTGGCGGATGGTAAAACCGTTGCGCAGGACGGCGACATCGGCGGCTCCCGCCCACAACGAGGTGAGTACGAGAGCCACACCGAGACCGAGTTGGAAGCGCAAAGACATTATCTGGAATCGGTAACAGGCACTCCGTCCAGCATTTGGACGACGGCGGCAGCCACGCCACATTGGTCATTCGGCAAAGTCACGGCCCAACCTCGGTCGCGCAGCTCGGCTGACGCATTTCCCATGATAACCGGGTATCCGGCAAAGGCAAGCATCTCGATATCGTTGTAATTGTCACCGATGGCCATGACCTGTTCGCGGGGAATGCTCCGATAACTGGCCCATCGCTCCAATGCATGGCCTTTGGAGCAGCCTTGGTTCAGGACGTCTACGATCGAAAGGTCGCGTAGCGGATATTCGGTGCGTAAAGTCGTGATCTGGTTGTCCAGCCCGCTGGAGCAAAGTGCCGCCCGAGCCTGGCGCATCCGCGGAATCGTTCCGCAAAACATGGCTTGCACCGGGTCCCTGGTAATGGAATTCTCCACCGGGACTGTGAATTCGATGTACTCCATATTTTTTTCCAGCCAGCGCTGAATGCTGGCACCGAGTTCGTCCATGTGCTCCAACACGATGGCGCCCTTGGACTCGGTGTCGAAGGTCAAAACCATGTTGCCCCGGAACTCCTTCATCGCGGCACACAACTGCAAGGTTGTGGCTGCAGGCAGAAAATCGCGGTGAAAGGTCTCCCCACGCAGCGAACGCGTGATGGCTCCATTGGAGCTGATGACCCACAGGTCGAAGCCCAGCGACTGGGCAATGGGCAGCGCAAAAGTGTGCCGCCGGCCCGTCACCAAAATGACCTCGATGCCCACTTCCCGCGCCCGCCGTAGCGCCGCCATATCCGCCTCGGCGACCAGGAACTGGGGGTTGAGCAGGGTGCCGTCAATATCAACGGCGAGCAGTCGGATGGGCAAATTCACCATCTTTGATTTTAACATTCGTGGGCGCCGGCTCAGTGGCCCGGCTGTGCTACCCAACCCGCCGGATCGAGCGGGTGCCCATGCTATATTGCGCATTCCCATGGGAATGTTCAGCTATCTCTTTTATCCTTGGGGCTTTCTGCTGGTCGCCCTAGCGCTGGTGCACTTTATACGGCGGCGCCCGGATACCTATTGGCTCTACATCATCCTCTTTCTAGGCCCTCTCGGTGCCATTGTTTACCTGGTGGTTGAGGCGGTCCCCGATTTTGGTCTCCTGCGGCAGGAGTTTAAGATTTTTCCAAGACGCCGCCGGATTCGCGAACTGGAAGCAGCCATTTTGGATAATCCTTCCGCCGGCAATTTTGAAGAACTCGCCGACCTTTACATGGAGGATGGTAACTTTGCCCGGGCGCGAGAGTGCTACAACAAGTCGATTTCTTCGCGTACCGATTCGCCCGATCCGTTTTACCGCCGGGGTGTCTGCGAGATTGAGCTGCGGGATTACCCGGCAGCCGTTCAGGACCTTGAACGGGTAGTTGCCAAAGATCGCAAATACGATTTCCAGCGTGCCGCGGGCCTGTTGGCTCATGCTTACGCCAATACGGGGCAAGTCGCCAAAGCTGAAGCTCTCTTCCAGGATGTAACCCGAACGTCAACGATCTCGGAAACTTACTATAACTATGCCTTGATGTTGGCAGCCCGGCAGCGTCCGGCAGAAGCGAGCGAATGGGCCCAGCGAATCTTGGCCAAGAAGCCCACCATGCCTCGTTACTTGCAGCGCCGCGAGCGTCCCTGGTTTCGAAAGGCAAGTGCGCTGCTGAAAAAGCTGGGACAAAAATAGTCAGGAGTTGGGAATCAGCTGGGAACCGCGGCTGCAATACCCAGTGGTACACTGCCAATCTTCATGGCGGCCGTCGCTTACCTGGAGTGCACGAGATGCGGAGAAAGGCTCTCCGCCGAAGGCCCGCAGACCGTCTGTCCTAAAGATGGTGGGGTTCTCTACGTCCGCTATGACCTGAAAGCAATCAAGAAGTCTTTCGCCAAAGCATCACTGGCAGGACGGGTGCCGTCTATGTGGCGCTATGCAGAAGTGCTTCCTGATGCAGAACCCGTCACCCTCGGCGAAGGGTTTACTCCCCTGTTGCCCAGCCGGGAAATGCCCAATGTTCTCATTAAAGATGAAGGAGTGAACCCTACCGGTTCATTTAAGGCGCGGGGCCTCTCGGCCGCTGTGACCATGGCGCGGCATTACGAACTCAGCAAGCTTGCCATTCCCTCGGCCGGTAATGCGGCAAGCGCACTGGCAGCTTACTCAGCCGCGGCTAGGATCGAGGCACATATCTTTATGCCCAAAGACGTGCCGATGGCCAATCGTGTGGAATGCGAGAGCTATGGAGCCCAAGTAAACCTGGTTGACGGGCTCATCAGTGATTGTGCGCACATCGTGGCTGAGCGAAAGGGGCTTGAAGGCTGGTTCGATGTAAGCACCCTAAAGGAACCCTTTAGGGTGGAAGGCAAGAAGACGATGGGGTACGAAGTCGCCGAACAGTTGGGGTGGGATCTTCCGCAGGGCATCATCTATCCGACCGGTGGTGGAGTCGGTTTAATCGGGATGTGGAAGGCCTTTGAGGAGATGCAACAACTGGGTTGGCTGGGCTCGGAACGTCCCCAGATGGTGGCTGTCCAATCCACAGGTTGTGCCCCCATTGCTAAAGCATGGGATGAAGCTAAGTCCGCTTCCGAAGTCTGGGCGAACGCGGCCACGATTGCCGCCGGATTACGAGTTCCCAAGGCTTACGGCGACTACTTGATTCTCGACATTCTGCGCAAGAGCGGAGGTGTGGCATTGGCTGTGACAGACGCCGAGATCATGCATGCCCTGCGACACTGGGCGCGAGTGGAGGGGATCTTTGCGGCTCCCGAGGGCGCGGCCGCTTTGGCTGCTTATCGCAAGTTGCGGGCGAGCGGATTCTTCGGGCCGCAGGACAAGGTGGTGTTGTTCAATACGGGTAGCGGGCTGAAATATCTGGATGTGATTCAGGGAGAGACGAAGGCAGTCTCACCCACTAAGTCACCGGCCGCGCGCGCGATCGGCGGCATTATCGGGCCATATTAAAGGAGAACTCACCGCAGAGGTCGCCGAGAACCGTTTTTTCCTGCGATCTCTGCGCTCTCGGCGGCGAATAGAAATCCCGGGTTAAGCGATGACAGACCGCCTCTACTACACTGATTCTTTCGTTTACGAGTTCGAAGCGGATGTAGTCGAAATACTTGCGCCATCTTCGGCAGGGTCTCCGAGGGCTGTGATTCTGGACCGCACGGCGTTTTATCCCACCAGTGGTGGACAGGTTTTTGATACCGGATGGATAGCGCCGCTCAATGCGGTCAACGAAAGTGGCCGGGCGCGCGTTATTGAAGTTGCCGAGAGGGAAGACGGGACGGTGCTCCATTTTCTTGAGGCTACTGCACCGATCGCCAAGGGGAGTCGCATCCGGGGCTTGATTGATGCCGATCGGCGTCGCGATCACATGCAACAGCACTCGGGCCAACACGTGCTCTCGGCGGCTTTTGTGAGGCTCTTCGACATGGGGACCGTTTCCTTCCACATGGGAAACGAATATTGCTCGATAGATCTCGATACCGCTTCGCTCACCCCCGAGCAGGTGGAAGCGGCCGAGCACTTGGCCAATGAAGTCATCTTGGAAGAACGGCCCGTGAAGATCCGCTTTGTCACCCGGGAAGAAGCTAGCGGTTTGGGATTACGTAAGCTGCCGCCCGGTGACAAGCATGAGCTGCGGCTGATTGATATTCATAATTTTGATTTGACCGCTTGTGGCGGAACCCACGTCCGGGGAACCGGGCAGATTGGTTGCATCCTGCTGCGCAAGACCGAGAGGGTGCGGCAAGGGATGCGCGTCGAATTTGTCTGTGGGCTGCGCGCCGCCAGGACAGCGCGGCGAGATTACAGCACGCTGGCGGAAGCAGCCGGACTGTATTCTTCCCATATCTGGGACCTGCCCCAGCAGATTCGCAAAGCGCAGCAGGAAATCAGGGTGGCGCGCCGCTCACGTGAGCAGCTGCTAGGGGAGCTGGCCGCGCAGCACGCCGCACGCATGTTGTCGGAAACCGCGGTGATGAATGGCCGCAGGGTTGTTTCTTGCATATTTCCGGAGCGCGACCTCGCCTACATCAAATTGCTCGCCCAGAAACTCACGCGATTGGACCGGAACGTCGTAGCCCTTCTTGGAAGCACACCAGGACAACCCTCCTTGGTGTTTGCTCAATCGCCTGGGCAGCCTTTCGACATGGGAGCATTAATGAAGGAGACGCTTGCCAAGTTGGGCGGACGTGGAGGCGGCAGCAAGGATATGGCGCAGGGCGGGCCCGCTGATGCCCAGCAGATGGGATTTGTCTTGGCGGAATTTGTTCGACAATTGAGCTCTGCAAGGTGAAGACTTCTTTTTCACCGCCGAGAGCGCTCAGTTCGCCGAGAACCAGAAGGCGCTGTTGTCCCGAGCGGACCCACTGCACCCGAACCGCACCCGGAATGACAAGCTCTCGAACGTGGCGGTCGTGCTACTCTTGCCTTTTCAGAGCGCCATGGAACCGCGACTTATCCTTATCAATTTGCTGGTCAAGCTGGGCGTAGCTGCCGCTGTGGCCAGCACGCTGGTACGCTCGGTGGAATTTAAGTCCTTACTGTTCCGCGAGGAGCGCACCACTGCGCAAAAAATTTACCTAGTCCTCTGGATCGGGGCGCCCCTTGCGCTGGGAGTCTGGATCCGCTTCAACCAGCGCAGCTTCTTGGCCGGCGACCTTTCCTTTGAGACTACACTCCTGCTGGGTGTGCTGGGCGGGCGCTTCTGCGGGATGGTAGCTGCCCCGTTGCTAGCCCTGCCCGCGGTCCTCCATGGAGAGTTGGCCACTCTGCCTTTTCTTCTGTTGTGCGGTTTTGTCGCAGGACAATTGCGAACCTTTGTGGCCGACCGGGAAGAAATCTGGTCCTTTTCCCCCTTCGTGGACCTGACCATCTATCGCTGGATTCGGCGCAACTTTCCCTGGCCCCGCCTGTTCGACTGGCAGATCATGTTCTTCGTCACCATCGTGGCGCTGCGCTTCGTGCACAGCGAGATGTTTCGCTTCTTTCCCCGACTCACGTACAGCTTGGAAGGTCCGAACCGCTGGATCGAAGTCTTGATTTATGCCACTTCGGTCACCGTGATCGGCATCGAGCTTAAAATCTGGAACAGCGTGCGGATGCAGATCAAGCTGGAAGAGCAGGAGCGGCTGCTGCTCAGCGCACGCATCGAGGCGCTGCAGAACCAGATCAACCCGCATTTCTTGTTTAACACGCTTAATTCCGTTTCCTCCTTGGTGCGCTTTGATCCCGACACGGCGCGGGAATTGGTCATCAAACTGGCCAATATTTTTCGCCGCCTGTTGCACAGCACGGACGCATTTGTCCCCCTGCGCGAAGAGATGGAGTTCATTGATGATTATTTGGATATCGAAGTGGTGCGCTTCGGGCGCGACAAACTGCAGGTTGTGAAGGCACTGGATCCTGCATCGCTCGATGTTATGGTGCCCAGCATGTTGTTGCAGCCGCTGGTAGAGAACTCGGTCAAGCACGGACTCTCGTCGAAGGTGGAGGGCGGCAGTATTTACCTGCGAAGCCAGGTGAATGATTCCACGCTGATGATCGAAGTCGAGGATGATGGTGTCGGCATGGGATCGGCGCAACTGCTTGAAAAGCCTACCGGGGTCGGCGGCACCGGAATAGGCATGGCGAACGTGGCCGAGCGCCTGAAGGTGCTCTACGGCGGCACGGCACGCATGACGATCGACACTCACGGGGGAAGAGGTACTCTGGTGCGGCTTCGCCTGCCGGTGCTGGAGACCAGCGGCTCAATTCCGGCAGTGCTCTATGAGCCGAGCACGCGGCGATAGAACTCTTCGTATTGCGGGATGATTGTACTGGTGCAGAAACGTGATTGCGCCGACTCCCGCGCGGCTTTTCCCATTTCGCGCAGTCTGGTGTCGTCGCTAAGAAGATCGGTAGCGTAGCGTGCCATCGTTTCCACATCTCCCACGTCAGCCAGAAAGCCGCTTTTCGCGTGCTCGACTACCTCGGGCACGCCACCCACGCGAGTAGCTATTGGAACTACTTCGCAAGCCATAGCCTCCAGCGCGGCCAGGCCAAAAGACTCCAATTGACTGGGCAGGAGCATGATGTCGGCCATAGGCAGCTTTTCGTTCACGCGGTCCTGCTTGCCCAGGAAGACTACGTCGTCGTGAATTCCCTTTTGCACCGCTAGCCACTCCGCCTGGGAGCGGTCAGGGCCGTCGCCGATGAGCAGAAGCTTCGATGGAATTTTCTTGTGCACCCGGTCGAAGATCTCAATCACGTCCAACAACCGCTTGACGGGGCGGAAATTTGAAAGGTGGACCAAGACTCTTTCCTCTGCATTGGCAAACTCGGCACGGCGTTCTGCGGCTTGCTTATCACGGCAGTAGATGTCGCAGTTCACGAAGTTGTAGATGACCTGGATGCGGTTCAGAATGTCGAATTCGCGCAGAGTGCGTTCGCGCAGGTATTGCGAGATGGCGGTAACACCGTCGCTCTGCTCGATCGAAAAGCGCGTGATGGGTAGATAAGAGCGATCCAATCCAACCAGCGTGATATCGGTGCCATGGAGCGTGGTCACGAACGGCAGCCTTCGTCCTCTCGGTTTTGCCGCTAACATCTGGCGGGCGAGCATCGCGCTCACGGAATGGGGAATCGCGTAGTGCACGTGCAGCAGGTCGAGGTCGTAGAGTTCGGAAACCTCAGCCATGCGCGTGGCCAGGGCCAGGTCATACGGCGGGTAGTCGAACAGGGGATAGCGCGAGACTTCGACTTCGTGGTAGTGAATGTTGGGCTGTGGTCCGGTGAGGCGGATGGGTTGGGAATAGGAGATGAAATGGATCTGGTGGCCGCGTTGCGCCAGTTCCAGGCCCAGTTCGGTAGCCACCACGCCGCTGCCACCGTACGTGGGATAGCAAGTGATCCCGATTCTCATCGTCGAGGCCTCTCCGCATCCGTGAGTCGCTTCTCATTGGTTCGTCCAAGCGTCGATGGCTTGTCATTCCGTAGCGAGGGATCTTCCATTCTTGCTGGGCAAACCCGGCACTGATTCGATGGTCTGGAGTTCTCCGCGATTCAGATTTTACGCGGCCTTCGCGCGGTTGCGACATCAGGTGATTTGGCCGGGCTGGTCGGGCCCGGAGATGCCGGCAGGATCCAGCTTCTCGAGATATTTTTGCAGCCGGTCTTGTTCCTCGGCAGTCAGGGTCATAAATTCGATGCCCATGCCGACGCCTGGGTCACAGGTGCGCACCACGGCGGTGCTGATCAGTTTTTCATCGCCCATCCAGATGGTGATCTTGAGGCTGGTGCCCGCCGGCAGGGGCAGAATGCTTTCTATATAACACCCGTTGCCGCTGACGTCCGTGGCACTGACCCGCATCGGAATGTTGGTGCGCTCATCCCGCAGTTCGAGGTTGATGTCGACTTTGTGACGGGCTCGGCGCCTGCGGTTGGAGGGATGCGGGGTGGCTGCTGGCGCAGGTTGGGCTTGCTTGGCGAGGCTTTCTTTCCACGGGCATTCCTGGCCCTCCTGCAATTGCAGGCCGACCTGACTTTTTTCGATCCCGCCGGCATCCACTACCCACACCACACGAAACCGGGCTTTTTTCTGCTCCCGCTGGACGCCGATGATGTCGCCCACTTTCAGGGGCTGCTCAATGCCTGAAACCAAAGCGCCATTGCTGCTGATATTTCGCGCGCGCACATGCTGGTTGAGAGGCTTGCCGTTGGCATCCATACCAAAGACCCGTACCGGCAGGTCCGTGTCGACGCGGAGCTCCGGCCTTTGTTCTGCCATGGCAGCGGCCTCAACTACGCATATTGAAGCAAAGATTTAGGTACAAATATATAGGAGTAAGTCAAAGAGGGACTTATCTAGGTACCCTCGGCGATTGTGGATTAAGTACAAGCCGTTAGGGTAACAGGGCAGTCACCTCACGGCTCAGGCGGCGAAATCACGATAGGAGATGAGCTCAACGCCGCACCGGGCGAGGGCCTGGCGAGCCGCCGCCGAGGTGAGAATCTTCAACTCCTTAACGCGCGACTCCCGCAGGCGAGTCCTTGTCTTGTCGAGTTCGCCGTCGTGGTACCCGGGATGGCAAACGAACTCCCAGGTGCCCTCCGGAAGGCGCTCGACGATCCGCTGAAACAATTCCAGACTTAGGTCGCCGGCGGCGGCAATGCCGAACGTGCCGTCCGGGGTGAGCATGTCGTGTCCAGCGGCGATTCGTCGGAAAGCCCCGGCCAATTTGTGCAGGGCCCGTACTTCCAAACAGCGCTTCCAGGCGCGCGGAGGCACAAGAATTGGCAGCCACGGAGTGAACGGATTGCGCACTGCGTGAATGCCGCAGACCTTGGCTGCTCGCAACAGTGGCCGCAGCACTGCGGGAAGCATGTGGGTGTGCTTGTGCGTGTCGAAGTGCGAGACGGTAATGCCTGCGGACTGCAGCTTGCGAATTTGCGCCGTGGCCTCGGCTTCGATCGCTTCCGCATCGATGCGGCTGAGGAGCACGTTCGCCGCGAAACCGCCTAGACTCTCGCGAAAGCGAGTGCCATTTGTGCTATGAGGATCGATGAGGCTAGCCGCTCGCGATCCGCCAAGGATCGGAGACCCATCAACCAGCATCACATGGCAGCCGACACTGATCTTAGGGGAGAGGATGGCTCTCTGCACCGCATCGTCAAAGGCGGGCACGTTGGCCATCAGGGTAGTGGACGTCACCACACCATGACTATGAGCCTCCACGATGGCGCGATTAACGCCGGCCGTGAGGCCGAAATCGTCAGCGTTGATGATGAGGCGCCGCACGCCGCAATTGTAGCGCGCTGCGGCTGCTGCGGCTGCGGCGGCTGCGGCTCAAGGTTTGACCGTCATTTCCGGCGTCGCGTATACTCGAAAGCGAGCCTATTTTCTGAAGAACCCCTTAAGTTTAACAGCGTTGCTTTTGTGCCGCGGAAGGCCATGAGCAGCGAAGGGGGCGGTTAGCTCAGCTGGTTAGAGCGCGTGCCTTACAAGCACGAGGTCGCAGGTTCGAGCCCTGCACTGCCCACCAATTTGGTTCCGGCGCAAATTCGGGGACGTAGTTCAGTTGGTTAGAACGCTGCCCTGTCACGGCAGAGGCCGCGGGTTCGAGTCCCGTCGTCCCCGCCAACTTCTTTGAGAATGTTGGCTTTAACATCGTTAACGGTTTTGTTCTTCTTCTTGTATTTCAAGGCCTTGGTAGCTCTTATGGTGGCGGTTCAGTCCTGAACCCGCCGAGCCCCACAACAGGCGATACGGAGCCAACGGCGACGGAGGGAAACCTTCACATGCCGAGAGTGGGTCGCGGCAAGCTTCTCAAGAAAATCAAGCACAACGACA